>Ga0335398_10008778_pt1 | contig 11874 bp, 8 predicted proteins | sample BON03_FD_205742 | JGI IMG/M metagenome (GOLD analysis project Ga0335398, IMG submission 205742) | Freshwater microbial communities from Lake Bonney liftoff mats and glacier meltwater in Antarctica - BON-03 (spades assembly) (version 2) | ecosystem: Environmental > Aquatic > Freshwater > Ice >...
GCCATACGGGCAATGCGTGCGGGCACAAGGAGGCTCGACTGCTTGCACTCGGCTCGACCTGTGCGCTGCTTTGTGTTTTTAAGAGCCGTTTGGGAATGCCCGTGCCGCCGCTTGCGACCCCCCCCAACCCCCCCCCGAAAAAAAAACCCTCAAAAATAAAAAAATATAGAAAACGCGCGTTTTTTTTTGCGGTGCGACCCTACGCACAGCATTTTTTTGCATGCGACCCCGCGCGCTTTGTCTCCCGCCTACTTCGCCAGCCGGGCCCGTGCGTCGTCACTTCCGAATCGTCTTGTGCTTCGCACGGCAGCACGTCTGTTCCAGCGCACGGCAGCACGGCTTCCGCATCGCACGGCAGCACGCATGGCCGCGTGCGGCGGGGACTCGGTGTCGCTCATCCTGCAGGAGGGCCTGCGCAGCACGGTGTGGGAGCTCCGCGCGGGCACGGGCATGCGCAAGGTGATTGACCTCGACGAGCAGACCGACGCGGTGTACACGCAGGTGTCGCGCGGGCTCGTGCACGCTGCGGCGGTGGACTCGGGCGGCACGCTCTATACGTGGGGCCACCACCGCTACGGCGTCGGGCGCGGCGCGTCGCAGCGCGTCGCGACGGTGCAGGGGCAGGGCATCACGATGGTCGCGTGCGGGCGCCACTGCGTCGTGGCGCTCGCGCAGTCGGGGCGCGTGAGCACGGCGGGGCTCGTGCCCTTTTTCAACCCCGCCGACAGCGAGCCGCCGGGGCTCTTCCTCTCCCTGACGTACCAGAACGCGCTGCAGCCGATGCACGCCCTGGCCTTTGGCGGCGAGCGCATCGCCATGGTCGCGGCCGGCACGCAGCACTTTCTGGCGGTCTCGCACGACGGGCGCGTCTTTGCGTGGGGCCGCAACCGCAGCGGCTGCCTCGGACTCGGCAACCAGCTCAGCCAGCCGCGCCCGGTGCTGCTGCCGCCGGCGGTCTTTGGCGACGAGCCCGTGCGCGTGGTCTGCGCCTTTGACAACGCCAGCATGGCGGTCACGCGCGCGGGCGTGCTCTTTGCGTGCGGGAACAACGCGTCGCGCGTGCTCGGGCTCGCCGACTGCGCGGGGGTCGACGTGCTCGTCCCCACGCGCGTCGGCGGCGCGGACGTGTTTGGCACCGGCGTGCTCTGCGTCTCGGGGGGCGCGCACCACGCGCTGGCGGTCTCGCGCGGGGGCCTGCTCTTTGCGTGCGGACACTCGGTGCACGGCGCGCTCGGCCTCGGTCCGGCGACCGACACCGCCGAGGCCTTTACCATGATCCACCCCGCGCGCTTCCAGTCGAACCTCATTGTCTCGGCGAGCGCGGGCTTCAGCCTCTCGGTGGCCGTCAGCGAGGTGGGCTCGCTCTTTGTGTGGGGCTGCGGCGCGATGGGCATCCAGCCGCTCGGCGCGCGCGCAGCGCGCGCCAAGCGCGTGCGCAGCCTCCCCTTCCTGCACGACCAGTACCCGTGCGGGAACTACCACGAGCTCCCGATGCCGCGCGTGCTCGCGCTGCTCATGGGCACCCACGCGCGCCTCGGGAACTGGTCGTCGGCCGCGGCGAACCCGAAGCGCTCGTCGCCGCGGCGCGCAAGGGACCCCGCGCCCGCAATGCCCGCCATGCGCGACTCGGTGCTGCTGCAGCTGCCGGTCGAAATCATGCAGGCGCTGGTGCGGGCCTGTGCGCACTGGCAGCCGACGTCGGACGCGGTGGAGGTGCTCATGGGGGGCGGGCTGCGCCGGCCGTAGGCACGCGTGCGCGGACGATGCAGAGCTGTTTTATTGCAAACATGAATAAAAACTCTCGCACATTACTTTTCAAGTATGGTCTCTAGCCCTGCAGGTCCGTGACAAGCAGGGTGGTGCGCTTGGAGGCGACGGCGCGGCACATGCCCTGGTTGAACTTGGCGGTCATGTAGTCTTCGACGGCGACCTGCATGGCCTCGAGCGCATTTTTCTTCCAGCACATGCTGCAGTTGTAGTCCTGTGTGATCTCGCGCACAAGGCGCTGGAAGGGCGCGCGCCGCAGCAGGCACGCGGTGCTCTTCTGGTACTTGCGGATCTCTTGCAGGCTGCGTGTCCCCTGCTTGCGCTTGTACTTGCGCGGCGCGGCAGGCGCGGGCTGGGCGTCGGGGGCGACTGGGGCGGGGCTGGACGTGGCGGACATCTTGGTGGCGCGCGCGCGGGCCCGTTTATATACAGCTGGCACACGCAGCGTGCTTACTATGCGCTTGTTTCTTGTTTTAAACGCCGCGTATGCTGCCGCGGCGCAACGGCTAGAAAACACGCTGTTTCGCGCGAGCCTCCACCGCAGCGGGCGCGAAGGCAAGAATAGTAAGCACACAGACACACACGCACACACGCACGCACGCACACACAGACACACACACACACACACACACACACGCACGCACGCACACACACACACGCACACGCACACACACACACACACACACGCACGCACGCACACACACACACACGCACGCACGCACACACACACACGCACACACACGCACGCACACACACACACACGCACGCACGCACGCACAGCCACTGCACGCAGAGACAGGTGGACACACGCAGACCAGCACGCGCGGACACACACACAGACCGCCGCGCGGTGGATTCGCGGTGGCGGCCGAGGCGCGCTATATAAGATTCTGTGCGCGGCGTTGCGGCGCGCCCATGTCCATGTTCCGCGACGGCCAGTCGCCCGCGCACTACACGAGCGCCACGGTGAAGGACACCTTCCCGCGGCTGGTCGCGCGCGGCATGAAGATCAAAAAGGTGTCGGAGACGCAGGTGCTGCTGCAGGACATTGACGAGTGGCTGTGGGCGGACCAGCAGACGCTGCAGCGCCGCAGCAAGTACGAGCTCTTCTTCGACGTGTTTGCCGCGGCGTGCGACGGCAGCGACGACACGCTGCGCGGCCTCGTCGTCGCGGTGGTGGCGGTGCCGCCGCCGCGCCTGCTGTGGTGCTGGAAGCTCGTGCTCGCGGTGGTCTCGTGCGTGGTCCTCATGCTGTGGGTGCAGGCCGTGCTCTCTGCGCCGCTCCTCGGCCTCCGCGGCCTCGCGTGGCTCGCGACCCCGCACCCGGCGCACTCGGGGCTGTGACCCTCGTGCGTGGCTGGCGACCAGTCACCATAAACACCGACGCTCTTGTGATGCTGGCGGGTCTGGGGGTAGGGTTTAGGGTTAAACCCTAAACCCTAAACCGCACACAGAGCAAGCCGGGGACGCCCCCGCTGTGGATGAAGTATTATAGATACATGCATACCAGCGTGGCCTGTGCCAGTACATTATTTTTATGCCAGTACATTATTTTTATTACACACATAAACCAACGCGCAAGTGACAGTGTGCGATAAAGCCTTCGGCCTCGAGAAGACATAGCACCCCGCCGTGCAATTTCAGCACATACACCCCGGAGCGCATGATGCCCGCGCGCGTGTCGGCGTCGGCGGCCGCGGGGGCGGCGACTTGCTGTCGTACCGGTCGGGGAAGACTTCGGGACCGCGCGCTCTCCACACGCTCTGGCGCCTACTGCGAACACGGGGGCGTGTCTGTCCGTACGGGCAGACCCCGCAAGGCCCCGGGCCCTGGGTTCTGGGCCGTCGCGTTCAATGCGCCCCGCCCCGATTCTGCACCTGGCGTGGGGGGGTCGTGTGAGGGGGTCGTATGAGGGGGTCGTATGAGGGGGTCGCAAGGATGGGCGCAAATTTACCGCCCGAGGGTCTAGTGTAAAACGATTACACCATCAGCACGCTGCAAACCCATGAAGAAGATGTGCGCGCTCTGCATTCCTGCGGACGGCAACCCCATCTTTTCGTTTGATTGCTTGTATGACAGTAAGAAATTCATGAGTTACGTGAAAGCCAACATTTTCGAGGACATGGACAACAAGGACCAGGTCCCGGAGGTGGACAACCTGGTGCTGCCCACAACCAAGACCGGTACGAAATCCCAAGTCTGTGTTTGCTTCCGCGCACATGGTGAAGGCCGTGTGACCAACACTGTCGCCAATGGGTATTTGAAGGAGATCTTTGGCGATGAATTGCACATTTTATGCGGGCCGGTGGTGTTGTTTTACATCGGCATGAATCGCAGCAAAAAATACGAGTATGTCTCTGCGGACCTTGAGACTGTCGAGGAGTTGAACTTGGTCGTGAAAGACATCAAGGAAGCCGTCCATCACCCTGACAAGGGCGTGGAGTGCGCTGAGGCCTTCAAGGGATAAATCCAGGGCACGAGGACTGCCTGGTGCGCACTGTTGCGAATCTAGGAAGGGTCTAGGCGTCCCCGACGGGTTTGTTGGATACGCGTATTGCATCGCATTTTTAGTAATAAAACGGCGCTATCGATATTGTCTTGAGATGTCGCAGAGTTTGTCTGTCCTCGCGCGAGGCGCCTCATTCGCGCAGTACACGCTGTCTTGGAACGCGCAGGACGGGGCTTTGTGTCGTGCTTGTAATTTGCTCCGCACTCGTGCTGCTGAATCAAAACACACGCACACACACACGCCCACACGCACACACGCCCACACGCACACACGCCCACACGCCCACACGCACACACGCCCACACGCACACCTCCTATTTTCAACTGCTGCTGCTCTGCTCTCTCCTGCTGCCGCTTGGGCTGGATCAAGGGGTCGTGTCGTGCTGTTAATCCCAACTCTGTTGCCTGGTCTACCTGTTTCTCCCCCCACACAGCATGCGAGCAAATATTCCATACTCCTCCGGAGGTCAGGCGCACTATTGAGACCACACACCCGAGGAAAAATGCAAACACACACCCGAGAAAAAACCCTAAATCCCCGTACTGGGATTTGGCGGTGTGCGTGAATGCAAGGCGTTGTCGAATGCTGCTCTGAATGCTCGAGGTCTGCGGACGTGAATGGGGTCTCAGATCGCCAGCGCATGATTTTTATTACACAAACAAAACCCCTCTGTCAGCATCTCTCTGTATATAAGCTCTGTGTGTGGGTCGAGTCCGTCTCGGGCAACTATGAAGTGTTGGGACGGCTGGGTGAAATCAGGCACGCAGACCATCAACGGCAGGACGTGCAACCGGTGCGTGCGCGCGCCGGGGGCGGGCGGTGTGCACAAGCAAGCCTCCAAGGCCCACAAGCCCTCCTCCGGGAAGGCGGGGCACGCTAAAAAATAGCGTGTGCGCGCGCAACAGCGAGTGCGTGCGGGGGTGGCAGGCTCAGGGCGCTCCCGTCCGCTTCATCACGAGGTCTCCAATCATCTGGACAAGGACGCTCGGCGTGCCTGCGATGCTCGCACGCTCGGAGTTGTTCTGCACGCACCCAAAGACAAACCACAGCAGCTTGCACTGCTGGACGCGCCAGAACTCCATGATCGAGGCGTCGTCCAACGACGCGGGCCCGCCGCAGCCGTGCACAAAGTACTTGGCCAGGCTGAGCTTGAGAGTGGTGAGGTGAGGGGGCGGGTACGACTGGAGGGTGCCGGCAATGCTGCACAGGTCCGCGTCCCCGAGGTAGTTCGAGTTCAGCCTGTCGCACAGAGGCTGATTCCACTCGCGCTGGATCTGATTCCAGTTGCGCTGGATCCCGGTCGACAGGATGAGGGCCTGCAGCCTGTGCAGCCTCGGCAGCACAGCGGCCATGGCGCCAAACGCTGGCGTGTTGTCGCTCTTGTAGATGACGATATTCAGACGCTCCAGACGCGCGCAGCGTTCGATGCACGTCGGCGCAGTCTCGAGGCCGCAGTCACAGAGCACGAGTTCCTCGAGGGCGCGCAGGGGGGAGAGCACGTGCGCAACGTTCTGCAGGCTGCGCGCGTGGTGGATGCTCAGGATCCGCAGCGGGGCACCGCCAATGTCGCCGGGCAGGGCGCGCAGCAGCCCACAATTATCCACAATGAGCTCCTCGAGCGAGACCAGCCCCGCAAACGAGGGCAGGCGGACGAGGACGCGGCACCTGGACAGCGAGAGCTGGCGCAGAAGCTGCATGGCACAGAGCCCACGCAGGTCCTTGAGCCCCAGGCAGTGGTGCAGCCGCAGGACGTCGACCCGCGAGTCGCGCAGGTCGGGCAGGTCGATGAGCGTCGAGGAGTCCTTGACGGTCAGCGACTTCAGCATGGAGAGCTGCGCGGCGGACATGATAAGCCAGTGCGTTTCGGGGAAGTTGTGCAGGACAAGGCTTCGAAGCTGGGGCAAGTCCTCGAACTCGGAAGGGAAGTGCGCCATGGTGCTCGCGTCGCCCCCGTAGACGCGAAGGTCCTGGAGCGCGGCGAGCCTCTGCATCCACGCGGGCAGCACCTGCAGCGCCCGACAGTCCAGCTTCAAGTGCTGCAGCGACCCGCTGATGCGCGGGACCTGCACCAGCGACTGCACGCCGCAGAGTTCGTCGATCTTTGCGGGGGACAGATCGATGGTGGTCTGCGTCGTGCGCACTCCCTGCAGGTCCCCGACAAGCTGCAGCATCGACGCAAACGCCGCGCGCAGACCCTCGATGTCCAACCTCTCCCGCTGTGCTGCGAGCGCAGCCTCGAGCACAGACTGCCGCGCGTCGAGACGCGCGAGCTCGGCGGCCGTGGGTTTGCGACCGAGCCCCTTGGGGCGCATGCAGGCCAGCGACACCACCACAGCACGGCGCTCCTTTCTACTTGGATTTTCTTCACAGAAGTCATGATATGATGATCGAGAAATCGACAAGAACTTGCATCGCCAGTCTCTGTATTATCACCCCGACAAACATACCCTAAACCCTAAACCCTAAACCCTACGTAACTGCCAAGCATGGACCGATGCGCTCTCGCCCGCGGCGAGTCTGCAGAGTGTGTGTAGCATTGCACGACGCACACTGCACGGTGTGGTTCGTTGCATCCTTTCACGCGCGGGAAACCCATTTTTGCCCCCAAAAAAAACATTTTTTTTAGCGGGGTCGCAAGGGCTTCCGAAGAGCCCGCGGTTTGGGGCTTGCGACGGGCACAGCGCCTGTATAAGCCCGACGCGTTCTCGGGATGCGGAATAGCACACGCGCGCACGCCCGTATCTGCACCATGCACCCCGTCTCGTGGGCCTCCGAGCGCGAGCTCTCGCCCGCGCCCAGCGGCAGCCGCCACGCGCGCGCGTCCGCGCCGGTGCCGGGCCCGCGCAAGCGGTCCCGGCGCTCCTCGTCGGGCTTCGGCGGCCAGGGCAGCGCGTCCCTGGCGTGCGCCCCTGCGCTCGGCGCGAGCGCGCAGTTTGCGGGGTTCGACCTCTGCCGCATGGGCGCGGGCATCCTCGACGACCTGCGCGCGCGGTGGAAGATTTCGCCCAAGATGCACGGGCTCTTCCTCATGATGAGCACGCCGGCCGACAGCTGCCCCGACACGGTGCTCAAGCGCATGCTCGCGAGCGTCGTCGAGACGTGCCGCGCCAGCGCGCACACCGGCGCGCCCATGTACAAGTACTACGTGCTCGTCGGCAAGTCCGGCGAGCTCTACGGCCTCGCCGAGTGGGCGCACGAGGAGGCCTCGGGCCGCGGCATCACCGAGGGCATCCTCGCCAAGTTCGAGTACGCGCCGCCCGACGGCGGCGCGGGCGGCGCGCGGCTCACGGTCGAGGTCATGAACACGCACGCCGGCACCAGCTTCCGCTTCCTCGCGCCGGCCCTCAAGGCGCTGCGCGACCGCGGGAGCATCATGCTCCTCGGCAACTTTGACTACGGCAACTTCACGCACAGCGCGTGCTGGCGCGAGGTCACGGCGCTGGCGCACGGGCGCGCGCGCGCCCCCCGAACCACGCCGCCGCCGCCGCTCCCGCCGCCCATCTCGCTGCCCATCGACTGGAACCTGGCGTCGGACCACGGCGGCGCGGCCCTGGCGAGCTTCGACGACCACGGCATGACCTCGGCGGGCATGATGGACGCGTGGGGCGACGGGACCTTTATGCAGGATGCGCCGGTGGGGATCCTGCCGAACGCGCCGCCGCTGGTGCTCGCGCTGGCGCCGCCGCCCTTTGTGCCCGCCGCGCGCCCGCTGGCGCACACTGCGATGGGCGCGACGCCCGACGCCAACTCGGTCATGGAGAGTCTGCGCTTCATGCTGTCCTCGTGGCAGACTAGCGTGCCGGGCACCCCCGCCTAGCGGCCCTAATTTTTGCGGCTGTAATACACGCCGCTCTCCCCCGCGTTTTCCTGCGTGCCGTGTCTCGCCTGCCCGCGCACAGGGCGTTTGGGGAGGCCTGGGTCGACACGCTCCGCAAGTTTGATCACTTGCGCGCAGGAATTGTGGATATGTACAGACACACGCAGCATGCCTTTGCGTGCACAAACGCGCGCACAAGACGGTCTCACTTTGCACGCACAAACGCGCACAGGACGGTCGGGGTGTTTACAGACACGCTCCGCAAGTTTTTGATCGTTTTACATGCACAAACGCGCGCACAAGACGGTCTCACTTTGCACGCACAAACGCGCACAGGACGGTCGGGGTGTTTACAGACACGCTCCGCAAGTTTTTGATCGTTTTACATGCACAAACGCGCGCACAAGACGGTCTCACTTTGCACGCACAAACGCGCACAGGACGGTCGGGGTGTTTACAGACACGCTCCGCAAGTTTTTGATCGTTTTACATGCACAAACGCGCGCATAGCACGGTCTGGGTATTGATTGACACGCACAGACAGCATCTGCACGCACAAACGCGCGCATGGGAATTCTGGGTATTTATTGACACGCTCAACACAGACAGCATCTGCGCGCACAAACGCGCGCATAGCACGGGCTGGGTGTGCATCGGCGCAACACGCAGGCCGCGGGTGCCTACGCGGCGTGGTGCGTGGTGTGGAACGAGGGGTGCCCGTGGTGGGCGTGGTGGCTGGCGTGGTGTCCGCTGTGGCTGTGGGGGTCCTCAAAGTGCGCGGGGTGGTAGTGCCTGTGATGCGTGTACATGCCGCTCGTGCCCTGTTCTGTGACGAGGCCTTCGTTCGCGGCCGCGTCCAGGCCATCCGCCTCGTCGCGCTGGCGCTGCTGGCGCCGCCGGATGAGCACGTACGCGCCCCCCCCGAGCAGCGCCAGCACGACGACGACGGCAAAGACGATGCCAAAGATCGCGCCGCCGTTGAGCCCCTTGGCGCTGTTGTTCTTGCCGCACAGCGAGTCGAACGTCGTGGTGTTGTCGAAGCACGGCGCGCGCCCCGGAAACACCACGTTGCCGAGCAGCCGGTACTGCTCGACGTGCGCGGCGTTGGAGGCGCCGCCCTTGCACGCGCACTTGGGCAGGCAGCGCACGCGCTCCTGCACGCCCTTGTCGTCGCAGTAGCCCGCGCCGGGCGCGGCGGCCTTGCCGGGGAGGTCGTCCTTGAGGGGCACGTCCGCGTCGCGCAGGCACTTGCTCATCTTGGCGGCCTCCTTCTCCGTCGCCGTGCACACGCCGGGGTGCATGCCGTACGCGGCGTCAAACGCGTTGAGCTCCGCGTGGATCGCGTGCTTGACGAACGAGCCGCACAGCCGCGTGTTTTGCGCGAAGATGCGCGCGCTCGCCATCGCCGTATCCGCGTCCATGCGCGCGAGGCACAGCGCCTCGGTGGCCCGGCGGTTCGTCACGAACCGCGTCGTCAACACGCCGCGCGCGTCGGTGAGGTTGAAGCGGAAGCCCATCGGCGCGGTGCGCGCGGCCAGCGAGGCGTCGACCGAGTAGTTCAGCAGCAGGCCCTCGGCAAACACGCCCAGCGAGACGCCCGCCACGCTGCTGGCCTGCACCGAGGCGGCGCGCGCGCGCAGCGCCGCGCTCGGCGCCGCGATATCCGCGTACTGCACGCCGGGGGTCGCGGTGTGCGCGACCTGCCACGTGACGTAGTCGAAGCCGAAGGCGAGCGTGCTGTTGGCGTCCATGAGCGTGCGGTTGCCGCACGTCGCGGCGCCGTAGCACACAAAGGGGTCGACCGCGGCGCAGCCCGCGTGGTGGTGCCCGGCGCCGGCGGCCACCGCGGCGACGCGCGCGGTGCAGCGCCGCGAGATCTCCGCGAACCACGCGACGACGGGCGCGGCCGAGCAGTTGCGCGCGGGGTGCATCTTCACCAGGCAGCCCGTGCGCGCGTAGATGTCGGTCACGCGCAGGGTCGCCGCCGCGCTCAGCGGCGCGGCGATCGCCGCCGCGCCGCCCACGGTGGCGCGCGCGGGCGCGGCGGCGAGCAGCGCGCTGGCCGCGAGGAGCAGGAGCGCCGCGCGGGGGGGTGTCCGGTCTCTCATGACGGCTCTGGGCCTGGGGTCGCGTGTGCGGGGGCGGACACGCCTGCTTATATACGGTCCGCGCGGGCTCGAAACCCGCGCGAGACGCGCGCGCGCGCGCTGCGTCGCCCGGAACCGCGCGAAGCGGCGCGCCGCGCCGCGCGCGCCGCGGTTTGGGGCGCGCGCCGCGCGCGCCGGTATAAAGGCGGGCGCCGCGGACGCGCCGCAGCGCGCGCCTCCGATGCGCGCGGAAGTCGCCGATTTGGAGGACGACGACGCCATGTTCGAGGAGTACGCCGCGAGCGTCGCGTCGATGCAGCTCGCGCGCGGGGGGACCGTGCAGGACAGCAGCATGTCCCCGGGCGTCGTGGCCTTCCTCGAGAAGCGCTTCGGGAGCGTCTCGCACTTTTACACCGACACGACGCAGGCCAAGGCGGGCATCAACGGCTTCGACCGCCTCGAGAACCTGCGCAGGGCGCTCAACGCGCTCGACCGCGGCGGCTGGGAGCGCTCGTACCACCAGCGCGTGTTCCACGAGAGCTTCATCAACGCCGTCGTGCGCGTCCTGTTCAAGACGGACCCCCCGGGCTTCTTCTCGCAGTCGTACCCGCGCATCCTCGAGCTCAACACGTGGACCAGCATCCACCAGGAGATCCTCATCTCGACCCCGCGCCGCTTCGGCAAAACCATCTCCGTCTGCCTCTTTGTCGCGGCGCTGGTCTTTGCCTGCCCGCGCATCGAAATCTCAATCTACAGCACCTGTGCGCCCCCCCCCCCCCCCCCCCCCCCCCCCCCCCCCCCCCCCCCCCCCCGCCCCTGCGCGGGCGTGCGCGGGCGGGCGTGCGCGGGCGTGCTTGCGGGGCGTGCTGGGGCGTGTGCGCGCGCGGCTGACGATGCGCGCGGCGGGCAGGCAAGCGCATCAGCTGCAAGCTGCTGCGCAACTGCGTGCAGTTCCTGTCGATCATCCACGACGTGCTCAAGATCCCCCCCATGGAGTTTCTGAAGCAGGCCCGCGACGAGGTCGAGATCAAGGGGCCCGAGGGCAAGTACGACATCCGGAAGCTCAACTCGTACCCCTCCAAGGTTGAGTGTCGCCTGCCGCGTATTACCCCCCTTTTGCTTTTCGAAATTCGCCCCCCATCTCCGGACCCTCTGTGCTTTGCGCGCGCGCGTGTCCGTGCGGGTGTTTGGCGAGTGTGCGCGCATCGAGGCCGGGGATCGCGGCACGCTCCCCGCCGCCGCCGGATCCCGCGGTGCGAAACACACCGCGAGCCCCGCGCTCCCTATATAAACACGCAATACCTCTCCGGAAACCACATGTCACTGCTCGACCCGAAGCCAGTGCTTCCCAACGGCGCGCAGACCCCCATCGTGTTCAGGGGATTCCCGGGGCCGCCCCCGAACTTTGGCTACGCCCCAGGGCCGTACATGGGCGCGCCGCCCCCGCACCCGTACTCCCCGGCCCCGCCGCCCTACGCGGGCTACGCGCCTGCAGCATACCACCCCCCCCCCGCGTCCGCAGCATACCCTCCCTGCGCGCCGCCGGGCTACCCGCAGCCGTACGCCCCCGCCCCCCCCGCGCCAGCCCCGCCGTCTCCGTACGCGCCGCCTGGCTACGCGCAGCCGCCCTACGCGCCGGGCGCCTACGCTCAGCCCCCGTACCCGGGCCCGCCGGTGCCGGCGGGTCACGCATA
>Ga0335398_10008783_pt1 | contig 11869 bp, 10 predicted proteins | sample BON03_FD_205742 | JGI IMG/M metagenome (GOLD analysis project Ga0335398, IMG submission 205742) | Freshwater microbial communities from Lake Bonney liftoff mats and glacier meltwater in Antarctica - BON-03 (spades assembly) (version 2) | ecosystem: Environmental > Aquatic > Freshwater > Ice >...
CTCGCGCTGACAGCGATCTGAGTCATGAAGATTCACAATTATTCAGCACATTCAATGAATTTCTCAATGAAAAGAAACGGATGGGGCCATCTACCCATGCCGCTCTGAGCCGCGCTCTATTGGATTTCTCCAATCAATTGGTACCATATCTAACCGAACAAAGGTATGCGGGGCGATTGGTCTACAGCGGTGGTGATGACGTACTGGCGTACACCAATCTATGGGAGTGGGATAAATGGTTGTGGGATGTGCGGGAGTGCTTCCGAGGTAAACCAGATCCCGCCCAAGAGTTCAGGAATGATGGTGACTACTGGCAATGGAATACTGACAAGATTCCAGACAACTTGTCTAAACGCCCCCTATTTACGATGGGTGGAGCGGCGACGATTAGCTTTGGGATTGTGATTGCCAATCAGGGTGTGCCATTGGCGATCGCCCTCGAAAACATGTGGGCAGCCGAAGAGGGGGCTAAAGAACACTTCTGCAAAACTTTGGAACAGGGACAGCGGCACAAAAATGCCGTTCAAGTCAGGGTGCTGTACAGCAATGGGAATACCCTCAAAGCTACCGCTAAATTTGAAGCCTTCGATCGATGGCGCAGTCTACTAGATCTTGGTTTAGAGCCAGCACTATTTGAACAAGCAGCACAAGTATGGGCACAACATCCCGTACCTAGTGACACCGCGATTTCGGCTTGGGTGTGTGCCTTTAGCGATCGACGTGATGTTTTCGCAGTAGACAACGATCGAGATATCAAGCAAGAATTCATAACTACTTTGAGTAATTGGCTCACTGAAATGTGGAACATAAATAACCGATCGACTACAGATGATGAAATCGGTTATTGGTTGAAACTCGCCGCTTTTGTCCTACGGAAACGGGATATTGCAATTAAATCAGGAGGTGACTACTAATGTTTTGGTATCGACTGATTCCACTAGACGTCTTGCTATTGCGAGATGCTAAACCGTTTACGCCTGGGGAACGCGCTTGGGCTGGGAGTACATTTCCACCGACTGGGGATGCGATCGCTGGAGCCGTACGTGGACTATTGGGCGAGACACTAGATTTAGAAATTACGGGGCCATTCCTGTGTCGGCAATTGCAACACGAGCAGAAGTTGTATTTTCCTCGTCCGTTAGGATTTATTGGCGATCGATCTCTCATTCCCCTACCCTGGGTCGATCCTGACAATCAGATGAAGTTCGACAAATCTGCACCACAGCCGCTAGTTACACCTTTTGACGATCGAGCTAGAGAGCCAGACGCAGATAATGAACTACCAAAATATCGTCAGTATCTGCCCGCTGATGTGGTGCTGACATATCTAAAATCGGGAGAAATCGCTAGTGAGGATTGGATCTGTGAATGTGACAGTGAAGAGAAGCCTTGGAAAATTGAGAGTCGATCTCATAATTCGATCGAGCCTGGAACCCGACAGGTAAAGGATGAAAGTGGGTACTTTGTCGAAAATGCAGTGCGGTTGCATCCTGATTGGAGTATTGCCTTCGGGATCGATCGAGAATTACCTACTGGTGAGACATTGCGGCTCGGTGGCGAAGGACATCGGGTATTGTTAGAACGCTGCGATGAGCTAGCAGAGCAGTGGCAGGTGATTCGAGCTACGTCTGAGCTTAATTTTCAGAGCGATGGTAAATCGATCGCTTATCTAGTTAGTCCAGGCATATTCGAGCGATCGACTAATGGTGAAATCCTCTGTCAGGCTTGGCCGTGGGAATGGAAATTTGCCCATACTTCCAACCTCAATCAGTCACCTGATGGGAAGTTGGTGAGTGTGGCAACAGAGCGGTCGGTACCAATTAATGGAATTGGCAGGGCACAAGTATTTGCAGCTCCCCCTGGAAGCAACTACTACTTAAATCAGCCCAGACCACTATATCAAGATCTGCCAACTGCCCCAAATAAGGTCAAACGCTGGCGGCAGTTGGGCTATTCAGAATTGTTGTGGATCAAATATCATCAGGAGTTAAGCAATGAATCATAATACAGTTTATTTATATCTAATTGCACCACTGCATACAGGTGGAGCCACTCAAGAAGGCAATTTGCTAGGAATTGCGCGAGAATCTCATACCGAAATCCCCTATGTGCCTTCTAGTACGATTCGGGGCAAATTGAGATCGCTCACAGCAGCAGCTAGTCTCAATAAATTATGGGGTAATACGATCGATGATGTAACTAGTGGTACTGACACCAACCTATCTCAAGGAGCGTTGTGGGTTGGAGATGCTTCGATTTTATGGATCCCAGTACCCTCACTCAGTCATGGTGTAGTTTGGGTGAGTTCCCCGATGTTGCTGCGGCGGTGGGCAAGGCTCAATGCACCCACTCTTGAGATTCCGGCTGATTACAGCACCAATATTGCCGCAGGGAAACCAGTTTATCTCAAAGATGCCATTCTCAAACCAGAAGCTCTTACAACGTGGAGCCAATGGCAGCAGTTTATTCCCATTCAAGCCCAAGCATCAATTCAGAATGTGCTGATTTTACCCGATCGACACTGTGCAACGTTGATTCAAATGAGTCTGTGGCGACAAGTCAAGATCAAATTGGACGAACATAAAGTTGTTGATGGTGGATTTCGGTATGAAGAAGCAATTCCCCCAGATACACTGATGTACTTCCCTTGGGGGGTGACTTCTCAAGCCAATGGTACTGGCGCAAGTGCGATTACCGACTTGAAAGCTTTACTAACCGAACACCAAATTCTGCAAATTGGCGGACAAGAAAGTTTGGGTCGGGGATTTGTACAGCAATGGATGGAATCTAAATAGGAGAAATATTATGAGTTTCGATCCCCGCACTATGGGCACGCCTGTTTATGAGGCTTTGAATGAGTTACGCAACGAACAAGAAAGTAATCAACGAGATTTAGCTAAACGCAAAGAACGCTTAAAAGAGCAAAAGAACCAAGCAGTAGAGCTATATACTTATCTCTCAACTTGGGGGTTATTACGGCTTAAAGCTGAAGAAAAAGCCTTGAGTCAAGATGGTAAAAAAGATGTGGTCAAGGCTTTCTTTACCTGTCTGGATCAGATTACTGGACGCAAAGATATTGCTGGAGCTAGTGGCTTACAAGCTCTCACCGGACTAGATACCGATGATTATCTCGGATTGACTGGTTTGAGTTTGGCATTGGCACAGGAGTTTAGCTTTTGGGCAAATACCGTTTACTTTGATATCAAGGGGGTGGATTAGATGGTATTCGAGCGACCAAAGCCCAATCGTCCGCAGCCAAAATCCAGTCATCCCACTCCAGCAACAACTCCAGCCACTAAAACAACAAAACGAGTTTTAGCACCTGTTGGTGGTGGTAATGGCGGCGGGAATAGACCCGATCGCGGTGGTAGTAGCGGGAAAAATAATGGAGAACCTTCACCCTGGCTAGGAGATAAACCCAACCCCGATCCGACGGCTAGTTTTGTGGAATACCTCCGCTGGATGCGATCGCCAGACATTGAGAAAGCATATAAAGACCCCACCAAAGTCCAAATCTTGCAACTAGCAGCGGAAGGAGCTAACTATCAAGCTCGATTGAAAGTACTCAATCAGCGGACTAAAGCGATCGCTGGCGACAAAAATTGGTTTGGGGCCAAAAGTCCGTGGCGAATGCGAGTCGGCGGACATAAGGGGCCAGAAAACATTCTGTTACCTGCATTCGACGCGCTAGGAATGCCCTATCTTCCGGCGAGTACTTTACGAGGCGTGGCTAGAACTCAAGCTATTCGGCATTTTATCGCTACTGAGAGTCTAAATTGGCAAGCCGCAGAGCAAAGAGTAGCCGCTTATTTCGGTGCGTTAGATGCAGATGCACCCGATCGATCTGGGAAAGTCATCTTCCTTGATGCCTATCCCAATGGCGATCATCCTTCCTGCGGATTGATGGTAGATATGGCAAATAATATTTGGAATTGGCAGGATAATCAGCCCGAATATAACCCTAATCCCAATCCATTTCTATCCTTAGATCGAGCCGAATTTATCATCGGGATCAGACCCACCGCTCAATGCACTCCAGCGGTATTGCAACAGGTGCATCAGTGGTTAGTTGCAGGTTTGCAACAAGGTGCTGGCTCTCAAATCAATACAGGCTACGGCACTCTGTTAACAGCAGGAAAATCTAGACAAAAAGGATTTCTAGAAGTAGATTTTGGAGTAAAAGGGCAGTTGATTCATGGTCAACAAAGATCTGCGCCCTGGAACCGTGATAAACAAAAATACGATCGCGGTCAACCATTCGCGGAAGCTCGCCCTGTCGCGTTTAAATCGATGCTGCGTTATTGGTTTCGGACATTAGCTTTGGGGGTATTACCTATCGATCGAGTCAAAACTTGGGAAGCCCAAATTTTTGGGTCAATTACGCCCCAAACACGCGGCTGGCTGAGAGTTGAACTCTTAGATGGAGCAGTTACTCAAAAGGAAGCTCGTTATAAAAACGATCCTTGTGGCGAACAGGAAGGCAAACTAGTATTACAGTTTTCCACCGAAGCTCCATTAGCAGAACGATCAAAAATCGAACAATTACTCAAAAATCTAACTTGGTTGATGTTTCATTGCGGTGGCATCGGACAGGGTGCGAGAAGACCTTGTTATTCTCGCGCAAGTCGTCAATACGCCCCGTGGTGGAGAGGTTCAGATCTGATTACAGCTAGTCAAGATTCATTTTGGCAGTTACCAGAATCGATCGACGATCTGCAAAAACTATTTCAAACTAGACTCAAAGATTTTCAGCAGGCTTTGGAGTTGCTGACAAATACTAAAATCACAGCTAGATCGGCTGGAGCTGTTTCAATCGGTACATGGGTGGAAGCTGTAGATACGAATGCTGTAATTTTGCTGTGCAAAGGTCTCGATCGATATGATAAACCTTATGCTCTATCTGTCCTACACGGCGAGGATTTGAAGGTGCAAAACCGAGGTAAATTGGATTACGACCCCAATCTTTGCGGTAGTACTACTAGTAAGCCTGTTAAGCCTTCACCTGTGTGGATTGCTAATTTTGGTGATTTCCAGGTGGTGACAATTTTCGGGATAGATAGCACTCCTAACAATCCTCGTGCTAGGTTTCTAAAAACTCTCCACCAATCTCAAAATGGATCCAGTTATCGCCAGATCCACTAAGTTTACCCAATTCAGGCTTGACTCTTTTCTCTGAGTCATTTACGCCGTGTCCAACCCTACACTGCTCCTCATCCAACTATGCAAGCAATTTTAGTAGCTACAATCGGTACCCGTGACTTGATGTTCGAGATCTCCACAGGACTTTGGTACAACATTGGGGACGATCGAATGCAAGATGGCGATATCATTGGCGAACAGGCTGAAGTTATTAGCGATCTAAATTTAGGCAAAATTAACTATCGTGACCTAACCAAACATTTAGTCGATGCTGGAGACCAATATCTCGATCGCATTAAACCCGTTATTATTGGCAAATTACTAACAGAACAAACAGCTCAAATCGATCGACTATATTTAATTGGTACCGATCAATTAAATCATATTCCGCAGCGGGGTAAAGACACGATCTATAGCTGCGAATTGATTAAAGCCTGGGTCGAGAAAAATTATCAGATCCCTACCACTATTATTCCATTAGGTCCAGACGGCACCAATCCAGCTAATTTTGAAGCCACATTTGAGTGGTGGCGAAATACTTGGCGCAAGGATATTGCTCCGCCATTAAATGTGGAGATATGGTTGGGTTTAAAAGGTGGTGTGGGGCAAACATCTGAATCTGGACGTATCTCTGGACTAAGTTTGTACAGCGGTCGGATCAAATTCTTTGAGTTTCATCAAAACGAACGAAACAACCAAGCAGGGAAGCCCTCAGACTACACTGGGCCATTTCTCGGCACAAACTATCTCTGGGATCGGACTCAACAACAGGCACTCGGATTACTCGATCGATTTGACTATGCTGGTGCTGAAGAACTATTAAAGCCTTACTTCCAAGCTAAAAAACTCGGAGCTGTACCGAATCTACTCAAGGCTGGAATCGCCTGGAATCGTGGCGAATTTGATGGCTTTTTGAAATTTGCGAATGCTACCGATACCCTAGATGGCTACAAACAACAGAGTCAGTTTTGGTGGTGGATGGCTTATGAGCAAGCATATCTAGCAGTGATTCGACTAGAGCAAAATAATACCGCTGAAGCAATGCTACACAGTTTTCGGGCAGTGGAAGGGGGTTTATTCGAGTGGGCAAAAGCAACTTTTCCCCATGATATTAACGATGTTCAAAATGGGTTTCCACAGGTACTAAATTCAATTTTAACTAAGTATAAAGGATTAAAGTCTGTATTTGATAATGCGCGAGGAAATTATCCCCATGCTCAGTGGCGGGGTTCTCTCCGGCGAGAGATCTTGGAGGCGTTTATTCCCCATGCTAAACAAGTTAGTTTTCAATATTTTTGGTCGGATGATTGTCAAAACAAACGTAATGAATTATCCCATCGGTTGGGTGGTATCTCCAAGCAGGAGGTCTTGAGTGCTTGGGGTACCGATGTGAAGGATCGATCTCAGTGGGAAGACCGGATTTTATCCTGTCTGAATACTTTGACTGGGCAGTCATTTAAAACGCTGCATCAGGCTAGTTTATTCGCTAAGGTACACGATCGAATCAGGAGATCGATCGAGCAATCATGAGTGGATATTGATTGGCGACCCTCATGGGAAATGGCTGCGATCGAGTATTCTCGTCGGGAGCCTCGATAGCTTGATACATATACGTTTGAGTTGTTTCGATCTATCTGTTAAAGATAATCTTGACTAAATTTTGAACTGAGGGTCGCTAATGAGTGTTAAACTTGGCTTTAGTTTTGGGTTTAATAAGGATAGCATTCCTACTCGCTAGGGATATCAATTGAATGGAAACGTACGGTGCATGTTCCACTTCACCGATCCACCTTTAATTCCTACTCGCTAGGGATATCAATTGAATGGAAACTAAAACCAGTGTGCCGAGAGCGGATGGAGTAGCAAATTCCTACTCGCTAGGGATATCAATTGAATGGAAACTTATTGTGCATAGACATCTAAATGAGCTTCAAGAAAATTCCTACTCGCTAGGGATATCAATTGAATGGAAACAACCATAAAGCCAATACATCTAATAAGTTATTCATTGTTATTATTCCTACTCGCTAGGGATATCAATTGAATGGAAACTAGATATGACAAACCTCAAGAGAAGTACCAGGAAATTATTCCTACTCGCTAGGGATATCAATTGAATGGAAACATCTTCGACAACATTATCTAGTGCGGGATATACTTTTATTCCTACTCGCTAGGGATATCAATTGAATGGAAACAGGTGAGAAGTAGAGGCCCAGTCGTAAGTATCTTGATTCCTACTCGCTAGGGATATCAATTGAATGGAAACTTCTCATCCATTGAGACTTAACTACAACCTCTTCATCATTCCTACTCGCTAGGGATATCAATTGAATGGAAACTGCACGTCCACAAGGGCTTGATCCCATCGGCTGTTTCATTCCTACTCGCTAGGGATATCAATTGAATGGAAACGTTAATTATTGTTAGTTAGTAAATCTATACTAGTGTATTTATTCCTACTCGCTAGGGATATCAATTGAATGGAAACGTGTTTAGTTAGTTAGTTATCGTCTAAGCGTAAACTACAGATTCCTACTCGCTAGGGATATCAATTGAATGGAAACAATATGATATCGTTACCTAATTTTTCTAATATGGTAAATTCCTACTCGCTAGGGATATCAATTGAATGGAAACTAGTTTGAACTACTAATAGAGTGTCAGATACTTCTGCACCTAACGATTCCTACTCGCTAGGGATATCAATTGAATGGAAACAACCTTGTGGCAGCATCGCCAACATATTATCTGGCACATTCCTACTCGCTAGGGATATCAATTGAATGGAAACCCGACCAACCCCCAAATCAGTCCAAATCTGTAACATACCATTTATTCCTACTCGCTAGGGATATCAATTGAATGGAAACTTGTTAGCGGATTTTGACTGTGGCAATAGTGAAGGGGTCATAAGTGATTCCTACTCGCTAGGGATATCAATTGAATGGAAACATAAGCCTACCTCAGGCTTCCGAGGCTCGTATGTTATAATTCCTACTCGCTAGGGATATCAATTGAATGGAAACACTTAAGTAAGCAGGTACGTCTTCTTGTATTGCACAGTTGATTCCTACTCGCTAGGGATATCAATTGAATGGAAACTTGAAGTAATTCATCGTGAACCTCCTAGACATTGAACACTAAATTCCTACTCGCTAGGGATATCAATTGAATGGAAACCTGATAGCTGTGGTAAATCGATTCGCCATGCTTGGTTTGGAATTCCTACTCGCTAGGGATATCAATTGAATGGAAACAACTTTTGCGACAGGTTGAAGTAGTTCTAGCTTTTGATATTATTCCTACTCGCTAGGGATATCAATTGAATGGAAACAACAAAAATGAGAACAGCTATAAAGAATAACTTTGGGTGATTCCTACTCGCTAGGGATATCAATTGAATGGAAATATCTAGTTGGCCTAGGTAAGTATGTACGGCATCCTACCTGAACGAAACCCAAATGCAAATCTTTTTATAATCAAGTAGTAATATTTGTTACCTTACGGGGAAAGCTATATGATGTACAGCTCAAAATACGATCGATGTATATCAACCAACGTAGTCAGCTAGTTCGGAATGTTGCCCTTGCCGCTGCCAATGGCAGTATTACTTTAATCATCTTGCTCATTGCCCCTTTGGGACTTACCGCTGTAATTATCAATACCATCCTGATTACCCTTTCCACCTTCGTTACTGCTACCGCTAGCGATCGCATCATTAAATATCTCCAACCAGATCGAGAACCCAGAAAAGCATCCTTCCAGCCACTATCTGAAGATCCAGAAACCGCCCATCTCAATAGCCGAGAAAATCACAGCACATTACGCCGCTAATGCGTACTCTCTATCTCTCCTTGCAAGGTTGCTACCTCTCACTAGAGCAGGAACAACTGATTATCCAACGTCAGAAAATCGAAATTCAGCGAGTGCAACTCCCATTGACCGAACAGATTCTGGTTTTTGGCAATAGTCAAATCACCACACCCGCTATTCGCGCCTGTTTGCAACGGGATATCCCAATCGCATATCTTTCTAGGCTGGGATTTTGTTATGGTCGAACCCTTTCGATCGAACGTGGCTATCGCCAACTTGCCCGTTACCAACAAGATCTCAGTGCCATAGATCGGCTAATTGTCGCCCGAAAAATTGTCCAAGCCAAAATTCAAAACTGTCGGACTTTACTCCTGCGTCAACAACGCAAAAATTCTATTTCTGAACTGGCTCAGTCGATCGAACGACTTCAGCACTTAGCTATCCAAGTATTACAGGTAGAGGCGATCGACAGACTGATGGGTTTAGAAGGGATTGCCGCTGCTGTCTATTTCGATGCCTTTGGTCGCTGCCTCCAAAATCCAGACTTTACCTTTATCGCCCGCAGCCGCCGTCCCCCTGGAAATCCCATCAATGCCCTGCTGAGTTTTGGCTATCAACTGATTTGGAATCACCTACTGACTCTGATTGAACTGCAAGGACTCGATCCCTACTCAGGCTGTCTCCACCAAACATCAGATCGTCATGCTGCCCTAGTTTCCGATCTGATCGAAGAATTTCGCACTCCGATCGTTGATTCTTTGGTACTATATCTCACCAATCGTCGCTCGATCGAAGCCGCCACAGACTTTGAATATCGCGATGGCGGCTGCTTCCTTAACGAATCGGGTCGGAAAAAATACCTGACAGCTTTTCTCCAGCGAATGTCCGAAGAAATTCCGACCGCAGGACAACCCCGTTGGGACTTACTCAATCGCCAAGTCAAAAAATTCAAGCAATTTGTCTATCAACCAACCTATAGTTACGAGCCATATCTAACTCGTTAACTATGCTATTTTATGTAGTTACTTACGATGTACCCTGCGACAAACGCCGTCGCAAAATTGCCAAACTCCTTGAAGGTTACGGACAAAGAGTACAGTACAGTGTTTTTGAATGCGTTTTAGCCGACCATAAATATCAAGAACTCAAACAGCGGCTCAAAAAAAGAGTAAAGTTACCTGAAGATTCCGTACGTTTTTATCCACTTTCTAGTCATACCCGCCCGAATATTGAAGCTTGGGGTGATGAGGAAATAGTCACAGCAGCTACATCAGTTGTAGTTTAATACTGGAGCTATTGAACTACATAGAGCCAAATTAGGCAGTTTTGGGCATTCACTTACTCGCAAGTACGACCCAGTTTTGGAAGTGTTGATACCTGCTTAATCTCCTCATCTTAAAACCAGACAAACTGGACTTGAGTTTTAATCCGTCGCCCGACGCTAGCAGTAATCCGATCTGAGAAGATCTACCGTTCGGCTCTGCCGTCCCGGAGGGAATTGCCTTCAGGACGATTGCACACTTGATAGAGTTCGTTTAGTCGATTGCTGACGTAGACGGCAAGCTGTTCGGCTGGATAGACGATAAACGTACCAGAGTCTTTCCGATCCAACACCACAAAGCTCTCCTTAATCCACGGTCGAATGTCCTCACCCCTTCTACCAAGGCAATAATTTGATTTGAAAAGTTCTGAGAGATCGGGTTAGCTAGATCGCCAGAAGTGTAACTAATCTCGATCGCATGAACGAGTTTAATCTGCAAGATTCCGGCAAATGCCAAACTTTAAATAATTGCAGCCACAATCGGGGATACTACGATTGGATTGAAAGCCTCGTGAGCAGGGGATTTCGACCATAGAGACAGGTCGATCGAGATAGCCCATTGCCTTACCCTAATTAAGAATTCACTATATATTGATGTCCTCCATATAATCTCTACTAAGATGTAGGATATAAATAGGAGCTATGCAACGGGTACAAATAGTAAACCGATCCTCTCTGTCCTGGTGGATGAGGATAAGAAGGAGAAATTCGCCGAACTAGCCAGACGACATAAATATTCCATGGGTTGGATACTCAACGACTGCATCGATCGAATGCTGGAAGCTAATTCAGTCGATGTCTATAGAACCCATTTGAGATCTCTTGGGCGATCGGCTAAAATGTGAGGTAAATGACATCCTCCAGTAGCTTAACAGACAAAGAGTGGGAAATTATCGAGCCGTTACTACCGAAAAAGAAGAAGACGAGACCGCCAATCTGGTCAAAGAGACAAATTTTGGATGGGATCTTTTATCAACTGAAGAACGGCTGTAATTGGTGCGATTTGCCGAAAGACTTACCACCCTACTCAACCGTATTTTGGCATTACAAGCACTGGCGCAAAAATGGCGTTCTCACGAAAATAATGGAGCAGCTTCATTCTCAAGTCCGGGAACAGGTCAAAAAAAACCGAAATGGACATAGTTAATCATGATTGCCTCCCAAGCCGTGAAGAACACTTGTAATGCTAGCGTTGAATCAAAAGGATTCTGTCATTACGCGAGCTTTGTGGGGGAAGCTTCCCCCACAAAGCTCGCTTACAAATGTACAAATGGTATCAAGCGGCATCTAGCAGTTGATACACTGGGGTTGCCATTTTTTACTCACTGCACAAAAGCAAACGTGTCTGATGACCAGGGATTAATTGAAATGTTAAGCAATCACATCGCTTATTTTCAGAAGAAACCTGTCAATATTCCCAAGATTACGATTTTGTTGGATAACGGCTAAAATAGCCCAACGCGCCAAAAATGTACTTGTATATTTCAAACCCTTGCTAGTAAGGAGTTTCATCGATTAGTATCGATCGGTGATAATCGTGCAAAGTCAGATCTCATATCGGTAGTTTATGCACTTTGAATTTGGCAAGGGTTC
>Ga0335398_10008787_pt1 | contig 11864 bp, 8 predicted proteins | sample BON03_FD_205742 | JGI IMG/M metagenome (GOLD analysis project Ga0335398, IMG submission 205742) | Freshwater microbial communities from Lake Bonney liftoff mats and glacier meltwater in Antarctica - BON-03 (spades assembly) (version 2) | ecosystem: Environmental > Aquatic > Freshwater > Ice >...
AAACGTAAGATGGCCGGATGGAAATGTGGAATCGTATTCGTCACTCCTTTTAGACCAAAAGAATCTCCTAATCCAAGGAACGGGCAACCCGATTTCATCTGAATCAAATGCGCCTTCTGCTACATTGGAATTCCCGACAATCGATTGGAAGCATGTTGAATTCAATGAAATCGTTGAGACCAAACGAGAATATCTGATTCCGAAAAGCTTTGCGACGGCCGGTCCAGCACTGGCGGTTGGCGATGTGAATGGGGACGGCTTGGATGATGTCTACCTCGGCGGTGCAAAAAACCAAGCTGGAGTAGTTTTCTTGCAAACTGAAGCTGGAGAATTTATTTCCAACCCAAGCCCAATTTTCCAAATGCTTGCCAAAGCCGAAGATGTAGTGGCGGAGTTTGCGGATTTCAATCGGGATGGAAATCTTGACCTGTACATCGGCAGTGGTGGAAATGAGTACGAGGCTGGAAATCTCTTCAATTTTGATCGGATTTATTTCGGTGATGGCAAGGGTGGATTCAGGTTTATTCCAAATGCCCTTCCTCCTATCGGCGAAAATACCGCCACCATTGCCATTCATGACTTTGATCAGGATGGGGACTTGGACGTTTTTGTCGGAGCAGCTGTAGTCTCCGGCGATTATGGCGCAAGTCCGAAAAGTTCGATCCTAATCAATCAGGGAAATGGTTTTTTCAAAGACGAAACCCCAGCTCGCTTTGGGCAGAACATCGATTTTGGAATGGTGAATTCGGCCATTTGGACAAACGTAAGCGGCGATAACCGACTCGAATTAGTACTCACCGGAGACTGGCAAGAAATTCGGGTTTTCGAGCCTGGAGCTGAAAATACCTTTCAGGAAAAAGTAATCCCAGGCTTGGAAAAATCTGCGGGTTGGATCGAAAGTTTGCAAGCAGCTGATGTCAATGGAGACGGCCGAATGGATCTGCTGACAGGTAATCTCGGACTCAACTCCAAACTAAAAGCAAGTGCTGAAAAACCGGTTTGGCTGTATCACTCCGATTTTGATGCAAATGGACAGGCTGACCCGGTAATCTTTCATTACATGGGCGAAAAGCTGGTGCCATTTGGAACAAGAGATGATTTGATCAAGCAAATCCCAAGTCTGAAGCGAAAGCATTCTTCCTACGTCGAGTACTCCAAAAGTAGCCAACCAATTGATCTCTTCTCGAAGGAGGATTTGGCAAAAGCTAATCAAAAAGCTGCGGTTGAATTTCGATCCGGAGCTTACATTCAACAAGCCGATGGCTCATTTCTATTTTCGCCATTTCCTTATTTTGCACAGCTTAGCCCGGTCCAAGATTTGGCCTGGGACGAATCCAGCAAACGAATCTTCATTGCGGGTAACTTTAATGACTTCAGAGTAGATTTGGGAAAAAATACAGCTAATGCTTTTCAGGCCTTACAATATAATGATGGGATTTGGGTGACTTCTGAAGTCGAAAATTCGATCCCAAATCAGGCTGAAATTCGTCAGCTAAAACCAATCGAAGTAAAAGGAACCAACTATCAGATTGCCGTCAGTAATAATGGCGAAGTATTCTGGGTCAAACTTAATTAATATCATTTGGAGGCGAATTCAAATCAGCTAGCTTTGATCTCTAACTCAAACTAGATCAGCGGATTTTATGTACTTAGGCGCTAACTTATTAAACTTGCATCACATATCACCCTTGCCACTATGCGTACTTTAAAATACTTGTTTCTTTCTGGAATCATCTTGCTCAGCTTTTCCTGTCAAGAACCAGTTGACTATTCCAACGCGATTACCGACGGTCACTATCTGAATCAAGCACAGGATCGGGTGACGCAGGTGATTATCCACGATATCTTTTCTCCGCCTGTTGCCGCTCGGATTTATTCGTATTCTTCTATTGCTGCTTTTGAAGTTGCAGCTGCTACTGATCCAGCCTATTTATCTCTTTTGGGGCAGTTAAAGGGATCGGAGAAAAAGATCTTCACTCCTTCGGAAAAGGTATATCCACCGCTAGCTGCTTTGGCTGCATATTATACCGTAGGCACAGCAATGATCTTTTCCGAAGATATGATGAATGAGCATCGGGACGCAGCTTACGCAGCTCTAAAAGAAAAAGGAATTCCAAACGATGTATTCCAAGCTTCCATCGCCTTTGGACAAGAAGTCGCCGCTGTAGTCAAAGAGTACTACTCCAAAGATAACTATCACCAATCCAGATCTTTTCCGAAGTATACCGTGACGGGTGACCCGGGAACTTGGGAACCTACACCTCCTGCCTATATGGAAGGAATCGAACCGCATTGGAACAAGATTCGAACTTTTGTCCTGGATTCTGCTGCACAATTTAAGCCGTTGGCACCGCCTCCATTTTCTACAGAAAAAGGAACTCCATTCTATAATCTTGCGGATGAAGTCTATCAAGCTGATATCAATGCAAATCAAGAACAAAAAGAAATTGCGCTTTTCTGGGATTGTAATCCTTACAAAGTAAATGTTAAAGGCCATGTGATGTTTGCCGAGAAAAAAATCACGCCGGGAGGACATTGGATGAGTATAGCAGCCATTGCCGCCAAAGGAGCTGGCAAAGATTGGAAAGGGACAGCAGAGGCATTTGCTCTTACCGGAATCTCGCTTAATGAAGCTTTTATCTCTTGCTGGGATGAAAAATACCGCAGCAAACTGATTCGTCCGGAGACCTATATTAATCAATACATTGACGAGGAGTGGATTCCTCTTTTGCAAACTCCGCCTTTTCCAGAGCATACTTCAGGACATTCAGTTGCCTCCGCAGCCTCGGCATACACCCTGGCACAACTATTTGGAGATGAATTTCATTTAGTTGATAGTTCTGAAGTAGCTTATGGACTGCCCATTAGGGAGTTTGCTTCCTTCAGCGGAGCCGCGGAGGAGGCTGCGATTAGTCGGTTTTATGGAGGGATTCATTACCGCCCTGCTATCGAAGATGGTGTGACTCAAGGTACCCAAATAGGGGAATTTATATGGTCAAGAATTAGCACTCGCTCTGAAAAGCTGGCAATTAAGAAATAAAGCAAATTAACCGCGAACATGTCTGCGGGAGGTAGATGTGTCAAAGGTATCGAGGAGGTACGCAAGGGAAATCACCGATATTTCTCTTTCCTATACTATCCTACATTTCCAGATGCAAGAAAACTAATTTCCTCCTTCCGTATTTGTGGTTCCTATTTCATAGCTATTTTTTTATTTCAACCTATAAAAGTTAATTTTCGGTTGAAAATTTACCCTTTGCAAGGTTATTGTTTTGATTGATGGCAAGTTTGAGTACCTTCTTTAATGATCTTTTTTAATTAGAGATTATTCGATTCTCTAGTATTTCATCCAGTCTAAAAAATATGTCAGCAAAAACAATTATTGTTTCCAACCGTCTTCCGATAAGTCTTCGTCACCGCAACGGAAGATTTGAGTTTAAACCAAGTGCTGGCGGTCTGGCAACTGGCTTGGGCTCAATTTATACCACCGGCGAAAATATCTGGATAGGCTGGCCCGGAAATACGGTGGATGATCCTGAGCAGCGGGCAGAAATTATTCTGGAGCTTCACGACCTCAAAATGTCACCGGTATTTCTTTCCAAAGAAGATGTGGAAGAGTTTTATGAGGGGTTTTCTAACGAAACCCTTTGGCCTGCGTTCCATTATTTTACCCAATACATGGTATACAATCCTGAGCATTGGGAAGCTTATATTCGGGTAAACGAAAAGTTTTGCGATGCTATTCTAAAAAAAGCAGGCCCCGATGACACCATTTGGGTTCACGACTACCAGTTGCTGTTATTACCAAAAATGCTTCGTGAGGCATTGCCAAATGCCACTATCGCATTTTTTCAACATATTCCTTTTCCTTCCTACGAAATCATACGGATGATTCCTTGGCGAAGGCAGTTACTCGAAGGAATGGTCGGAGCTGACTTGATTGGATTCCACACCTATGACGACATGCGCCACTTTCTGAGTGCAGTGGGCCGAATCACCGGGCTATCTTCTGAAAGTGGGTATATCCAAGCCGAAAATCGGATTATAAATGTGGACTCATTTCCCATGGGAATCGACTACGATAAATTTGCTAATCAAGCCAAAAGCAAAAAGACCCAGTCCATCGTACGCGAGTTCCGAAAGCAAGTGGAAGATCAAAAGCTGATCATCACAATCGATCGACTTGATTATTCCAAGGGGATTCCCCAACGAATTCAGGCTTTTGCTCAACTTCTCAAGCAGCACAAAGAGCTGCATGGCAAAGTCGCCATGATCATGATCGTGGTGCCAAGTCGTGATAAGGTGCAATCGTACAAAGAACTCAAAGAGGAAATTGACTTATTGGTTGGGCGTATTAATTCGGAGTACTCCACGCTGAATTGGGTACCGGTACATTATTTCTACCGGAGTTTTCCATTTGAGGAATTGAGCGCATTCTACAATATGTCAGATATTGCATTGGTCACCCCGTTACGTGACGGAATGAATCTAGTTTGCAAAGAATTTGTGGCGAGCAAAACCGATCAAACAGGAGTACTGATCCTATCTGAAATGGCGGGAGCTTCCAAAGAATTGCAGGATGCTGTCTTAGTCAACCCAAATGATCGACAGGGAGTCATTGATGCAATTTATAATTCCCTAAGCATGAAGCCCGCCGAGCAAAAAGCCCGAATGGTCAGCATGCAGGAAAGCCTCAAAAAATACGATGTATTCCAGTGGGTCAAAGTATTTATGGATCGACTCGACCATGTCAAAGCCAAACAGGCCGAGTTGACTTCAAAAGATGTCGACGGGAAGGTTATGAATGAGATTCAGGAGGCATTTAAAAAAGCAAAAAAACCGGTTTTATTCTTGGATTACGATGGTACACTGACTGGATTTGTCACCAATCCACAAGATGCTGTTCCTGATGATGAATTGAAATCCATTATCAAAAACCTGAGTCCAAAAGCTCAAGTGGTCATTATTTCAGGTAGAGATAAAGATACACTGGGCGAATGGTTCCAAGATCAAGAGGTAGATCTCATAGCTGAGCATGGCGTATGGGTAAAGCGGAAAAACGAATCAGACGGCTGGCAACTATATGCAGAGATCGAGGACAGTTGGAAAGCGGACATCCGGAAAATCATGGAATATTATGTTCTTCGGACACCAGGCGCATTTATCGAAGAGAAGCATCACTCGCTGGTATGGCACTATCGCAAAGTAGAAAGCGGACTGGGAGATCTCCGAATGCGAGAGCTATTCAGTCACTTGAAATATATGGCAAGTGGGCACAACTTGCAGGTGCTTGAAGGAAATATGGTGCTTGAAATCAAAAGACCGGACATTAATAAGGGAAGAGCTGCCACAGCCATCATGAAAGATCAGGAATATGACTTCGTTTTGGCAGTTGGAGACGATTGGACGGATGAGGATACATTCAAAGTTATGCCAAAGAATGCCTATTCCATCCGTGTGGGCTATGCATATACGCAAGCTAACTACAATATCAAATCGATAAAGCAAGTCAGACAATTATTGAGTAAGCTCGGATCTTAAAAATAACCCCGGATTGAAACCCGGGACTACAAAAATATCTCACCTACGCTGCTTTTACATTCTTCGATCCTCGCCTTGGTGAATCTATGTGACTCTATTCGCTATGGGGTATAAATAATTCATAAAACACGCTTGTTATTGAGCTTTTCGAACTGATGAATACTATGCCCCTCGACAAGACAATTGTGAACATTTCGATTAAAAACTCACCTGTTTTGGCGAACAGTCATATTCCCGATTGGCCTCTTTTCGGCCAAAACACAGAATCATTTTTTAATCTTGGCTACAATCAAAAGGCACATCTGGCGCTCTTATTAATACTGAAAAACTATATGACTTTGTTTTCTGTATCATATGAAAATCACTAAAAAATCTTGCTCGATGAGCTTTTCGAAACCCCATTTACGTTGCGGCTAGAACATTTTAAAAATAATTTACCATGCAAAAACTAATACCAGAAAGACCGAACTGCCGCCTTTGCGTCCCTTTGCGAAACCTTCGTGCACTTTGGGGCTAAACCAATACTATCGGTATTTTTTATACAGATTATATAGAATCAATTGATCCAAATCACTCATTGGAGACTCGATATCCCGTTGAATAAAATGAACCTTGAAGGATTGGATCGCAGCAGAAGAATCGCTGACATCATAGCCAATAATCCGAAGTGCATCGATTGAGTTGAAGTTTTCTGGAAGCGAACCTGCTGTCAAAAAATCTGAAGTTGTCAATACCTCGTCATACCAAAGTCCGAAACCTGCATTGGCCAGCTTTTTCCAAGGGAAGTAAATACTGGGATCAACTTTACGACCCGGAGCAATGTCCGAATGACCGATAAAATTAGCCGGAGGAATTGCATATTTTGATTTCAGTTGCGTCAAAACGAGCAGTAAACTTTCAATTTGCTTTTCTGTGAAGTGTTCAAAACCATTATTATCCAGCTCGATCCCGATGGAAGCAGAATTGAGATCTGTGTCATTTCCCCACCTTCCACGACCAGCATGCCAAGAGCGGAGGTAATCATTGAGCATCTGCACGACTTCGCCATCTTTTCCGATCACGTAATGGGAACTTACTTGGGTTCCGGTGAGTGTAAATGTCTTAATGGTTTGAGCTAAAGAATCCTGAGCGGTATGATGGATGATGACGTAGTTTGGCTTACGAATACTGAAATTGGTTGTTCCGATCCATTCATCAGAGATGCTGAGGGAGTCTGGCTTACTTTGAGATTTTGCCTTTCCAATTTCCTGCATAGGGAGAAGGACCTTTTTGACTTTCGCTTTGTGCTGCCTGTTGATTTTGAGGTATGGATTCGACGCACAGGAAGAAAAGCCTAACAGTGCAAGCAGAAATATGATTTTGAATGAATTCATTTAGATTCAAAGGATGATGAAGCGAAGGTAAAGAAATTGAAAACGAAGTTCATGTCAAGGTTCTATTAGCCTCTTTTTTTATGCCTCACCAAATCACTGCTAGGAAGGAAATGCTCAGTTGTGAGAACTCTGATAGAAAATTTCCCACAGATCTTCACGTATCACAGCGCAGATCTAGCAGAGAGCCAATACTTAGATCTATAGGGATCTATTTTCCAAAAAACAAATCCCTGAGAATCTGTGACCTTTTCTGTATGAATCTGTGGGAAATAATTTTTTGAATTGGAGGCATCAATTGCGTACTCAAAACCTACGAGGAGATTTCTCAGAAATTCAATCTTCAAAATAGCACCTCAAAGCTTTTACAAACTACAAGAAATTTGGCTTATCCAACTTCTTCCCAATCCGGAATGCCGCATTCATCAATCCCACATGCGAATAAGCCTGAGGGAAATTACCCCACTGACTTCCCGTATGCTGATCGACATCTTCGGAGAATAACTTCAGATGATTACAATACTTGGACAAGGTATCAAACCCTTCAATGGCTTCATCCAATCTGCCTACGCAAGCTAATGCCTCGATATACCAAAATGCACAAATCAAAAACGTAGTCTCAGGAACGCCAAAATCATCCATGTGCTTATACCGGTAAAAAAGGTAATCCTTAGCCAATAAATCTTCTTCCAAGGCCTTTAGATGTGTATTTGCCCGCGCCAAATCATCGCCAAAATACCCCATAGTGATCAATTGCAGCGTACTGGCATCCATGTATTTCGAACCGATAGCCTGCGAGTATGCTTTTCGATCCGGCAAATAGCAGGACTCGATTTTCACTATAGCCTGATCTCGAAGTCCTATGGCTTTTTTATACATCGTATCATTTTTGAGCCGAATGCCAATCTTAGCCGCTGCACAAGCTCCCGCCCAATGAAACAAAAACGTATAGCAATGCTCCTGAGCTAAATGACGAAACTCCCATAGCCCAGCATCCTTTTCATGCATAGTTGCCTCGATTTTATCCAATAAATTCATGATCATGGGCTCGGAATGACTCCGCTCATCCTCTGTAAATCGCTGATCAGAATACAAGGGCAGCAACGACACCAAGACCTGACCATAGCAATCATTTTGAATATGAGTATAGGCCTGATTTCCAAAACGAACTGGTTTATTTCCCAAATAGCCAGCTAGATCCACAATCTCTTCGATCAGGGAAATGTCTCCAGTTATGGAAAATAACGGCTGATAGCGACCATTCACATCCGTGGGAAGATTTTGGATAAATTCAAAATACTTCTCCAACTCCTCGAAGTGGCCGATACCGTTGAATGCTGTGAGTGTATAATAAGTGTCTCGAATCCAGCAGAATCGGTAATCCCAGTTTCGGGTACTTCCGGGAGATTCGGGCAAACTGGTCGTAGATGCAGCGATAATGGCCCCAGTATCTTCGTACTGGTGAATCTTCAGAATCAAGGCAGATCGTAAGACTAATTTTTGATGAAATCCGGAGATACTCGTGGACTTCACCCACTCCTGCCAATAAGATCTGGTAGCATGAAGAAATCGCTCCGCCGTTGTCTCTACCGCCGCTTCAAGAGGTCTTCCATAAGTCAACACCAGGTAGATCGTCTTATGAAGTGCGAACGGCTTACTGTCTTTGATATAACTCAGTGGCGCACTGCTAGTCAGTCGAAGTTCCTGTTCGATGCCCATAAACCGGATATGGTTACTTCCTTGGCTGGGAGTCAACTGAGTTTGTCCCCGGTTGGTCACTGGCTGGCATGAGATTATAACCCTAGGTGAACCTGAAAGACGTTCGACTTTTCGGATCAGCATCAAGGGCTTATAGTATCGATCAAAGTTTTTGAAGCGCGGTGCAAAGTCCGTGACCTGATAGCTTCCTTCCGAATAGCTGATTTGAGTCTGCAGGATATTGGTGTTTTCCAGATAATTCTGTGAGGATTCAAATTCTTCCGAATTAGGAAGTATGGTAAATTGCCCACCCTTTTGGCGATCGAGCATTCCTCCAAAAATAAAATCCGAATCAAATCGGGGCATGCAAAGCCAGCTGATATTGGTGTTTTTTTCTACGTGGGCGATAAAAGCACAATTGCCGATCAGACCACTTTCGTAGGTGTGTTTAGTCATAAAATAGTTTTTGTATGAAAAAAGTAGGTTGCCGGGTTAAAGACTAAGAAAACAAAAATCATAATAGCAAGCAAAAAATTCATTAGATAATACCATTTCACCGGAGATCTATCTCTGAAAGTGCCGCAGATTCAGATGAATGGATTCTGACCTCAAGGTTTTATTTCCAGAGGACTGACATCAAAGAATTCCAATAATTGGCTTTTGCGCAGCGAGGGAAATCCAATATCATAATCGCTTAGAATTTTGTTTTCCGATACCAAGTATATCTGAAAAGTTTTGTTTTCATATTCGACATACTCTAGCCTGTTGGATTCGAAAAATATATTTTCTGGATCCCAGTATATAGAATAGGGGAATTCTCGCTTTATAAAAAAATCCTTTACTTCAGACAGAGAACTGTATCCCTTAGGCAGCTTATTGCCAAGGTAAATTTTGAAATCAATTGTTGGGTAAGCTAAAGAGTATTCCGGCCAATTGAATGAATTATCAGTGAATACATGGAGCGAATGTCTTGTTCCATCTAGATATAAGACGACAGTCCCTTTGCAATCGACACAGAGTTCTTTTCCCGAATAAATAGTTTCAATATTACTTGGAAAAGAAATTTCTGTAATCGCCTCATCATTACATCCGAAAAACAGGAGCAAAAAGAAAAGCGCTGGATAAATTTTAATTATTCTCAACAATTGTTTGCACCTTAAGAATAACAGGATAGTCATACTCCATTTCTGGTACTTTTGATCTGATATTATCAGAGAGCAGATTTCCATAATCTTCTAATAATGTAGAACGATAAGTTAAAAACAAAAACTGATTTCCTTCCACTCCGATTGGGTAATGAAACAAATAATCATCCAATAGCTTAGTTTCTAAAAGCCGCTGCTCTCCATTTTTTTCATTTATCAAAATTATATTCTTGATAGTTCCAGTTGGCTTCTGAACGTGAACGCTGATCAAAGAAAGCAGCTCGTTTTTAAAAAATCCATTTAGGTTAGCAAATCCATTTTGCTGAAGGAGATCGAAGCCTCCTTCTAAAAGATCTAATTCCCAAAATTTGGCAGGAATTGCATAATTACCGAAATCAACCCGAATGATTGGCTCAAGCTGATTTTCCATGAATTGATATCCAACATTATTGAATGTCTCTATTACATAAAGATCAGAATTGGTGTTAAAAAAATTACGCTCCGTCATAGGTAGCATTTTGTTGGTATAGTCGTTTTCAAGATATCGCTCCAAAATAACTCCAGTGGAATCAGTACGAACCATCCGGTGACTCACAAAGGGAAAGTTATAGCTTCCGTAAAATAAATATTCACTATTAGGCAGCTTAGTAAAAGAACTGCTACTATAATCGACCGTGAAGCGATGATTTAAAGAATTATCCTCATTCACCTGAAATATTTGAGCTTTACCTCCATTAGGATTAAGGATTTCTAACTCGCCTGTAGAAGAAACATAGAAGTCAATCAGTCGGGATACAGTATTTGGGCCCTCCCCGACGATTGCTCTGCTGCCAATAAAAGCCCCATTTCTATCAAATATATTGATGGCGCCTTGAATAGCTTCATCGAATACAAAGATTCGATCCGTACTAAATCTGATGCGCAGATCTTGACCCATCAAATTTTCATTGACAGTCTCTAGTGGTACTATATCTACGATAGTCAAATCGTCCTTAGATATCGATTCAATCTCAGCAAGATCGATGTAAAGTACACCTTCAATATCTTGATCTGAAAGTTTATCCTTGCATGAATAAGCAAGAACCAATGTTGAAAGAATTAACGTCCTCAGTATGTTTTTTACCATTGTTTTTTTTAGAAAGTGGGGTAGGATGTGAAACCTACCCCAACCAATTTAAGATCAACAGAAGTAGCAAGCCTTGTCATATGTACCACATCGATTTCCAGTTCGTTCTCCATCGCAATGGTAAGCATTGTAGTCTCCTCCACACTGGACCATTCTAGCGAAACAACCACTACCTTCACTCTGCTCTACCGACTCTTGCGCGTGACTATTGATCCCACCAAATCCCATTGACCCAAAAAAGGCCAATCCAAATACAGACGATTTAATCTTACTAATTTTCATAATAAATAAATTAAGAAATTGATAAAAGATAACCCCGGCCAGAATCTAGAACTAATTAGTACATGTATAAATTTAATTTGTTTCTTTTTAATAGCAAGATTGAGTCCACTCCGACAACCAAATAATTTATATTTATTTGGTAATCAGATAATTAGTTACTAAAATTGATTGTTTTATGTATATTACTGTCTCCTAGACAAAGAGCGGATTATATTTAAAAAGACCAAAGATCCACAGTTAACCTTTTTAGTTCGCCCTCTGTTTTATTTTCGGGTAAATCCCTGAAAATGTACGACGATAAAAACGCATGGCATAACCGGTTCTACCAAGAGGTTACTTCCCGGATCGATGAAAATTTGTTCAAGCCCTTGTATTGTGGCAACAACGGCACGCCGAACGCCCCAGTTCGGGTGTTGATTTCCATGATGATACTCAAGGAAGCCGAAGGATTGAGCGACCAAAAGCTTTTTGAAAACTGCCGTTTCAACATGCTTACCCGCAGTGCCATCGGGCTGGCAAACGCAGACGACCTTGTTCCGGCAGGTTCTACCTACTATTTGTTTCACAAACGCATTATGGATTTTGAGGTAAGCGGCAAGCGGATCCGCATGGACAGCAAATTGCTTGGTAGCAATATCGCCTGGCTTAGCCGTTACGAACTGATACACGAAACGTTCCGCCTGTTCTACGGCCAAGTTAAAC
>Ga0335398_10008792_pt1 | contig 11860 bp, 11 predicted proteins | sample BON03_FD_205742 | JGI IMG/M metagenome (GOLD analysis project Ga0335398, IMG submission 205742) | Freshwater microbial communities from Lake Bonney liftoff mats and glacier meltwater in Antarctica - BON-03 (spades assembly) (version 2) | ecosystem: Environmental > Aquatic > Freshwater > Ice >...
GTAGCTCCAGTTGCAAGTGCCTCATCGCCACGATTTTGATTAACACGCGTGCCGATTTTTTCTTCCATCCACATCCGGCCACCACCAGCGCCACAACAGAATGACTTTTCCTTGTTGCGATCCATCTCGACTAAATTGACACCAGGCATGTTGGTAATAAGTTCACGTGGTGGCATGTAAATCTTGTTGTGACGACCTAAGTAACACGGATCATGATATGTAACCGTTTCATCTTCTGGTGTGAGCATGGTTAAACGCTTTTCAGTGACCAATTGGTTTAGCAGCACAGTGTGGTGCACAACTTCGTAGTTACCACCAAGTTGTGGGTACTCACGCGCGATTGTGTTTAAGCAATGCGGGCAAGTAACTACTATGCGACGTGCCCCAATTTCATTAAGCACTTCGATATTTTGCGCGGCCTGCATTTGGTAGAGGAATTCGTTGCCGGCGCGACGAGCTGGATCGCCAGTACAAGTTTCACCTTCACCAAGCACCATGAATTCAATGCCAGCGGTATGCAGTAATTCTGCGACTGCTTTCGTGGTGTTTTTTGCGCGATCGTCATACGCACCTGCGCAACCAACCCAGAATAGATATTCAACGTCAGCAGGAATCTTGTCTTCACCGTTCATACCAAAAACTCGAACCGGGAATTGAACTTCTTCAATCCAGGTCATTCGGCCACTGGTATTCATACCCCAAGGGTTGCCCTTAGTTTCTAAGTTTTTGAATAGGCCATTTAACTCAGCTGGAAATTCTGATTCCACGAGAACTTGATGACGACGAAGGTCCATAAAGTGGTCCACGTGTTCGATGTCTACTGGACATTGCTGGACACAGGCGCCACAAGAAGTGCAACCCCAAAGTGCGTCGTAATCAATTACTGCGCCTTCATTAGAACGATGACCCTTTGCGTCGTAGCCATCTGTTGATGCGTATGGATCATCCGCTCTGGAGCCAACCATAGGTCGAGCAACTTCGGCCTGTACTTGCGCGCTAAATGAATCCAATTTCGACTCGTCACTGCCAGCAAGTATGTAAGGCGCCTTAGCAAATAAGTGATCCCGCAAATCCATGATCATTAGTTTTGGACTAAGTGGTTTGCCAGTATTCCAAGCAGGGCATTGATCTTGGCAACGTCCACATTCAGTACAACTCAATAAATCTAAGTTGCCCTTCCAAGTAAAGTCTTCAATTTTGCCTCGGCCAAAAGTTGCATCGTCAGCTGGATCTTCAAAATCTAGAACTTGGGTTCCAGCGTAAATTGGTAGAAGTGGTCCAAGTGCATTTGGCCTGCGACTAAATAAAACGTTTAAGGGCGCTGCGCCAATATGTAGATGCTTGCTATGAAGTGCAAGAACAAGGAAACCCAAAATAACGCCAATGTTTAACCACAGGCCAATCATTTCTAGCCACTCATTTGCCACAAGGCCCAGCGGCGCAATCAATTTCGCGGTTGCTTCGGAAGCGAATGCGCCACCATCCATGAACGGAAAGTGTTGCGCATTATTAATAACACTCACGTTGTATTGGGCGCCGCGGTAAAGCAGCAAAGTCCAAACCACGTTGAAGATCATGAATAAAACGAACCAGGCAGCGCCTACATGCGATCCGTAAAAGCGTGATTCACGACCAAATTTAGCTGGCCGACGAAATAATCGAATGATTGCAAACATTGCAATTCCGATAAGAACGAAAATCGTGAATAAGTCCTCGAGAAATCCAGTAATCGGAGAGCGACCAATTACTGGAATCGCAAAGGTGTTATTAAATAGTGCGCCGAAAGCTTCTACGATGGTTAATGACAAAACTATGAAGCCCCAGAACGCTAAAACGTGGGCGATACCTGGAATGGTCCAGGCAAGCAATTTCTTTTGACCAAAGACTTCAGTCACTTCGGCTTTTACCCGAACTCGTTTTTGCGCGGTGCGATCAACTGCTGGCTCTCCGCTTCGAACCAATCTGTAGAGAAACCACATGCGTTTTGCGGCTAATGCTGAAAGAACCAGCGTGATACTTAGACCAACAATTAGGCGCAAGGCCATCGAATCGCTCATTAAAAAACCTCTTAAATTATTTGTTATCTCTAAATATGCCTGAATTTTTAAGTTATTGCACACTATCGCATCGGGAATTTGGAATTTCTTCCTGTGCTCCTTGCGCAGGCAGACTAAATTTTGTGACCGTGCACGTGTTGCATGGCCCAGGCATACATCGCGATAGCACCCGCAGCGGAGGCATTCATAGATCTAGTAGATCCACTTTGAGTGATACCTAATATTTGCGAGCAGGCGGCGATTCCTTCGGGCGACAACCCAGGGCCTTCTTGACCGAAATACAAGACACAGGATTCTGGCACGATTGCGTCTTCTAAATTCCCACAGCCAGGAACATTATCAATGCCAATAATTGGCACCTGGTTTTCCCTTGACCATTCAATGAAGTCAGCAACTGTTGGATGATGCAAGAGATGCAAGTAACGATCAGTAACCATTGCGCCGCGTCTGTTCCATCCCTTTTTACCAACTATGTGGACCGCAGAAACATTAAACGCGTTGGCTGTTCTAACAACTGAACCAATATTGAGATCATGTTGCCAATTTTCAATTGCAATGTGCAACTTGGAACGAGAAGTATCTAAGTCGGCAACGATTGCTTCCACGGACCAATATCGATATTTATCAACTACATTTCGACGATCGCCAAGCTCAAGTAATTCTGGATCAAAGTGATCCTGCGTTGGCCATGGCAATTCGTGCGGCCCAACTCCAACTACTGGATAAAACTCACCAGGTCCAAGTTCGCCGCGATCAGGTGGTTGCGTCATTTAGAAATTTAATGCCTGCGAAATTGCCGCAGTGTGTGCTGGCGTTGAGCCACAGCAGGAGCCGATGGCATTGATGCCAATTGCCTTCATCTCTGTTGCGAATTCGCCCATTTCCTCTGGCGTGCCAGTGTAAACAAAGTCAGCGCCAACAAGTTGTGGCAATCCCGCATTGGACTGAATAAAGACGTAAACACCTTCTGGTTTAGCATCTGCGAGTTCACTTGCAATGATTCGCATCTCATCAGTGCCACGACCACAGTTAGCTCCAATTAAGCGCACACCCATTTCTGCAATTGCAGTAATTGCCTGTCCAGGCTTGACTCCCATCATGGTTCGTAAGTTGGTGTCAAAACTTAAAGTTGCAACGATTGGCATACCTGGCGCAACTTCCTTCGCTGCTTCAACAGCTGCTGCGACTTCACCAAGATCACTCATAGTCTCAATCAAAATCGCGTCACACCCACCAGCAACAAGTCCGCGAATTTGATCAGCAAATAAGGCTTGACCGGATTCTGGCGTCAGGGTTCCCATCGGATCCATCAATTCACCTGAGGGACCAACGTCACCAAAAACAAAAACATTTTCAAACTGATCTGCAACTGATCGCGCTACTTCGGAGCCAGCTTTATTTAGTTCCTGAACTCGATCACCAAGGTCATGCATTTCAAGGCGACCCTTAGTTCCGCCAAAAGTATTGGTTGTCAAAACGTTGGCACCTGCTGCTGCGTAGCCACGAAGAACTGAGGCAACTTTTTCTGGCTGTTCAACATTCCACAATTCAGGAGCGCCACCATCAGTAAGACCTAAGTCCTGTAACGCAGTACCCATCGCGCCGTCACCAACGAGTGGATTTCCTGCATCAAGCCATTCGTAAACGTTAGCCATCTTTACTCCTTGTGTTTCAGAAAGTTAATTAAGAAAGTTTGTCGAGCATTTCTTGTAGGCCAGCTTCGTCAAGAGAATTCTCAATGTCGCCACTCACTCGCTCCGCAATTGATTTTGCGTCGCCATCTTCAAGTACCCAATCACTTTTGCGCCAGCCATCTAGATAGGCATCAGCATCTTCAGCGCCGACTCGCATCGCGGCTTCATCGATAGCCTCCTGAAAGCGACTAGCAAGGGAAACCTTTACTGTCTCATCGCCATCTCGTACGACCACCATTGAAGGAAAGTCACGCCAGTAAGTTATTTGATATTCGCTCATGTCTAGATTCTAGTGTTAATGCTCAAGTTTCATCTTGTGTCTAAACCGATACTGTTATGGACGTGAAGCGCATACTTATCATTCATGGCTGGGGTAATGAGCGTCCGATTGGGCACTGGCATCGCCTGCTTGCAACTGCCTTGCGCCAACAAGGTCACATAGTCGCTTACCCCCAACTTCCAGACACCGAACTTCCAAGTTTGGATAAATGGTTAGCCGTACTCAAAGTTGAACTTGACATGCTCAAGGAAGCTGGCGATGGTGAGCTAATTGTTTTTGCACATTCACTGGGCTGCTTAACTTGGTTGCACATTGCCCAAAGTGGGATTTTGCAAGAACAAGCCAGTCGAGTTTTACTAGTTGCAGCGGCAGACCCAGAACTGTGCGGCGAAGTCCCAAGTTTCCAACTTGATTTAGACTCCCCTCAGGTAAAAGCAGCCGCGCAAAGTGCCGCGTTAACCACCTTGTTAGTTGGTAGCGATTCTGATCCGTGGCAGCCCCGAGGTGTTGAAGCTACTTTTGCAAAACCACTTGACCTACCTTTCAAAGTGATTGTTGGCGCTGGACACTTTGCGATTGAAGAAGGTTGGACCCCATGGACAGGTGTCATTGATTGGGTCAATGATGCAAGCGCTGATTTGGCAGCGCGCTAACTAATGCGGGCTGATTTAAAGAAACTTTGGTTAATTCCAGCGTTTCGTACCTTACTTATAGCGCGCATCATTTCCAATATCGGAAATGGACTTGGCCCAATTGCTTTGGCGTTTGGAGTGCTAAGCCTTGAGGGCGCGACTGCATCAAGTTTAAGTATTGTGATGGCAGCCCAACTTGGACCGATGGTCGTGTTCATGCTTTTTGGTGGCGTACTTGCTGACAGATATCCAAGAGCTCTCGTAGTTGGAACTTCAGATATATTTTTGAGCGCATTTGTCGTGGCAAACGGGGTAATGCTGATCAATGGTTCAGCAACCGTTATGAGTTTGGCAATCATCGCTTTCATAAGTGGCTCGTTAAATGCGCTGTGGTGGCCAGCCTTTGCCGGACTCGTTCCCGAAGTTGTACCTGAAGAAGATTTGCAATCTGCCAATTCCATTATTGGCTTGGGAGCAAATGCTGCAAACATTGCGGGTACAGTTGCTGCTGGAATAATCGTTGCTGGTGTTGGCGCTGGTTGGGCAATGGTTACTGATGGAATTTCATTTTTAATTGCTGGGATATTAGTTTTCACACTTCGTAGATTTGGAAAAACAAGAGATACTTCTGAGCACACCCCAACAGTCTTCGATGATCTTGCACATGGCTGGAAAGAATTTTCTAGTCGCAGCTGGGTGGTTACGGTGGTGGCGGGATATTCAATTCTTGTCATGATTTTTGAAAGCGTTCTGGGCGTTGTTGGGCCAGTGCACGCCGAACAAGAACTTGGTGGGCCAAAGCCTTGGTCTTACATACTCGCTGCGCTATCTGTTGGTATGGCTGCAGGAGTGATAGTTTCGCTCAAAGTTCGTCCGAAGCGGCCGCTACTGATTGCACTGATCGCGCAACTTGCAGTAGCTGCTTGGGTCTTCACAATTGGCGCAACTAATTGGATTCCATTGATTATGGTCAGTGCATTCTTTGCTGGCATCGCATTAGATTTCTTTTTTGTACTTTGGCAAACCGCAATGCAAAGTAATATTCCACGTGAATCATTGTCGCGGGTAAGTTCGTATGATGCTTTTGGCTCATTAGTTTTTGCACCATTTGGATTAGTAATTGCCGGTCCAATCACAGAGCGAATTGGCACTGAGCAAACTTTGATGGGTATGGCAATAATTTTTGTCGTTGTGCTTGCAGCCATGTTGAGTGTGGCAAGTGTGCGTAATTTACGCGGCCAGAATTTGCAAGTTGAATCGAGTTAACTCGATCAACTAATCGAATATCTCATGCAATACTGATCGCATGATTAACGTATGTATGGCAGGCGCCACTGGTTGGACTGGAAAAGCACTTTCATTTGGGCTTCGAGAAGATAATGAACTTAAGTTAGTAACGGCAGTATCACGATCAAATGCTGGTAAAGATCTTGGCGATGTACTGGAAAATAAGTCTTGGGGTGTTCCAGTATTTGCAGACGTCGCAAGCGCACTTGCTGACGTTCAAGTTCTAATTGACTACACGGCACATGATGCTGTGAAAGCAAATATTTTGTTAGGAATTGAGCATGGTGTGCACGGCATTGTTGGCACCTCAGGCTTAACGGCAGCTGACTTTGCAGACATCGATGCTGCTGCGAAGGCAAATGGCGTAGGCGTTGTTGCGGCTGGAAACTTTGCGATTACTGCAGCCATGGCTCAGGCAGCGGCGTTGCTTGTTGCAAAATATATTCCAAACTGGGAAGTCATCGACTATGCAAAAGCAGGCAAACCAGATGTACCAAGTGGTACTGCGCGAGAACTTGCAGAACGTTTAAGCGCCGTGCAGCGGCCAACTCTTGGTTATCCAATATCTGATATTGCTGGTCCAAAAGAAGCTCGTGGCGCAGATGTAGATGGCACCCGAGTCCACTCAGTTCGGCTACCAAGTTTCGTTGTGAGTACTGAAGTTGTTTTTGGGATGCCGGAAGAGCGTATGACGATTCGCTTTGATGCTGGTAGCTCGCCTGCGCCTTATGTAAGTGGCACCCTGTTGGCAGCAAAGGCAGTGACCAATCATGTTGGATTGATCCGGGGGCTGGACACCCTGCTTTTGAGTTAAATCCACTATTTCGTCCAAAATCTCACTGTTCTTGGCTGGATTTATCAACAAATCGGTGTAAAACATGCAACCTACGGTTGCGTAGGTTACGCTAGCGTAGGTTACGCAAAAGTAACCTGCTAGGGGTTTGGGAGACTTCATGAACAGTTTGGGATTGCCACCGATTATTCAAGGTGGCATGGGCGCAGCGGTATCTTCCTGGGGTCTTGCGCGCACCGTTGCAAATGAAGGTCAACTTGGAGTCGTTTCTGGAACTGCGCTGGAAACTGTAGTTACCCGCCGCCTACAAAATGGCGACGAGGGTGGCCACATGCGCGAAGCACTTGCGCATTTCCCATACCCAGAAGTTGCTGAAGAAATCTTGGCAAAATTTTTCCGTCCAGAAGGTCGTCAGGGTAAACCATTTCGCCCAATGCGTCGCTTGAGTTTAGAGGCGCACAGAGAGCACGATCAGCTTGCAGTTGCATCTAACTTCGTCGAGGTTTGGTTGGCAAAACAATCTGGCAACGGAAAAGTTGGAATCAACTTTTTAGAGAAACTTCAAACTGCCACACCAGCGGCGCTTTATGGCGCAATGCTTGCTGGTGTCGATGCAATTTTGATGGGCGCGGGAATTCCTCGTGAGATTCCACAATTAATGACGGACTTTTCGCAAGGTAAGTCTGGTCACCTAAGTATTGACTCAGATCGACCAGCGGGAATGGCTGCGCCAATTTTAGAATTTGATCCACTTGAATCATTTGGTAAAGCGCCAGAACTACCTCGTCCAGCATTCCTGGCAATTGTTACAGCTGAAGTTCTCGCTGCTTACTTAGCAAGAAATGAAGTAACGCGTCCAGATGGATTTGTGGTTGAACACTTCATGGCGGGTGGACACAACGCACCACCTCGACGCATGCAAGATACCGAAACTGGATACGGCCCACTTGATGAAGCGAACATTCCTAAAGTTGCCGCTGTTGGTTTGCCATTCTGGCTTGCTGGCGGTCGCGCTACTCCAGAATCAGTAACAGATGCAATTAACCTTGGCGCTGAAGGTGTCCAAGTTGGCTCGCTGTTTGCACTAAGTAATGAATCTGGATTGCTACCTGAGTATCGCGAACAAATGTTGCAGGCTGCTCGTGAAGGAAACTTGCGAGTGCGCACCGATCATCGCGCATCGCCAACAGGTTTCCCATTCAAGGTTGTGGAATTACCCGGCACCGTAGGCGATGCCTCGGTTTACAAAGCGCGACCACGACTTTGCGATCTTGGGTATTTACGTTCGAGTCACATTGATGAAGCTGGCAAAGTTAGCTACCGCTGCGCAGCGGAACCAGATAGTCCGTTTTTGAAAAAGGGCGGCGATGAACCAGACCTTGCAGAACGTATTTGTTTATGCAACGGACTTGTGGCTGCAGTTGGCTTAGGTCAAGAGCGACCTGATGGCTACAAAGAAGCGCCACTGCTAACTCTTGGATCAACAACAAGTGACGTCGAAGGAATGCTTAAAGAATTCCCAGGCGGCTGGAGCGCGGTAGATGTCGTTAACCGACTCTTGTCAGGAATTCCGACTAAGGAAAGTGTCTAACTCACTAAGTATTTAGTGGAGGTTCTTAGCTCGCGCAATCGAAGCTAAGATTTCGGCTTCAGCTTCGGCGCAATTTCCCCACGACGCGCCTTCAACTGATTTCCCTGGTTCCAAGTCCTTGTAAGTTTCGAAGAAGTGTTGAATTTCTAAACGCTCAAATTCCGGCATATCAACGATGTCCTGCAAATTAATTTTGCGTGGATCATGCGCGGGAACACACATGATTTTGTCATCTTCGCCAGCTTCATCACTCATGCGGAACATCGCAATGGCGCGGCAGCGAATTAATACGCCAGGAAACGTAGGCTCTTCAATTAGGACTAGTGCATCTAATGGGTCACCATCTTGGCCAAGGGTGCCTTCGATGTAGCCGTAATCGCGGGGATAACGGGTTGCGGTGAAAAGCATGCGGTCTAAGCGTAGGCGGCCAGTTTCGTGGTCCACTTCGTATTTATTACGGCTACCGCCAGGAATTTCTACTAATACGTCAAATTCAAGTGCCACGATGCCCCGCCATTTCGCAATTTCGACTTACCCTTGTTATTGATCACCCAATCTTAGATGCAAACACGCATTCTCCCTATTTAATGAGGCCACAGATCACTCACCAAAGTGCTAACCGCAATCTAATAGTGAGCGCTCTCCTAATAGGTGGCCTTACTCTCGGAGGCATGGGACTTGGAATCCCAATTAGTGCAGATGAAATAAAAATTGTTCCACCAGCGCCAACGTCGATTGGGATCTTAAATCCAATTGAGCAAATTGGAACAATAGATGCAGCAACCCTGACAGCAATAGTCACTGAAAAGTTAGCGGATACTAGACTGGGCGTGGGCGTCACTGGCTATGTAATTGATGCCAACTCAAAACAGGTTTTAGTTGATGTAAATTCTGAGCAACCAATGATTCCCGCATCGACCCTGAAGTTGTACACCGCAATTGCTGCGCTGAACGTATTAGGCGCAGAAACAAAATTTTCTACAAAGGTAATGCGCGATCAAACCGAACTAACTTTGGTTGGTGGTGGTGATCCAACTTTGGTTTCGGTTACTCCGAAAGACTGGCGTGGTAAACCACCTGGCACACCGGCACCACCTTCCATTGCGCAATTGGCCGATCAGACAATAGCTGCAATCGGCGCAACTACTGAAATTTTTACGGTTGCCTTTGATGACTCGCTTTTTACTGGACCGCGGGCGCAAGTAACTTGGCCAAGTATGTACATCAGTACGGGCGAGGTTGCGCCTGCGCAAGGTCTGACTATGGATTACGGCGTTACTCAATCAAATGGCATTTTAGCTGATCCTGCAAAAGCAGCAGCGCAATTTTATGTCGATGAATTGATCGCAAGGGGACTTCAAGTAACTCTTACGGATCGAGCGCTAGCTAGTGTTAGTGCAATTGAACTAACGCGCATTGAATCTACAACTGTTACCAATATCGTTGAGCGCATGGTTACAACTAGTAACAACACTTTGGCTGAGTATTTAGCTCATCACGTTGGCGGCGCCCAAGGTGACTTTTCATACCTTGGTGGCGCGAAGGCTACCCAGCAGGCCTTGATTGCCTCAGGTCTCGATACAGCGACGTTAGAAATTATTGATGGGTCCGGATTAAGTAGATCAAACCGGTCGACCGCTAAAGATCTAGTTTCGGCGCTGCAGTATGTGAATAACTCAAGTGGCATGGCATGGGCAGTTTTAACTGGCCTGCCAGTAGCTGGAATATCCGGAACTTTAGTAGATCGATATGACGTTGCGCAGCCTGGTCGAGGAACTGTTAGAGCCAAGACTGGAACGCTGTCAAAAGTTGTGGCCTTAACTGGAACGTTGGTAACGGCAAGTGGTGAGGTTTTGATTTTTACTTTCATTGCAAACGAAGTGCCGAATGGAACTAAGCAGGGTGAAGCTGCCTTGGACGAAGTCATTAAAGTGTTGGTGCAATGCGGTTGTCGAGTTGCGTAGAGTCTTAGCATGATCAACTTGGAATTGCGACAAGGAATTCTTGCAAGCTTAAGTGATCTTGAAGCTGGCGATTTAGTACTCGTTGGACTTAGTGGCGGCGCCGACAGTTTGTCACTCCTAAAATGCGCGTTGCACGTTGGCAACGAACGCACTATTTCGGTGGGCGCTGCGATTATTGATCACCAAATCCAGGCTGAGTCTGCAAACACTTCAAATCGGGTTGCCGGAATTGCGCGCGAACTTGGAGCAGATCCAGTCTTAGTTGTAAATGTCGATGTCCCAAAGGGCGCAGGTAGTGGTGGCATGGAGGCGGCAGCGCGCAATGTCCGGCGCACTGCGTTCACTAACGTTTTAGCCGAGCACAACGCGAAAGCAATTTTGTTAGGACACACCCTTGATGATCAAGGCGAAACCGTGCTACTTGGGTTAGCTCGTGGTTCTGGCGCTCGCTCACTTTCTGGAATGCGCGCAAAAGAGGGAATTTATCGCAGACCATTTTTAGGTATTGCGCGTCAGGTTGTGCGTGATGAAGTTTCAGACTTGGACATATTTGAAGACCCACACAACAATGATTTGAAATTTTCACGGGTACGGGTACGAAATTTAGTTCTACCACTTATGGAGACGCAATTAGGCCCTGGGGTAACGCAGGCTTTGGCGCGTAGCGCGGATCTGTTGCGAGATGATGCAGACGCTCTTGACGCCTTGGCTCGATTCGAAATTACTCGGGTAGGCGATGACGTGAATTTGCTTGGTGCATTGCCTCGAGCCATTCGAACTCGAGTGATTCGCCAACTTGCCATCACAAATGGCTGCACTATAAATGACTTGACGCGCGATCACGTCCTGGCAATCGATGCACTATTGACGAATTGGCACGGTCAAGGTGCACTGAACTTGCCAGGCGCTGTCAATGTGGAAAGACGACATGACAGACTTACTTTTACCAAAGTTAAATAATTCAAGGAGCTATCTGTGGACGCAGCACAAATTGAAGATGATCTCACGAGCGTTGTGCTAACTAATGAACAAATCCAAATCCGAATCCAAGAAATTGCTGCCCAGATAGATATTGACTATGCCCATTCTGAACGACCACTACTTATGGTTGGGGTGCTTAAAGGCGCGGTAATGGTGATGGCAGATTTAGCCCGCGCTGTCTCAATTTCTGTGGAATTAGATTTTATGGCAGTTTCTTCCTACGGCTCAGGAACTAAATCAAGTGGAGTTGTACGAATCATAAAAGATTTAGACATTGACTTAGCTGGTCGTGACGTTTTAATTGTTGAAGACATCTTGGATTCAGGTTTAACACTGTCTTGGTTGATCAAAAACCTGAAGTCTCGCAATCCAAGGTCACTTGAAGTCATGACAATGATGCGCAAACCGGAAGCAATCAAAATTGAAGTTCCGACAAAATACATTGGCTTTGATATTCCAAATGAATTCGTAGTTGGATTCGGTCTTGACTATGCAGAAAAATATCGCAACTTACGTGAAGTCGGAATTCTTGCCCCACATGTTTATGGTGGGTAACTTCACCAAATAAATATGGTGGGTAA
>Ga0335398_10008798_pt1 | contig 11851 bp, 13 predicted proteins | sample BON03_FD_205742 | JGI IMG/M metagenome (GOLD analysis project Ga0335398, IMG submission 205742) | Freshwater microbial communities from Lake Bonney liftoff mats and glacier meltwater in Antarctica - BON-03 (spades assembly) (version 2) | ecosystem: Environmental > Aquatic > Freshwater > Ice >...
CAATGCGCGTGAATGCTGCTGAATGTGCGGTTGGAAACTTGCTGAAATCAAAGGCTTGCGGCTTAAGTGGTTGATTTACTTAACTTATTGAAATCATTGAAATATAGGCTCATAACCTGAAGGTCGTAGGTTCAAATCCTACTCCCGCAACCAAAGTAAACACAGTCGCTAGTCACCTCCGGGTGGCTTTTTGCGTTTGTAGGGTCGCCCTTCGTAGGCTTGCCCAAAGACAGCAGACCCGCCAACGCCCCCACCAGTTCAATCGCAAGCACGCCATCCTGCGGGATTAGCCGGATCTCGGTCAACAGGCTGCGAATGATCGACGTCGCCTCGGCCTTCGTGCTGTCGCTTTGCAACGCTGCCGTCAGGTCCGCCACCTGGGCTTGATAGCGATCCGCCAGTCCGGGGTGCAGCAGGACAGGGGCCACGGTCGAGGCATCGCGCAGCTTGGCTGTCAGCGCCGCCTTGGACGATTCCAGCGCCGTCATCTTATCCTTCATGCTCGGGTGAAACATGCCCTCGGCAATGGCGTTCACCATCTGGTCGATCTGCCGCGTGACCTTCGCCAACTCGCGCTCATTGGCCTGACGGTCCGCTCGGATCGATCCGGCCAGCTGATTAAACTCTGCCTGATAGGCGCGGACGTATTCCGCGATGAGGTCAGGGTGCAGCAGCTGGTTCTTGAGGCCGGACAGGACGCCGGTCTCGAATTTCTCGCGCTTGATCGTCAGGCGGTTGCCGCAGGTCCCCTTGTTCCGGGTGTTGGCGCAGCCGTAGTACTGCTTGCCGACCTAAATAAAGCCGCCGCCGCAGGTCCCGCACTTCAGCATGCCTGTGAACAGGTGGGTGGCCCGCTTCATGCGCCACACGGTGAGAACCCCAGTGCAAAAGTTTGCCACGGAAGTGACGGGATAGTCCTGCTGCGGGCAGAGGAAAATTTTGCCACTTTGGCCCTTTCTGGCGACATGGACAGCGGCGGTATTTTCAGCTTGGAACTTTACAGGAAGGTGCGTCTCGCACGTCGAGGCGGCATGAGCGAACGAGCGGCAGCAGTTCATTTTTGCGTGTCGCGCGCAAGCGTGAAGAAGATCATGAGGTTTTCAGTGCCGCCCGGTTATCGGCGCACGGCCGAGATCAAGTGGCCGAAGCTGGATGGGTTCACCGGCTACATCGACCAGTGGCTTTCGGAAGATCTTGGCCGTAACCGCAAGCAACGGCATACTGCCAAGCATTTTTTGAGCGCCTGCGGGACGAGCACGACATCTGCGGCCAGCTACATGACTCTCATGCGGGGGCAAGTAGCATGACCGAAGCACCCAAATTACTTCTGGAGCATCGCCTCAAATCCCTGCGGCTGCTGACCATTTTGCAAGAATATGGCAAGCTTGCGCGCCAATCGGCAGCAGACGGGCTGGATCATGTCCAGTTCCTTGCTCGCCTAATCGAATTGGAGATGATTGACCGTGAACGGCGTATGATTGAACGTAGGAACAAGGCCGCCAAATTTCTCGCCGTCAAAAGCCTCGACTTCAATGCGATCCCAGCCCTAAATAATATTCAGGTGCTGGAACTGGCGCGCTGTGAATGGGTGGAACGGCGTGAAAATGTCATCGCGCTCCGCCCAAGCGAAACCGGCAAGACGCACATTGCCCTCGGCCTCGGGTTATCCGCCTGCCAAGAGGGCCTTTCCGTCGGTGTTGTCACTGCCGCCGCACTCGTCCATGAACGTATGGAAGCACGAGATAAGCGGCGGCTCCTGCGGCTACAAAAGCAGATAGTCAGCCACTAATTTCTGATCATTGACGAATTAGGTTTTGTGCCCCTCAGCCAACCTGGGGCCGAAATGCTGTTTGAACTGATCTCACAACGCTATGAGCGCGGCGCGACATTGATCACCAGCAACCTGCCGTTCGACGAATGGACTGAAACCTTCGGCTCAGAACGCCTGAACGATGCCCTCCTGGTTCGACTGACCCACGACGTGAACATCCTTGAGATGAATGGCGAAAGCTAACGCCTCGGCCAGAGCAAGGCACGCTAAGACAAAGCGTAAACCCAGCACCAACATCGAAGGTAATTGGCCCTGAAGGGCCAAAGCATCCGAGCAACTGCCAGCTCTATGATAAGCGCGGCTGCCCGAATGCTGGCGCACGTCTATGCCGCAATACTCGGAACCCAAAAGTTGCAACATTTTGCGCGGCCCTTTGGCTCAATTTTAATCTGCCGTTGACACAAATCCCCTCATTACTGAACGATTATAGGGATTTGTCGCAGTTCAATAAGGACTTTTTCGATCAGCATCGGCGGAAAGTAGTCGTTCGCTGCTGCTTTCTCGAACGGTAGTTCTGGGGCGAGCTTGTCGGTGATGGCGCAGCCCAACGAGAAAAGGCCAGGCTCTTAGGTGAGAGGCCTGAACGAAATAGCTGGAACTACACCTATAGAATCACGTGAAACCGCCTTTCCGTCGCGACGCCGTAGAAAGAAGATATGACGGTTGGAACAGTACGTGCCAAAACTTGACCGCAGTGAGTAAGTACAACTTCAGTACGCAATGAAAACAAGTGCTCCACTCAGGAACCGCTTTCGGCCGTCCGTGCGTTGCAGATCAGCAGTAGAGATTCAAAAGTTCTGGTGTTCCGAAACCGCCAGACTTTGATACGATCGAACATCCGTCCAGCCTTCCGCCACGCACTATGGATATCGGCAGCCCGGGGCCGACCTCGCCCAGACAATCCAGACTGCGCGCGGAAACGGCCTTCAGGACGACCGACAGCGTTTCGCCACCTGTGACGAACAGGCTTCGGCCTTCCAGCCCCGCTGGGTCAATTCGAAGCACCGCCCGGCGCACTGCAGCGCGCGTCATCGCGGCGTTGGCACTGTGGACGACAGGGTCGATGACCATGCACTGCCCCGGACCGGGCCGGATCGGTCCAGTCCCTTCCACCGGCACAAGGCGCGCAGCCGCGAACGCCACCTGCGCCCGCGTGGCAGGGTGGGCCGTGCCGACCACCACGACAGCAAATTGCGGACAGCGCACCGGCACCACGGCACCCGCCAAAGCCTCCGACAAGGCCCGGCTGCCGACCCAAAGCAGGCGCGGTTCGGTCTGGCGCGACACCGCGCTGTCAAGGTCGCCTTGAGTGTCGGCGTCGACCACAAGGGCGTTTGCGGAGGCCGTCTGCCCTGCGGCCTCGGACGCCGGGAACAATCCGGCAGCCTGCAGCTCCGCCGCGATGTCGGACCGCGCGGCAGGGCGCCAGTCGTCTCCGATCCGCACCAGATGCAGCCCGCCCCGGGTGATACGCCCCATCGCGGGAAAAGCGGGCGCAAACAGGCAGAGTGGCAGGTCCAGATGCCGCATCATCGCCGCGGTCGCGGCAAACGGCTGCCCCCGCAGCATGCTGTCCACCTTGTGAAACCACAGCGTCCCAAACCTCGTCCCGTCCAACACATCGCAGGCGCGGGTCGTGGCCGCCGCTGCGTCAGCAAGAGCGCTATCGCGGCTTTCGGTGCTGATCGTCAGGGCCTGACGGTCGGGGATCTCTGTCGCATGCAGCACAAGCCCCACAGGTTGGCCCGGGCGGGCAAACGGGGCTGCCGCATCCAGCGCCCCGGTCAGATCATCGGCAACGATGCGGACAGGACCACCCGAAAAGATCATGCGCCCGCCTCGGGCACGATCTCCAGCGGCACCGATGCGGCCAGCAGGTCCGCCTCGGCCTGTGGCGACAAACGGTCGTCCGTAACCAGCAGACCGATGTCCGACGTGCGACCAAAGCTACAAAAGGCGCGGCTGAAGATCTTGCTGCTGTCGGCCAGCAGAACGACGTTGTCCGCGGCCTTCAGGATCGCCCGCTTGATATCCGCCAACTCGATCGACGTGTCGGAGAGCTCGGTCGCCGTCAGCGAATGGGTGCCGATGAACGCGATGTCCGCGTGCAGGCGCAGTATCGACTGCAACGCACCACTGCCCAGCAGCGTCGTCGAGCAGGTCCGCACTCTACCACCCGCCACGAAAACCTGAATGACCGCGCTGGCGGACAACAGCCCCGCAATCGCCAGGTCGTTGGTAAAGGCGGTGAACGCTATCCCGCGTTCGCGCGCAAACAATGCCGCCGCCGCCGTGGTCGTGCCACTGTCAAAGATCACGGTCTGCCCCGGCTTGATCATGCCAGCCGCGCGCTGCCCAACGGCTCGCTTAGCAGCACTTTCCAGTTCCGACGCGATTTCGGGCGCAGGCTCGAAACTGCCCTGACGGTTAACGTTCAACACCGCCCCACCGTGTGTGCGTTCAAGATGGCCTGAATCGCACAAATAATCCACATCGCGCCGCAGGGTCGAAAGCGACACTTTCAGCGCATCCGCCATATCCTTCAACGAGCCCATGCCATCCTTCCGCAGAAGTTCGATAATCCGCGCTCGGCGCATCGCTGGAAGCATGGTCTAGCCCTTCTTTCTTTAAAGGTAATGGTAGGGCTGGCGGCAAACCAACGTCAAGTTCTTTCATTGTGTTTCAAAAAATACCAAAAAATAGGAAAATATCTTCCAAAACATTTTTTAATGTGTCAAAAGACTTCACGAGAGGCGGTGTAGATGAGGCTGCGTGCAAGCGCAGACCGCCTTATAATTCTGTGGGAGGAAAAACATGCGGAAATTTGTAAAACGCACCCTTGCGAGTGCGGTCGGTGTATTAATGGCCACGGCGGCATTGGCAGAAAATCCCGACATCGGGGTCATCGTTCCGACGCTGGACGCCCAGTTCTGGAATTCTTACGTTCAATTCATGCAAAAGGGCGCGGACGAATTGGGGGTCAACCTGGTCGTGCTGAACGCCGACAACAAGCCTGACCAGATGATCAAGGGTCTGGAAGATCTGGTTGCACAGGGGGTCGATGGCATCATCTACACGCCGTATTGGGCAACCGCCGTGCCGGGGCTGATGCTGGCCAAGGACGCGTCCATCCCGGTAATCCTTACTGACAGCTATGCCGATTTCGCACCGCAGGACCCCAACTACTCGAATTATCTGGCTTTCGTCGGCCCGAGCGACCGGGATGCGGGCAAACAGATGGCTGAGGCCCTGTTCGCCAGCCTGCCCCCCGCTGCGGACGGTAAAAAATACATTGCTGCTGTCAACGGCACCGCGGGCACGTCCGTGGCGATCGACCGGCGTGCCGGGTTGCAAGACGCGTTGGATGCGGCTCCCGATGTGGTTCTGGTCGGTGAAGTCGACGGCAACTTCGTCCGCGACACCTCGCAGACGGTGTTCGAAAGCCTCTGGCAGGGCAACCCCGACATCCAGGGCGTCTGGGCTGCAAATGGCGGCACCGCGACCGGTGTGATGGCGGCCATCTCTGCAGCCGGAAAAACTCCTGGCACAGACATCATGGTCGTGGCGATGGACCTGAATCCTGAAAACGTCGATGCCGTGGGACAGGGCACCCTGCTGTTCGACATCGGGGGGCACTGGTTGCAGGGCGGGTTCGCGCTGACAATGATGTATGACCACCTGAACGGGAAAGAGCTGTCGGCTGAACAGGCCAACGTCAAGCTGACCCTGCTGCCGCTGACCAAGGACCGGGTTGCACAGTTCAGTGCGGACTTCCCGGGCGGCGTGCCGGTCTATGACTTCAAGGCGCATTCGCGCACCTATACCCCGGATGCCGCCACGGCCGTGTTCGAGATGAAGTACAGCAAGTGATCTCGCGCCAGGCGCCCCGGTGCCTGGCCAACCCCTTGCCTGCGCCAACCCTTCGCCCAAAGGACAATGTCGTCATGCTTGCCGCCGAAAACATCAGCAAAAGCTTTGGCGGCGCAGTTGCGCTGCACGGCGTCTCGGTGCAGTTTACACCCGGCGAGGTCGTGGCCCTTGTGGGCGAGAATGGGGCGGGAAAATCGACGCTGCTCAAGGTTCTGGCGGCGGTGGTCGGAAGCGACGGTGGCACGGCCACCATCGACGGCACCCCCTATTCCCCGCGCAGCCAGCTCGACGCAGAGCGCGCAGGCGTGGCGCTGGTGTTTCAGGAACAGAACGTCAACCGTGCCTTGACGATTTCCGAAAACATCATGCTGGGGCGGCTGCGCAGTTTCCGCCGGTTCGGCCTGATCGACTGGACGGCGCTGAACCGCGCCGCGCAAGCGATTCTTGACCGGATCGGGGCCGAGTTCACCGTGCGCGATGACATGGCCACGCTCGATCTTGGCCAGATGAAGACGATCGAGGTCGCCCGTGCGCTGGCCCTTGAGCCTAAATTCATTTTTTTCGACGAAAGCACGGCGTTTCTCAACCACGCCGAGGCAACCCGGCTAATGGCGGTGATCGCAGAATTGCGCCGGCAGGGAATTGGCATCGGCTTTGTGTCGCACCACCTGCAGGAGGTATTCGGGATCGCGGACCGGATCGTGGTGCTCAAGGACGGTGGGCTGGTCGGCGCGCATCCGGTAGCCGAGATGACCGAGGCCCGGCTTTATGAAATGATGGTCGGCCGTGACATGGTAGGCGGTCTTTTTCCGCCGGGAGCATCGGCCATGGCCGGCAAGCCTGTCGTTGCGCTGCGCGAGGTGACGACCGAAACCGCAGGCCCGATCAGCCTTGATCTTCAGGCGGGTGGAATTGTCGGCATCGGGGGGCTGAAAGGTTCGGGGGGCGAGGCGGTAATCGCCGCGCTGTCGGGGGCAGAACAGGTTCTGTCCGGACAGATGCTGCGCAACGGACGCCCCCACGCCCCACGCCAACCCCGCGATGCCTGGCGTGCGGGCATCGCGACCCTGCCTGGCGACAGGACCGGCGAAGGGGCGATCACCGATTTCTCCGTGCTGGAAAACCTGACGCTTGCCGCAAGCCCGCGCCGCGCCGCAGGGCTTACCGACCGCCCCGCGATGCGCCGGATGGCGGCCGAACAGATCGCATCCCTCGGGATAAAGACGCAAAGCCTTGACTCGCCGGTCAACTCCCTCAGTGGCGGCAACATGCAGAAGGTGGTGCTGGGCAAATGCCTTGCCGCCGCACCGGACGTTCTGTTGCTGAACAACCCCACGCGGGGCGTCGACATCGGCGCTAAGGCCGAGATTTATCGGGTCATCCGAAAACTCGCCGATGCCGGAATGACGGTGCTGATGGTCACCGAAGACCTACCCGAACTTCTGGGCTTGTCCGACCGGATCATAATCACCCGGCGCGGCCAGATCTCGTATGAATTTCCCGGCGGCGCACGCCCCTCTGAAGAAGAGGCAGTAAAATGGATGATGTAATGGCCAAACCGGCGACAGACCGCGGCACGCCGCCGAAACCCTCGCTTGCGGCACGGGTCCGCGACACATTTCCAGTGCTGATGCTGATTGTGCTTTGTCTGGCGTTCGGACTGATGTCCGATCGCTTCCTGTCGGTGAACAACGCGCTGATCGTCATGCAGCAAAGTGCCGTTCTGCTGGTTGCTGCGGTGGCAATGACCTTCGTGATTGTCAGCGGTTCGATAGACCTTTCGGTTGGCTCCATCGTGGCGGTCAGCGCGCTGGCCGCAGCCAGCCTGTCGTCCAGCTTCGGGGCGTTCGCGATTGTCCCCGCGATGCTGGTCGGTCTTGCTTGCGGCGCGATCAATGGCGCGCTCTTTGCCTACGGCAAGATACCGTCTTTCATAGTGACACTTGGCACGCTCGTGATCTTTCGTGGCGTCGTGCTGCTATTCACCAAAGGCGCGCCGGTTTCGATTTCGGATGCGGAATTCCTCGGTTTCTACGCCGGGCGCACGTTGGGCATGCCCAACACCGTGCTGATCGCGCTGGCGGTGACCGGCCTTGCGGCGCTGATTTTCAACCAGACGGTGTTCGGGCGCGAAGTGCGCGCCGTGGGCGGCGGCGAACGGGTGGCTTTGCTCAGCGGGATCAACGTGGCGCGGGTCAAATTCGGCGTTTTCCTGTTGTGCGGGCTGCTCGGCGGGATCGCGGGCCTGTTGCAAAGCGCGCGCACGATGGCGGCCACGGCGCAACTGGCGCAGGGGCTGGAACTTGACGTCATCGCCGCCGTGGTCGTCGGTGGCACTCCGCTGACCGGCGGCATGGGACGCATTCGGGGCACAATCCTAGGCGTCCTGATTATCGCAATCCTGTCCAACGGCATGAACATGACAGGCATCAACCCCTACCTACAGAACATCGTCAAAGGCGTTGTCCTGATCCTTGCGGTCTTTCTGACAATCGACCGCAGCAAAATACAAATCATAAAGTGAGAGCCACCGTGACGCATCCCATTCTTGCCGTAACCATCGGCGACCCGGCAGGCATCGGCCCGGAAATCTGCCTCAAAGCGGCCTCGAACCTTGCCGCGCGCCTTGCTCAAAACCAGATGGCCCTCGTTCTGATCGGTGATGTCGATGTGTTGCGGGCAACCGGTGCGGCTTTGAGTCTGAACGTGCCCGAGGTGATCACCGAAAGCGACCTCGCGCATCTGAACGGCGTTGCGATCCTGCCGACCCCCAGTCCGACAGCCACGATCACGCCCGGCGCAGTATCTGCGGCCGCCGGGGCGCAGGCCTATCTTGCCGTCGAAATGGGAACGCGCCTTGCCATGGCGGGCAAGGTCGCGGCCATCGTGACCGGTCCGCTGAACAAGGAAGCCCTACATCTGGCCGGGTATAACTACGCCGGCCATACAGAGATGCTGGCCGATCTGACCGGCGTGCGCGACAGCGTGATGATGCTTGCGCATGGCGATTTCCGGGTCAGCCATGTCTCGACGCACTGCGCGCTAGAAGACGTGCCGGGCCGAGCCACGGCGGCGCGGATCGGGCGAGTGATCGACCTGACCGAGGCCACCCTGCGCAACCTCGGCATCGCGACGCCGCGCATTGCCGTGGCGGCGCTGAACCCGCACGGCGGCGAGGGTGGCATCTTCGGGCGCCACGACATCGACGTTACAGAACCTCTGGTCGCTGATTACGTCGCGCGCGGCCATGCGATTTTCGGCCCGGTGCCAGGCGATACGGTGTTCGTAAAGCTTCGCGGTGGGGCGTATGATGCGGTGATAGCGATGTATCACGATCAGGGGCACATCCCGGTCAAGCTTTTGGGCTTTTCGATCGACCCCAAGACAGGGCGCTGGACCGGCCTCAGCGGCGTCAATGTCACCCTCGGTTTGCCGGTGATCCGCACCTCTGTTGATCACGGCACGGCGTTCGACATTGTCGGGCGCGGCATCGCCGATCCCAACAGTCTGGTCGAGGCGATCGACTATGCCCTGCAACTTGCGGCCCCGCACCCCGCCGACGCGGCACCCCAGGGCGATTGAATTTCAAAGGACGGAGACAATGATGAACGCTGATTTCAGCAAGATGTGGATCAATGGTGCCTGGCTTGCCGGTGACGCAGCCCCGCGTCCGGTGATCAATCCGACCACCGGCGGCGTGATCGCCGAAGTGCCCGAGGCGAGCGCGTCTCAGGCACTGGACGCGGTGGCTGCGGCGCGGGCGGCACAACCCGCCTGGGGACGGCTGACGCCCTTAGCGCGCGGCCGGATCATGCACAGGATTGCTGCCCTGATCCGCGAACATGCCGAACCGCTCGCGCGGTTGGTCGTGCAGGAACAGGGCAAACCCATCGCCGAGGCGCGCGGCGAAATCGGGGGTGCTGCCGAATTCTTTACCTACTTCGCCGAATTTGCTCGTCGTATTCAGGGCGAGATACTGCCGTCTGACATAGCGGGCGAGCAGATCTGGATCCAGCGCGTGCCGGTGGGCGTGGTGGTTGGGATTATCCCATGGAACTATCCAGCCGCGCTGGTCAGCCGCAAGGTCGCCCCAGCCCTGATCGCGGGCAACACGATCGTGCTGAAGCCGCACGAGGAAACCCCGCTCTCCGCCCTCTACATGGCGCGGTTGATGGCCGAGGCCGGCGTGCCTGATGGAGTTGTGAACATCGTCACCGGGGCGGGCTCCATCGTCGGGGCCGCTCTGACCGCGCATCCAGGCGTCGATCTGATCACCATGACCGGGTCGGTTCCGACAGGACGGCGGATCATGCAGGCGGCGGCGGGCAATTTGGTGCCGGTGTCGCTGGAACTGGGCGGCAAGGCACCGTTCATCGTGATGGAAGATGCCGATCTGGATCAGGCTGTGGCCGCCGCCGTCACCTCGCGGTTCATGAACTGCGGACAGGTCTGCATCTGCGCCGAGCGGATTCTGGTGCACGAACGCATCCATGACGCCTTTGTGGACCGTTTCATCGCTGCGACCAAGCGCCTGCGCGTCGGCGATCCGATGGCCGAGACGACCGACATCGGCCCCAAGGTTTCGCTGGCGGAACTGGAAAAAGTCGAAAGTCTGACCGCGGCAGCAATTGCGGGGGGCGCCGAACCCCTTCTGTTGGGCGGTCGCCCCGACGTGGCACCGGTGGCGGGCGGCTTCTGGCTGACCCCGACCGTGCTGGGGGCAACCAGTGCGGACATGGCGATTATGCGCGACGAGGTGTTCGGCCCCGTGGTGCCGATCCTGAAGATCTCGGGCTTTGACGAGGCGTTGGACATCACCAACAACAGCCAATACGGTCTGTCCGCCTACCTTTTCACCAACGATTTCAAACGGATCATGCGGGCCGTGCAAGAGATCGCGTTTGGCGAGATCTATCTGAACAGAATCGGTCCTGAAGCCTTGCAGGGCTACCACACCGGCTATCGCAGCTCGGGTCCCGGCGGCGATGACGGCGTTCACGGACTCGAGGCCTACCTGCGAAAGAAGACCGTCTACGCGAATTTTTCCGGACGGAACCAAGAGGGTCTGATGCCTTACGGCGTCTGATCCCAACCCACGAACACCCAGAGGAGGAAACCAATGAACCTGTTTTCGAAACTCGGCACGACGGCGCTTGCCCTTGTGCTTAGCGCGACCATTCCGGCACTGGCGCAGAATCTGCCGCCCGAAGCCGCTGCCCTGATGGAACCGATGCCGCTGTCGCCGACTGGGCAGGTCGTGCCTGGCTATCCCGAAGGTGCCCCGGCCTCCACTGCCGACATCTTCACCTTCACCGACGAAGATGTCGCCAAACTCAAGGACGGCAAGTTCACCGCCGGCCTCGTGATGCACACGATGGATGCCGGGTGGCCCGCCCTTCAGGTCGCGGGCATCACCACGACGCTGAACGAATTCGGTATAGAGGTGGTCGCCATCACCGACGCAAAGTTCCAGCCCGGCCAGCAGATAAGCGATCTTGAACAGATGATCGCCCGCGCGCCTGACTTGATCTTCTCGATCCCGATTGATCCGCAAAGCCAGTCCTCGGCCTACAAAAAAGCCGCAGCCGCCGGTATCAAGCTGGTGTTCATGGACAATGTGCCCGTCGACATGACCCCCGGCACCGACTATGGGACCGTCGTCGCATCGGATAATGAAAAGAACGCATATTTCGCAGCGCAGGAACTGGTCGCGGCGATCGGGGGCGAGGGTCAGGTCGGCGTCATCACCCTTGTTTATGACCGCGGATTCAACTCACCAGTGCAACAGGTTGGTCGGTGTCTAAGAATAGTTGATTTGGCGTCTTGAAGCCAAGGCATTTTCTAGGCCGCTTGTTAATCTTCTTGATGATCTCAGCAACGTCTTCATCACTCAGATCATCAATGTCTTTTCCCTTTGGGATGTATTGCCGGATCAGACCATTTGTGTTTTCGTTGAGGCCTCGTTCCCAGGAGTGGTAGGGGTGCGCGAAGAAGCCTTCGGCGGCCAGCTCGCGGGCGATCTGTTCATGGTAAGCAAATTCTCTGCCATTGTCGTAGGTCAAGGTGAGAACCCTTTCCTGATAGGGCTTCAGGTAATCACAGATCGCATCCGTGACAGCCCGCGCTGTTTTATTGACGGCCTTAATGGCA
>Ga0335398_10008801_pt1 | contig 11848 bp, 13 predicted proteins | sample BON03_FD_205742 | JGI IMG/M metagenome (GOLD analysis project Ga0335398, IMG submission 205742) | Freshwater microbial communities from Lake Bonney liftoff mats and glacier meltwater in Antarctica - BON-03 (spades assembly) (version 2) | ecosystem: Environmental > Aquatic > Freshwater > Ice >...
ATGCGGCAAGAACAATTGCGCTTGTCTGGCTGGTTACTTGATAAGTGTCATTTACTAAGTAGTGAGCGGTAAGACCCTGAAGCATCCCGGCCACCGCCGCCTCCGGATCGACACCCGTAGGAACCAGAACTACTTTGGCCTGGTCAATACTTATAAGTTCGGCATAACTTCCCGGCCAGAATGGCCAGGCTACGATGTCGCCTTTTCTAAACCTTGAGTCCTGATCATGCTCAAGCACCTCTCCGACTCCTTCAAGTCCCGGTATGAAAGGAAGGGGCTTTTGGTAGCTCGGCGCACCCGATCTTTGATAGACGTCTATGAAATTTACGCCTGCGGCACGGACTCTGACTAGCAACTGCCCAGGCGCCCTGATTGGATCACTGACGCTAGTCAAAACCAGCTGACTGTGATTTCCAAAGTTTCCTAACTGAATAGCTTTCACGCTCTAAAACTAAGCCCAAATTGGTCATAAACAAACCATCGAAAATTATTTACATTTGCGTCTTGCGTGGAATCCGAACAGGTACACAATTCGGTAACTCCAACGGTGAGGTGAGTTTGAAAAGACGGTTTCCAAGACCCAAGGACTTAGCGCCTCTCCTAAGGTTTAAGGCTTACGACTTCAACGGCAAGCGCCGCCGACTTGAATCCGCTCTGACCATTTATGACCTTCGCAAAATAGCGAAGCGCCGCACCCCCACAGCCCCCTTTGACTACACCGACGGTTCAGCTGAGGCCGAAATATCAATAAGCCGTGCCAGGCAAGCATTCGACGACGTGCAGTTCACTCCGAATATTCTTCGGGATGTTTCCAACGCCGACACCAGCGTCAAAATCTTTGGCAAACAAAGCGCAATGCCAACCTCAATCGCACCAACCGGCTTCACCAGAATGATGCACGCCTCCGGTGAAGTAGCTGGTTCTAAAGCTGCCGGTAAATTTGGAATTCCGTTCACGTTGTCCACTCTTGGCACCTAGACGGTGGATCAGGTCGCCGGGGCTAGCACCGATGATTAGCCTCTTCACAATCATCATTAAGAATCAACGCAACTGGAGAACCATGACAAAAACGACTCTAGGGTTTTATGACTGACATGCAATTGAATTCGAGTGCGGGTCGAGCTTACTGAGGTGCATGAGAACACCTCGACACAAACCTGCGCGATTGAGCTTGAATATATACTCCAAAAGAGCCTTATTTCAAGACTGTATCGAGGATTCGATCCAAATCCTCTTTCGTAATTCTTTGATCTATCGGCAGGGGAATCAAATTTTGCAGAAAAAAGCTCGACCCCCGCCAGCCCAGCTCTAGCCTCAGCCCAGTACTGTGCTGTGCTGTGTAGATCTTGCTGGCTATCAACTTCGATCTAAGAGCATCATTCTGGGAGAAAAAGGGGTAGATCATAGGCACAAAATCGAGAGGTGGCTCTAGTCGAATTCTGTTTCTGTGTGGAAGACCGAAATTAAGAGCCCAGAAATTTCTCTGACGCTTGACGGCGATACCCTCGTAATCAAGAGATCTTAAGATCTCCGATGTCAAACGGGACTTTTTTTCACGGGTTGCCCCTGTAGCGAGTTTTCCGACTTTAGATACTGCTCATAGAATGGTTCAGGAGAACCCTCTAGCCTCCCAATCAGGTGTTGAAATCTTCCTATGGTGCTGTCTGCCGGGACATCTCTTGACATCCGAAGGTCAGTGTAAAGATAACCGCCATCCGAGACTCCAAAAAATTTTCTCGGGCTATAGAAAGTGTCCACTCCATCCATAGGGTTTTCGAAAAACGCTTGGGTGTTGTCAACAATAAGTGCGGAACCAAATTCTCCGTAAAGAAGTTTCACATACTCTCTTTTCAGCGCGAAGTAGTTTATGTACAAGATTTTCTCATCTTGCTGCAATTTGGGAAGAGACTTAATCTCGAAAACAGAGTTGAAATGGTAAAAATCGAATGGCGCCTTCGCCTCCTCAAGAGGAGAAATGAGGCTATTGCAAGAAAAGGCTGGGAGATAAACCTTGGCCGGCTTTTTCATTTCAAGGAGATAACGCAGACAACTTCTTCCAGAACTCAAGGGGATGGCATTTTTCTGGAAATGCTCACCCGCGCCAAGATCTAGCTCAAAAAACCCACCTAAGGACTTCATTTGAGAATCACCCTTATGTGCTCCTCCATATTGTTCATTTTGTAAAGCATTTCCCCACTGGTCTCGAAAGTTAATATCAATGTCCCGAGTGAATTGTCTGACCCGTCAAACCTGCGGACCAAATCTCCGTTTCTTACATCGACGTTGTTATCAACAATATTTTTATGAATCTCGTCGCTCAGCCAAACCTCCTCCACTTCTCCGTCCTCCAGAGAATGAACCACGTAAGATGAGAAGAACCCCATCGCTTGCTTCATGCTCAGTGAAGAGCAGTCGATCCCTAACGCCGAGTCCACGGTGTACTTGACTAAATCGATCCCCGTAGAGTGGTGAATAACTTCGGGAATTGAGTTTCCACCATTTCTCGGACCCACCTCTATAATGAAAAGTACGCCCTGACTGTTGAATTGGAAATCGAAGTTAAGCGCCCCTACTCTTACGACCAACAATCGCAGTAATCGCTGAATTTCTCGATGCGCCTTTTCCTGGAGCGATTCTGAAAGAACTGATGGGAAGCTCTCCCCGATTGGTACTAGAGAATTACATAGTTTGTCGAAATGCTCATTCGCCCAGCACCTGAACACCAAGTTTCCGTCAACAACGAATCCATCTCCAGCGACTTGATACCCATCTCGTTCGAGAAAGTGTTCAATGACAACTAGCTTCTCTTGAGAAAATGTCATTGCAGAATTAAAGGCTCCCTGCATCTGTCCACTTTCAGTGATTTTCGAGACTCCCTTACTGCCCGATGAGTCAACTGGTTTCACGATAAGAGGAAAGCCAAGCTCAGTGCCAAAGACGACCGCCTCCTCCAAGTCAACCGAGACTTCGGATCGAGGAACAAAAAAACCATTACTAGCTAAGAATTTTCGAAACAAGTCTTTTCGAGTCATGATCAAGACTGACTGATACGGATTTCCAACTAGACCCATCTCCTCTGCTACGTAAGCCTGAGTTGGGGCGGCGGGGTCAGATGCATAGGCCACTATTCCATCAATCTTCAATCTTCTAGCGAGGACCAGCACTGCCTCCTTGTCGGTCGTTGACACGGAATGAGACTCATGGGCTAATTTGTGGCCCGGATTATTCGGAAAATAGTCACAAGTAATTACGTAGTAACCCTGCTTGAGAGCGCAGTTGATTGGGGGAATTTGCTGAGTGCTGGCCCCTAAGAAAAGGATTTTTTTGCAAAGAGACCCCTTTTTTTTCTACCAGATCTCGAAACACCACTCCCAGCAGCGAATGATGCGTAAATGTAGCACTAGCCAAGTTCATCAGCCAAGGCAATTAACTTACTCAGAGAAAATTACCTAGGGTTTAATGCTAATTGTCGGCAAAGGCCACCCTCTCACAACTCTACGCAACGAGATCCATCGAGCCCCTCCGCTATGGAATCTAAGGCCTAAGTTGTTTGATAGATTGCGAAACAAAATGTTGCATGTAATTAGGGTGGTGCTTCAATGGAAGAGAACTTCAGGCGACTATCACTGGGGTACGGGGTGAACCTTAGGTCTTTTGTTGCAGCGGACGCAGAAACCCTAGTTAAATGGCGCGGAGAAGATGCCGTTACCAGCGGTTTAGTCGGGCAAAAATACTTTGCCTCCTTGGAAAATGAAAAAACTTGGATTCAGGCAGCCGTTATTCATTCGGGATTCGATTTGAAGTTGGCGGTGGAGTTAAATGTGAACAATTAGCATATAGCCAACGTTTATCTAACTGAAATTGATCAATTCAATCAAAACGCGACGTTTGGACTTTTGATTGGTGACCCGAATAACTGGGGCAAAGGAATTGGATCTGAAATAACGATGCTCACGCTTCACCACGCTTTCTACGAGCTCAACCTCAAGCGAGTTAGTTCGTATCAGCTAGAAGGAAACCACGCTTCAATCGGGACGCATAGAAAGTGCGGTTTTGCTCAAGAAGGGGTTCTCCGCGACGCGATCTTCAAGGAGGGCTCGATGACGAACCTCAATCTAATGGGAATTCTTAAAAAGGATTTCGACAACCACGTGCTTCGCCTCATCGAAGCATTGCCATCGACAGGTGAGAACTAGTGTAAATCTAATAAATCCCAACCCGGCCCCAAAGCAACCCCGGACTTGTGGCTAGGGCCTGAAGTTCGACAAATGCAGAATTCATTTCGAACTCTTTCGCCAATCCGACGTTCACCTGGCGCTCCTTGGGGGGAAGTGGACTGACTATGCCCATGCAATATTTGGATAGTTTCTGGGAAATTACCAAAGGAGGCGGTGAATCTCCCGGCAATCTGGAACTGAAGCTCTCTTTGAGTAGTTCTCTCAATCTTGATTTTTAGCCTACTATTCAACCAACGAGTCTTCGGACATCTCGCCAAAAATGCCTCTTCGACTAAAGGGTTGAGTCTCGTCCTCTGCACCCCTGAAGGTGTAGTGATCCAACCAGAGTCCATGGTGATGCTATTTTCCTCGTAATTTAATAGAAACTTTAAAAACCAAAAACGCCCAGATGACTCCGTAAATCATTGAACTTATAGTCCTCTTGGTGCCCATTACCCCTCGTACCGATAATAAAATTCGGGCTGTTTTCAAAGACCTGTTGAATATTCCTTTCGAGCTCCACATAGACTCATCATGGATCCTGTAAGTGCCCAGGACTTCTTCTATAAACTCAATGTGTCCTTCCTTCAATAGGCCCAGCTTCGTGATCAAGTCTCCCGCTGAAGAGGTTGCAATTTCACTTTTGAGAGAAAACGGAAAGGAGCTCCGTCTTACAACTAGAGAACAAGTGGGGACCGTCCAAGGCAGAAAACCGGGGTTTTGGTAAAACTTATTCTTATACCCGTCGCTGGAAAGTCCGTGCAGAAGTGCGCGATAAATATTAGCTTTTTTACTAACTCCCAGGACATTGACCGCGTGGCCCGAAGCCGCAGCTCCAGTTTTGTCAATCGCATCAATTGAAAGCAGAAGTTTGTCCGGAGAATTCCAAAAATCATCAGCATCTAGAATCGCGATGTAATCGCAATCTACTAGCTCAATAAGGTCTAATTGAATCACTTTATTTCCCGAGGTGAAACTGTTGAAAAGAGGTCTTGAAACAAAAAGTTTGCCGGGATACTGCTCACTCAGGTTTCTCAAAATTTCACGAGTACCATCTGTGGAGCAGTCATCAAAGACGATGAGGACAGCATCTACTTCCTTCTGAAATAGAACAGACTCGATCGCTTCAGAAACCCAATTTTCTGCATTAAAACAAGGCATCCAAACAGCTACTTGGTGCTTCCTTGTCGGAACAGAGAGGTCCTCAAACATGTCTTCAAGTGATGAGTTCATGGTTCAAGTATGCCAGTTGAAGTCTTCCGTAGACTGAGCTTTTTCTTTCGATGACGAAATGAATATTGCGAGCTCAAGACGAGGTGGCGAATGAGGAACAGACATTCTTTTATGGGTCAAAATCATGGATGACTCATCAGGCCTTTGCGAGGAATACCAAGATCTTTAGTTCACTAACCCCCTGCATTAATCGGGCCGCAGGTTTTGGGGGTGATTGAAATTGAGATTGAGCAAGGCTTAGTCCATCCCTTCACAATGAGAAAGTTCATCGAGAATAAAACAAGCAGTGCACAACTCTCGAGCTTCGTAAAAAATACCTTCCCCCACTCGCCCAAGATTCCAAAGCATGGTTTCACTCTTTAGTAACATGTAACCGAGTTCTTGTTTTGTTTGAGGGAAACGATTGGATCGAAAATATGTGGTTTGCCGGTAATAGTTATGCGGAATTTCTTCACCCTGTCGATGCAGAGCTGTCGGCGCGGCTAATCTTGGCAATTGACAAACCCGAGATACAAGTCGCGGAAATTGGTGTCTGGAAAGGCGCTTGGGTAGCGACTATGTTAAAGAACGATCCACGCTCTAAAGCTCTTGGAATTGATCCATATCCAAACGGTACTCATGTGAAAAAAGTCATGGAGCTGAGACTTGCGGGCCTTGGGGTAATTGATCGTTTTTTACACGTGCAAGAATTTGAGTCCACCCCCCCGAGGCTATGTTTGATGTGGTTCACGTTGATGGACTGCATACAGAGTTGCAAGTTCTGGCGGACTTGAAAAATGCTGAATCCAAGCTTCGTGATGGTGGGGTTATTATTGTGGATGATTTCAGACATGCCTGGTTTCCCGGGATTACCTCTGCGCTTTACCAATTCCTAATGGCCGAAGATTTTAGAATCTTTATGGTGTCGCCAAATAAAGCATATTTAGCTCGGCCTGAGCGAGCTCGGGAACTATGGGCTCAATTCAAAAACACCAGGGATTCGCTGAAAATTTCTCGTCTACATGAAAATTGGAACGAATTCGCTGCAAGAGGTAGCTATTCCCAAGAAAGCGACGTGCTGGGGCAGCCGGTACTGATTGCGTCCTCAGTTCCAAGCCCGCGACTGGTAATTAGATTTCTCTATAAGGTCCCGAGGTATGTGAGGCTCGTATTTTCTAAATGAAAGATAGCCCCCTTGTTGGATTGCTATTCGTCCACACCTTAAGACGTTTTTTCTGGGTGAATAAAGAGGTAACCACCTAACAGCTAGGCTTACCAATTGAAACTAAGCTTAGCGATTATGTACCCATGGTCTGATTAGAGCGAAGACTGACCTGAATATCAATCACCACTTAACCTGAGGGAGCCATGAAGAGTTATGGCCCAATCCTTGTTGGAAGCTCTCTCTCTGGTTTTTTTGGGTACCTCGCGTTACTTCTGATTAACTCCGGCAGTGACACTCAATTATTCATAGATTTCGCGATCGCTTGGGGTGTCTACTCCTCAGTTCTCTTCATCCTGCAAGGAGAGTCAATTAGGAGTGTCGAAAAGATTTTGTCAGTGTCAGGCAAGGGTGCCAGAAGCTCCGCTTCGGTCAAATGGGTAATTCTCTTATTCGTATTGCTTCTCTCGACACTCGCTATTTCGGGCTTCAATTGGTTTGATGGCCTCGCGCCAATTATAATTTTTTTCCTTTTTGGTCTTGGAACATTAGCTGGTTTCTTGCACAGAAAAATTGCCGGATCGATGCTCGCCCTCGGGCAAGAAGTATCGGTTGGGCTTGCGGCAGCTGTCGAGGGATTTGTCAGGCTCACATTGGTCCTTGCCCTAGCCGATCTTGGGCACTTGGTCTTCATTGCAATTCCAGCCTCAAGCGTCGCATCCCTGACTGTCCTGACAGCAATTCAAAGGAGGTATAGAGCGAACCCGGCCCATGATATGAAAGTGTCGTGGTCTCTCGATTGGCTGCTGGCCCTAGGCTTCCTTTTCATGAGCGTTGTGGCTAATGGCTCACTCGCCTGGATCAGTTTACTTTGGGGCTCTGGTGATAAACAGCAGCTCTCTAATCTGGCCGTATCAATCGGGATTGACAGAGCAGTAATTTTGATGCTTTTGCTCGCGCTCCAAGGTCTTATCTTCCGGCAAATGCTCCTCGCTAATAGTGGGCGAACTTTTTGGTCAAACACCCTGTTATTGATTGTTCTTATCTTTTTTACATCTGTAAGTGTGAGCTTTTTCACAGCTGCCTTGCGAGGATATTTAGATCCAATCTCGGTCGAATTTTTCACACTCCACATTGGCAATTCACTTTTCGGACTTTTGGTTATTCGGTCGTTGCGTTTTGCCAAAAAGGCAGACTCAAAAGCGTTTCTCATAACCTGGATCTCGACTTCTCTGGTTTTTGTTTTTGTTTCGGCTGTGTCTATTTCAACTCTTGGACCCGAGTTGAGTTTTGGCCTAGCTCAGCTAACCTCAGCCCTATCGGGCCTAATTCTTGCAACTCGTGTTCTGAAGGAGACGGAAGCTTGACTCTCAACACAGGACCCTATTAATCTGATCGCAGAAGTTGCCACTCCTCCAAAGCCCTGGTTACTAAATCAATTTGCTCCCTTGTGATGCCTCGAAAAAGCGGAAGCCCCACAAACTCCCGCCTCAGTTGGGACGAGACTGGGAGGCTAGAGGCCCCTGAAAGTTCCGCAAGTGAGTGGGGACCTGCTTCTTACTTCTACGCCTCGAGATAGGAAAAAGGCGACCAGCTCGCCCGGGGATGCTGCATCTTCGTTTATTTTTACTATCCAGTATGGAGCCGGGACGTCGAAAGCTTGAGGCGACAACTCCAGCCCTAGACCTCGAGAGGCTTCGCGTGCCAGGTCCATCGCATCGTGCCAATAACTCATTTCCAGCTCGGATTCATCCATCGCCGCTAGACAAAACGCTGCCTGAAACTCGCTCATCTTGCCGTTTATGCCGACATTTTTTATTGACCTATGTTGGTCCATTCCAAAGTTGGACATGCTTCTAGCCTCGGTGGCCCAGTCCTCGGTTCCAAAAATACAGACTCCGCCCTCTCCGGAACCCAGTACTTTAGTAGCGTGAAGAGAAAAAACGATTGATTTATTATCGTCCAATGCTGAGAGGTCCCGTTCCAAACCAAAGCTGGCGGCGGCGTCGATGACCATGCTGGTTTGCTGATTGTCAAGTAGCTCCTGGTTCCAAGCGCCAAATGGCATAACGGGGACAAGGATATCTCCACTTCGTCCCGGTGGATTCATTTCAATAAGCCAAGAGCTAGCGCTAACATCCCTGAATTCTGTCGTTTTTCCAGCTGCTCTGGCAGCCGATAGTGTTGCAACGAAGCTGAAGTCTGGCAGTTGAGCCAATGTCTTATCTGAGCTCATGAGCGCCAAAGTAAGGCCGGTTGTCGCATTACTAGCGGTGACTACTTGCGCAGGATCAACCCGATAGCGTGCCGCCACCCTCTCCTCGAGCTTCCTAACTAATGGTCCAAAGTTAGAGTATCTGGACTCTTCGTAGGAGTTATTCCTCAGGTAGCGAATGGCAAGATCAAGTGACGGGCCTCTAGGAATGAGTATCGGAACTTTACTGGTCAACTAGCCGTCACCTGTCCTCTACAGCCACAAGGGGTTCCCACCAAGTTCTATTTGACTCATACCAGCGCACTAGTGAAGCCAATGAGGTGGAGATGTCAACGGCACTTGCCTCGAAACCAAGTTCCTGCCTAATTCGTCCGGAGTCCATGCCGTATCTCCGATCGTGGCCAGGTCGATCCGCGATGAACTTCAAAGACTCTTGGTCGAGATCCATTACCTGAAGCAAATTGTTAGCAAGACTCAGGTTAGAGATGCTTGTAGGGCCTGAAATGCAGTAAGTATTACTAACACCTCGATTGGCCAAAATGTGTGCAATCCCTCTCGCGTGCTCCTTGACGTCAATCCAGTTTCTGACGTTGTCCCCGGTTCCGTAAATCTCAATAGGTTTACCGTTCAGCAGGCGGGTGATTTGTCTCGGTATGAACTTTTCCGGGTGCTGATACTCTCCGAAGTTATTCGCAGAATATGAGATTGTAGCGTCCAATTGGTATGTGCGTGTCCAAGCCATCACGAGCTGGTCCGCTGCTGCCTTGGAAGCGGAATATGGGCTGGAGGCCCTGTAAGGTGAGAGCTCGTTAAAGAGCTCTTGAGAGCCTACCTCCGTATCCCCAAATACTTCGTCGGTCGAAACTTGATGAAAACGTTTCTTGTGTTTTACAGCAGACTGGAGCAAATTAAAGGTCCCGATGATGTTCGCCTGAATAAAAGGTTCGGGGTTCACAATAGAAGTGTCGTTGTGACTCCAAGCCGCTAAGTTGATAACGGCATTGGAGTCTCTGACGAGGAAGTCTACGAGACTAGCGTCCGTTATCGAACCCTCAACAAATTCAACACGCTGTTTATCAAGTCCGCTTAGCTTTTCAACTGCCGATGCGCTGCTCAAGTCGTCCAGCGCCAGAACTTGAGTCTTTGAGTCCCCGAGTAGGTGCTCCGCCAAGTGAGCACCGATAAACCCGGCGGCGCCAGTAACTAATACAGTTCTCAACTCTGATTATCCGATTCAGGTGGTTCTCTATAAGCCTCTAGGGCTTCCTGTGGGTCTCCGATTCTTAGACCAGATCTTTCTTCAAATAGCCTGACCAGAGTTGCCGCCTCCAAGATGTCCACGGGCGTGCCCAAGTCCATCCAAGTTGTGCCCCGAGGTAGCTTTCTAATTGTAAGTGCCTTAGCGTCGAGGTAAAGCTGTAAAAGGGAGGTAATCTCCTTCTCTCCTCTCCCGGATGGCTCAACTTCTGTAGCCAGCCTCATTGCTTCTTCGTCGAATTTGTATAATCCAGGGATGGCCTTCGTCGAGAAGCTTCTCGGAGCCTTCTCTCTTACCTCAGCGGGATTTCCAAGGTCATCAAATCGAACGGTCCCAAACTGCTCCGATGTGTTTGAGTCGATGGCAAAACCCGCCGCTCCCTTCGACTCGTTTAGGCTGCGCAATCCGAGGCCTAGTCCGGACCCAAACAGTAGGTTGTCCCCCAAGGCCATCCAGAAAGGCTTCCCCATAAGTTTTTCTTTTGCGACCAACATCGCATCCACTATGCCATCTGGGCTTGTCTGCTCGAGATATTTTATTTGAACGCCCTCTAGCGCTAAGGACCCAAGCGACTTTTTGAATCCAGGGAAATCCTGAGCTCGCCCAACAACGAATATATTCTTGGCGCCCGCCAAGAGAAGGCTAGAGAGTGGATAAAAAAGCATTGGTTTATTAAAGACTGGAAGAAGGTGCTTGTTTATACCGTTCGTAAGAGGGCTGAGCCTGGACCCAGTACCCCCGAGTAGCAGGAGGCCTTCTGTTATTACCGGAGATGAGCCGCCCTCAGTCATTGAGCCTTTCCCCAGCAGGTGTTTGGCCGCGCTCGGGACGGGGATCAGTCTCGGCCAGGCGCGCCTCAAGCAAAGACAGGATACGAGCCATTTCGATGAGTCGATTTCTTTGAGAATTTAGCTTCAGGTAAAGAACTGCAATGGCCGTCATTGTCATAACAGAAAGTATAAAAAATAAAAGATCTAGCCCACGACCAACCCCCAAAGCCTTTGCCATAGCCGTTGAAGACTCTGGAAACAGCACCAACAAGTACCCGATTAGTGAGCTTAGCAAGAACGTCCAGCCGGCCGCCCTCTGTCGATGCGCCAGCATCACCAATGAAACGATTGTGAAGGGCGACAGGAGTAAGAACCCAAGTATTTGGAACATCAATTACGGCCTCATGAGTACTTCCCAGAGGATCTTCACAGACCCGCTTATGGTTTTTTCACCTTTATCTAAGGTTACAGAACTATAAGTGATGTCAGTCGGCATATCTGTCCATGACAAGTTGCGCTTTTTTATTTCAGAAAGCATCTCAGATGCGTGGGCCATCCTGTTTTGACTCAAGCTCATTTTCTTAATTGCATCGACCCTAAAAACGCGCAAACCATTATTTACGTCTGTAAAGCGCGATCTAAAAATAACGTTTATCGCCTTTGTGGCAACCCGTAGGACAAGACTGCGAGTCATCGGAGCATTACTGCGGGCCCCCTGCAGAAATCTGGAACCTAAGACCACGTCATAATTACCAGTCGCCGCCTTATCAAGCATCGCAATCGCATTGCTCAGGTCGTGCTGTCCATCAGCGTCAAATGAGACTACATAGGTCCACTCTCCTAGCTCAGCATAATCAAAACCCGTTCGAAGCGAAGCGCCCTGGCCCAAGTTAAACGGGTGAGATACCACCCTGGCCCCTGCAGATCGTGCCTCACCGGAAGTGTTGTCTGTGGAACCATCATCGATAACCACAACATCAAAGCCGTGCGCAACGATAGCCAGCACCACCGCCC
>Ga0335398_10008802_pt1 | contig 11846 bp, 9 predicted proteins | sample BON03_FD_205742 | JGI IMG/M metagenome (GOLD analysis project Ga0335398, IMG submission 205742) | Freshwater microbial communities from Lake Bonney liftoff mats and glacier meltwater in Antarctica - BON-03 (spades assembly) (version 2) | ecosystem: Environmental > Aquatic > Freshwater > Ice >...
TTTCGCCCTAAAAGGGAAAATATACATCAAGACTATTCAAGCAGCTTTCAAAGAACTAGAATCACTCAAACTAAAATACGAAGGAAACATTTCCTTTGGATAAAAAACAGCCTTGCGTAACATCAATTAGTTATTCCTCTTCCAGATAATCCAAGTCCTTCTTGAAAGTTTCTTCCAGAAATACAAGCGAAAGCAAGGCTACGGCGGCAGTTAGTAGACCAAGTACTAAACCGGCCTGAATTACTCCCATGGATGATTTCAACCAAACGAACAGGGTTGCCAAAGGAATAGTTGCTCCCCGGACAAAGTTGGGTATGGTAGTAGCCACGGTGGCGCGAATGTTGGTTCCGAAAAGCTCGGCGGCGATGGTAATAAATAAGGTCCAGTAGCCATTGCAAAAGCCAAGGAACGCGCAAAGCATATAGAATGAGTAGGCCTCGGTCGTAGGGAAGAGTAAATAAAAACCCATCATAGCCATCGAGAGTACTATAAAGAGACCGATAACCTTCTTCCGACTTTTAAGATATTGACTAAATAATCCGCTAAAAATATCTCCAAATACCTGTCCGGTAAAGGCCAACATAACGGCTTTTCCTGCCTCAATGCCTTCTATGCCTTTGGCGGCGGCAAATTCAGGAGAAAAGGTGATAAGAATACCAACCACAAACCAAATGGGTAGACCTACTAGGATAGCCATCAAGTACTTAGTGAAACGTTTTCGATTAGTAAATATGCTGAGGAAGTTTCCCCGGCTCACTGACTTTTCTTTCAGGTGTTGAAACATACCCGATTCAAAGACATTAAATCGTAGTACCAACAGCATTAAGCCCAGTCCGCCACCCACAAAGTACGATACCCGCCAGGCAAATAAATCTGCCACAAAATAGGCTAGAATAGCACCTAATACCCCAAGGGTAGCCACCAGAGTGGTACCGTAGCCCCGTATTTCTTTGGGTAGTACTTCGGTCACGAGGGTGATACCCGCGCCTAATTCTCCCGCCAAACCTACTCCGGCAATGAATCGTAGCACGGCGTACATTTCAAGACTCGTCACGAAGCCATTGGCGATATTGGCCAGAGAATACATGATGATCGAACCAAAAAGAACGGATAGCCTACCTCTCTTATCCCCCAGAATTCCCCATAGTATTCCGCCGATTAACATACCGGCCATCTGCATATTCAGCAAGGTGATGCCTTCGGGTAAAAGTTGATCTCCCTGCACACCTAGTTCTTTCAAACTCGGGATACGGACTACACTGAACAGAAAAAGATCGTACATGTCTACCAGATAACCAAGGGCGGCTACGAGCACCGGAATCTGGATCAGTTGGGAAAGGACTGACCCACGGGGTGAGGATTGATTCATTGGTTAAATTAGGTTTAGAGGTGGTTTGGTAGGTTATATCAGCATGTTAATAGCTGAAAAATAACCGTTGGAAAGTTTGCCCAACGTATTGGTATTTTTTTCAGTACGTCGTTATTCTTGTTTACTTATTAATCTATACTTATAATCTGTCGATGAGCATCCCGCCGTCAATGTGAATGACTTGCCCGGTTGAGTAGGGGAAATCACCCCGAACCAGCGAAGCCACTGCCTTACCTACATCGTTGGGAGTACCCCAACGTGGTTGTAATGCCATTCCATCACCAAAAAGTTGATCGTACTTGCCTTGAACTTTCGAGGTCATATCCGTAGCGATTACTCCGGGACGTACTTCAAAAACCGGAATGCCATACTCCGCCATTTTTACCGCAAATAAGGCAGATGTCATGGCCAGTCCTGCTTTGGAAACACAATACTCTCCGCGGTTGATACTTGCTACGGTTGCCGATATGGAGGTAACAAAGACAATTGTACCCTGAAACGTCGGATCTTCTTCTTTGGATGCAGCCATACGTTTTGCAAAAGCCTGGGTAAGGAAAAATGGGCCTTCTAGGTTTGTATCAAGTAGGTCACGAAAACTTTCTGGCGTAGTATCCAGCAGATCCAAGCGCTGCCGGGGGGCTATTCCGGCATTGTTTACCAGTACATTCAGAGTACCAAGCTTTTGGTACACCTCCTCTACTATACGGCTACGATCCTCCTGTGAGGCAATACTACCTTGACAGTAGATCACCCGAATTCCCATGGTACGGAGATCATCGAGGGTCTCTTTCACTGCTTCTTCGGGCCGGACCCCGTTTACGGCAAGGTCGTAGCCTTCTTTGGCCAGGCACTTGGCTATACCAAGGCCAATACCTCGACTTCCTCCCGTAATGAGTGCGACTTTTGTTTGGCTTTTAGTTGACTCTTCGTTTGATGATGTGCTCATTCTCTTGGTAAAGTTTTAAAGAAGGAATCGTTTATACCTGACAGGTTTTTGAGACCTATCAGGTGTAAGAAAAAGACTGGCAGTGAATTAAAGCTCATCAATGGTTACCCATTGACGTTTCTCCCAACTCTCAATACCTTTTTCGGCTAGTTGAACACCCTTGGCACCTTCTTTCAAGTCCCACGGGAAAGGCGTGTCCTTTACGATGTGTTCCAGGAAAAGTTCCCATTGTGCTTTGAATGCGTTGTCGAAAACCTCCTGCTCCGGTACCTCGGCCCATCCCTCAAAGAATTTGATGGGTTGGACTATATCCGGATTCCAAACCGGTTTTGGCGTATTGCCGTAGTGCTGGGTAACGCACTCCCGCAACCCTGCCACGGCTGAGCCTTTGGTACCATCTACGTGGAGGGTCAAGAGGTCGTCGCGACGTACCCGGGTGGTCCAGGATGAGTTAAACTGGGCAATGATGCCTCCTTCAAGCTCAAAAGTAGCGTAGCAAGCGTCGTCGGCGGTACACTTGTAGGGGTTGCCTTGCTCGTCAATGCGCTCAGGAATGTGGGTAGCTCCCAAGCAAGAAACTGCTTTTACCTTTCCGAATAGGTTATCAAGTACATAGCGCCAATGACATAGCATGTCTACAATAATTCCGCCATCGTCTTCTTTGCGATAGTTCCAGGAAGGCCGCTGCGCTGGTATGCTATGTCCTTCAAATACCCAATATCCAAATTCTCCACGTACCGATAAAATGTCCCCAAAGAAGTCATTTTCCATCAACCGCTTTAATTTCAGCAGTCCGGGTAGCCAGAGTTTATCCTGAACTACTCCGTTTTTGAGACCGGCTTTGGTACAGAGTTCATACAGTTCAAGCGCTTCTGCTGCCGACGTACCCGTTGGTTTTTCGCAGTAGATATGCTTGCCAGCTTCAATCGCCTTTTTTACGGCGGCAGCTCGGCGCCCCGTTACCTGCGAGTCAAAGTAAACCTGGTAATGGGGATCATTTATTACCGAGTCGAGGTCAGTGGTATACTTTTCTACTCCCGAACGGGCACAGAGGTCTTTTAACTTGGCTTCGTTGCGTCCCACCAGAATGGGGTCCGGCATGATGATTTCGTCGGCCGATAGCTTTACGCCACCTTGCTCCCGGATGGCCTTGATAGACCGGAGTAAGTGTTGGTTGGTACCCATGCGGCCCGTTACACCGTTCATGATTATACCGATGGTATGTGTTATCATTGTTAGGTTGTTAGCTTATGGCTTTCAGCCGTCGGCGTTTTTAGGTGAATGTTTAAGATAAAGTTCTGGTTACTCGTGTACGTTGGCAGTTTATATTATCCTGATAACAAGGGGAATTGAATCCTGAGGGAATCTTGATTCAGCGTAACACTATCCAAAGCCGATAGCCAACTACCCTCAGACTTTTTCCACGAAAGAAGTGGTGATTTTTTTCAAGAACTCGTGCTGATCCGTTTGCCAATGGATGTTTGAGAATATTTCTACCTCGGCGTAGCCATCAAAGCCAGCCTCATCCACCCAGCCGCTGATTTTCTTTATATCAATGCAGCCTTCACCCATTAGTCCACGATCATTCAGGAGGTCAAGTGTATTTACTTTCCAGTCACATACGTGGTAGGCCAGGAGGTTTCGATTAGCGCCGCACCGTTTGATTTCAGCTTCTAGGTTGGGTTCCCACCATACGTGATACACATCAACCGCGATGCCTATGTAGTCGGAATCAATTGCTTCGGCCATGTTGTTGGCCTGTGACAGGGTGTTGATGGCCGATCGGTCGGCGGCGTACATGGGGTGCAAGGGTTCAATGGCTAGCTTCACCCCGAGTTGTTCGGCTAGTGGAAGAGTGGCTTCAATACCATCTTGTATCTGATGACGGGAAACTTCAAGCGTCTGATCGGGTGAGGTACCACACACCAGTACAATCAGCGGCGCTCCCAAGGCAGCGGCTTCTTCCACTAATTTTTTATTATGATCAATGGCCTTGGCTCGCTCCGCTGCACTTGTGTGAGAAAAAAAACCGCCCCGAACGTAGGAGACCACATCCAGACCGTTTTTTCGGATTAGTTCACCCGCCTGAGCGTGGGTCATTCCTTCCACGGCATTTTGCCAAACGCTGATCCCCTTGAGGCCAGCCGCCGCGTAGTTGTCTACCGATTCGGCGAGACTCCACGGTTTGGTGGTAATCGTATGTATGCAACAACGGTCTAAATTCATTTTGCTTTCGGCTATTGACTTTCGGCAGTTGGCTCTTTATGCCGCCGAAAGCCTGATTTTTTTAAAAAGTTTTGTTGGTTTCCGTTTAGAACAATGCTGGTTTGCGTTTAAAACGCGAACCCTTGGCAGTGCGCGTTTTAAACGCGCGTCACGGTTGATTCGCGTCGCAGACGCAAACCAGCTAGCTACTTCACAGCTCCCAGATACGAATAGTAGGGAAGGCCTTGGTTGATACGATGAACGTACAAGGCCACCTCGCGGGCGTGGTAATCACCCCACATACTTGATTCTCCGCAGGGGACCTTTTGTCCGGCTGGGATATGGTCCCAACCGTTGGGTTGATGGTACACCGAATGCAGAATTAAACCTTGGTGAGCAGGATCCGTAGACAGGTAGGGTTCTTCAAATAAACTGTCCAATACGGTGAGTCCAGCTTGCCAGTACTTGGCTCCCTCCTCCGTTTTGCCTTTATCACTAAGGTACTTGCCTAAACGCAACAGACCCTGTGAACCAATGGCGGCGGCGGAGCTATCGATGGGTTCAAAGTCATTGTAAGGGTCGGAGATACGCGTAGAATAATCGCCTAATCTATGAATTTGCGGTGCTCCGGTATCCCAGTGGGGTATACCATCGGCGGCGGTATTGGTGATGTAGAAATCGCAGGTAGCTTTGGCTGCCTTCAGAAAGATGGCCTCTACTACATCCCGACCACCAAATGGTGTCAATTCTTCGTCAGTGAAGTAAGCTAAGGTTTCTAATTGCTCAGGGAAACCCACCATGGCCCAGGCGAGGCCACGGGTCCAGGTAGTAAAGCCAGAGAAGCCCTGCTGGGTGTTTGGACAACGGTAATTTCCGTCGTTTACGTTAAATAGGGACTCGTGAGCAGACCTTCCCCACTTATCATAGGTATCGCGCCCTTCTCCGTAGAATATTGAGTAGTTGGCGGTCGCTATGGCGTGCGTGATCCCGCGCTCTAATAGGCTGGTTTTTAGGTCATTTTCACCCATCAGGCTATGACCCAATAAGTGAGAAACCATGAGGGCCCGTACCGAACGTATAGTGTCAACAAACAATGAGTGGGGACCATTGAAGGAGTAAATAAATCCGCCGTTTTTGATGGGTGTCCAGCGTTTGGCTTGCACCGAACCTGAAATTTTGAGGGCTATTTCGTAGAAATTACGCTCCCATTCATTTTCTTCAATGCGTCCTTCGTTCATGAGGCGTACCAAGTTGCCGTAGGTACTTACATTGTTGAAGCCGTGGTCATGGACCCCAAAGTGCCCCACGTGGGAGGCCATCTGCTTCACAGTATGGGCTTTGGCTGCTTCCAAATAGGCAGAGTCAGAAGTTACGTCATACTGTAAAACTTCCGCACCGTAGCGAAATCCCTCGGTCCATTCGGTCCAACCTCGGGTGGTGTATTTACCTTCTACGGTAAATACCGGAGATCCTTTGGCCGGGTCGTATTCCTTGTTGATCAGATTGATTTTTTCCCCCGAAAGTTTCCAGAGTTGGTCAAGTTTGGGCTGCAAGTCCGCAGCGGTAAGGTCATTTTTAATTTTCATAAAAAGCGATTGATTCCCCAGCTGATTGATTCCCTAGCTAAGGTTGATGATGTTAGTGGTATTATTTGTTGACTTTCAGTACTAGTTTAGCTACGGACTTAATGGGTACGAGAAAAGATTTAATTCAAATAGGTATTAGCCCACTATGGTAGTATTCAGGCTAAGGGTTTAGGATAGTACAAAGATAGAAATGCAACAAAAGGCTAACAAGGTACTTTTTTGTTAGATTGTGGTACTTTTCCGAACTGACTGCCGATACTCGTTGGGAGTGAGACCGGTCTTACGCTTAAAAAGTCGACCAAAGTAAGAGGGGTCCTCGATTTGAAGGGTGTAGGCAATCTCCTTGCTACTTAATGGAGTAAAGACCAACAGGCGTTTGGCCTCCATGAGTAGTTTGGTTTGGATGTACTCACCGGCCGAAACTCCCAGGTGCTTTTTGACCGATTTACTCAGGTAGTCAGCCGAAACATTCAGGGCCATCGCGTATGATTGTACATCGTGCTGGGATTGGTATTGCTTATCTGCTAGTTCTTTAAATTGTGCAACAAGCTCCGGTAGTGAAAAAGAAGGTACTAGTTCGGTTTCATTCTTCTTAGCCAAGAAGCTCCCTTTTTGAAGTAATATCCCCAGGTACTTTCCGGTCAGAATTTGATCGGCCTCGGTGGTCAGGTGGTCGCTGACCATGTTTTCCAGTACGTTATGAAAATACTTTCGATCGTTTTCAACCAAAGAAACCACCGCCTGACGCTGCTTGGAGCGAAAGAAAGGAAAACTAGTCAGTCCTTGGCTGTCGGGATTGTAAAATGAAAAATAGTCTTCCGAGAAAGCAATAATGTAGCCCTGACAAGGCCCTTGCAGGGTGAGAAGGTGGACCTGGCCCGGCATCAAAAAGTGAAGACCTGCACCCTGAATTGGGTAGGTCTGAAAGTCTATTTCGTGAAAACCCTGCCCTTGCTCAATGAAAAGTATTTCATAGTAGGTGTGCCGATGCGGTGAATCGGTCGGTAGGGGGGTAATCGGCAATAACGAAGCTTCTGTTTCCAACTGACTACTGTTCTTAAATCGGAAAATCTTCAAAGCCGGAATCGATGCTTTATCTGAGGTAAGTTGATGAGTAGGTATTCGTTCGTTCATGTGAAGTGATCGGGTGATAAGGTATTACCGGATTTTCGTTAGTTAGTTATAAGTACTAAGGCATAATTAGTTTATATTATTAAGTTAGTCAAATCACTAGCTAATATTCTCTATATCAAATATTTACAAAAAGGTAATAGTTACAAGCTAATAGCTATCAGCTACTTAGAATCAAGAAACCTTCTTTTTTCTGAGCCTGCGTACTTTATTGACGAGCCACCAAAGTAGTGCCCCTACCGCCCCCAGCGCTATAATTGGCAAAAAAATAGCTAGGCTGGAAAAACCGAAGGCTGCTACGTTTTCGGCCGTAGATACGAGCGGATTACCGAGTCCCCCCGTAAACTTCGTAGAACCTAACCGTAGGACACTGGTTCCGGCTTGTACCAAACCGGCGGTACCGCCTCCCAGAATTAATCCTAAACTCCATTTTAGGACATCGTTATCAATTTCGACAAAAGAAGTAGTGAGCAAAGTACCAGCAACTACAGACAACGGTCCGGCGACGGTATCGAGTAGGTTGTCCACAAAAGGTATATAGTACGCACCAATTTCGACGATGGTTGCACTTAATAAAGTAAAAAAAGCCGGCCAGGTACCCAACCAAACAAAACTTTCGGAAGGCGTGATCCAACCATTCATGCACGCAACGTTAGTTAGCAGAGCGGGAACGAAGATGCGAAAACCCGTGCTTACGCTAAGACCTACACCGATGCAAATACTGAGAAATAGTTCCATATCTTAAATTTACTTCATTCTGTATAAGTGGATAAATTTTTTGTGCACTAGCTTTAACGCAGGGACAAAACCTAGGTTGGGAAATGAAATAAAAAGTGCCGTCAAGCCCTGTACAGGTAGTGTTTTTTTAGTGAGAAAGTGCCAATAGCGTTGAAAAGTAAAATCATTTTATGACTCCTAAGATACTCCATTTAAACCGTTACCTGTAACTTTTCACACTTTTTCCGTGTTAGCCTACCGTAACATGAATCAGAACATAAAAGAAGTTTTATCCAAGTGAATCAGGAAACCAAAAGCGGCCAAATATTTGACCTTCCAACCCTTAGACGACTATATACATTTGTCGGGCCCTACAAAAAGCAGTTTTTTGGACTTATCGGTATCATTATGCTGAGTGCGGTGTTATCGCCGATACTCCCGCTGATGATCAAATATACCATTGACACGCCCGTTGCGAATGGAGACTACGACCAACTGGCTTTTATGATGGCTTTGATGATCGGCGTGTTGATTATACAAGGTCTGGTTTCGTTCGTTAATACCTATTTGTCAGGTTGGCTGGGTCAATATATTATCCGGGACATGCGTCTGGCTTTGTACGAGAAAATCATTAATCTCCGCCTTTCTTTTTTTGACAGAACGCCCATCGGTCGCCTGGTTACCCGTACTATTTCGGATATAGAAACCCTTTCTAACGTTTTTAGCGACGGTATGGCTGCTATTGCCGGCGATATCCTTCAGCTCAGCCTGATTGTTGGGGTTATGTTTTATACCGATTGGAAATTATCATTGATTAGTTTGTCGATGGTACCTCTAATGCTGATTAGTACCTACATATTCAAAGAGAAAATAAAGGATGCTTTTAATGAAGTACGGGTCGCGGTTTCTAACATGAACTCCTTTGTGCAGGAACATATCACCGGCATGAACATCGTCCAGATCTTCGGAAGTGAAGATGCCGAATACCAGAAGTTCGAAGAAATAAATGCCGATCACCGCGATGCCAACATCCGCTCGATTCTATATTACTCTATTTACTTTCCCGTTGCGGATGTAATATCTGCCGCCGGAACGGGCCTGGTAGTGTGGTATGGTTCTAAGCAGATTCTACAACAGGATGTTACATTTGGTACTGTCACAGCTTTTGTGATGTTTGTCAACCTGTTCTTTCGTCCAATTCGTCAGTTGGCCGACCGCTTCAATACTTTACAGATGGGTATAGTCAGTACGGACCGGATCATTAAATTACTCGATAGCGACGATTATACCGCTAACGACGGAACGTTGAATCCAACCGCCGTAAAGGGTAAGGTTGAATTTAAAAACGTCTGGTTTGCCTATAATGAGGAAGAATACGTTCTGAAAGACATTAATTTCCACATGAATGAGGGCGATACCATTGCTTTTGTAGGTGCTACCGGGGCGGGAAAATCTTCCATCATCAATCTGATAAGTCGTTTCTATGATATTAATAAAGGCGAAATTCTGATTGATGATATAGACGTGCATGCTTATGAGCTAAGCGCACTCCGGCGTAACATAGGGGTAGTATTGCAAGATGTTTTCCTGTTTTCGGATACCATCGAAAATAACATCACTCTTGGTAATCCCGCTATCACCAAAGAGCAGATCGTTGAAGCCGCCAAACTGGTAGGTGTTCATGACTTCATCGAACGTCTTCCTGGTGGATACGAGTATAATGTTCAGGAGCGGGGGAGTACCTTATCGGTAGGCCAACGACAGCTGATTTCGTTTGTGCGCGCGATGGTGCACAATCCCAGGATTATTGTTTTGGATGAAGCCACTTCCTCGGTAGATAGTGAAACGGAAGAGTTGATCCAAAAAGCTATCGAAACACTTATGAAGGGCCGGACGGCCATCGTGATCGCCCACCGGCTTTCTACGATTCAGGAGGCCGATAAAATTATTGTAATTGATAAAGGAGAAATAAAAGAGGAAGGTACCCACGAAGTCCTATTGGAGAAAAATGGATTTTATGCTAACCTTTATCGTATGCAGTACAAAGACGTACTAAAAGCAATTGAGTAAATTATATTGTTGGAAAAATAAAACCACCCGTTACTAGTGATGAATAAGCTTAAAATTGCCCTTGATTGGACACCCAATACTAATCACACTGGTTTTTTTGTGGCCCTCGAAAAGGGATTCTATAAAGAGTGTTATTTAGATGTCGAAATAATATCTCCGGAACCGGACCAATACACCGTAACTCCCGCCAAGAAGCTGGAACTAGGGGGAGTAGACTTGGCGTTGGCTTCCTTCGAGAGTGTCATTAGCTATAATACTAAAGCCAATGCGGTACCTTGTAAGGCCATTGCGGCGGTATTGCAGGAAGATCTGAGCGCCATCGTTACGCTAAGCTCCTCAGGTATAGATACTCCACGTCAGCTCGACGGAAAGCGTTATGCCTCCTATAAGGCACGCTACGAAGACGAGATCGTGCGTCAGTTGATCAAGAATGACGGAGGGGAAGGTACCCTGAAACTGAGTTATCCCGAAAAGTTAGGTATTTGGAATACTCTGCTCACCGGACAAGCGGATGCTACCTGGATTTTTGTGAATTGGGAAGGAGTACTGGCCGAAACCGCCGGGGTGGAACTGAATACTTTTAAGATGTCTGATTTTGGTATTCCCTACGGCTACTCTCCGGTGATTATGGCTACAAAGGCCGGTATCAACGCTCGTCTTGATGATTTTCAGGCTTTTTTGCTAGCCAGCAAAAAGGGTTTCCTCCATGCAAAGAAATACACCGCCGAAAGTATTGAGATTCTGGAAAAAGTACTGCCAGAAGGTGATAAAGAAGCCATTAACCTCCATAAGAGTCAATTGATAACCGCCGGAGCATACGGCGACAGCAACAGCTGGGGCTTAATGCAAAAATCCCGGATTCAGAGCTTTGTTGATTTTCTGCGAGCCCACGGTTTGGAAAAGGATATTGAGTCGGTGGATGACCTATTTACCAATGAATTACTTTCCTGATTTACCTACTAGATTATATTTTTTTTCGTCCGTCCATTAACTTTGGCGGGCTTATTTTTGTTCTTCGGATTCACTATATTTTTCCGAGAATCCGTCCGTGCTACGTATCCAAACCTTGGTGCGGATACGGATTATAAACAAAAAGCTATAATTGATTCAAGTAAGTAGTTGGCCATATTTAAACATACATTTATTTAATTGAGAAGTTGATGGAAAACTCCGACCCTCCGTATTTTTCAAGAATATGATTTATCCTCATGTGAAGCGCCTCCTTGTTTTCAAAATCCTTCGGGCGCAACCACTCATGTTTCATCTTCCTGCACAAGGTCTCAATCAGATTGAGGTGTGGGCAGTAGGTGGGCAGGAAAAAAAGGTACACGCCCCTGGCCTGCCACTCGGCGATCTTGCCCTCGACGAGCTTCGAGCGGTGCCAGGGCGCGTTGTCGAGCACGATCACCGTCGGCTGCTTTACGCCCGCCGCGAAGTCATCGAGCCAGCCGATGAGCGTCTGCGAGTTGACGTAGCCCGCAGTCTGGTAGCTGGTCAGGTCTCCGCGCAGGTTGAGCAGCCCGAAGATGTTGAGCGTGCCGCCCTTCTGGCTGCTGATGCCCCGCTGCTGGCCGACGCGTATGCAGCCGTAGGGAACGTTGGGCAGCAGGTTGAAGCCCGTCTGGTCGGCGTAGCGCAGGTCGATGCGGCCCATAAGGGCCAGGCACAGAAGCAGGCCCAGCGCCTGGGTGGCGTCCCTCAGCTCCTGCTCCGAGGGACGCTTGGGCGGGCGGCGGCGGAAGCGCTTCCAGCGCCAGCCGCTTTTTTTAAAAACCTGCGCAGCGTCCGCTGTGACATCTTCTTGCCCAGCTCCCGCTCAATG
>Ga0335398_10008803_pt1 | contig 11845 bp, 11 predicted proteins | sample BON03_FD_205742 | JGI IMG/M metagenome (GOLD analysis project Ga0335398, IMG submission 205742) | Freshwater microbial communities from Lake Bonney liftoff mats and glacier meltwater in Antarctica - BON-03 (spades assembly) (version 2) | ecosystem: Environmental > Aquatic > Freshwater > Ice >...
TGGAGCAACTCTGTAATTAGTTTAATTTTTTGAGTTGGAAAGTTGGGTCTGCAATCATTCTGTTTAACAGGCAGACCCGCTTTCTCATGACGGCAACTGCGGCCACGTGGTGGGGTTTGCCCTTTCCGATCAGGCGGTCATAAAACTCCTTGAACATGGAATTGTTTCGGATGGCGCAGAGGGTCGGCATGTAGATGGTCCTTCGTATGAGTTCCCGTCCTCCCCGGGTGGTGCGTTTCCCTTTTCTGGGGCCGCTGTCATCGTTAAACGGGGCGAGCCCGACGAGACTCGATGCCTGCCGGTCGCTGATCTGGCCCAGCTCCGGCAGTTCCGCAAGAAAGGTGCTTGGAGACCACCGGGCCGACGCCGGGAAGCTCCTGCAGGCGTCCGGCTTTGAGCGCCAGATCTTCATCTTCTGCAATCAGTTTCGCAATCCGGCCCTCCATTTTCTCAATGCGTTTCGTGATGGCCAGAAGGTTGGATTTGATGTCCCTTTTTACAAAGGCATCTGATGTTTTCTCCAAAACATTCTGCTCCCGGACCCGCTGCTACACCAGACTGACCCGGCGCCGGACGGCCTGCTGCAGAGCCTCTGTGGCAGGGCTCGGGGCCGTCATCGCCCGGGGTGAGAACGTTTCTCCAAAATGGGTGAGCACGGCGGCGTCAATGGCATCCGTCTTGGCCAGCGTTCCTGCGGCCCTGGCAAAATCCCGGACCTGGCGGGGGTTCAGAATGGAGATGGGGATCCCCGCCTGAAAGGCGGCACGGACCAACGGCCTTTCGTAGCCGCCGGTGGCTTCGGCCATGATCTGAACCGCATCAAGAGCTCCCGTTTGTTTTAGTGTGGTAAAAAGAGATTGGATGCCTTTTTTGTCATTGGTGAAGGTCTTGACCGATTTCCCTTGAGGGCAGTGAACATCGAGCTTTGCCTTGCAAATGTCGGTTCCGATAGAGAGTGTTTTTTTGTGTGGATTTCATCTGTGTTTCATACTTGGGCTTCGAGCTCGAGGGCTCAGGCAACTCTTCGAATTGCAGTTGAAAAAAAGGATGGTGCTTCTTGCTCCAAAACGGGCTCCAGGGCCCCAGTGCGCTCGAAGTCACCACCCATCCCCCTCGGGGCCGGCCGGCCCCGAGGGGGATGCCACTCATCCTTTCAGGATCGCGGCAAAGGAAAAAGTAGCGAATTTCCGACAACCAAGTGCTCCGGCAGATCCCGCTGAGCGGGAGGTGACGGAACTTTCGCGCGGACGGGTGGCTCAGGTGGTTTCAGTGCGTGTCGTGCAGGCGAAAGCGGTGCCGCGCTACGCTCTGCCACCGCAGTCCATATTACTGTCGCGCGGCGGCGTTTCCGCCCGTCGAGCCGTTGCCATCCCGCCCCACACTCATTGCTGAGGACGTCTCCGAAAATCATTCTGCGCCCAGAGTCGCCAGACCATCACGACGGCTTCGTAGACGATATCGCGGGACATCTTCGACGAACCCACAAACCGGTCGGTGAAGATGATCGGCACCTCGGCGATCTTCAATCCCTGCCGCCAGATCTTGTGAGTCAGTTCGATCTGAAAGCTGTAGCCGTTTGACCGGACTTCGTTCAGATCAATCGCCTGTAGCGCGCGGCGGCGAAAGCACTTGAACCCGCCGGTCGAATCTGTAAACGGCATCCCGGTGATCGTCTGCACATATTTTCCGGCAAAGATCGAAAGCATCAATCGCCGCAACGGCCAATTGATAACACGTATCCCATCTTTGTAACGCGAGCCCAACACCAGATCGGAATCCTCAGCAGCTTTTAGGAACGCCGGAATATCGTCGGGGTTATGGGAAAAATCCCCGTCCATTTCGAATACAAACTCGTAACCTTTCTCCAGCGCCCAGGCAAACCCATCGCAATACGCGCGCCCCAAACCGTTCTTCTCCTTGCGATGGAGGACGTGGATACCGGGGTGTTTCGCGACCAGGTCGTCGGCGATTTTGCCCGTGCCATCCGGTGAATTGTCATCGACGACGAGCATGTCCACCTTGACGGGCAGGCCAAGAAGGCGCGCAGCGAGCGGCGGGAGGTTGTCCCGTTCGTTATAGGTCGGCACGATGATGAGAGTCTGATTCATGGCTCGGCGGTCGCAAACAAGTAGGCGTTCAGGAACATTTCCTCAAGAATTAACATGCGCCAAGCAACTCGTGACCGGCGGACGGGGAACACGGATGATTGCCGCAAAAATGCACAAAAACCACAAACTGAGGACTCCGGGTCTTTGTACTTCGTGTGCCCTTTCGCGGCCATTTGTTCGCAAGGTAGGACAGGCATCCGGTCTGTCTTCGACGTAGCCCTTGAGCTTCGGTTTCGCCAGCAAGTCGGTTGAGTCAGTGATTTCCAGCCTTTCAGTGTCTTCCGCTTCTTCCGTGGTTTGATGCGTTCTGCGCTGCGCCAAGACAGGCAGGATGCCGGTCCTACACCGGTTTCGGAAGCAACGTTCGCAAGGGACAGTTCGTGCAATCAGGACTCCGCGGTCGGCAGTAGTCTTTTCCGACCATCACAATCTGTGCGTGATAGTCGCGCCAGTAGTCTAAACGGTCGTCAGCGGGTTGGTGATTCAACGATGTTTCGCAGAGTTCTTTCAACGAACCGTACGTGTCGGCTGATTGAGATTTCGATTTGCCATCACGAGTGTTCAAAGAATCGCTCCACCAACCGTGGCGTTCAAAAATCCGTTTGGTGTAGGCGTCGATCACGAAGCTGTGATGCGTTCCGGCGTAGAGCAGAATGCTGTCGGCGGTCTCGCGACCGATGCCGTTGATGGCGAGCAGCCGTTCGCGCACAACGTTCAGTTCACCGGACAACATCCGGTCGAGTCGTCCGCCAAACTCCTCCACCAACACGGTCAGAAAATTCCGGAGCCGGCGGGCTTTGAGATTAAAGTATCCGGCGGGACGGATGTGCTGCGCGAGCGTGGCTTCGGGCAACACGTAGAGTTTATGGGGTGTCAAGACGCGGGCTGATTTCAAGTTCGCGATCGCCTTCTCGACGTTTGTCCAAGACGTGTTCTGAGTGAGAACCGCCCCGACGGCGACCTCGAACGGTGTCTCGCCCGGCCACCAATTCAGATGGCCGAAACGGGTGAGCATCAGCTTGTAGGCGTTTCTCAGGGCAACCGAATTGTTCATGGCCCCACCCTAGATTTCGCGCCCGTGGCAGGCAAAGATTGTTTGCGGGAACATGGCTGTATCGATAGCTTCCGCTCCACATCGGCATGCACTCGCTATCGTTTCTTTTTTTCTACCTGTTCCTGGCATTCCGTATCTGGATGCTGGTGGACGCGATCCGCCGACAAGAATGGGTGTGGGCTGTTTTCATTGGGATCTCGTTGTTTTTTTCCGGCATCGGAATCTCAGCGATCTTCTATTACTTCATGGTCTACCGCAGGTATTCCACCGGACCGTCGTTTTCCGGATTTGAATTTCCCGGCATGGTGGACCGACGCCGGATCAAAGAGCTCGAGTCGAAGATTCATCACGTTGACAACGCGCAGCATCATCTGCAGCTGGCCGACATTTATTTTCAACAGGGCAAACTGGACAAGGCGCAGCTGGAGTACGAAGAGGCGTTCAAGCGCGACCAGGAGGATCCCGACATCCGAGCGCATCTGGGCCAGTGCCTGCTCCGCCAGGGCAAGGCTCAGGAAGCCCTCGACCTGCTCCAGAAAGTCGCCTCGGAAGATCCCAAGCACGACTATGGTTTCACGATGATGGCGCTGGCGGAAACGCACATGAAACTCGGCTCCAACGATTCGGCGATTCAGCTTTGGGAAATGGTCCTTCAAAACCATTCCTACCCGCGGGCGAAAGTCCAGCTGGCGGAATTGTATCTCCAGAACAACGAAGTCGAAAAAGCGAGCGCCCTCCTGCAGGAAACGATTGCCGACGAGACGTATTCCCCGGAGTTCCAGAAACGCAAAGATCGCGTCTGGATCAACCGGGCGAAAGGCCTCGTCCGGGGCATCAAATCGAAAAAATAGGCCGCCCATTCCTCTGCCCTGCCCCGTTCGCTCCCAAAACAGGCCCTACTCCACAACCCGTTGGCGGTCGACCGTTCTAATTCCGCAACCGATTGTGGTGTTCTGGTCAAAATTAGGTGAAATATCTGTTGAGTGGAAGAGGCGGTTTCCCTAGTATTTTGGCACTCTTTTACCGGGCGTCCTTGAATGGCGTCCACCACCTATTATGGATCAGCAGAACGACGACAAACCGGCGAAACCCAAATTCTCCACCGCGCCGGAAGACAGCCACTACGATTCCTCCAAACTGGGCAAACTCGAAGGTCTCGAGGCTGTCCGCAAAAAGCCCGGAATGTACATCGGCGGCACCGACGAACGGGCGCTGCATCACTGCGTCTCCGAGGTGCTGGACAATTCCGTGGACGAACATCTCGCCGGCCACTGCAAACGCATCGAAGTCGCGATCCACGTCGATGGCTCCATGTCAATTCGCGACGATGGGCGCGGCATCCCGGTCGACATTCACCCGAAGTATAATCTGCCGGGTGTTGAGATGGTTCTGACTACGCTTCACTCGGGCGGCAAATACGGCCAGGGCGGCTACAAATTTTCCGGCGGCACCCACGGCGTCGGCGCGAAGTGTGTCAACGCGGTCTCTATTTGGTTCGAAGTTGAAGTCACGCGTAACGGACAGGTCTACCGGATGGAGTTCTCGCAGGGCAAAACGACCAAGCCGTTGGAAGTCGTGCGCAAGGCGGAAGGAACGGGCACGCTGATCACGTTCCGGCCGGATCCCGAGATTTTCCGCGAGACCACCGAGTTCAAGCCGGAAATCATCACCCAGCGTTTGCGCGAACTGGCGTTCCTGAATTCGGGCCTGGAGATCGTTTTCAACGACGAACGAAATACTGAAGCGGAGCAGGAACGATTCTATTACAAGGATGGAGTCGACGAATTTGTCCGTCAGTTGAACAAGAGCAAAACGGTGTTGCACCCGGAGACGATTGGTTTTCACAAGCAGACCAAACAGCAGAACGACGACAAGGAAATCGAAGTGCATGTGGACGTCGTCATGCAGTACAATGACAGCTACAACGAACAGGTGCTCTGCTACACCAACACCATTCACAATCCCGACGGCGGCACGCATCTCACCGGATTCCGCAGCGCCCTCACGCGGGCAATCAATCAGTACGCGAAATCAAACAACCTCCTGAAAGACAAGGATCCACAGATCACCGGCGATGATGTCCGTGAAGGTCTGACCGCCGTGGTGTCGGTGAAACACAGCGACCCTAAATTTGAATCACAAACCAAGGTCAAATTGATTTCACCCGAGGTCGACAGCATCGTCGGCTCGATCGCCTACGAAGGATTGATGGAATACTTTGACGGGAGCCCGACGCTTGCCAAGCAGATCATTGAAAAGGGATTGAACGCTGCGCGCGCCCGAGAAGCCGCACGCAAAGCCCGAGAAGCCGTCCGCAAAACCGCGCTCACCGGCGGCGGGCTTCCGGGAAAACTCGCTGATTGTTCGGATCGCAATCCGAAAAACACCGAGCTCTACATTGTCGAAGGTGACTCCGCAGGCGGCTCCGCCAAGCAGGGTCGCGACCGGAAGTTTCAGGCGATTCTCCCGATTCGCGGCAAGCTGATCAACGTCGAGAAAGCGCGTCTGGACAAGGTTCTGCAGAACACCGAGATTCGCACCATGATCACCGCGTGCGGCACGGGCATCGGTGACGGCGAAGGCGAGGGCGCTTTCAATCTGGAGAAACTACGTTACCACAAGATCATTATCATGACGGATGCTGACGTGGACGGTTCGCACATCCGCACCTTGCTGCTGACTTTCTTCTACCGGCAGATGCCACAGCTCATCAAAGGAGGATACATCTACATCGCGCAACCGCCGCTCTACTCGATGACACGGAAGAAGCGCACCGAGTACGTCGATGACGACGCCGAGTTGAACAAGATCCTGCTGCAGATCGGCACTGAAGAGGTGAATCTGAAAAATCTGGCGGATGACAGCATTGTTCCGGCGGACCGGCTGGTGGAGATTCTGGGCCTGCTGGCCACGCTCGACAAGCACGCGACCTACATCCGCCGGCGTGGTGGTGATTTCGAATCCTATATCGAGCAGCGCGGCGCCGATGGCTCGTTTCCGCCGCACATGATGAAGGTGCGCGAGGGCAATGTGGAGAAGGTGAAATACTTCGCCACGAGCGACGAACTGGAAGCATTCAAAAGTGACAACGAAGATCTCTTCGGTGCGGACACTGAAATGCGTCGCAAGGACGGACCGAGCCGTCGGGCTACTTATTTTGACCTGCACCATGAATGCAAAGCGATCGCCGACCTGCTCGATAATTTGTCGGCCCGCGGGTTGAGCATTGAACACTATTCGGCACAGGACAAACCGTTGTTCGAGTTGATCGAAGGTGAAGGCGAAAAGGCCACGGTCAGCCCGATATTTTCGATTCCTGAAATCCTGTCGAGCGTTCAGGCGGTGGGCAAGAAAGGCGTTCAACTCTACCGGTTCAAAGGTCTTGGTGAAATGGATGCGAAGGAGCTTTTCGAGACCACCATGGAGCCCGCTCGGCGCAAGCTGTTGCGCATCGAACTCACCGATGCCGTGGAAGCTGAAGAGATGTTCACCCGGCTGATGGGCGACGAAGTGGAACCGCGCCGTCAATTCATCGAGGACAACGCCCTGAACGTGCGAAACTTGGATGTTTAGAAAGACACTTGACGCATGTAGTTACACGAGACTGCATTTTGCCCATGAAACGGAAAATCAAGACCACCCAGCACCCAAAAACGACGCCCGAACCGTTGATTCTCAAGGAATCTGTGGTGGTGGAAGGTGTCGGACTCACCATGCCGGTACCCGCCGCGAAGGCCCGGTTGTCGGCATTGCTGGAGCTGGTCGCCTCCGGAACACAGGTCACGATCACGTCGGACGGGCAGCCCAAAGCCGGGCTGCGGCCGGTTGAAGCGGCGCGCGAAGAACTCGGTTTCGAGCCCGCGTGGGATCTGCTCGAGTCGGTGTCCACGCAGACCGAAGGACCGTTCTCTGAAGAACTGATCAGGGCGGACCGGGATGGCCGAGGTTGGTAAAGCAAATGTACCTCGACTCATGCATCTTCGTTAAGCTTCTGTCGCCGGAACCCGACAGCGTGATATTCTCGCAGTATTGCGCCGGGCAGCGGCTGCACACGTCCGAGCTGGCCTGGGCGGAAGTCTTCGCCGCCCTGCTCGCCAAGGAGCGAGGCGGCAAAATTTCGGGCGAACTTCGTGAACGGGCCGTTGAACGATTCCAGACTTTGGTCGCGCGCGGAAACCATCTCCATGATTCCCATGAACCGTGCCACGTTGAACAAGGCGAACCTCGCGATGAAGCAATGTCATCCGAACATTCCGTTGCGGACGCTGGATGCAATCCATGCGGCCAGCGCCGACCTGTGCCAGCAGTTTCCGCTCGTGACCACGGACAGGCGGTTGCGCGACACGGCAGTCGGAATGGGGCTGCCGGTCTACCCGCCCGACGACAAACCAGTTAACAGATAAACCAATTTACACATGCCAGACGAAAACGATCCCATCACACCGGACGAAGATCCTTCAGCGATCTACGCCAAGGGCGAGAAAGTTCAACGAATCAACGTTGCCGACGAAATCAAGGCCTCGTTCCTTGACTACTCGATGTCGGTGATCATATCCCGCGCCCTGCCCGACGCCCGCGACGGATTGAAGCCTTCGCAACGCCGCATTCTTTACGCGATGGGGCAGCTTTCGCTCTATCCGGGCAAGAAGCACATGAAGTGCGCGAAGATTTGCGGTGACACTTCGGGTAACTACCACCCGCACGGTGAAGCAGTCATCTACCCGACGCTCGTCCATATGGCACAAGGCTGGGTGATGAGCCAGAAACTTGTCGATGGCAAAGGGAACTTCGGTTCGGTGGAAAACGATCCTCCAGCCGCCATGCGTTACACGGAAGCCCGGCTCACGCACTTAGGTGGCGCGTTGATGCAGGACATGGAACGCGACACTGTTGATTTCGTTCCCAACTACGACGAACGACTCACCGAGCCCACGGTGTTTCCGGCAGCATTTCCGAATCTACTGGTCAACGGTGGCACCGGTATTGCCGTTGGTATGGCGACGAATATCGCCCCGCATAATCTCGGTGAGGTGATCGACGGCACGTGTGCACAGATCGACAATCCGCAGATCACGATTCCCGAGTTGATGGAGTACATCAAAGGCCCTGATTTCCCAACGAAGGGCTTTGCCCTGGGTCTGACCGGTATCAAAAAATACTTCGAGACGGGCCGTGGCAGCGTGAAGGTGCGCGGTCGTATTTTCGTTGAGGAGATGAAGGGTGGCCGCGAGCAGCTGGTCATCACTGAAATCCCCTTCAACGTAAACCGCGCCGCGTTGGAAGAAAAGATCGCCCAGCTCGTCAACGAAAAGGTGATCACCGACATTTCCGGAATGCGCAACGAGTCCGATGAAAACTGCCGCATCGTCATCGAGCTCAAGCGGGAGGCGATTCCCAAGGTTGTCATCAACAATCTTTACAAGCACACGCAGCTGCAGACGACCTTCAGCTCCAACATGCTGGCCATTGATCGCGGCCGCCCGAAGATTCTCAATCTCAAGGAACTGATCGCATGTTACATCGAGCACCGCCGCGAAGTCATTCTCCGCCGTACCCGCTACGAACTCCGCAAGGCTGAAGAACGCGCCGAGATTCTCGAAGGCTACCTGATTGCCCTGGCCAACCTCGATGAGTTTATTCGCATCATCCGGCAGTCCGCCAACCGCGACGAAGCCCGTGCGAAATTGCTCGCCTACAATTTCTCACGCGAACAAGTCGAAGTGCTGGGAATCCTCATCCGCAGCGAAGCGCGTCTCGTGAACGGCCGCTACGAATTCAGCGTCGCTCAAGCCAACGCCATCCTTGAACTGCGCCTTTACCAGTTGACCGGTCTGGAAATGGACAAGGTCAAAAAGGAATACGACGAACTGGTCGAGAAGATCAAAGACCTGCTCGACATTCTGGCGAAGGAATCCCGAGTGATGCAGATCATGAAGGACGAGCTGCAGGCGATCAAAGCGAAGCACGCCGGCCCGCGCAGAACCGAACTCGTGCCCGACGAAGGTGAAATGGCGATCGAAGATCTGATCGCCAACGAGGGAGTCATCATCACCCTCACGCACGCCGGCCTAGTCAAGCGCACGAACATCTCCGAATACCGTTCGCAACGCCGCGGCGGCAAAGGCGTCATCGGCATGTCCACGCGGGAGACCTCGGTTGTTGGCGGCAAGGACGCTGATTTCATCGAGCACCTGTTCACCGCGAGCACGCACGACTATTTGATGTTCTTCACAAACTCCGGCCGTGTGTATGTCGAACGCGTTCACGAAGTGCCGGATCTGGGGCGCACCTCCAAAGGGCGCAACATCGCGAACGTTCTCGAACTTCGGGCCGACGAAAAAATCGCAGCGCTGATCCGCATCGTTGCCGTTCGAAATGAAGAGAAGGAAGACATCACCCTGCTCCAGGATCTGAACCTCTTTTTCGCGACCAAGAACGGCACGGTGAAGAAGACCAAGCTGCCTGATTTTTCCAACGTGCGGAAGGGCGGCATCATCGCCATCGGCATCAACGAGGGCGACGCACTGATCGAGGTGAAGCAGACTTCCGGCGACGACGACATCGTTTTGATCACGCACAAAGGCAAAAGCATCCGTTTCCACGAAAGCGGCGTCCGCACGATGGGCCGGCCCGCTGCGGGTGTTCGCGGCATCAACCTGTCCAAGAGCGATGAACTCGTCGCGGCGGCGATCGTTGTTTCTGACGCGACACTGCTTGTAGCCGGAGAAAATGGCATCGGCAAGCGGACCGTGTTTGATGAATACCGCGTCCAGTCCCGTGGCGGCAAAGGCATCATCACAATGAAAACCACCGACAAGACCGGCGGCATTGTCGGCGCACTGACAGTTCATGAGCACGATGAAATCATGCTCATCACCAACGGCGGCCAGATGGTGCGCACCAAGGTCGATCAGATCCGTGAGGCCGGACGCAACACCATGGGTGTCCGCCTGATCAACATGGACAAGAACGACAAGCTCCAGGCCATCGCGCGCGTCATCGATGAAGATGAAGACGGCAACGATTCGCCCGAAGGAGAAACCGGTGAGTCACCCGCAGGAAGTGACGGGCCCGATTCGAATACCGAGCCCGTAACCGAGAACGGTCAGGAGTAAACGATTCAGTCAGAACTTGTGAACGGCACTCGATACACCGGGTGCCGTTTTTTTTACCTGTCGCAGATTCACGAACGCGCGGCCACTCCACCCTCTCCCGCTTAATTCGGAATCACTGGCGATGGGTGGGTGACTCCAATCGGTACGCTCACCCTGTCAGTTCTTCCCCTTCGCTCCCGCCACAAGCACCGCCTGCAACTGCTCGCGCAGTTGGTCACGTTCGAGGATGGTCGCCCCACGCGGTACGCGAATGAGTTCGCCAAAGGTCATTTCACAACGCGAGAAGGGTAGCGGGATTTGAAAACGGTCCCAGCTCTTGACCCGGATTTTCCACCCGAGCCGGCAGGAGTAGGGAATGATCGGCAGGCCGGTGACCTGGGCAAGCGCTATCACGCCGTCCTGCACGATGTGGCGCGGTCCACGCGGACCATCGGGCGTCACCGCCAGATCATAGCCACGCCCGGCCCAGGAGGCCAACTCGAGCAATGCCTGCGCACCGCGCCGACTGGAGGATCCCCGCACTGCCTGCACTCCGAAGGAATCGAGAATGGCGGCAAGAAACGCGCCGTCCCTGCTCGCGCTGATAAGTGCCGCCAGGTGCTCTTGTGGGTGATCCGGGCGAACAAAGCTTTCATAAACCTTCATGCACAAACCCAACCGGTCGTGCCAGAGCGCGAAGATGACGGGTTCGTCAGGAAGGCACGCATGGCTGTGTCCGCCATTGATGCGATAGCGTAGCGTCTTTGCGAGCAAACGCATGCCGTTCGCCACCACGCAGGCGAGCGCGCACTGACCGCGTGAGGGAGCACTCGGCACCACCACACCGTCAACGCGTTTTTTGGACCCACGATCTGTATTGGAAGATTTCAAAGGACCGCAATTATCTGGTCAGTTCGCATTTTCTACTTCTTTGAACTCACCGCATCAAAGACCAACTCAATGAGCTCGCGTTCAGTTGCTTCACAGACCTGTAACAGATTGGACATGGGCAGACGAGATCCTTCCCGCCGTGGGACCGGCAGCACCACCGAACGAAATCGATAGCCTTGCGAGAGGGTTCGAAGAAAAGGACTCCACCCGGCGCTTCCGGGTTTGCAAGTCGAACGGGGTTCAAAACGCCCGAACGGAAGCCCCTATCAGAAATGTCGGGAGCGAGCGACGAACCAGGCGTCGGTTCCGACCCGACTCCAGACACAGATCAGGAATAACCGTCCGACCAATTACCAACCACCGGAACCCGAAACCTAGGTGCCGTTTTCTTATGCAAAGCACGGGAACCACCTCGAAAAATGACGGGCATTTCAACGTCGTAGTCAACGTCATTTCATGCTCTCGCGCAAATTGATCAATACCTCGTCGGCAGCGTCCACGCGGATGAATCCCAGCCGGGAATGCTCGATGTCCATGATCACGCACCCTCCGGTTTCAACGTGTTCATTTCCGGCGCGTTTTTGAATCAATGACCTCAGGAGGCGAATAATTACGCTACGGAGGAGGCGGTCATTGTTAGGTATGGTTTGTTTTTGGTGCGCCGGTTTTTGGTTTTCTTCCCGGCGCCGGTTTCGCTG
>Ga0335398_10008806_pt1 | contig 11843 bp, 12 predicted proteins | sample BON03_FD_205742 | JGI IMG/M metagenome (GOLD analysis project Ga0335398, IMG submission 205742) | Freshwater microbial communities from Lake Bonney liftoff mats and glacier meltwater in Antarctica - BON-03 (spades assembly) (version 2) | ecosystem: Environmental > Aquatic > Freshwater > Ice >...
GTAAGATCTTTCCCAGACTGCAGGTCTTCTAACGCTTTATCGAAATCAAATAATTGTGCCATGTGTCGCTCCTAATATGCTTATGCATTAGTTTAAGGAATTGACACAGATTTTTGAACACCCCCTGTTGCTGTCTTTTTCCTTGCTATAACCTAGAGATGCAGCTAAACGCGGTACATTTTTAATTATAATTACTACTGGGAAAGTTTGTTAATTGCATCCAGAAACTACCTCTTACTAGTGATGAAATGGCAGCGATAATAATAGGATTAGTTTCAGTTGTGCACCTAACGCAGCCTCAACGGATACTTTTTTGAGCATGCGACTGAAGTCACGGAGGTCTTTCTCCATCTCCATGCTTTTGGCGGCCTCTTTGGCAAAGGTTAAAAGTTCTTTATGGTTCATAACGCTTATCTCCCGTAGGGGTTAACGATAAGCAGATACACAAACTAATTCACAGTCTCTAACTAAGCTAAAGAGAACACTTCAGTTTTATTCCTACCTAAGCCTTTCGCTTTATACAGCGCAATATCGGCCTTATGTACAAACTCTTCAAAAGACATTTTCCCATCGAAGAGACTAATACCAATACTTACAGTTAATGCCTTTTCATCAATTAATATTTTATTTACTAAATTGTGCAGTCTCATCGCAAAAATCATTGCTTGTTCTAAGTTATTGTCAGGTAATAAGATTAAAAATTCTTCCCCGCCAAACCGAGAAATTAAGTCACTTTCTCTACCACATGTTATTAATACGCGACCAAGTTCTTTTAATACTCTATCTCCTTCTGCATGGCCATAATTATCATTAATGCTCTTAAAAAAATCTATATCGACCATTAGTATCGACAGTGGACTTTGGGTTCTAGCAAATAGCGATAATACAGATGTTGATCGAGATTTAATTTCTCGTCTATTTAACAAGCCCGTTAACTCATCAATGGACGCTAACGTTTTCAATTCTTGAGTTTGTAACTCTAATTGCTCACGAGCTTGAATAAGCTCTTCATATAGCTTATTTCTCTTACTTGCATCAAAGAAGCTCCAATAAACGTTTGTATTTGCATCTACTTTTACGTTAGCGGTAATAGAAATGCGCTTACCATTACCTTTTACAATACTTAATTGCATTTCTTCACAATGCTTTTCATGTAATAACGTGGGGACTAAATAACTTTGATAAAAAATTTTAGATGCCTTCGTTAAAATGCTTTCGACACGATGACCAATAAGAAGATTTGTATCCCAACAAAGCTCATTAGCAAAGTATGCATTCACATTAAGAATGAGATGCTCAGCGTCAGTGACCATCGCACCGCAAGGTAAATTGTCCGGCGTAAAACAAGTATCAATATTGGTAAAATTGTTATTCATTAATATATTTCATTAACAACGGTGCAATTTTTTCAGGATGAGTCATAAGTAAACAATGTCCTTCCGCTTCAATAACTTCTAGAGATGAATGCTGTATTTCATTATGTATATATTCCCCAATTGATTTAGCGGCTAACACATCTTTATCACTTTGAAATATCAACGTTGGGTGCTTAGCTTTATTTAAAGTCGTTCTGTGATCAGAAAAAAATGTCGCTTTAGCAAAGCTTTTAGCAAAGACTGGGTCAGTAGAACAGAAACTACCTGAAAGTTCGTTAATGAGCGTTTCTGAATTATTAACGCCCATCACTAAAGGAGCTAAATATTCAGCCCAGCCAATGTAGTTTTTATCCATTAAACTTAACAATTCATGTAAGTCTGCTTCATCAAAACCACCAAAATAATCAGGAGGTAAATTCAAAAAACAGGGTGTCGGGCATACCATGACTAGTTTAGTGAAATATGCTGGTTTTTTAATAGAGGCTAATAAACCGATGATGCTACTGACAGAGTGGCCAATTAAAGTCACATTATTAAGCGATAACGCCTCGCATATATCAATAATATCTTCGGCATACCCTTCTAATGTATTATATTTTTGTTGCTGAAATTGCGATAAATCAGACTTGCCCGAACCTACATAATCAAACAAAACAATTTTATAATCACCTTTAATATAAGGTACTAAAAATCGCCACATATTTTGATCGCAGCCAAATCCGTGTGCTAATAATAACGTAGTGTTTCCTTCACCTAAAATGGTAACATTATTTCTTTTTAATATATCATTACGAGTGTTCATCAGTGTAGCCCTCACATTAAGTTATAAGGCACAGGACATCATAGTATAAACATAATGATCTGTTACTAGCATTAAATCAAACCTGAATCGATGCTAATCGCACTGATCGAAGCTAGCGCTCTTTAACGTGTTTCTTTGATTTTTCCGCAAAATAAATCGTTAGATTAGCAATGTCAAAAATGCCCAGTACTGCGCTTGCAAAAGATGCTTTAGATCATGTTATTTGACAACATCAACCTGTAGAATCAATCGTTGTTTCATAGTCAGTAATGCTTGCAATATCGGTGAAATTATTTGTGGATTACCTGACTATATTGACTTTTACTCGATAACATAGTTCACTCTATTTGTTGGTTCTAAGGGAAAGTTAATGACTAGCAATTTAACAAGTACTATTAAGGCAATATTTTCATTCTCTGCAGGTTTTAAAACTGGAAAAGTATGGAAAGAGTTTCTGTTGTTGTTTATCCCGATCGCCCTGTTAGTTATTTATGGTGTATGGAGTCAAGGGCTGGCAAGTATTCGGAGTGAGCAAGCGATACTTATGGCCTACGAAAGGGCCTATGTTGGTATGGGTAAGATCCGCTTAAGTGAGGTGCTGGAAATACCGATAAGGCATTTAACATCGCTGGCTAAGGAAAAGGCTATAAGCAAGGTCTATCAATCAGGTGGAGAAGATAGTGAATTGATGCAACAAGCTTTTCTCTCCCTGCTGTCACGCAATCCTAATTATGCTCAAGTGCGTTGGATTGATCAGAATGGTCTTGAGCGTATCAGTGCCAATTATAAAAATGGTTCGCCGACTTCTATGCCTGTCAGCGAATTGCAAAATAAGCGTGACCGTTACTATTTTAAAGACACCATGCGTTTAAACCCAGGAAAAATTTACATTTCTCCACTGGATCTAAATAGCGAAAAAGGTCAAATTGAAATCCCATATAAGCCAATGATGCGGATTGCAACACCCGTTTTTGACCAACAGAGCAATCCACGGGGCATTCTTATCATCAATATTGCCATGCAGTCGATGCTGGATACGTTTACTCGTAATACGGGGCCAGCAACTGAGCGGCTCATGCTGATCAATGCTGATGGCTTTTGGCTCCGAAGCCTAGATATAACCCACGAATGGGAATTCATATTTCACGATAAAACAGCTAGTCTACCCAACCGTTATCCACAAGCATGGCATGTCATTTCAGCACAGCAACATGGTCAAGTCAGACTCGCCGACGGCCTATGGACTTGGGATTCCGTTGCCCCTGCCCGCAGCGGCCAAAAGGTACATGCTCAAAAGCTTAAATGGATCGTGGCGACACATATGCCAGCACAACAGTTGTCAATCACGGAGCAGCGTATTTGGCCGACCAAAATCATCAATGCATTGATTATCTTAACTCTGTTTGCCTTGATTCTTTGGTATTTGACCAAAACCAGAGCAGCAAATATGCAGGCAGACAAAGATGTCGCCCTTGAGCACACTAAAGCAATCGCGGCCGAGCAATTGTATCAGGTCAATAAACGCTTCCAGATGTTATTTGAAGCCAACACCAGTGGTTTATTGGTGGTCGATACCAACGGCTTAATTGTATTGCTGAATCCGCAATGTGAACGTATGTTTGGCTATGATGCTAGAGAACTCTACCAGCAAGTTGTTGACATATTAGTACCAGAAAAACTCCGAGCGATGCATAAAGAAGTATTAGCGGCCTTCATAAGTCATCCAGCTACTCGTGCAACGGGCAATGGTCAAGAATTATATGGCCAATGCAAAAATGGTAATACTTTTCCGATTGAAGTCAGTCTGAGTCCCTATGACGAAGATAACCATACTTTTATACTAGTCAACATCCTTGATATTTCGGAACGTAAGCATGCTCAAGATGAATTGATGGATTTAACCGGAAATCTTGAACAACGTGTGGCTGAACGCACCGCCGAACTACAGGCTGCCAATCAGGAGCTGGACAGCTTTGCCTATGCAGTTGCACATGACTTGCGAGCACCATTACGAGCCATGGCAGGTTTCAGTCAAGCATTAGTGGAAGACTTCGATCAGAGTCTAGAGGCTGAAGCGAAAGAGTACCTTGATCATATTATAAAAGGTAGCCAACGTATGGGCGAACTGGTAGATGGCCTGCTGACCCTGTCGCGCAGTACTCGGGGTGAGCTCCAGCGTGAAAAAGTCGATATTCAAGCGATAGCTGAACGAATTTTGCAAGAACTAGCGCGCTCGGAGCCACAACGACAGGTTAGCTGGCAGGTTGAACCGGGGCTTTATGACAGAGGCGATCCGCGTATGATGGAAGTGGTGATGCAAAATTTACTCGGCAACGCGTGGAAATATACGGCCGCCACAGCTGATGCCACTATCACTGTACATACCCAAATAGGCGAGGATGGCGATGCTTTGATCTGTGTAGCTGATAATGGTGCTGGTTTCGATATGGCTTATGCTGGTAAATTATTTCAACCATTCCAACGTCTGCACCGGCAGGAAGAGTTTGTTGGAATAGGTATTGGTCTAGCAACTGTGCAGCGTATTATCCATCGACATGGTGGCGTAATCCAAGCCGACAGTGTGCCTAGTCATGGGGCTCGATTCTGCTTCTCACTGAAACACGCTACTATTGACAGTAATGGCGATGAGGAAACGACAAGTGATTAAAAAATCGATTTTGTTAGTAGAAGATAATAAGCAGGATGAAATGTTGACCATGAGGGCATTGCGAAAAGTCAATCTGGCCAATGTTGTCACTGTGGTAAGAGATGGACAACAGGCTATCGACTATTTGTTCCGCCAAGGCGAGTTTGTTGACAGGGATGCTTCTGATCTACCGGCAGTGGTGCTACTTGATCTGGGCTTGCCACGTCTCGGTGGTCTGGAAGTGTTGAGTATATTACGTGCAGATCCCCGCACCCAACTGTTACCGATTGTTATTTTCACTTCCTCCGACGAAGAACGTGACCGCCTGTCTAGCTATAAGAATGGTGCCAACAGTTTTGTACGTAAACCACTGGAGTTTGCCGAATTTGCTGAAGCAGTAGCACGACTTGGTATTTACTGGTTAGCGGTAAATGACCCACCAATGGAATGAAGATAATATCATGGATAAACTACTCAAATTGTTATTTATTGAAGATAAAAATGCTGATTATCAAGTGCTGGTACGGCAATTACGTAAGGATGGTCTGAATGCTGACTGTCAGCAAGCAAGCAACTGGGAACAATTGCTTGTAGCGCTTGCCAGCGGTGGTTGGGATGCGTTTCTATCTGATTACAACGTGCCGAGCTTGCCCTTTAGTGAAATTATATCCCTCCTTCAAGAATATGATCCCAGCTTGCCAATCATTGTAGTGTCAGGCGCTATCGGTGAAGAGGCGGCCGTTGACCTTCTCAAACAGGGAGTACACGACTTTTTGCTTAAGGATAGACCTTCGCGCCTAGCCACTGCTATCCAAAATGCGGTATTGGCGGCAGAGACCGAGCGACGCAGTGACCAGACTGAAAATGCATTGCAACGCCATAGTCGTGCATTAGCAATGCTATCCAAAGGTAACCAGACAGTACTTCGCCATAGAGATGAAGCTAAATTGTTACAAGCTATGTGTGAGGTTGCAATAGACATTGGCGGTTATAATATGGCCTGGGTAGGCTATAAAGAAAATGATTATCTACGCACGGTTCGGCCGATGGCTGAAGCAGGTGTTGATTTAGGCTATCTGCAGCTGGTGACTATTTCTTGGGGAGATAATGAGCATGGGCAGGGCCCAGTGGGTTGCACAATACGGTATGGCAAAACTCAGATTGAAAAGGACTTGTCAACTAACTCACATATGCAGCCATGGCGAGAACAGATCATTAAATGTGGCTACAACTCGCTTATATCGCTGGCGCTTAAGATTAATGGCGAAATATTTGGTGCATTCATCATCTACTCGAAACAAGCTGATGCCTTTGATAAGATGGAAATTGAGCTGCTGGAAGAAATGGCTGAGGATTTAAGCTTCGGCATTACCACCCTTCGTAACGATGTACTGCGTTTAAATGCCGAAAAGGATTTAAAGGCCTCACACAGCTTATTGAAAACCACACTAGAATCGACGGCTGATGCAATTTTAGTAATTACATTGACGGGTGATATTCTGCAATTTAATCAAAAATTTGCTGCATTATGGAATGTTTCACATACTTTTTTAATCTCGTGTAGTTTTGAGCAGCTAATCGTATACGTTAGTAATCAGGTAGAAGATTCAGTAGAACTTTCCAAGCTGGTTAAGGCGATGAATATTGCTCCAGAAGCTGCGTTCAAAAATGAGATAGTGAAAAAGGATGGGCGTGTAATTGAGCTTATTGCCCAACCTCATTATATGGATAATGATGTCGTCGGTCGTGTATTCAGCTTGCGTGATATTACCGAACAGAAAAATTATGAAAAACAGCTTACTCACCTTGCTACTCATGATGAGCTTACCGGTTTGCCTAACCGTAACTTGTTGAATGATCGCCTATCACAAGCTATATCTTACGCCGCACGCTCAGAACAAACTATCGCTGTACTGTTTCTTGATCTTGATCGATTTAAACTGGTCAATGACAGTCTGGGGCATCATTATGGTGACCAGTTGTTAATTGAGGTTGCACGGCGAATACAAGGCTGCCTGCGAGAAGAAGATACGGTTGCCCGTATGGGAGGAGATGAATTTGTCATTCTTTTACCTAGTTTAAAATACGAAGATGATGTCAAGTTAATCGCTCTCAAAATTCTCAACGTTATCGCACAATCATATATGATAAATACTCAGGAAGTTATACTGGAGGCCAGTATCGGTGTGGCCATCTATCCCCGAGACAGCAATAATCCAGGCGCATTGCTCAAGTGTGCGGATATCGCTATGTATTGTGCTAAGGAACAAGGAGGTAATTGTTTCAAATACTATTTGGAAGGTTCGAATCTAATGATTGCTCGTCATCTGCAGATCTCGTCACAACTTCGATACGCCATAGAACGCAATCAACTGATGATGTATTTCCAGCCACAGTATGATCTTAAAACGGATAAAATTACCGGCGCTGAAGCGTTGATCCGCTGGAATCATCCAGAATTAGGACTCGTCTCTCCTGCTGAGTTTATTCCGATTGCTGAAGAATCTAATTTGATTTTGAAAATTAGTCATTGGGTAGCAACAACGGTATTCGCCCACTGTAGTGAGTGACAACTCTCAGGATTACCACTGACGTCGGTAGCCATTAACATTTCGGCTAGACAGTTTGATAATATGAGGCTGCCAGATATACTTTCCAAACTGTCAAAAAAATACAAGCTAAATCCTAAAAATTTCATCCTTGAATTGGAAATTACCGAGGGCATGTTAATGCGCCATCCAGAACAAGCCATTGAAATTCTACATCAACTTAAAGCGATGAACTTTGATATTTCCATTGATGATTTCGGTACCGGCTACTCATCATTAGCTTATCTAAAGCGCTTTCCTATCGACAAACTCAAAATAGATCGCGCCTTTATTAAAGATCTGCCACTGGATGGTGATGATGCTGCCATTTCTCGAGCGATTATCATTATGGCACATGCGCTTGGACTGAAAGTGGTCGCAGAAGGGGTGGAAACCAAAGCACAATTTGATTTTCTTAAAGCACACCAATGTGATTATGTTCAAGGTTATCTAATAGCTAGACCAATGACAGCTGAAGACTTTACAACTTTGCTGAAACAACAATAGCATTGAAGCTTGAACTCCTACCCCATTAACAATCAAACTATCTGGTTATTGTTGTTCAGCTTCTATCGAGCAAAAGGCTAGAATGATTAGAACGATTATTTTCCACGGTAAAGCGGGTCAAAATTACCCCACTTAGGTTCGGGCGGTGGTTCACTTTGTGGTTCACGCACCGTAGTGTAATCCCTCGAATACAAATTTGAGTATTGATTTGTTTTTATCTTAGGCTTTTTTGGGTCCGCTTCAGTGACCTTTGTTTCATCTTCAGGAGTAGTAGCATCAATTGCGGGTTCAGTTGTTTTAATGTTTGGCTCTTGCTGTCTTTCCAATTTACTTAGCCGCTCTTTCATTTCTAGATTTTGTTCTTTTAGAGCGACAGCTTCTTCACGCATTTTAAGGATTTGGATATCCTCAGCAGTATATTCCTTATTCAATGGAACGGTTTCTGAGGTATTAGGAGATTTGTTTCCAGGTTCAACTGAGTTTAAGGTTGATGTGGACGGCGTGAATTCCGAAGAAATAACTTCTTCGCTTGTTTTGACCGTCGCTTCTTCTGGCGCTGGTCCATCAGCTGACATCAAGAAAAAATACGCGGCGCTCGCTATGAACAGTAGCGTTATTAAACCAGTAGCAATCTTGATAAGCGTCGGTTTTGAAAGACCTTTTGAAGCTGAGTTCGAGTTGCCTTCTTCCGAGGGGATTCCTTTTAATTTGTCAGTAGTCTCTTTCTCGGCCATTATCATACCCATTCAAGTAAAATAGTTAGACGAGACCTTCGTACAGATTAAATGCTGAAAAAAGGTCCCTAAAGTTGTTATTAAACTGAAGTATATATCATCACTATATCAACCGAAAAATTCATTGTGAAGATAGGGCAAGGAAGGAGATATGGGGTTTCTAATTTACGCGTAGTATAACTTTCATCGTCTATAGTTTAGCTTCTCGGCCGTGAACAGTTAAATGTAAAGTGTAACGTCCGCATCACCAGCAAATTCTAAGAATGTTGCTGCACCACCACGACTAATTCCTTCAATAAAATCTTCGTTTTTGAAGTCAAACAGGTCAACCGTCATTTGGCAGGCAATCAGTTCGACACCTGTTTCGATACAAATGTCGCGAAGTTGCTCCACACTGGCTACGCCTTTTTGTTTTAATTTACGTTTCATCATCCATGTCGCAAACCATTCTATGCCAGGGATAATTTGTATAATGCTGGGAATGGTAACAGGCATTGGCATTGCAGGATTGCCTAGCGGTGAAACTTTCAAATGAAGTTCTTTATTGAGTAATTGTAGGCCGTAGAAAGTAAAAAATATTTTCACCTCAAATCCGAGTGCTATAGCCGTTGATGCAAGCAAAAATGGCGGATAGGCAGAATCTAATGTACCTTTACTAGCAATAATAGCGAGCTTTTTAGCCATTATACAACACCTTTTTCAAGAATAAAGTGTAACTTGCCATCTTGTTCATTAGACTCAATTAATGGGTTACCCGTCATTTTGGAGAAAGCAGGAATATCCTGATTTGCACCTGCATCTGTTACGATCAAATGTAATCGTTGGCCTGCGGTCATTTCTGATAAAGCCTTACGTGCTTTAAGGACAGGTAACGGGCAGTTTAGGCCCGAAGTATCAAGTTCAACATCAAAAGGTGACATGTTTTTCCCCTAAATTTTATATCTATATAATAGTGTAATAATAAACTTAAATAGATCGTTTGTCTTGTAGGAACCCTTTTCGGAGTTGAGATGTCTACGGATCATTATGAAAAAGATTAGTGTACTAATATTATTAGGGTTAATTGCTTGGCCATTGACATCCGTGCATGCGCTTGATATCGCCTTGCCTGAAATGGGTGATAGTGCGGGTGCGTTGATCTCGCCACAGCAAGAATATGACATTGGTCAATCATTTTTCTGGCAACTGCAACAATCGGTAGATCTAATTGATGATCCTGAAATCAATAGCTATTTACAGTCATTAGGTTACCGTTTAGCCGCTAATAGTGACGCACCTTCTTTGAACTTCACATTTTTTATGGTGCCTGATCCATCGGTCAATGCCTTTGCCGCACCAGGTGGTTTTATTGGTGTACACAGTGGCCTAGTATTAACTAGCCAGAGTGAAGATGAAGTGGCTTCGGTTATAGCGCATGAAATCGCGCATATTACACAGCGTCATCTCTTACGAAGTTTTGAGCAATCCAAACAAATGAGTTTACCGATGACGGTGGCCATGATTGCGGCGGCATTATTAGGGGCGACAGTAGATGCAAAAATGGGAACGGCTGCGATTATGGCCGTGCAAGCAGGTGGAATTCAAGCACAAATAAACTTTACGCGGGCGAATGAGAGTGAGGCGGATAACTTAGGTATGTTAACGCTGGTGCGCTCAGGTTTTGACGCTCAAGCGATGCCTACATTTTTTGAGCGCTTACAACAAACAAGCCGGTTTTATACCGGTAGTGTAGTACCTGAATTCTTACGAACTCATCCCGTGACAACTTCTCGTATCGCTGATGCGCGAGGACGAGCAATGACGTATCCATTAAAAAAACAACTAGGGGATAATTTACAGTTTTATCTGATTCGTGAAAAATTGCGAGTGATGGCTGCGACTGATTTAAACCAATTAACACAATATTATGCGAATGCACTGGAATCGGGAAGTAACCTGAATAACACGGCGACACAGTATGGTTATAGTTTAGCTTTAACTGCTAAAGGCGATTACATCCAGGCACGTGCAGTATTACAAAAACTGATAGATCAAGATAAAGACCGATTGAGTTATCAATTAGCCTTGGCTGATCTTGAAATTGCTGTGGGTAGGTTGTCTACAGCATTAACGATTTATAATGACAATCAAAAATTATACCCCGATGATCAGGCATTGACCTTGAAACAGGTAGGCGCATTACTACAGGCTAATCTGCCTGCAAAGGCCATAGCATTATTGCAGACCCAACTAGAATTGGGAGCGCCGTCTCGACAGCTCTATAAATTAATGTCACAAGCTAAAGCAGCGATGGGAGAGAAAAGTCAGTCTCATAGTTGGCTTGCAGAGTATTATTATAGTTCGGGTCGCTTAGAGCAGGCTGCGGATCAACTGCGTATAGCGGCAGATTTTGCAAAAAATGATGAGTATCAATTAGCTAAAATAAGTTCTCGATTACGTGAGGTTGAAATAGCATTGGCACAGATGGAAAAGTTGTAATGACAAATAATATACAGGAACAACGTAGAACCGTTTTAAAAGGGGTAATCTCGGCATCGACGCTAGCTTTAGTGGCGGCGAGTGGTTTGTTATTACCGCAACGCGTATTGGCTCATTGGCCAATGGATGCATTTAGTGCAAACACGGTTGAAGATGCATTGATGGCATTGCTTGGACAGGCAGAAATCGTCGATGATTCAGTCGTGCAATTTAAAGTCGGTAGTCCACCTAGTTATGCCGTAAATGGCGCATCAGTGCCCATTGAAATTCAAAGTACGTTAAATGATATTGAACGCATTGCGGTATTGGTTGAAAAAAATCCTAATCCATTAGCCATGAGTCTAGATTTTACACCTGCAGTAAGATTACCTTTCAAAAGTATGATTAAGATCAGTGAAGATTCCTTAGTCATTGCTGTTATCAGTGCTGGTGGTAAGTTATATAAAACATCGCGAATAGTCGAAGTGGATATTGGGGGATGTGCCTAATGGGTTTAGTAGCAAAAGATCGCATTCGAGCGAAACTAAAAGAAGATGAAACAACCGTGCGGTTATTATTGGCCCATCCGATGCACACTGGCCGAGGGAAGAATGAAGCGGGTGAATTAATACCAGCGGAATTTATTCAAGATATTCGCTGTTGGCGTAATGATGATGAGGTGTTAGCGATTAAATGTGGCACAGCAACTGCGCGCAATCCCTATTTTTCGTT
>Ga0335398_10008810_pt1 | contig 11838 bp, 10 predicted proteins | sample BON03_FD_205742 | JGI IMG/M metagenome (GOLD analysis project Ga0335398, IMG submission 205742) | Freshwater microbial communities from Lake Bonney liftoff mats and glacier meltwater in Antarctica - BON-03 (spades assembly) (version 2) | ecosystem: Environmental > Aquatic > Freshwater > Ice >...
GCATCCGCATCCAATCCATCCGCGCGAGCGTGGAAGTTCAGCACAAGACGATGACGATACACGTTGTGAGCCATGGCCCGGATATCCGCAAAATCCACATGGTAACGTCCTTCGATGATCGCTCGCGCCTTGGCGCCAAGGACGACGTATTGCGACGCTCGCGGACTGGCTCCGTAGTTGATGTACTTGTGCAAAGTCGCATCACCGACGCCGAGACCCGGTCGAGTTGCGGCCGTCAACGTGGCAGCGTAACGCACGACAGAATCGGCGACGGGGACTCCACGAATCAGTTCCTGCAGTCGCAGCAATTCGTCCGCAGCAATGACCTGATCGGCCTTTGACGACAGCGTACTTGTTGTTCCCTTGATGATCTGAATCTCTTCATCCACTGTGGGGTATTTCACCTTCAGGCTGAACATGAAGCGATCCAGCTGAGCTTCGGGCAGTGGATATGTGCCTTCCATTTCGATGGGGTTCTGAGTTGCCACCACGAAGAACGGTGGTTTCAGCTTGTAAGTCTCGCGACCAATGGAGATTTCTCCTTCCTGCATTGCCTGCAGCAAAGCCGCCTGTGTTTTGGGAGGCGTGCGATTGATTTCATCGGCGAGCAGAAAATTCGTGAAGATCGGTCCCTGCATAAACTTCAGCAATTGCCGACCAGTTGACGGATCTTCTTCCATCACGTCTGTGCCGGTGATGTCAGATGGCATCAGGTCCGGCGTAAACTGAATGCGTTTGAAGTCCATGTTGGGCGTGGTGGCAAGCGTTCTGGCCATCAGTGTCTTGCCGAGACCAGGCACACCGTGCAGCAAAATGTGGCCTCGGCACAACAATCCAATCAGCATGGAGTCGATGATGCCTTCCTGCCCAACCACCACGCGACTCATTTGTTCACGAATTCGATGTCGTGCCTCACGCAACTTCTCGACGATCGCAAGGTCGGCTTTCGAATCCGTTCGACTCGCTGTTGCCGTTGAATTCCCATTGTCCTGCATTCCTTTATTCCTTATTCGTTATGAATTGTAGCTGATCAGTCTTGCTCCCACCGACACGAGGTCGGATGGAGAGCTTACGTTCATGCCTTCCCCCACTGGAATGCTGGCGAGCGTTTTGGTTGTCGCAACCTCTCGATATGGTGTGTTGCGCTGCGCTTCACACACCCTACGGTTTTTATCCACTTCCTTCGACCTCCGCTTCTTGAAGGTCGATCAGGCCGTCTTTATCCGCATCAATGCGGTCAAAGTCTCTGCGAGATCCGAGGAACTCTTCCCATGTTAAGTCACCGTCGTTATTTCGATCCATTCGCTGATACCATACGGGGCCCTGCGACACTCGACTTGCGTATACAGGACTTGCCGTCACCATCATGCTGCGTGGTTCAATTTTTCCGAACAGTACAAAACTGCCGCGAGTGAACTCCACGCGGTAATTGCGAGTCGGCTCTGTCGGTGCCAGGCCCGGCACACCATCACGATCCATGGCAGATAGCGATTTGCTGACGTCTTTCATTTCTCGAGCCGACAGGCGACCATCGCTGTTGGTGTCCAGGATTTGAAAGAATCCAAAACCTGTGTCATACACATTCAGACGGCATGTTGAAGCTACTGGAATCCCAGCCACGGAAACAAATTCTTTCATTTCAGGACCGAAGATCTTGCCATCACGATCTGTATCCATCATGTCGAACAGCCCACGCTGCATGCGAATTCTCTGACTCGCTTCAGTCACATCGATATACCCATTCGCGTCTGTGTCGAGTTCATTGAATCCCTGCATGGCATTGCTGATACCCACTTCGATTGGATCGATTTTCCGAGATGTCAGCATCAGTGTGAACGACGGGCTTTTCAGTGTCACGGCATCGCTACGGCTGGAAGTCACTTCAGCGTCCGAAAAAGATTTGATGACTGACATCGACTGGCCACCATCTTCCTTTGGATTCAGCTCCACAGTCAATTCGATATCAAACGGAACGTTCGGAGATTCCTGCAGCTCAAAAATGTTTAAGTCGCCGTCCTTGTTTGCGTCTATTTGATCGTAAACCTCCACTGACCACTGAAGCTCACCCGCAGTAAGTCGCTTGTCTTTGTTAACGTCGTACTTTGACAGTAAGGCCGAACGCAATTGCCGAGACGCTTTTGACCGAACCATCATGTCCGACAAGGCCGACTTCGCCTGATCTTCTTCTGGCAGACTGGCAACAATGAGTTGCTGATTCATGACGACAGGCTGAAATTCTTCGAAACTCACGCACTGGTCGTAGTCGGAATCCTTCTGCCGCAATCGTGTATCGGCTCGTGAGAGTTCCTCAGCATCGACCAGACCTGAACCATCGGCATCGATCAGGTCGTAGATAAGAGTGTCATCTTTCGCCGTCGATCCGTCTGCTCGAATGGACAGCATGGCACCGCCGGAAACTCGAGTAAACTGAGCGCGGATGTCGTCCGGTTTCGGATCCGGCTGAGGGCCAAGCGTACGCAGAAATTTTTCGGCTTTCGGGCGTGCAACTTTTCGAATCAACGGCGACTTCTGAAACTCGTCGTGACTAAGTTTCCCATCCTTGTCAGTGTCGAGTCTGCTGATGAGTTGTTGAATGCCGTTTTCGCGCGACTGGCTGCGTGATACGCCATTAATCGTAATGCGAAACTGAAGGTGTATCGGACGTTCATCCAGCATCAGGAACACACTAGACCATTCCTGTTCTTCGTCCGTCAGCAAAGTTGTGTCGGTAGCAGGCGCATCGTTGCTTGTATTCCCGGTCCCCGTCAATTCCGAAGTCTGCGCGCACAACGATCGACTGGCGATGATTGCCAGAAGAATTGCCGCGAGATGTCGGATTTGTGAGTTCATATTTTGTAGGGTGCGTGCAACGCACCATGTTTTCGCGGCGAGATCCTTGTTCCGAGGCTCCAGCCCTGGAACGAGAATAATCCTGGCCTGTCGGCCACCGGTTAAACTAAGTCACTCGGTTTAACTCCGCAACACTTCCTTCACTGCTTCGGCTCCCGCCTCGGCAAGTGATATAGGTCGACCAATTGTTGAAATGTTTTCCTTATTCGGATTCAGTCCCACCGCCCGGCAGATGGTCGCGTAAAAATCCTTCACCTGAACCGGACGATCGACAACTTCCGCTCCCGCTTTGCCCGTATCGCCGACGACCTGTCCGCCATTGAGTCCTCCTCCGCCCATGACCGTGGACCATGCCAGCGGAAAATGGTCTCGCCCGCCGTTTGGATTGATCACCGGAGTTCGACCAAATTCACCCATCCACACGATCGTGGTTGTTTCGAGCAATCCTCGATCCCGAAGATCATTCATGAGTGCAGACCAGGCGGGGTCGAGTACATCGCAGAGAGACTTTACCTGATTGAAATTGTCTGCATGAGTGTCCCAGCCGAAGACATTTCCTGAATTTGCCAGTGAGACTTCGATAAACGGCACGCCGCGTTCGACCAGTCGCCGAGCCAGTAGGCACCCCTGGCCGAAGCGATTTCGCCCGTAGGCATCTCGCAGAGCATCCGGTTCATCATCCAGATTGAATGCATTTCGCCCTTGTGTTTCCACCATTCGAATCGCGCGATCGTAATTGGCCTGATGCGAAAATGCCGCCTCACCGGCGACTTTGCTGGTAAACTCCTGCTGCAGAAACTGAAGCATCTCCACGCGAGATTTCATCGACGCAGGAGAAACATGCGCAGGCGGCAGCATGTTTTCAACGGTCAGGTCTGCGCGAGCATTTGGATCTGAACTGTTGCCACTGACGGTGAGCGGAGCGTACTTCGGTCCCAGAAATCCCGGGCCGCCGACACCACCAAAACGGAATGGAGAAATGCTCACAAATCCCGGCAATTCGCCGTCCGCCGGAGCCAATTCCTTCGCGAGCAAAGAACCGATGCCCGGATAATTGACGGCTTCCACAGGGCGATATCCTGTAAGCATCAACTGAGTCGCACGACCATGATCACCTTCCTTGGATGTCATTCCGCGGAACAACACCAGGTCCTTCATCTCCTTCGCCAGTCCTGGCAGATACTCACTGATCTGAATGCCAGGCACCGCAGTGTCGATTGGTTTTACCGGCCCGCCATTCTTATGATCGGGCTTCGGATCAAACGTATCCAGTTGGCTTGGTCCGCCACCCATCCACAGAAGAATGCAGGCGCGACCATTCTTCTTCGCAGTTTCTGCCTGCGCCGCGAGATGCGGCATCCAGCCAGAACAAGATATCCCGGCAGCCCCGGCCATCAACATGCGTGCAATGTCGCGGCGGGTGAATTGATTAAATTGTGCCATGGTTAACTCTCCAACTACCGACTCAACACAAACTCTGGTGAATTCAACAACGCCCACATGATGTCAGCAAACACTGTCCCGCGATCTGCACCGTCCGCCTTTGCACTCGTAAGCAATACTTCACGCTCGCGCTTGGATGGTTTGCGAGTTAACGTCGCAAGGAACAAGGTGTCCAGACGTTCTTCATCCTTCATGAACGGAGCATCCACAACGGCTCGCAGAGTTCTGCTGGTCTGCAGATTCGTCGCATCCGAAATCAATGTACCATTCATCATCATCAGTGCCTGAGGAATCCCGGCGCTGAAATCTTCGGGGGAATCGCTGAACGCCTCATTCATTCGAGACACAATGGTCGCTCGCTGTCCATTGAATCTGGCGGCGTTGTCGGTTCTGCCAACGGGCAGCATTAAAGCCTGTTCCATCGCATCAAACACTTGCTCAGGCGACAGCGTTTTCAGCGGACGAACATCAGCAACCTGCAGCTTTCCACCCAACTGATCAGGTGACACCGTACTGCATTGATACGCCTTACTGCGACAAATCGCACTGATCAAATGGCGAAGATCGAATTTGCTTTCAGCGAACTCCATTGCCAATCCATCCAGCAGGATGGCTCGATCTTCGGCATTCGCCTGGTCCAGATCGTCCACTGTGCCCGCCAGACTTCGCCCGCACAGATGCTGCCAGACTCGATTGACTGCCGTCGCGGCAAAGTTCGGATTGTGTTCTGATACGACCCAATCTGCGAACACTTTCCGAGGACTCGCGCCATCGAGTTTTGTCTCTTCTTCCCACAACAGTTTCGCGGTGTATTCGACGTCACTATCCGACGGACGAATGGTCGTTCGCGGACTGTCGTCTACCGTGCCATTCTGGACGCCTGCAAAAAATGCGGCCATGCCCCAGAAGTCTTCCTGCTTCCATTTCGCAAAGGGATGATCGTGGCATTTGGCACATCCGAGACGCACGCCTAAAAAGAATCGCGTCGCAGAATCTGCTGCGCCTTCGGCGTTCCCTCCAGCTGCCTGATAAAACATGATCGCGGATGTCGCGTACGGTTTTGTGGGATCGGTCGCGTCCGTCGATTTCACGGTCAGCAGGTTACGAGCGAACTCGTCATACGGAGCGTTGCGAGCGAACTGATCCTTCAGCCACGGCTCAATCATCTGCCCCATCGCTTCTGTGGGCGTTCCCGTCGGAACAAGCATCCGGCGCCAGACCCGAGCCAAGTGTTCCGCAGACCGTGGCTCTCGCAACAAGACCTCGATGGCGATGTCACGTTTATAGGGATCAGTGCTGTCCAGAAACTCTCGGGCGGTAGCAACCGATGGAATCGTTCCCGTCAAATCGAGAAACAACCGCCGCAGGAACGTGCTGTCGTCCACAATCAGAGGTGCAGCGACGCCTTCCTGGTCCCATTGTGCCTGCGATTTCTCGTCGATCCAGTTCGCCAGGACTTTTCCGGCATGAAGATCCACGTCGCGAACGACATCACTGCTGAGCAACTGCCCGAAACACTCGCTGCGATAAAAACCAGCAACGAACAGAATCATGCCACATTGCAACACAAAAAACTGCAATCGCGAGGTCATGGGAACGTACCTTAACCAATAGCAATTCAAACTCGATCGGTGCAAGTGTAGACACAATGTCTATAAAGTCAAGCCAAACTTATTGCCGGAGGCTTCCGGTTGAACGAAATGTCGGGTATGTTGATGTTTGCGATTATAGTAGCCGTCACTCTCTGAGTGACGAATGCCCCAGGGCCGCCATTGCGGCCAGCGTCACTCGGAGAGTGACGTCTACTTTGTTACGGATCGCTCGACGAATAACAGTCATAGTGGATTTCGCCAGAAATCCCGCAATCGCACGGGATTCTTGCGAATCCCACTACAAGAACAGACAGCGATGTGCGTATTTGTCACCTCTACGGAGCTGCTTGATGAAGAAAATACTAACGCTGATTCTTATGCTGGCGACGCTGGGGCATTCAGCATCGCTGGTCGCTCAGGACGCAAAGTCTCTGAAGACCGACACCAACACTGAAGTCTTCCTTGAAAAGCTGAGAGCTTATTACCTGAAGCGAGCCTCGGCACTCAAATTCGCTCACGACAATGATGCAGCGAAACCGTTCACTCTGGAGCAGAAACCTGTCCTGACATGGACAAGCACTGGCGATGGATTGTGGTCCGGCGACGTGTTTGTCTGGGCTGCTGAGGGACGGCCGCAAGTCATCGGCTGCATCGGATCGTGGCCCATCAATGACGAGACACGCGGCGTCTTCGAGGAGTTGCAATCAATATCAACAACGCCTCTTGCGGAAACGGATCTTGATGAATCGCTGAAGTGGCACTCTGAATCACCAGGAATCACTTTGCTGGAAATTCCTGAGGCCGGTCCGCCTGCGGGCGATGCTCGCAGACGCCTAAGCCAAATGCGTCGGCTGACCGATCGTATTAAATCGCACATGCGCATTAATAATGCCAATGAAGAACTTCGACTGCTGACTCAGCCGGTCTATCGCTATTCCGGCGAATCCAGCACCGTCGTTGATGGCGCCGTGTTTGCGTATGTCACGACCGCCGGAACTGATCCGGAGGTGTTGTTGCTGTTGGAGTGTCACAAGACTGGCGACAATCTGAAGTGGTATTATGCTCCAGTGCGGTTCACTCATCGAGAACTTTGGATGACGCTGGATGAATCGGAGGTCTGGCGCGTCGGAAATCACGTAACGCCATACCGGACGGCGGTGATCACCGATTCGTACCTGTCACGGCCAACAGCGCCCGTTTCGATTGATGAAGTCAAAGCACTCCAGTAGGTCCCGCTTGCCGAGCGGGACTTTCGCCGCAAGGCGAAGCGCGTTGGGTTGAACGCGGACTCCACGTCGTCACGTTGCCTTTCGTTCAACCTCGTCTGGTCGCTGGTCGCGGCAAGCCGCGAAGTCCTGCTCGGCAAGCAGAACCTACAACGGCTCAATAATCCCAGTCCAGTCAAGCTAAACATCACTCAGGAATTCACCATGCAAAAACTTCTGTTTCTGATCCTTTCCACGACTGTCATTGCAGCATCCGCGCAGGATAAAGCAACGCCGGATGCAGCAAAGCCTGACGAGGCGGCGGTAAAACAAATCCGTCACGGAGCACTGGCTGGGTGTCGCGGATGAGATCTCAAAGGATTACGTCTTCACGCCGCTTGACGCTCCGGATGCGCCGCTCATTCGGCAGGACAAGGCCATCTTCCGGCACACCCAAACTGTTCGCGGAGATGACATCGGCGCTGTGTATTTGTGGAAGGAAAAGAATGGACGTCCGGCGATCATCGGCGTGATCTTTGCGTGGAGTCAGGGACGCAATCGCCAGGTGAATCATGAATTCCATTCGCTGTACAGAAAAGGAATCCGAATGGTGCTTCCCGGCAAGAAGACATGGACGACTGAACAACCGGGATTGGACTGGAAACCATTACCGAAATCCGATGCACCGGTAACGACGGATCTGAAACGTAAACTCGAGGCAAAAGCGATGTCTCGCCGAGTCTCCGCAAACGCGACGGACACGACCAAAGCACGCTGGGAGCTGCGACTTGTCCCAACTGCGATCTACGAATACGCGGTTCCCGAAGAAGCCATCGACTATGGAGCCGTATTCTCACTGTGTCAGGGCACCGACACAGAACTGCTCGTAGTACTCGAAGCGCGCCGTGATGCAGCATCCGGCAAGAATGAATGGCAACACGCCTTCGCCTCGTTCACCGACTATGAACTGGCGGTCTCCATCGATGACCAGGAAACCTGGAAGTCGCCCGACGGAATAATCGCTGAAAACGGCAAACCACACTATTGGAACTTCCTGGAACAACGGCCGAAACCTGACTTCGAACCGTAGCTTGTAGGGTGCGTGAAGCAATGCGTAACGCACCAGTTCTGGCTTGTGATGTTTCGACCCCGGGATCGACATCGCGACGAGCACCGTTGTGGTGTGTTTCGCTGCTCTGCACCCCCCCACGATCGGATTCACGAAATTTATCGCGGGGAAATACGATTGAGTTGTTTGATGCAAAGACATATTGTCTATACCCTTCAGGACACGCAGCCAGGGAAGTAAAGTGTAATGCGTCAAATTTCAATGCACTTCTTCACCGCATTGATCCTCAGAACGAAAGGTTTACTATGGCAAATCTTCGAACAGCAGCACTGCTGACACTCTTGTTGATTGCCGTCGCTGGCTTGGGCATCGACCGGCTTTCTGCACAGGACGCGAACGCAAAACCGAGTGCTGACTCAGATGATTCGTCGCCCAAAGATGAACACTCCAAAGCGAGAAAGGAGCTGATTCTGAACGCGATGAAGAAGTACACAGTAGTCATGGATTCTGACTCAGAAAAACAGGCAACTTTGGATGCTTCCGTGATGCTGCGATGGTCAAACCCCTTGGGAGATGTGGCTGACGGTCTCATGTCAGTCTACTCGGTCGGTCCCGGCGAACGCCCCGCCGTGATTGCTCATCTTTACGTTCACGGTGCGAAACTGAATGGCCTGGCGATGCAGGAATTTGCCGATGTCTATCCCGGAGACCTGGAACTTCGACGAGGCGATCACAAGGTCTGGAGTCCTGGTTCGCGATGTAGTAAATTCGAAGTCCTGCCGGATGGCCCTGTACCGGTGGATAATCCCGCACTCCGCTTAAGTCAGATTAAGCAGATGGCGGCTCGCTTCGAGATCATTGACCATTTTCGTGAACCCTATTCCGAGCCAAGTCCGCATGTGCTTCGAATGCTCTCTCGCCCGACATATCGATATGGGAAACCTGATGGCGAGATCATTGATGGTGCGTTGTTTACCTATGTGATCGCAACTGATCCGGAGGTGTGTCTGCTGATTGAGATTCACAAAAAAGCAGATGTGGTCTCATGGGAATATATGTTGATTTCGTTGTCCATCTCAGAACTCGATGCAAAATTGGATGGAAACACTGTCTGGAAAAAACCCGAGGCGGCGGTCTTCGGCGATTCAACCGCCCCGCATTTTATTTCTTCTTATCGTGGCGATCCCGGTGAACCGTCGTTTCGATCGCTGCTTCCAAAACAATAGCGTTGGAAGCCTCCGCCTTGCAATCTCACGCTTCACGAGGTTCCAAACGCCATCGGCTACGTTTCCAGGTCTGCCTACACATCGATTCATCGTTCAATGAAAGTGCTGGATTATTTTGATACGCCGGAGGAGTGATCAATGAAAGTGCCAACTTCTGTGTCACGAATTGTCCAACTTGTGGTACTTTGCGTAAGCACATCCGTCCTGTTGGCGTTCGGCAAGGATGAGCGAATTGGTGGCTCAACCGATACTGACGAGAAGACCGATGGAAGCTCGAATTTGAGTAGTACGGCCAGCCCGAAGACGTCTGCTCGAATCAAAGAAGCCATCGCCCATGTTGCAAAGTGTGAATTGACACTTGCGAAAGCAACGACTCCGAAGGTATTGAAAGTCAGCGAACATCCCTTGTTGTCATTTGGCGATCCGGCTCGTGACAACGAAGCCGGTACCTTATGGGCATGGAGTGACGAAGGGCGGCCAATCGCGATGATGGAACTGTACCGTCCGAGTGACGCTGAAGCCGTTTGGATCAGCGCGTGGACGCTCACTTCCACTCAGCTCATTGAGATGACCGTAGACACCACTGAGACATGGTTTCCTGCGAAGAGTGATTTTGCCCTCCAGGATTTCCCCGACAGTGCCGCCGTCAGCAACCGGCCTGCAGTCCGTTTGCGGCAAATGAAGGACTTGATTCGACGATTTGAATCGCATGAATTCTGGGACCCGGACAATTCTCGCTTTGAGTTGAGATGTCTTCAAACTCCCGTATTGCGCTATGCTGACAAAAAGAATGATGTCTTCGATGGATGCGTTTTTGTCTTTGCACACGGAACGAATCCCGAAATTCTGCTTTTTGTCGAAGCCCAGGGCGTCTCGGCCGAGACATCGAAATGGCAGTTTGCCGCATTCCGACTCGGAAGCGCTGAAATGCATCTGGACCTGGATAGAAAACCCGTATGGCTACGCGACAGAACACCGGGTGTGGTCGGAATGCCAAACGATGCCTACTGGTTGCAGGTCTCCAATCGTGAAACAGGCAACGCAAAGCCATAATGAATGCCTGGCCCTTGTGTATAGGCCCTAGGTGTATTGTGTAAGACCCTTGTGTACCTCCTGCGAAATCAGAAAGATTGCGATGCCTTGTTTTGTGTCAGCAACGGAAGAGCTAGTTGAAGTACGCTGGGATACTGGCCGCGAATGGAAAGCCACGGCCTCGGGACTGACATGGAAAACTCTGTCCGATGCACCGTTGCCGACGGAATCTCCAAGGAAACGGCGGCTTCAGTGTCGCAGGATCGCTGAGCGGTTTTCTGCCACGCTGATTGAAGCCGCCAGTCGTGACTCACAGGAAATGCGACGTCTGCCACGACCGATCTGCGAATCGATGGATGCGGACGAAACGTATTATCTGGGCGCAGTGTTCGGTTTGACAGCGAATTGCACAAACCCGGACGTCATTCTCGCTATTCAGTGGCGCGGCGAAGAGAGTGCATCGGCTCACTGCGAATTCGCCTTCACGGGCATGACATCGGGTGGCGTGGAAGTTCGCCTTGATGAACAGCCCGTTTGGAATCAGCCGTCGCTTGTCGGGCGGGGACAAGTATTTGATGCATGGACATGGTTCTTTTCAGAACGGGCCATGTAGCGGGACGAGCGAATTCCTGAAACGTCAGCAGACAGTCTTTGCGAGATGCGTCTCTTCCAATCACAGTCTTCACGTTCAGTCACCAGAGAAACACACAGGACAGCCTGGCAATTACGAAACGTGGATGTGGATCGTATTCTTCGACGATGGTGGAGTCCTTCCATAACATCGGTTTCAGGAATCTCTCCATCTCACCTGTGGTCGCGACACCGATGCTTCAATGATGCCGACGTCATCTTCATGTTTTCCAGGGACCAGTCCGATGTCAGTTGTTTACTTCACCCGGACAGTGGTCGCGCGCGTCGCAATTCTAGTGCTCCTGTTGTCGGCGTCCTGCCCTGAATGCGATAGTGCTGACCGCGCCCTTGCGACGGTCGTCTCCGACAGCAACTGCGTTTCGGCAGTGTTCTCGCCCAATGGCCTTTGGTTCGCGTCTGCAGGTGATGATCGCCATGTCACAATTCGAGCGGTCGAAACGGGCGGTATCGTTAAGGTGCTGCTGGGACATCGAGGCCCCGTCTACTGTTCCAGGTTTTCGCCGGACAACCGATGGCTGGCCACAGCGGACCTGAACGGAGTGGCACGAATCTGGGACACGACAACTTGGCGTATGCGGCAGGTTATGACACATCAGGGTTCGATTCGCGCACTCTGCTTTTCCCCCGACAGCAGCAGGATTTGCACAGGAACAACAATCGGCACCGCAACCTTTTGGGATGTCTTGCCGGGTCGGAAGCAAGCGGAACTGACGGACCAAAAAACCTGGGTGTCGGGAGTGGCATTTGCTCCGAATGGAAATGAACTCTAT
>Ga0335398_10008817_pt1 | contig 11831 bp, 11 predicted proteins | sample BON03_FD_205742 | JGI IMG/M metagenome (GOLD analysis project Ga0335398, IMG submission 205742) | Freshwater microbial communities from Lake Bonney liftoff mats and glacier meltwater in Antarctica - BON-03 (spades assembly) (version 2) | ecosystem: Environmental > Aquatic > Freshwater > Ice >...
TCGTGATACCCGTACACCCTCGTTACCCGTCCGTTCCGTCCCCGTTCGTCATCATCATACATACGATTGTAACTCAACTATTCGGTTGTCTATGAGCCCCGGCCGATCCACGGGTTGAGCCTTCCAGACGGTCTCGCGCCAAGCGACGCCGTCAAGCTCCTGCGCGCTCGATCCTGCGCGCGCGCCGCGGCGGCGGCCGTGAAAAAGGCGCGCGACGCATCAATGCGGCGCGAACTGATGGGCCGGAACCTGAGCATCGCTTTCGCGGTGGGCGAGCACGTGCTGCTCGAAGCGGGCATCCTGACCCTCCTCGGCAAGCACTCGCTCTCGCCGCGCAACGTGCTCTGCCGCGTCGAGGCGATCATGTCGCCCAACACGGTGCGCCTCGAGCTGCCCGTCGAGTTAAAAACAACGCACACCGTGTTCAACGTGCAGCGCCTGGAAAGGTACTTCGGCGACAGCCACTTTTTCGCGCGTGAGCGCGCGCAGCGCAAGCCGGTCGTGATGCTCGACTCGGACGGCGAGGAGCTGCACGTGGTCGACGAAATCATCGAGCGCCGCCTTTTACGCACGCCGCGCGAGCGCAGCGGCGCGTCCGCGGCGCCGCGCTACGAGTACCTCGTCCGATGGTTGGACCACGGGCGCGGGAAGGACAAGTGGGAATCCGACGAACTGGCCAAGGACCCGCTGACGGCGGAGATGGTCCGCCGTTTCAACGTCAAACAGGACGCCGCCGACGCGGCCGACGGAGCGCGCGCACAGAGACGGCGCCCGGCGGATGGCACCGCCGGGCGTGATAGCCCCTTGGTCGGGGCGGCGCCTTGTGCGCCGCCTCGCAGGCGAAAGAGATACTCACCGAGGCCTCAAAAAAGGGGGAAAAGGGATTGGTGCTTCCTGCTTCTCCGCAGGGCACAGTCGAGATGCTTACAGGGTGTGTTCGTGAGGTATCAGTATCGTCAAGGCGATATGGAGTAACGAAGGGCCCGGTACACCACGTGTGAGTCTAGGCGAGAGTTACGTTGCGAAGCGGCGTAGACCTGCGCGTGTATATATATACCCACGATGACATCGGACTTCTTGCGACTAAGCTGTGCTAGCTTTGTTAATCACCTCGCGATCTGGTACTAACCGTCATCCTCTAACCCCCACGACCCTGTCGGTCGTGTGCAAACGGGATTGCAGTCCCATCCACGTACGTTTCATCGTCCAGATTCATGAATTTGACCTTGCAATCGTTATTCGTAGCCCGCAGAGCTTCAAACGCACTGAGCATTTCTGATGCAGTCATGTTGCTCCTTCCCGGCATGGCAAGGCGCATGCGGTCTCTGTGCCACTCCGCATACACTATGTCTACGTGGCACAGTGCTCCGCTCACTATCAGTGCTGGCATCACTACGAACTCGGCACCCTCGATGTCCATTTTCATGATGACCGGCGGCGCTATCCCCGTCTTTTGCTGAACGTCCCGCACGATAGACACGACGTAATCCAGGATAAAGTTGTGCAGGTCGACCAGCTGGACCGTTGTTGACGAATTTTGGGTCACATCATGCCATAGCGCGAGAGAAGCACCCCACTCGTGCCGGTTTTTTGGCGCAAGCGGATCGGTAAAAAAAGTGGTATTTCCTCTGTGCGACCATACGGCAATTTCGGTGAAGACGTACGCAGGCATTGAGTATTTTCTGAAGTACGCATTTGCCGTTTTCAGATAGGCGGTGTGCACTGAGTTTGGTTCGAAGCCTACAGCGCACACTTTTTTGCGATTGCGCCCAAAGAACTTGTCAAACACAGGGATGACCTTTGCCCCCGGAAACTGTTCGGGTTCGTAGAGTTTTCGAATTTGCACTGCGACGTTTGTGCCAACGTCAAGGTATATGCCTTGTGAGCAGTCTTGCCACCTTTCCACGAGTGGTGCGATCGGTACGCCGTTAGCGACGTCAAGTGCGGCGTGATGCTGCAAATAATTGATTGGGCGCATAAGTGACGAAACGTACAGGCAGATACACACGATAATCGTTATCTTACAAACGATCATGCATGCACGTTTGCGCGCCATGGATCCACGTTTCATCGTATACAAGGAGCAAATGATTTCATGCCCGTCAGTGCTTTGCAATCGGAATGTCATAAAATCATCGATTCCCCAATGTCCGAACTCCTCCAATGTTTTCGCTGACGACCATCATCGTTTCGGTCACCCTCGCAGCCGCTCAAAATTTCAACGGATGTCGCTGAAATTGGGCGGATACGATGTGATACAAGCGATTTGATGCAATACCTGGCAGAGAGCGGATGATATGAATCGTTGGAAGCGATATAGTTTGAATTCATCGTCGGAATTCATTAGCGAATGAGGCTATAGCGTGGTTCCCCCTATGTCCCCCGATGGCGAAATGGGTACACAATCGTGTGTCGTGGACGTGAGCGTGATCGTCGTTGATCGTGGGCATGTTCATGCTCGACTATTCTCGAGGAATTCGGAGAGATAAGAGAGCGGCAGTGATTGCAGTTTGACCTTGCCGGGCAGGAAGCAAGTACGTAGAATATCATCAGATGCGTGCGGACCGCATATTGCCAGAGGATAGATACGGCTATGCTCCGTAATCATTGAAAAACACGTTGATTGGGCTACAATGCTCATCCCGAGAAATGTCGGTACGCTCGTTACAAATCCGATCAAATTTAATGCGAATTAAATGGCATACCGCTCGTAACAAACCCTTACCGCTCGGAACATTGGTGGTTAGAACAACGCAATCAATACAGGCTCATGTTAATTGTGTCGAGCGTCAGGTCGCGCGAGGACTTCCTTATAAAATGACGTCCATGGATTGATGGCCTGAAACTTTGTTGAATTCTGTACAAGTAGGCCTACAAGTAGGAGAGGTGCACCGGCGGTGTGGCTCGACAAGCCATGAGAGATTTCTTACGTAAAAAGGTGCTCCGCAAAACTGAAAATCAAGCTAAAAAATACAAGCACTCATACATCCAGGATGCGCCTATAGTAGATCGCAGCCAACACCAGTACTTCAATGACCAAGTGCTGCTCCGTTGTTCGGAGACCGACAGTTACTCTTCGCTCCCGTCTATCCCCATCCATCCTGAACAAAAGTCACACAACATAGCTTTACAAGATGATCACTAGAAGCTGGGGGTCCGCGGCTGCTGCTGCCGCTGCCGGCGCCGCCGCTGCGGGCGGGTCGCCCGCCGCCGCTGCGGGCAGCGCCGGTGGCCCGGCGCCAAACGGCGTGGCCGACGAACGTGACCCTGCCCCTCGCTTTACAAGAGCTGCACGCGCGGACATAACCCTTCAAGCTCCCGGAGTTCTGCGCCCTGACTGTGAGCCGCCAAGGCGCGGCGCCGCCCTAGGGGGGCGCCGCCGCGGGCTCACCCCTCCTTCCCACGCGGGAAAAGGAGGGGGGACAGAAACGACACAACCAAAGATACCTCACGAACACATCCTGTAAGCATCTGGATCGTGCCCTGCGGAGAAGCAGAAGCCCCTCCATCCTTTCCAAGGACTCGGTGAGTAGAACGTCTCCCTTTTGCCCGCGGGGCGACGCACGAGGCGCCGCCCCGGCCAAGGGGCTATCACTGACCGCCTTGTCCCTGAAGCACGCGGAGGTCGCGTTCAACCGCAGGTTCGAGATATCACGGTCGAGGACATCCGTTTCCGGAGTCTTGTCGACGCGCTGCCTCCGGATGTGCGCGCGGAGTACGACCATCTCTTCCTCGAGCATGGAGATGTTCCTGTGGCTCATCGGCAAATACTTTACCAACCGGGTCGTGCTGCGCACTTACGAGGCGGTGATCGAGGCGCAGCAGCGGTCGGACGAGACGCTCGTCGACTTTGGCCGGCGCTACAAGGCGACGACGGCGGGGCATCGCCATTTCCCCTCAGCTCCTGGTCGGGCTGTTCATCGCCTCCATCACGGACCTGGGCGGCCTGAGCGTGGTGAGCCAATATATGAATCTATTGGTCAGATACACATGCTATTTTGATTTGCTTCAACTGTGGATCAATTGATCCTAAGAAATGGTCGATACATCGTTGGGTTTGTAATTTCACCAATTGTCTAGCAGAGTGATTGTCGGACCAGCTTCTTTGAAGATATGAGAGTCTCATAATGAGACGACTGATGCACTACTCATACAATCGCCACACTCGATCGCAGCCAGCACGCGATTGTGATGACCAGAACGACGCATTACAAACGGCGAGCGCCGTACAGGATCCCGTCGTCTATCTGCAGGTTCCGCTGTGCTTGTCTCGCAACGATTCTGGCAGCCTTGTCCCAGCGACCGCGCACCTGAAATTTTGAGAGATCGACGGCATCGAGAGACCCAGGCCGTGATAACATCTGAAGACAACTAGCAAAAACGGGAATGAATCCTTTGTCGCTCTGGAAGACACGCACCCACAAACAGGCGATTGTAGGCTGTTTTAATTTCAGCTAAGTTCCCTCTCCTACGGAATCATTAAATATTTGGTTTGTGTCGGCCAGCTTCGTTCAACTTCTGCGATCAGCAAAACCGCTTTTGTGATTTGTGTTCTTAGGCAAAATCGAGCTGTGAGTGCGACTAATACAAGAACTCATACGACTAGGATGCGCCACAATTTATCGCAGCCAAGACCCGAGGGCGCTGTAACGACCAAAATGCCGCATTACAAACGGCGATCGCCGACCAGCTTCACGTCGTATATTTGCGTGTTTCGTTGTATTTATCTCGCAACGATTCTAGTAGCCTCCACCCAGAAAGCATTCGCCGCCTCGTTCACGTCGATCCGAAGTGGCTCGTGGTCTGATCCGGCCACGTGGGGCAACGCGGATCTGACGAATGATCCTATTCGCCGATTGCCCAGCTTGGGTGACGACGTCTTTATCGCACCTGGCACGATCGTGATTGTCGACACGAGCGTCGATACGCGCGTCAACAGCGTCAACGTGCAATCAATCGGCGTGCTGACGTGTCCGCGCAACGCACAGCTGGGACCGACGCCCGAGCTCGGCCTGACATTGTCGACGCTGCGGGTGGAGGGTGGTGGCTGCTTTTCGTGCGGCCACGGCAACTGCACGGACGATGCCGAACCCTTCGAGGGCAAGTTTGTGCTGCGACTGGCATCAAACCTCCCGCCAGCGAGCGCTGACGATAACGTGAGAACGCTAATGGTCGAGAGTGGCGGCGCGCTGTTCATGAGCGGCGCGCCTCGTGTCAAGCCCGTCACCCGCTTGACCGCAAACGTTGAGGTGGGGCAGACAATCTTGCAAGTCTCCGATGCGGACATTGCCGAGGGTCCGACTCGACAAATTGTGAAACTCTCTCAACCCTGGCGCGTGGGAGATCGCGTGGCGATTGCGCCCACCGACTTGCAGTCGGATCAGACGGAGTACGGCACCATCGTCGGAATCATGCGCGACGCCGATGCCGCTGGCCCCATTTCAGCCCAACTCACGATGGCTGACCCGCTGCGATACGCGCGCAACGGCCGTGTTCTTGCTCTCGTCAACAAGTCAGACAGCAATCGCGCAGTCACGGTCGACGCGCGCGCGGAGATTGCGCTGCTTTCTCGCAACGTCGTCATCGAGGGTACCAACGACGCCGTTATGGGCTTGGGCGGAGACGTCATGCTGACAGGGCAAGGCGTCCGCGCGCGCCTGTCTTGGATCGAGTTTCGCTACTTGGGCCGCCGCGGCCACCTTGCTCGCTACCCTTTGCACATCCACAATTTGGGGGATAACGGGCGCGATGTCAAGGTGTCCAACGTGGCGATTCATTCGAGCTTCCAGCGCGGAATCGTCGTTCATTGCACCAACAGCGTGGAGCTGGTCAACAACACGGTCGCGGGTGTGCCGGGCTTCGCCTACATGCTCGAGGACGGCGCTGAAGAGGGCAACACCTTGATCGGCAACTACGCAATCGACGTCAAGCCGTCGACCTACCCGTTGCTCCAGACTGAGCGCGTCAATTCGGCCGGTTTCTGGTTCGTCAACGCGGCCAACACGTTTGTGGGCAACGTCGCCGCGGGCGTGGCCGGGGCGGGATTCTCGCTCGATATGGACCCGGTGCTTGCAAATCGCCCGGCAACGCTGTCGACCTGCCCAGAGCGACTGCCGGGATACAATGCCAAGCTGGAAATTGCGTCGGCCGAGTTTAATCGTGCCGTCAACACAGCGCTCATCAAGAAGGAGTTCGAGCGATTTGAAAACAACGTGGTGCACGCGGCGCACACCGGGCTCTGGATGAGCTATCCTTTCACGCCCATGTTTTTCGTGAATCGCACAGCCCCTCTGGTTCGATTCAGTGCATGGAAAATAGCGTCGCGACAGTCGCCTTCCTCGCAGGCATCGGACGGCGTGTCAATCCAGTTTGACGGGTGCATGCGCCTGCAAGGGCAGCGGGGCATGCGCATCGTCCACCTCACTTGCGTTGACGCGCAGTCTGCCACGTGGTCCAGCTGCGTGAACACCTTTGACGGGACAACCGTTGCATGGACGAGCAACGAAGAGCTCAAGACCAGTGGAGTGGGGCCGCCACCCCAGCCCAAGACTCCTGGCGTCATGTTTACGCATTTGGAGCCACAAGCTTTTCTGCGCACGCACATAGAATTTGGGTCTCGGTCGGGACCTGCTGCTCCCTTGTTCGTCAGCACCTCGTCAGGAGGACCGCTGGCCACCTTGAACACTCTTAGCGGTGTGTCCATCGCCATTGCTTCATCTTCATTTGCAGCCGCAAATCTGCCTGCCCTGATCCAGCTTAAAGCAGGGGACATGCAGGTATTTACCGACGAGACAGGCGACGCATTTGGGGCGGGGCCGGGTGCGGTGGTGGCGGCGACGTACAGCAACGCGAGTGGTGTAGATCCTCTGGTTGCCTCGTACTCCGGTGGCCAATGCACTGCGGGCGTATACGCTCGCGAGCGCAAATCGCCGCACGTCAGCACCAGCGCGCTGCCAAATGGGCGCACTATATCCGTCCAGGGAGGCCTCCCGATGCTCTGCACTGGATCGCCCATTCGGTTCGTGGCACTCAATATCGAGCGACGCTTAAACGGCATCAAGGTACTTATGTCACCTGTGCAGATAGACCGAACATGGCGTTTGGCTGACGGGGTTGTGACGAGCAGGCGCACCAGTGCCTTCCCGATTCTTTTGCCGCTAAACGCGGCCTCGACGAGTCCTTTGTCTGGGGGCTACACTCTAAACTTCGGTCCTATATCTGGCGCCGGACAAACGGTAGTCTCTTTGTCACCTTCGATCACACCGAGCGATGGCCTGACTGTCCGAATCACAGGCATGCCACCTGAAACGCGATTCGGATCCAAGCAAACGTGGTTCACAACGGTTGTTCAAGATGGGACTGCGACAACCTGTCCGCAACTCGCGATTGCTTGCAGGACTTTAGGACGATCAGGCAAACCGATGGTTTGCATCTGCAAATTCCGAACCAACGTGAGCGAGGCTTTGGTTCGCTTTCAAGTTAGCCGTTACCCGCGCGATGTTGGTTGGGTGACTGGCAAAGGCGATATCTTCGGCATTTACGATTACGGGATTTTAGAAATGGAGTATTGGTGAGTATATGCCGTGAGGACATCCCGGCCCTTGCGAATGTTTGTTCGTTGCAAACATGTCACCAGATCATCAGCTTATCAGTCATGGGCGGTCCTTTAAGAGGGAGGGGGGGGCGGGTATCGTTGGGGAAGGGAGTGGGGGGGAAGGTTGGGGAGGGGGGGGATGTGAGCCGCCAAGGCGCGCCTAGGGGGCGCCGCCGCGGGCTCACCCCTCCTTCCCACGCGGGGAAAGGAGGGGCGGACAGGAACGACACAACCAAAGATACCTCACGAACACACTTTGTAAGCATCTCTGGATCGTGCCCTGCGGAGAAGCAGAAGCCCCAATCCCTTTATCCTTTCCAAGGACTCGGTTAGTAAGGCGGCAGTGAGGCCCTTTGAAGGAGGACTACGCCGCTCGGGGCCGTAAGACTCACCTAGACACACATGTGGAGAGAAAGCAGCGCGCGTCCACCAGTGCGGTGGACCGGGCTCTTGGTTGTTACAGCTATCGCCTTGGCGATACTGATATCCCGAGTATTGATATACTCGCGGTCGCACGTGTCTAATAGTAATCTGTACTGTGTCCAGGAATAATCCCGTCGGTCAGGGCGCGACGCGCCCTTTTATCTCGTTGGCGGCGGTGGCGCCGCTGCCTGACGAGAGCGAAAGGGAGGGAGCGAGCCGGCGTCGCGGGCGGCGCGTCGCCGCTCCTCCTATTTCTTCTCCTTCATCCGCGGTCCATCCGCCCGCGGCACGTGCCAAGCACGTGCCTGGCGCGTAGGAGCGAGTGTCCGAGCGAGCGAGGGGATCTTTATAGGCTGGGGCTTGTATCCCACCTATCAGCGCTCGATCCTGCGCGCGCGCCGCGACGGCGGCCGTGAAAAAGGCGCGCGACGCATCAATGCGGCGCGAGCTGATGGGCTGGAACCCGAGCATCGCTTTCGCGGTGGGCGAGCAAGTGCTGCTCGAAGCGGGCATCCTGACCGTCCTCGGCAAGCACTCGCTCTCGCCGCGCAACGTGCTCTGCCGCGTCGAGGCGATCATGTCGCCCAACACGGTGCGCCTCGAGCTGCCCGTCGAGTTAAAAACAACGCACACCGTGTTCAACGTGCAGCGCCTGGAAAGGTACTTCGGCGACAGCCACTTTTTCGCGCGTGAGCGCGCGCAGCGCAAGCCGGTCGTGATGCTCGACTCGGACGGCGAGGAGCTGCACGTGGTCGACGAAATCATCGAGCGCCGCCTTTTACGCACGCCGCGCGAGCGCAGCGGCGCGTCCGCGGCGCCGCGCTACGAGTACCTCGTCCGATGGTTGGACCACGGGCGCGGGAAGGACAAGTGGGAATCCGACGAACTGGCCAAGGACCCGCTGACGGCGGAGATGGTCCGCCGTTTCAACGTCAAACAGGACGCCGCCGACGCGGCCGACGGAGCGCGCGCACAGAGACGGCGCCCGGCGGATGGCACCGCCAGGCGGGCACAAAAGCGTGCGCGCCGACAGGCACCGGCGTCACCAGGAACGGCGGCGCCCACGCCGTCGGCGGGGACAGCGGCGCCACCGGTCGTGCCGCCCGGGGCGCCTGTTGGGCCAACATCAATGATGGCGCGCGCGATCGCGCGAGACGACAGGTGAGTATAAACCTTTTTTTTTTTTCATTCTTCTTTATTTCGTCCAAACGTCCGTCGCCGTTTGTTGTTGTGCCGGGTTCTCCTTTGAATTTTTTTTTTGCAAGGCGAGTTTTTCTGGCCCGGCTTTTCTCGCAAACTTCCCCTGGCCCCACGAGCGCGAGTTCGGCGCCCAACGCCTTGCTCGCGACCCAGCCGAGCGCCCGCACGCCCCACGCGCGGGAGGTCAACGCGCCCTCTTTGTTTTCCGCTCGTCTCTCGCGATGCCACGCGCGCGCGCCCGCACCCGAATATTTTGTCGCGCGTGACACCCATCCTACCCATCATGCCGGGGACGGCATGGTCAATAAAGGGCGGGGAGTCTGTGAGCCGCCAAGGCGCGGCGCCGCCCTAGGGGGGGCGCCGCCGCGTTCTCACCCCTCCTTCCCCCGCGGGGAAGGAGGGGCAGACCAGGAACGACACAACCAAAGATACCTCACGAACACACCCTGTAAGCATCTGGATCGTGCCCTGCGGAGAAGCAGAAGCACCAATCCCTTCATCCTTTCCAAGGACTCGGTGAGTAGAACGTCTCCCTTTTGCCCGCGGGGGGACGCACGAGGCGCCGCCCCGGCCAAGAGGCTATCAAGTGGTAACTGTGCGGCTAATCATGTATAATTACCGCGTTGTTTTACTCGCTACCAAGTGGTAATTTCATGGAATCATTTTCCGACGCACATACTCCCTCCTGGGCGACGAGGTCGTTGTGTATTTTCAGGGTGCATCTCGCCGACAAGGTCGTACTTTTGACGCCTCACTCAGCGCTTGCCGTGTTTGCATGCATGCCGGCCGGCTGAAATTGTCACCTGAAGTAATCCCACTGGGGCACCAGAACTCTTCACTTCAGTGCCGGCATATTACCTAAACATGCAATTCTCATCGCTCACATGTGTGAAACGTGTTCTGGTCGTATTGTTGGTGGCAACATGTCTCCTTTTGATTGTCCGCACGTACAAGCATGCACCTATTACGTGTGCTAAACCTCGAATCTATGTGGGCGTGTTCACAGATGGCGGTGGGGACGAGAAATATGCCAATAGGCGGGCATCTCTGCGCGCCACGTGGTTTCCCAACACAACTGACGCACGGGCTCAGCTTGAATGCGAATACGGCATGACGATCCGGTTCGTGGTGGGGCGGAGTGTTCGTACAACTGATACGCGATTACAGATGGCATGGCAAGATGAGCAAGAAACTTTCGACGACTTTTTGAAGCTCGACGTCGTAGACACGTATCCAACCATGACGAGCAAAACAGACTCATTTTTCCGCCACGTCATGAGCCTGGCCCAGAACTTCCAGTACGTGGTAAAAGTCGACGACGACATGTTCGTTTCGCCGAGTCATTTGGCAAAGGCCGTTGAGCAGTGGTCGGGCATGAAAGCCGATTACGTTGGATGCATGATACTGGGTTCCGTATATAAGACGAAAGGTGAGTGCAATGCACAATCAGCCGGATATGGCAAGTGTTGCTTTGTCACTAACAACACGTCATCCACTCCGTATGAACACCTTGCAGGCCACCGATGGTATGAACAATATCATGAATTTCTGGACTCGCGATTTCCGTTGTACGCACAAGGCTCTATCTATGCCTTATCGATGACGGCATTATTGCAAGTTTTCGATGGAGGGCAAAAAATGAATCGACTGTTTGCCGTCGAGGACCAAGCCATGGGTGTGTGGATGCTAGCTCATGACGTGAATCTGTTTGACGATCAGCGGTTATGTGCGAAAGCTTGTGACGCGTCACATGCATTCGTGGGGCTACGGTATAAAAACAGCGAAAACACGAGCATGCCGGTATTTCATGGCTCGAATAACTGCTACAAGACACCACCAGCCACTCTTCCGTTCCTGGACAGCCCAATTTCTCGATTCAACGTCATGATAGAGGCTTACACACGAGCAAGTGATTCCATCCTTGTGATACGGCTCTTTTTAGTGATGGTGGCCATGATGATTGCCGCGTTCAAGTTGGGCACATGCTTTGTCATAAAAAAGAACGGGGTCGGAAAATAAAAATTTCGGAAAAAAGAAAACGCAGGGCGCCACGCCCAAATCGCTCGCTGCCTTCAAGGACGCGTGTCGGTAACAAGCCAATGCACCAACCGTTGGAGATGACAGGTTGAGATTGCCGGGGTTTCGTTACATTTAGGGTTAGATCGGTTGATGTATTCCGGTGATGGATCGTGTTTTCTATACGTGGGAAAGAAAGACGAAAGTGCTGCGGCTCTTCCCACGCGTCCGCCAGGTCTCCCGCCACGTCTCCCGTCACGTCTCCCGCCAACTGTCTAGCGCCGGCGAAGACCGATTCCTTGCATAGACTGGAAGGCTCAACCCGTGGATCGGCCGGGGCTCATAGACAACCGAATAGTTGAGTTACAATCGTATGTATGATGATGACGAACGGGGACGGAACGGACGGGTAACGAGGGTGTACGGGTATGACGACCAGGTCTTTAGGAAAGAGAGAGGAATAAAGAGGGGGGGGCGTTGGCGATGGAAAGGGCGGCGACGGGGGCGAGCCCTTACACCACCTCCCCCTTCTCTTTAAGACCGGAATCGGGAAAACAGAAAAAATGAAAAGACGCGATACTGTATGACCGCTAGTGGG
>Ga0335398_10008818_pt1 | contig 11830 bp, 7 predicted proteins | sample BON03_FD_205742 | JGI IMG/M metagenome (GOLD analysis project Ga0335398, IMG submission 205742) | Freshwater microbial communities from Lake Bonney liftoff mats and glacier meltwater in Antarctica - BON-03 (spades assembly) (version 2) | ecosystem: Environmental > Aquatic > Freshwater > Ice >...
CAGCACTCGCTTTGGGTTTTGAGGATTTGGGTCTCATCTTCGTTCCTTCGTCACTACGACGAGACCCAAATCCTCCTTAACTTACAACATCAAATTTGTGCCACAGGTGCTGACGGGGAACAGTGCGCGGCGAACCGATCGTCTGCACTCCCGAAGATGCCTTCTACTGCTTCATGGGCACGGGTCTGGACATGCTGGTCATCGGCAATCTTGTCCTAACCAAAGATCAGCAAAACAAGGCGCTGTTTAGCGAATATAAAAACAAATTCGGACCTGACTGAAACGACCATGCGGGCAGCGGCCATTCATTCTTTCTCGAGATTTTCGGAGACGGATTGAATGAGATTTGCGATGCGCGTGACCCGAGCGGGCAGCGTCCGACCGCGTCGAAATATCATCCACAGATCATGGCGGAGCCTATGGGGGAGCGGAGCGACGTGAAGTTTGTCGTTGTCGGGATAGCTGTTCACGCCGCTGCGTGGCAGCAGAGTATAGCCGATGCCATCAGCGACGGGGGAAGGGATCTGGCTGATCTGGTTTACAAAACTACGGATGCGCAGACGATCCGAGCCGCGAAACTCCTCCGGAAAATTCATCGAAAACAGATCATCGGCATAGGCAAATCCGTCAGGATGCGCGACGAAGCCGAGACTTTCGAGCGCCTGAAAGCTGATCGGCGACATCATCGCACCATCAGGAACCACCAGGCACAGCTCCTCTTGCCCCAAATGCTGCGCATCGAGCCGCGGATGGCGCGGATCATGGTCCGCAATACCGAGATCAAAGCGCCCCTCCAGCACACCGGCCAACACTCTGTCTTGTGGCGTTGCCTCAAGCCTTATGGTCAGGTTCGGGGAATCCCGCATCACCGACAGGATATGGGGAAATACCAGCATGGCGAAGCTGCCGGAACAGGCGATGGTCACCTCTCCAACTGCCGGATCATCGCGCAGAACCGTCTCTTGCAGGCCCCGCTCCTCAGCGCGCCTTGCCCGACCTACGGCAAGAACGGCTTCGCCTGCCGGCGTAGGGCTAAAACTCTTGCCCTGGCGCGAAATCAGCGATTGACCGACTTGCGCCTCTAGCTTCCGCAGATGCTGCGAAACGCCCGGCTGAGTCATGTTCAGCAGTGTCGCGGCCCTGGTAAAGTGACCGGTTTCGCAAAGCACGACGAAGCTTTCCAACCATTGAGAATTCAGCATGTCTCATTACTATATGTTATGACAAAGCATTGAAATGATTATTTCACATAATGACATGATCCGCTTACTTTCATCACAACTGGAAATAAAGGGAATCCCATCATGCTGCCAACACCTCGCGCTTTTTCGCATATCGGCCTATCCGTCCCGGACCTTGATGCTGCGGTAAAATTCTACACCGAGATACTCGGGCTCTACACGATCATGCAACCGACCGATGTCATCGAAGACGACAGTCCGGTTGGAATCATGTGTACCGATGTTTTCGGTCCGGGATGGAGTAGCTTGCGCATTGCCCACCTCGCGACCGCTGATCGCGTCGGAATCGAGATATTCGAATTTCCGGAAAATCACGCGCCTGACAATAATCAGGATCACAAGCGCCATGGAACCTTCCATTTTTGTATCCAGGATCCCGACGTCGAAGGGCTGATTGAAAAAATTGTCGCTGCTGGCGGAAAGCAACGCATGCCGGTTCGCGAATATTTTCCCGGCAAGAAACCCTACCGGATGTGCTATGTCGAGGATCCGTTTGGCATCGTGTTCGAAATTTATAGCCATAGCTATGAGCTGACCTATTCCGACGGCGCCTATTCCTGACAAATCGGTGCGGTGCGATGTGTTGTCTTGAGCCCGGATACGGACGATATAGAGACCCGACCGCGCAATCGAACCGCTATAAGTGCGTTGTTTTTAAAAATATGATCACGAAAAAGAAAAGGCAAAAATCATGAATATTCTAATGGTTCTGACATCACACGACCAGCTCGGCGACACCGGCAAGAAGACCGGCTTCTGGCTCGAGGAATTTGCTGCGCCTTATTATGTTTTCAAGGATGCTGGCGCAGACATCACGCTTGCTTCGCCCAAGGGCGGTCAGCCGCCGCTCGACCCCTCGAGCGACGCCGACGACGCCCAGACCGATGACACGAGACGTTTCAAGTCCGATGAAGCAGCCCAGAAAATACTCGCCAATACGGCTGTCCTGTCGACCATTTCCGCTGACGGATTTGACGCGATATTCTATCCCGGCGGCCATGGCCCGCTCTGGGATCTGGCAGAAGATGGCGACAGCACCGCATTGATCGAGACATTTGCCGCAAGTGATCGCCCGGTCGGTGCCGTCTGCCATGCGCCAGCAGTGTTCAAACATCCCAAAAATGCGGACGGCAAACCCCTGGTGTCGGGCAAGCAGGTGACCGGCTTTACCAACACCGAAGAAGAGGGTGTTGGCCTGACCGACGTCGTGCCTTTTCTGGTCGAGGACATGCTGATCAAAAATGGCGGCGAATATCACAAGGGTGACGACTGGGCATCTTTCGTCATTGTCGATGGCAAGCTGGTCACCGGCCAGAACCCCGCGTCATCGGCAGAAGCTGCGCGCAAATTGCTAGGTCTGCTGTGAGCCAATAGAAGCGCAGCGATCTGACCGCCTGCGGGCATAGCGACGAAGCGGCTTGGAAACTGCGACCCCTTGTGGGGAATGAATGGGAGCGGCTGTGTGGAGAGGGAATGGCCACCCAAGCCACCCGAACGGATAGCTTTCGGTCGTCGCATAGATATGCAAGATAATATGAACGTGCATCTGCATAAGCGTTCGCTGCGGAAGAGTGGGAGATGCAAACTCGTGGATAGAGAATCACACGGATTGATCAGGCAAGTCGAGTTCCAGGTTGGAGCGGGCAATGGCCTATATTCTTGAGCGGTTGAAAGACGGTCGTTTCGAGCCTCCGATCGACGATCATGTGTTCTCTATGGAAAACGCAGTCGATGCTTATCGGTACATGCTGACGGGCGAACAGGTCGGCAAGATCGTGGTGCAGGTATGCGAGTGAGCCCGATGCCCGCTTTGCCGCCGACAACGACAAATCGACAATGACCTATTAGGCCTATTAGGGAAGTGCCACGTCCATCGCTGCTGTTGTGACCTCGTCGCTAATATTGTAGCTCCAGCCAAGAATCACCCCAACAGCCTTTGTTTTTGATCGGACCCGCCGTGCACCAAGTACACCAAAAGACTCCCTTCCGGGATTTCGCGCCAGCCATTTCACCCGTGACGCCTTTGCGCAGTGCGATTACCGCTGCCTATCGGCGTCCCGAGGCCGATTGCGTCCTGCCGCTGCTCGAGAAAGCGCGCGTTTCCGATGCTGAGCGCAAGCGGATTGCGCAGACAGCCCATGATCTGGTCGCAAGCATGCGCAAAAAGGGCCGCGGCGGCGGTATCGAGGGGCTGGTCAAGGAATATTCGCTCTCCAGCCAGGAGGGCATTGCGCTGATGTGCCTGGCGGAAGCTTTACTGCGGATACCCGACAACGCGACCCGCGATGCCCTGATCAGCGATAAAATAGCAACCGGTGACTGGCGCTCGCACCTTGGCGACGGGCGCTCGGTCTTCGTAAACGCTGCGACATGGGGACTGGTCGTCTCTGGCAAATTTGTCTCGCCCATCAACGAACGCGGGCTTGGCTCGTCGCTGTCGGCTCTGCTGAAACGTTCCGGTGAGCCGGTGATTCGTAGCGGCGTCAACATGGCCATGCAGATGATGGGCGAACAGTTCGTTACCGGCGAATCGATCAACGAAGCGCTCAAACGGGCCGGCAAAAAGGAAGCGGCGGGCTTCACCTACAGCTATGACATGTTGGGCGAAGCGGCGATGACGATGGCCGATGCTGATCATTATTATGATGATTATGAGCATGCCGTTCACGCTATTGGCAAGGCATCCAATGGTCGCGGCGTCTATTCAGGCCCGGGCATTTCCATAAAGCTGTCGGCGCTCCATCCGCGTTATGTCCGTGCGCAAGCCGATCGGGTGATGGAGGAACTGCTGCCACGCGTTCGCGCTCTGGCCCTTCTCGCAAAGCGCTATGACATTGGCTTGAATATCGATGCCGAAGAGGCTGATCGGCTGGAGCTGTCGCTTGATATCGTTGAATCCCTGGCCCTTGATGAAGAACTCGCTGGTTGGCACGGGCTCGGCATTGTCGTTCAAGCCTATGGCAAGCGTTGTCCCTACGTGCTTGACTGGATCATCGATCTGGCGAAGCGGTCCGGCCACCGGATCATGATTCGCCTGGTCAAGGGCGCCTATTGGGACAGCGAGATCAAACGCGCGCAGGTTGACGGTCTTGCCGGGTTCCCGGTATTCACACGCAAGGTGCATACGGATGTCAGCTATATCGCCTGTGCCCGAAAATTGCTCGCGGCGCGCGACGTCGTCTTCCCGCAATTTGCAACGCATAATGCGCAAACGCTTTCGACGATTTATCACTTGGCTGGGGATGAATTCAGCAACGGCGATTATGAGTTTCAATGCCTGCACGGCATGGGTGAAGAGCTTTATGATGAGGTGGTCGGACCGAACAGGCTGAACCGGCCCTGCCGCATTTATGCGCCAGTCGGAACGCATGAGACTTTGCTCGCCTATCTCGTGCGCCGCCTGCTCGAGAACGGCGCAAATTCGTCGTTCGTTAACCGAATCTGGGACGAGCATGTCCCGATCAGCGATCTGGTAGTCGACCCGGTTGAAGAGGTGGAGGAAATTGATCCCGTCGGGTCTCAGCATCCGCTGATCTCGCTGCCGGAAAATCTTTATCCAGACCGGAAAAACTCGCGCGGACTCGATCTCAGCGATGAGACGGTTCTGGCCCAAATTTCGCAACGCCTCCGTGATAGCGCTTCGGTGGAATGGCGTGCGGAACCGATGATTGCCGGGCTCACCATTGCCCGCGAGGCAGAGGATGTGCTCAATCCCGGCGACGAACGAGACGTTGTCGGAAAGGTTATATGGGCGACCCCGGAGGAAGCCGCAGACGCCGTGCGCATGGCAGCCGATGCATTTCCCGACTGGGCGCAATCCGATGTCGAACAACGCGCGCTTGCTCTGGAGAAGGCGGCTGATTTGCTCGACGAGCGCATGGAATCTTTGCTGGGCCTGATCATGCGAGAAGCGGGCAAGTCCTTGCCGAACGCCATTGCTGAAGTGCGCGAGGCCGTCGATTTTCTTCGCTATTATGCGGATCAGGCCCGTGCGACCTTCGATGAGAATGTCGAGCCGCTCGGCCCGGTCGTCTGCATCAGTCCATGGAACTTCCCGCTTGCGATCTTCACTGGTGAAGTTGCGGCTGCCCTTGTTGCCGGCAATACCGTGCTCGCGAAACCTGCCGAAGAAACGCCGCTGATCGCTGCGCAGCTGGTGAGCATATTATATGAGGCGGGTATCCCGGAAGTTGTCCTGCAACTGGTACCAGGCGACGGCTCAATCGGAGCCGCTCTGGTCGGTGCGCCGCAGGTCTGTGGCGTTATTTTCACCGGATCAACCGAAGTTGCCAAACTGATCCAGGCGCAATTGGCGGAACGCACATTGTCGGATGGCTCGCCGCTTAGGTTAATAGCGGAAACCGGCGGGCAAAACGCGATGGTGGTCGATTCATCGGCGCTGCCGGAGCAGGTTGTGCGTGATGTCATTGCTTCTGCCTTTGACAGCGCCGGACAGCGCTGTTCGGCTTTGCGCATCCTGTGCGTACAGGAAGATATCGCCGACGAACTCATGTCCATGCTCAAGGGCGCCCTGACCGAACTCAAGATCGGCCCGACGGACGAATTGTGCGTTGATGTCGGCCCCGTCATCACCCCGTCGGCGTGCAAGACGATCACTGCCCATATCGAACATATGCGGGATGCCGGGCGCACGATAGAGCAGTCGCTGCTCGGCGAAGCCACGCAGAACGGGACCTTCGTTGCCCCGACGATCATCGAGATCGACGATATCGGCCAGCTCGGCCGGGAAGTCTTCGGCCCGGTCCTGCATGTGATGCGCTATGCCCGCAAGCAAGTCGGCGAGGTCATGGAGCAGATCAATTCAACCGGCTATGGCCTCACCTTCGGCCTGCACAGCCGTATCGACAAAACCATCGCGGATGTCACTGCGCTAGCCCAGGCTGGCAACATCTATGTCAATCGCAATGTCATAGGCGCGATTGTTGGCGTGCAGCCCTTTGGCGGGCGCGACCTTTCGGGCACTGGTCCAAAGGCGGGAGGGCCGCTCTATATCGGTCGCTTGGTCAAAAATGCGCCGCGCAGCACCACCATCGAGCGCGGACCGGTTCTCGATCCCGATTATGAGGAACTTGCCCGGTTCGTGAGGGTGATCGAGGATGCGCCCGCGCCCTATGGCCACAAGGCACCGCGGCTTGATAGCTTCGTTGAGCTCCCCGGCCCGGTGGGCGAGAAGAATCTTTATGGCGTCCATCCGCGCGGCCGCATTCTATTGCTTCCAGCGACTGCGGAAGGACTTCGCGACCAATTGCTCGCCATCTTCGCGACCGGCAATTTGCCGATCCTGCCCGATAATGATGCGACGCGTGCGCTTGCTGCCGATCTTCCCGCATCGGTTGCCCAGCGTCTGCAATGGACGGCGAACTGGGAGCTAGAGCACCGTTTTGCGCAAGTTTTGATCGAGGATACGGGCAAGGATATTCGCCCCTGGCTAAAGGCAGTGGCAGCACAAAAAGGTTCGGTCCCGATCGTTCAGCTTGGCATTGGCAAGGGCGGATATCGGACCGACTGGCTGCTCGAGGAGATTGCCATTTCCATCGACACTACCGCTGCGGGCGGCAATGCCAGCCTGATGGCGGTGGTCTAGCGAAGCGCCGTTCGGATGAGAGTTCAGCGGAGAGCATGCTGCGGGACATTGCGGAAGCGTTGAGCATTTCCTGGAGATTTGAACTGCTGCATCTTTCGCTCCCGCCTTCGTTCCGGTTCGTGCGAATTTTCTGTCCGATTGGCTGCGCGTCTATTGTCGATATGTTGAGCCGCAGGACCCAGTTCTCGAAATGCTGCGTCACAGGATCGATCTGCTATCGATCGGCGTTTTTTTCGGCAGCCACAGCGGATTATTTGCTTTCGAAGAGACGACAGATAATAGCTGCCGTCGACCTGTGCACATCAACTTGCCAAGCTAGTGGTCTCCAAAAAACTATCAATTCCGACAGATATATTTATGGCGTAGCCGATGACAGACGCAAAACCCCATAACCGTGACAAGAACTACAGGATCAAAAGCGACAGCTTGTTTCTGAAGGCCCTGGGCGTTTCGAATGACGCCGGGGATGTGAAGCCCAATATGTATGGGAAATATCGCCAGGTCTGCCGCTTTGTCGAGATTTTCATTGAGCGGATCGAGCGGACACAGGCGGTAAAACAGAAACGGGTCAAGGTTTTGGACATCGGATCGGGCAAGGGTTATCTGACCTTTGCGATGTATGATCAGCTCGCCCAGGCGGGACTCAACCCCAAGATTGACGGCGTTGATACGCGGTCGGATATGGTCGACCTGTGCAATCAAGCAGCGCAAGCATCCGGCTTTGAAAATCTGGCGTTTCACAACCTGAAAGCGGAGGATTTCGTTCAGGGCTATTATGATGCGATCATTGCCTTGCACGCGTGCGACACGGCGACGGATGATGCCTTATTCTATGGAATCAAGTCAAAATCCAAACTGATCGTCTGTGCTCCTTGCTGCCAGCATGAAGTCTTGGTGGACCTGCAGAAGAGCGAGACGGCGAGCCGAAAGTTCATCTCGCACGGCCTGTTTCTGCAAAAACAGGCTGACCTGATCACCGACAACAGCCGTGTGATGCTGCTCAGGTCACAGGGTTATCAGGTTGATGTCATCGATTTCGTCTCTACCGAGCACACGCAAAAGAACACGCTTATTACAGCCATAAAGAACAGCAAGCCGTCTGCCAAATATCTCGAGCAATATGAAGCCTATAAAAAGGCATTCGGTTTTAGCGGGATAAAGCTGGAGGCGCTGATGCGCGAGGCGGAATTAATTCGCTCGGAATAAGGCTGCGCCGTTGCGTTCACACCACTGCTTCGAGCAGCCGGCGTAATGCATCTGGCCGGTAAATATCCGAAACAGCCATAGAATTCGGCTAGCCCGAACGGCCGCTGTTGGGGCGACAGAGGCCTGACCGCTTGTGGGAGCAGATCAACCGATAGCTGCCATTCAGGCCGTTCAGAAGGCTTGGCCGCGCCCAGCCGCTTCTTCCCTGACCACCGCGAAGGCATTCTCGCGCAAAGCGCAGAATTTCTGGCTGCTCCGGAACAAAATTTGATAACCGAAGACCATCTGCCCTATGAAATTGGTAAAGTCATGGCGAAACCTGCTCTCGGCAGAACATCCAATGTCGATGTAACAAGCTATAAATCTTTGGGCAGTGCTGTTCGGTATCCCGCCGCTGCAAGTTGACTTTCGAGATCTCGCGAAGAAACTGAATAGCCCTTGCCCCCTTATCAAGGTTAACCAGCTTTTGGACAAACGGCATATTTGTCTCGATTTGAATGGCTTGCGTACCGTCCGGTTGCAGCTTAGCCTATGACAAAATAATAGTTTGAGGGGATCGCCGTGCCAATCCAGATATCCAAATTGAAGCCCGCTTTTTGGGTGATATTGTTTTGCTTGGCCGGTTGCGCAGCGAACGAACCAGCGGCTCCGAGCATTGCGGTGCCGGCCCTGCAAGTCGCAGAAACGATCTATTTGGGCGAAAATATCGTCACCATGGATCCCGATGCCAAAGATATGCAGGCCGTCGCCGTCGCGAACGGCATGATCATTGCCGTCGGAACTCGGGACGATGTCCTTCGTCATAAAGGTAAGAGCAGCGAGATTCTAGACTTGGGCAGCAAAGCCCTGCTACCCGGCTTTATCGACGCCCATGGCCATTTCACCTTCCAGGCGATGCTGCTTTCAGCGGTCAACCTATCCTCCCCGCCCGTGGGTGAGGTGACAAATATTGAAGACCTCAAAAACACGCTTAAATCCCATATCGCAGCCATGAAAATTCCTGAAGGTCAGTGGGTTGTTGGTTATGGCTATGATGAATCTCTGATGTCCGAAGGGCGGCATCCGACCCGCGCCGATCTCGATGCGGTCTCAACAGATCATCCGATATATTTGCTCCATGTGTCCGGTCATTTGGGCAGCGGCAATTCGCTGGCCTTGCAAGCGGGCGGCATTGGGCCGGATAGCGCTGACCCCGAAGGCGGCGTGATCCGGCGGATGGCCGATGGAAAAACCCCCAATGGTGTGCTTGAGGAGCGGGCGCAATTTGCGGTGCAAGCCAAGCTGCCAACTCCAACGCCGCAACAAGCCTTGGCCGGACTGGCAGCAGCGCAAAAGCTATATGCCAGCTATGGTATCACGACGGTGCAGGATGGGGCGGCTTCCCAGCCTTCGATTGATCTGGTGCGGGCGGCCAATGCTCAAGGCTTGTTGTCGCTCGATATCGTGAGCTATTTATACCTTCAAAAACCCGAACAAATATTGCCGCCAGCATCGGAATTCGGCCACTATGATGGCCGCTTCAAACTGGGTGGGGTGAAGTTGGTGCTCGATGGATCGCCGCAGGGAAAAACGGCCTATCTCTCGCATCCTTACCATGTCGTTCCGGATGGACAAGAGAAGGACTATCGCGGCTACCCAAATTATCCGACGGACGAAGTCAATGCGATGGTCAGCAAGGTCCTGACCCACAATGTGCCGTTGATCGCCCACGCCAATGGCGATGCAATGGAGGAAATATTGATCGATGCGGTGGCGGCTTCCTATGCCAGGGGTGTCAAAGGGAAAGGCCGTTCGGTGATGATCCACGCACAAACCGTGCGCGAAGACCAATTGGACCGGATGGCGGAGCTTGGCATGATCCCGTCATTTTTCTCGAGCCATGTGTTTTTCTGGGGTGATTATCATCGCGACAGTGTTTTGGGACCGGTTCGCGGCGCACGGATCAGCCCGACCAAATCAGCACTGGATCGCAATATGATTTTCACCACCCATAATGATTCACCGATTGTACCGCCGGATATGATCCGGCTTTTATGGGCGACGAGTCAGCGGGAAACGCGATCGGGGAAAATTCTTGGAGCCGAGCAGCGTATTCCGATTTATGACGCGTTGAAATCGGTGACCGTCAATGCCGCTTACCAGAATTTCGAAGAAGGCATTAAAGGCTCTATTGCAGTCGGAAAGAATGCGGATTTTGTGATTCTGTCGGAAAATCCGCTGAAGTTGCAGCCAGCCGATCTTCTCAAACTGAAAGTGATGCAGACCATTTCCCACGGCAAGACGGTGTTTGTCGCAAAATAGCCTTTGCAGTCACATCCACAGGACACTTCGGCGCTTTCTATTTCATACGGTGACAGGAAGGCAAATATCGCGACCGCCGATGATGTCAGCTGGTCTGTAGCAGCCAATCGAGCCTGATATTTTGAACGACCAAAGTTGCGGGGATAGGTCTCAGTATTTGGGCAATTTTTGTCACCAGCTTTTACGATTTCCAAAACTGAGAGCAGCCATTCAGCGAACCGCCCAACTCGTAACGTAAAGCAAATGCCCAATCAATGTCCGGTTTTGGGTAGCGGGAAATTGAAAGCGATCGACCGCAAATGCGGCTTTGAACATGAAGCTGGCCGCACGCAGGACAGAATGTAGCTTCACGGCCCCTGGCACATTGCACGCCTGATCTGCACCCGATCAATAAGTTCGAAAGATGCCCGGTAAGGAGCGAAGAACGGGCTTGGGACGCCGATATTGTCAGCCCCGTGGCTGGACAATCTGTCTGCACCCCGAGGCCATTGCGCCTCCTTATAGCGACAAGGGATGAATTATCCCGAGTTGTTCCCCGTCAGCACCTGTGGCAAAGATTGACGATCGCCTCGCCGCTGATGAACGGTCAAATTTTATCTGAACTTAAATATTGATCTGATCCAGGAGTGTTCCAATGTCGATGTTCCGGCTATATGGTTTAAGTCTGATATTTAAGGTTATCCAAACAATAGTCACGGGTGCTTTGGCTCAATCAGGACGCGGCAAAATAAGCACGCGGCGACTGGACCAAGTCATGGTTCAATTATTTGGGAAAGAGAAGGAGCAGATGTGCTGATCGGATTTTTTGCGGCTATTTCGGCAGCAGTGGCAGTTGCAGCAGGTGCTTTCGGGGCACATGCTGCACCAGGACAACAGGAAGCGGAATGGTTGAGAACAGGCGGGCTTTATCAATTGCTCCATGCCGTTGCTGCTCTGGCGATTATGGGCGTCGCTAGAGGTCCAGCGATCTTGCTTCTTTTCGGCTCAGCCCTTTTTGCCCTGACATTATATGCAATGGCGTTCGGCGCGCCACGATGGCTAGGTGCGGTAACGCCAATTGGAGGGACCTTGCTCATTGGCGGATGGCTATGGGCTGGTTGGATATATTACCGCGGTTAGAGTTTCCGTTCAATTTCAGAACGATGCGATTTCCAATTCCATTTGCGCCAGCCATCCTGAAGCGAACAATCGAGGGTGATACATTTCAGATATTATCTCTTTCAGCCGGTTGGAAGCAATATTATCGAGGCCAAATGGTTTGGCTATTACAATGCTGGGGCGATCGACCTGAACTGAAAATGATTTGGCAGGATATGCTCCGTGAAGACTGTCAATTTTCTAAGTTTTTTAGCTTACCACCCGTCATATTTTCTTGACCTATAAGAATCATGTATGATTCAGAGGCTCTCCATAAATTTTGGGGGTTCAGATGTTCAAGGCGAGCGCGGTCAGCACGGCGATAGAGAAAGATTTTGAG
>Ga0335398_10008822_pt1 | contig 11824 bp, 12 predicted proteins | sample BON03_FD_205742 | JGI IMG/M metagenome (GOLD analysis project Ga0335398, IMG submission 205742) | Freshwater microbial communities from Lake Bonney liftoff mats and glacier meltwater in Antarctica - BON-03 (spades assembly) (version 2) | ecosystem: Environmental > Aquatic > Freshwater > Ice >...
AAACTTGTATATGGAAAAAATTAGAAAATCAAATGTGAAAGTTTATTTTTTAAATTGAGCCGGTATCAACAACAAGGTTTATTTTTTAAAATAAAATAAAAGAGTTTTTATTAAAATTAAATGGAATTCGTTGTCCACTAGCCGGATAAAAAAAAGATCCGCTAAATTATAACAGTAATTAAATAGAAACAGGTTTAAAATTTAATATTGTCATATTATAAAAAAATAACACATTAAATGATTATAGCAGAATTTCAGTATGAAAGATATTTTTTTTGAATAAATATTGTTTAAATTTAAAATAAATCTATATTTATAAATACTACAAATGAGAATAAAATGGAATTATCTTATCTATCACGGTAAAAGTGAAATTAACCGAAATTCTATAAATTCCTTGGATATTAACCCTTTTAAAAATTTATTAGTTACAGGTGGACAAGATGCTTTAATTAAAATATGGAATACCAAATCTTTGTCTCCAAAAAAAAAAAATTTATCCAATAAAGAAATATATAGAAATATTATTGATAACGAAGATTTTTGTAAAATTTTTGAATTTCATAAACGACAAGTTAATATAGTGCGCTGGAGCTTGAATGGAAAATTATTAGCTTCAGGTGGTGATGATGGTAAATTGGTTTTATGCAGTCATAGTTTTAATAGAAATTTTAATCAATATTTTTTAAAAGTATTCTTTATATTTAATAATATTCAAAACGATATAATTTATATAAATTGGTCACCTGACTCAAAATTCATTTCTGTAATATCACTAAATAATATTGTAACAATATATGCTATTGAAAAAAAATATGTTTTTGCACAAATAACTAGTAAAATTTTTTCTATTAAAGGCTCGTGTTGGGATCCAATCGGACATTTTCTTATAACTCAATCAAATTCTCAGGGAATAAAATTATGGGACATTTTAAGATGGAAACTCCACAAGACGATAGAATTTTATACCCAGTCAAAAATTAACATTAAATATCCACAAAAATCTTTTATAGGGAAACCATCTTGGACCCCATGTGGAAGTTTTTTAATATTTTTTGATAATTTTTCAATTGAACAAAACCATTATCTTAAAGCTATTAGATGGAGTAAAAATTTTACTAAGTACAAGATTTTTTTTCAAGGGAAAAAACAAATAAACATTATTCTGGAAAGTCCAAGAATCTATTCAAGTAATCTATTTTTTAGGACATCTTCAATTATGATTATTACTACAGAAGAAGGAAAAATTTACATTTGGGCACCAAATTTTTCAAAAATAATGCTGTCCGTAAAAAATTTATATGGTAAAAACTTTTCTGATATCACATGGGGATTTAATGGATATTGCATATATCTTTCTACTTCCAAAGGCGATGTATTTTGCGTCAATTTTAAACCAACTGAATTGGGTAAAGTTTTGAAAAATACTGATCATATGGAATTGCTTAGAACTTCTTTATTAATTAGAAAATCTTACAAAAAAGTTTTTTCCCTCCCGTATTCTCAATCAAAAAAAAAAATAAATATGCTAAACCACAAGCCTTTTTTTAAAACCAATATAATAAAAGAAATACTTTTAAGATTACTAATTTTCCTTAAAAATCTCATTCTATCTAGAGACAATCTCGGATGTGAAATTAGATACAAAAGAACTTGGAATTTTTTGCGCCGAAATTTAAATAAAGTATTAGTATTCAAGAAAATTCTTTTTTTTGAGGAATATTTAAACTCATTAATCTTTTTATCAAAATTTGATAAAGATCGGTATTTTATTTCGATAAAAATAGAAGATAGATTTTTTTACATTAATAAAAAAAAATCTATGGTTGAAATAAAATTCTCAACATTAAGAAAATTAATTTATTATTTAGAAAATAACTACTTCATTACAATGATTTATATTAAAAAAAAAAATTTTAACATAGAATCAATTTCAAAGATCAATTTCAAAAAGAGTGTAATAGTTTATAATAAGTATATTAAGCAAATAAAAATTAGGAACAACCTTATTTACTTAAGTACGACAACAGGAGTATTTGAAATAATAAAATTAAATAGTTTTAAAGGAATTACTTTTTTTAATCCATTAAAATTTATTAATCCCTGGTTAAAATTTTCTTTCAAGATATTTTTCAAGAAATGTTCAGGGTTGTTAATTTATTCTTTAAAATAAGTATCCATTTGTTAAAATATAAAAAATCATTTCTGGATAAAATATACATAAACGCAAAATTATCAAAACCTTGTTCTAAAATATAATTATACAAGAAGTTTAAATAAGATTTAATTTCTAAAAAATAATAGACCCTGTGATATTGAACCCTATGGTAAATGAAATTTGATCGAAGCTTAACCATTTTTAAGAGTAAAATAACCCCCAAACTTCCTTCTTCTATCTTTCTATTTTCCATCAATTTTTAACAAGAGATTAGACTGATTATGATTAAGTCTATATTTATATCGTAAAGATATTGTTTTAGATCTTTTTTTTGTTAAATATTCGATTTTTTTATTCTACTAGAAAAATTTTTTATTTTATATTCCACCCTAAACTACTTTTTTACTAGTTTGTATTTTTTTTTTTATTGAGTCTTAAAACTTTCTTGGCTAATTTTTTCTCTTCTATTAAAAATGCTTTAATAATATTTTTTTTTAATGCATGAATAGAAAGACAACCTCCGTATGGCCTTGAAATGGTCTTATTTTTTTTTGATAAGTTGGAATACCGCCTTGAACCAGGAATGGCAAGACCATTTATTTTTGTTTTTTCTATTGGACATGTTCTTGAAGATTTTTTTTTAATCATGTTTAGTGTATTTAACCTATTACCCGGGGTTCTTATTACTCTTATCTTGTTACTTTTTGTAGAATATGAAAAACTACTCCTTTTTACAAATCTATTATTTTTCATAGTTAAAATGCTACGTCTTATTTAGTTTTTATAGCTTAAATTAAAGTTTTAAAAAATCCATTAAAAAAACTACACTAATGAAACAAGGAAAAAAAAATTTGAATATTGATCAGGTTACTGATATAAAAAGACACAAAGAAACTGAAAATAGATTCAAATCTTATTATTATAATCCAAAATTTAAAAAAAACTATTTAAGTGAATGTTTATGTCCAATTTACTTGAAATTTAATTTACTTCATCTCTATTTATCTTTAAAAAAAGAATATTATATTAAAAATTTTTTCAAAAACAAAATCTACAAATTTTGTTTTTTAAAAGATTTTTTTTTTTTTTTATATAGAAAAACACATCTTAGCTTTTTATCTAGAAAAAATCAGGTCCAATTTGATATAATAAGTGGGGAAATTCTAAATATAACAACTTTAAATAAAAAATTTGAAGATAAAAAAATTCAGTTTAAAATTTCAAAAAAAAATAAAATTTTGGTGTTATTTAATTATCAATTTTTAATTTTCGACTTTAAAACTAGGAAAAAAATTAAAAAAGTACATGTACTTTTTAAAATTAAATTTATGATATGCAAAGATATATTATATATTCTTAATAAATCTGGAAAAATCGTAGTTACTTTATTAAACAAAAATTTAACCAGAAATTTGATTCTTACAAAATCTAGAAATGTCCGAAGTATAAATTTAAAAAAAATAATAGGGTGTAGTGAAATAATTGTTATTACAAAATACAATATAGATCGAATTTTTATTTATTTTTTAAAAAATTGGGAAAATATTTTTTTTCTTAGAAATCCAATTTTCTTTATCTTTCAAAAATTACCTAACTTTATAAAATTTATCTGTATTAAAAAATACTTTTTTATTGTTCTCCAATTTAATAATTTAATATTACCATTTCAAATTACTTTTAATGCGACCAGCAAAATTAAACAGAAAAATAGGTTAAAACCAAAATGTAATAAAAATATTTCATCGATTTCTAGGCAAATTTTACATTATAATATTTTTTTATTTAAAACACAGAAGAACCATTTGAAAAAAATTAAATCTACTAAACAAAAGAACAAAGGTTTAATTTTAGTTTTTAAAAGTTGTAAAAAAAAAACTATTTTAACTCCTACTCTATTTGAAAATTACCTAATCAAAATCAAAGATCTACTCAAATATAAATTGTATAAAAATACTATTTCAACAAATTTACACGGGAATAATCTAAAAATACCTTTCAATAGAATTAACACTGTTAGCCTGAATCCTCATTTAACCTTTTTATGTAGAATTTTTTCTTCATTTCAAAAAATACCATTAAAGAATGTTTTTGATATGATTTTGATTTTTAGATATCATCTAGCTTCGTTAAAATATAATTTTCACTTTCGTGGGTGTTGGTCAAAGTTTTTACAAATCAAAAGAGTAGTGGAATGTGAAATATTTTTGATAAGAGCTTATGTTTTGTATTCTTGTTGAAATAATTAAAAATATATTTTTATATTAGTTGATTTAAATTTAAAAATATAAGCCCCATTTTAAATTATGCTTTTTTTTAAATTATATTCTTGATAAATTAAATTATTTATGAAAGGATTTGAAAAGTTTACCACCCCAAAAATGAATGTTCCTGAAAAAAATAAGATAAAATGGAAAACAGATCCAGCTATTCCAAATTTCATTCTTTTTAGAATATTTAAAGAGGATCATACTATAGGAAATATAATCCATCACAAACTTTTAGATCTAAAAGGTGTTATTTTTTGTGCATATAAAAAACCACATCCTCTCGAACAATTTATTGTTTTAAAGATTGTAACTGATGAGAAAATAACACCTCTTCAAGCTCTAGATTCATGTTTAAAAGATCTATATATAGAACTTTCAGTCATCGAGGAAGAGTTTGGAAAGTTAAGTGATTAAATAAGTAAAATATCTTAATTAGTTTACAAGTGTTTGTTTTCAATAATAAAAAAATAAGATCACTCATAAAAAATTTTAAAATGTTCATATCCTGTAAATAAAAGGCAGCTTTTACAATTAAAAAATAGATTATAAGATTTCCTAATATCTTTTAATTTTAGAATATCTCCTATCTTAAATATAGTTGATATTGAAAGTAGGTGTAATGCGTATTTTAAACCACATTCCAAACCAATTTTCACTAACAAGCTAATGGCACTTATTTTGATACAAATATTAAATTTAAATGTTGTATATTTGATTATTTCAAAAAATTCCTTACACTCAAACGGTTTAAATGAACTTAAAACACTAGACCGGATAAAATCTAAAGGAATATGGTTTTTTTTTTTCATTGAAAAATCTTCAATTTCGGGTTTTGTATTCCCAATACACAAAATTAAAGGACACACAAACCTGAAAAGTAATTGTTTGATAAAAAAGAAACTGTTCTCTGCCAAAAGATTTATATCGTCAATTATTAAAAATCCTCTGATCATTTTCATTTTATTAGTTTTTATCATTCCTATTAAAATTTCGTCTAGACTTTCACCACTTTTTGAATTAAAATTTACAAATTGATTAGAAAAATACTTTCCCAAAAGATTATCTTTTAGATTTATATTGTCTAACTCTTCTAGTGTTACTAATTCTTCCGTAACTAAAACCTTATCAAACAATATGTTCTCCAAAAATGAATTGGGATTTTTTCTATTCCCAAAACAACTGGACTCAGTTAACTGTTCTTTAAATACATCACCAGTTGTTCTGTTAATTATTACTGAATCACCTATTTTTATATTTTTTTCCACTATTTTTTTCAATAATCCTTGGCTTATGTCATAAAATTTTTCAAAACCATCTAATTGTAAACTAAGAATAGTTTGTTTGTTAGATAGATTGTTTTTTTTATTTATCGTTGTATTTTTAATTTTTAAATTAGATAATTTCCCCTTGACAATAAGGTTTTCTTGATAAAATTTTATCCCTATTGATTTTCTAATTAATTGATTTAAAAATGTGATGCTACATTCTCCTATTGAGTTAATGATAGAACCGTTTGAGAAAACAACAGGAATGTTTTGTCCAACCATACGACTTAATTTTCTTATGGAAAATGATTTTCCAGTTTCTGAAAGTCCCATTAAAAGAAATAGTTTATTTTTGGATCTTTTTATAATATAAGTATTTAATATTAGATCTAAAATGGTTCTAATTTCGATATTTCCAAAAAATTCTTTTTTTAAAAAATTATATGCATGAAATGAATTCATATATAATATTTTAATATTCAATATCTGATTTTAATTTAAAATTTAAAGTTTATTTTATATTTATAATATTATATTTTTATTTTCAAAAAAACAATTTTTATTTATTAAAATTGATATTATCTTGTAATCTTTTAACCATCAACAAAATCTTTTTGTCCAATTTTATCTTATCTAAAGATAAAGAATTATTAAATCCGAAATATTTCATTAACAGACCACCAAAACTAGCATATATAAAAATTTTACCACCCTCTATCCCTGAATGAAAAATAACTCCATGCATAACATATTCATAATCTCTTGTATAACTAAAATCTTCTAAATTTTCAAAATTGAATATATTTTTTCCTACAATATTATTTTTACTGTCATAAAAAGGTGATTCTTTTAATAAAATTTCTATTTTATCTCCCTCTTTCAGAATAAATAAATCAGAATTGACATCCAAGACTATCTCACTATTGTTTAATCTAGATTTTGCATAAATTCTTGAAACTTTGGAAAATATTTTGTTTAAGACTTTTACAGCAGGTTTGGAAGAATCTTTTGGAATTTTATCAATTTCCCTGATTTCTAAAATTTCGTTGATCATCAAGATTAATAAAAAAGATTACTACAAAAAAAGTTTTAGCTAAAAATTTAGTTTTTAAAATTTTTTTCTTTAATATTTACAAGGCGCGAATCAGTATTGATTTTTTTTGGAGAAAATTGAATAATATTATCGGTTAGTGATTGTTTTGTTAGACCTAATTTTGTTTTCAATAAGTTATTGTAAAAAATAGAAACGTCGTCGAGTAGAACCCCGTATGAGCTTTTAGGAAGTTTTTCTAAAATACATATCAATAATTTAATTCCATCTAAAAGTCCAACATCAATTTCCACAGGTTCTATTGTATTACTTAGAAAATCATAGGAATCCAACAATGACAATTCTTTACTCAAAAATGAATAAAACCTTTCTTCCTTGAAAATCATTTTTTTTAAATCTACCAATTTTTTTAGAGTTGTTTTAGGGGTTTCGTCTTTACTATATCTTATCTTATTTTGCCAAGCAGAAATTGCAGCTGTCAAAACAATCCAAATTGAAGCGATATTAATTTTATCATTTGTAATAACTTGACTAAAGTTTAGTTCTCTATTTTCATCTTGTAACATTTCTTTAACAATTTTTTCTGAGACAATTAATGATTGTGTGATAGGCTGATCAATTAATTGAATATTTTCTAAAATTTTTTCCCGTAAATTATTTATTTTATTGACATTTGTCTTATTGTTTTCAGTTTCTTCACTTTTTAATTTTAACGCTGTAATTTGATATAACAAAACGTATGATATATTATCTCTATTCAAAAAGCAAAATTTTAAAAAATCATTATTAACCTCATTCGATTGTAATTCTAATATAATACTATCTAAAGGTAGATTAACTATCTGTCGTTTTTTTTTCATATTCAATGTGTTGTTATAATTAAACCTTGAGCTAATGTTTAATTTAGTATTTTGGGATTTCACAGGACAAAATTTTCGAAATGAAGAACTAGCGTTTCCTCCGGTTGAGACTGAATTAAAATTTGAAATCGATATTTTATAAAAGCAAATCATTAGAAACTTAGGGACCGCATTTATATCTTATTAATACCTTTTGATCTACTTTAAATTAAAAATGCTCTTTTTAAGATTATCGAATTATTCCGTAATTTTCTCCAGTCTTTTTCCAATCGATACTAGAAAAAAAAGGGTTTTTATTATATTGAACTGAAAAAATATATCTTGTGTAATGCATAAAAGCACTGTGAGCTTTTAAATAAATTTCTTTTCGGTTGTTAATTAAATTTATGATTGTTTCTGTTACTCTTGTTAACTGATTTCCTCTTACTTTTATTTCTAAAGGAGAGATAGAAAATTTCTTTAAAGCATCAAGGAAATATATTTCCATCTTCGTTAGAATTAATAAAGACCTCCCAGTTTCCGATAAACGACCGGTTCTTCCTACTCGATGGAGATACATTTTAATATTTGGAGGACAGTCATATTGAACAACCCAATCTATAGATTTTAAATCTAAGCCTCTCGAAACTATATCAGTTGAAAAAAGTATACCATTGGTAGTTTGATTAAATGAAATAAAATTCATTGTTCTCTCAAATTGATTTAATCCCCCACAGATATGGAATAATAAATAATTTTGTCTTAAGATCTTAAATAAACTATAAAAAAAATTAACTTGTTTGTTAGTGGAAAATATAACAATGATTTTATTATTTGAATGAGAAAGCAAAAACGAATATAGAAAATTTGTTTTTTCATTAAAATCAATTGTGCAATAATATTGATAAATACTTTTAGGAATAATATAGGAAGTGTTAAAATTATTGTTCCAAAAAGGGTTTAATTTCTTGCTAGATAGAAAAGTTGGGTTATTTAAGTTCAACCTAACAATGTCCTTTAATTTTGTTGTAAGTGTGGCACTAAACAAAAGAGTCTGTTTCTTTTTTGGAATAAAATTTAAAATTTGTAAAAAAGATTTCTTAAATCCCAAATCTAAAATTTGATCTACTTCATCAACAGATAAAATTTTTAAAAAATCAAAATTTAATATTCTACTGATCAAAATTTTTTGACACAAAATCCCTATTGTTGCAATAATAATTGAGTTATTATCAAATTTATTTTTTTTTGTACCACCAATCAATAAACCAATATTTAAGGGATATATAAAAGAAATTTTTTTACAAATAGAAAAAATCTGTATGGCCAGTTCTCTCACAGGACAAATAATGCACCCACCTATCTTATCAAGATTCGTCCAACTCTTATGATAGAGAATTTCGAAAGTTGGTATTATAAAACATAAAGTTTTTCCGGAACCAGTTTTCGAAGAGACCATTATATCACAACCCATTAATGAAATAGGAATACTTTTTATTTGAATTTTAGTGGGATAAATGTAACCCATTGAATTTAATTTTTCGACCATTATCTGTGAAATAGAAAAGGAATTAAATTTTGTTTTAAAACAATACAATTGGTTATTTTTAGAACTAATAATCTCTTTTTTCTTAATCTTCATATATATGTTTTTACTATTTTATTGTTGATGTTTATAATTTTAATATTTTTAAATAATTTAAAATGATGAAAAATACTAGAGTCTATGAATGTTGAATATATTTCATTTCGCTGATAATTAAATTTAAAATCATTTTTTAATAAATAGAGGATGAATTTACCTATTAATATTATACATTTTTATTTTTACCTTCAAAAAAAATGCTCATGTAGCACTGGCTTTTTTATTATTTACTGTGAAACCAATTAACACATAAAGTGTTATGAATTTTAGAGTGAAGGGGTACCTCAAATCAATATTTGGTTATCTTTTCTTTTTAATTAATTACCAGAATTTATTTTTAATTAATCAAAAATATTTTTTAAAAATTGATTAATTTCAAAAAATTCAATTTAAATTTTTTTATAAAAATATTTATAAAATTTTATTTTTAAAGACAAAAAAATTTATATTACGTATAAATTCCATTTAAAATTTTCTCCTATATTATAGAGATTTAACCAATTGTAAAATTTCCCAAATACCTCTAATTTATAATTTAAATATACAATCTAAATTTTTAAGATTGAAAAACAATTCTAAAAGTTTTCCATTTAAATTTTGAAAGATTTGTTATTGAAATCAAAGAATCAAGTATTTTTTAAACAGATTTGATTTATCTGATAAAAACTATAATGTATATGAAATAGGTTTTTTTCAAGAGTTTCATTATGTTACTTTGTCTAAAATTACCAATTTTAAATAATTCGATAATAGAAACACTTAAATTAATCTAGGTTTGAAGTAGTTCAAAGTTTACAATATGATTGTAAATTTCTTTTTTATTCAAGATTTTAAAATTAACATCTTTTTTAATAACTGCTAATTCAATGTCCGAATATTTCAGCCTTCCTTCTGTTGCTTCATTGAGACTAAAAAAACTGGCAAATAAAGTTTCTTCATATGCAATGTCTTTGTTCCATCTTTTATTTAAAAAGTTTAGACCATGATTTGATTTTTTACCAATAATATTAGCTTTTATATAAAAAACATCTCCATCAGGATTAAGTTGGAATAAATCGGGACCTTCGTTGGCGAATCCAATTATAAAAACACACAAACCAAAAGGTCTAACACTGCTCGAATAGGTGAACTCTTGAAAAAAATATGCAAGTTCTGTGATTAGCATTCTTGCAGATATTTGCTTACCAAAAATATAAGAGAAGTTTTTAGCAATTTTTCTGGCTCGTTTTACAACTATCTTTAAATCAGTTTTCAACCCACACCCAGCTAATCCTAAGCTTTTATCAACTATAAATATTTTAGATAATTGTTCTGACATTTTATCATCTTCGTTCAAATTTTGTTTAGCCATAATACAAACGCTATTTTTAGCTTTGAGTTGTATGATAGTTCATATTAGATATGTTGTTAAGGGAATCAATATAAAAAAAAAATTTATCTAATGAATACTTACTTTTAATAGCCACAATAGGATTACATAAAGTTACTGTTTTAAAGGCATAATCAGTTTGAGATAATCGACCTCGTGAGTTAAATACAGCTTCAATATAATTTGTCATATTAAAACTAAATTAAAAAATATTTTAAAAATTAATGTATTACAAAAATTTAATAAATTTATTAAACATTCCTTTTAGAATCCTAGTTAGATTGTGCTTTTTTAAACCAAATTCGATCTTGATATCATTAAAATTTTTAAGTTGGATACCAAGTGAAATTAATACAAGCAATTCCGATAGATTCAATATCTTTTTTTCTAAAAATTCCCACAAACAACTTTTTGAAATGATTGGGATTAGATAAGAAATTATTTTAAAAGAGACGATTGACGTTTTAGAAAAAATAAACAATCTTTTTAAATCAAGACTACTATAATATTTTTTTAAAACTCTTTTTGTTGTTTTAAGTTTACAACTTTCGATTATATTAAAAATTATATTCGTGGATAAATATTTAAAATCCATACTACACAGGGATAAAAACTCTTTTAAAAACTCTTTTTGAAAGAAATCTGTCCAGTAAAAACTTTCTGTATTAGACTTTGAAAATAATCTTATCATGACACATATGGTTTGTTTCCAATAAATTTCTCTTTTTGATTTTACTAATATTAAAGAAAATCCATTTTTTAACCAAAAACACAAGAGTTTAGGTGAAATCGAAAAAGAAACACCAATATAATCAATTGATGGTTGATATCTCTCCTCGAGATCTATCAATAGTGCACAAAGAATCTTTTGATCGTCGTTTAAATTGTTAAATTTTAGTGATAAATTCCTTTTTTTATCAATACAAAATTTTTTTAGTAATTCAATTGCTCGTGTCCCATAACCCATATCTTGAACATCTGGTTGCGTGGTAATTCGAATGATACGAATTCCTGAGAGTTCACCGAAACTTGAATCCTGAAAATGGGTTGATACAATCCATGGAAGTAAATCACCTGTACTGAATTTTTCATTAATTAAATTTCTTTCCATATAAACTCTGGATATTTGTCCTTCATATGAAAAATGAATGGCACTAAGAATATCTGGTAAAAAATTTGCTACAAAAGTTAAGGGCGAGGTCAAAACTAAAATTCTATGCGAAGGAGCAT
>Ga0335398_10008827_pt1 | contig 11818 bp, 13 predicted proteins | sample BON03_FD_205742 | JGI IMG/M metagenome (GOLD analysis project Ga0335398, IMG submission 205742) | Freshwater microbial communities from Lake Bonney liftoff mats and glacier meltwater in Antarctica - BON-03 (spades assembly) (version 2) | ecosystem: Environmental > Aquatic > Freshwater > Ice >...
CTTAAGGAGTTACTAACACCCAGGCTTAAGTACTTTGATTAAAGGATGGCGCTGATGCCGAAATTTCGTAGTCTGCAGAACCAACCAACCCCAATTTTTATTGGTGGCACGGGGCGAAGTGGAACGACAATTCTTGGTGATCTATTAAATGAACATTCTTTAATTCAAACAAGTAATCCAACCGAGATAAAGTTTTTCTCAAATAGAGGTGGTTTCCTAGACCTGATCTTTGGATCTATGGAATCGAACGCGGAAGATCGCGCGCCAGTTTCCATTCTTCATTACAGGACTTATCGGAAGCGAAAATCAACTGCCCAGGCACAACGCGAGCGACGCTTCATCGAGTTAGAGGAAAAAATTTGGCAGAAGTGGTGGGAGATCGATGCCGTGGCACCCCATGGACCGGGGTTGCATGTTGGCATCGAGAAGGAAGCCCTCAGAAAACTTCTAAGTTCATATAAAAATAAGTTAATTAAAAATCCGATTCCGGCAGCTACTTCATTTCTAAATGAATTCATTGCAAATCAAAGAGACCACGGGGGCGAAAAGTATTGGGCAGAGACAACACCAATGAATATTTCATACGCCCACCGTCTTATAAAAGTTAGCCCCAACGCACTCTTTATCGTTATGAAACGTGATCCGCGAGATGTGATTGCATCTCTGCTCAAGAAAGACTGGGGACCAACTACCGCTTTGCAAGGAGTGGAGTGGATAGAGAATCGTTTAAAATCAGATCAAGCGGCTCTGCAATCAGTTCCGAAGCATCAGCAATTAACGATTTATTTAGAAGATCTAGTCACAAATAAACCACAAGAGACTTATAGGAAGATTTTGGATTTCCTAAGACTTGAAGATGAAGTTGCTATGCGCAATTTTCATAAGGAAAAGATGACGGCAGATAACGCCTCCACTGGTCGCTGGAAGAGTGAAATATCAACACCAGAATTTGAAGCAGCTATTGATGCGATGGAATCGCGCTTATAAAGAGTTGTCGCTCAATAAATCTGAGTGTTAACTGGGAACATTGGCGCTTTTATTTGTCATTCCCTGAGTTTCCACCCAACCAGCGATTTCAAGATGCGACCGCAAGACCCGCAATTTACCCTTTCCTGGGGCAATTCGATCCCAACGATAAGGAGTAATAAATGAAAACTATGCGTCGCGGTGCAGTAGTTGCATTCGCAATGGCAGCGGCTTTGACCCTGTCAGCGTGCAGCAGCTCAACAGAAGAGACTGCAGTTGAAGAAACACCTGCAGTTGGAACAGTAGTTGATGTAGCAGTTGCGACTGACGGTTTTGCAACATTAGTTGCAGCGCTAACAGCAGCAGGGTTGGTGGACACACTAAACGGTGAAGGTCCATTCACAGTATTTGCACCAACAGATGATGCATTTGCTGCTTTGCCAGCCGGTGTACTCGATGCGCTATTGCTTCCTGAAAACAAAGCGACTCTTGTAAAGATCCTTACCTATCACGTGGTGGCAGGTAAAGTAATGGCAGCAGATGTGACAGATTCAGATGTCGCAACAGTTGAAGGCCAGACTGTAAAGCTTGCAACTATGGGTGGAGTTACCGTTAACGGTGCCAATGTTGTAATCGCAGATGTGATGGCGAGCAACGGAGTAATTCACGCAATTGATGCCGTGATTTTGCCTCCAGATGTGGATGTAGCAGCTCTATTGGGCTAGTAATTAAGAAATAAAATGGTCGTCTCGAAATGAGGCGGCCATTTTACTTTTCCCTAGAAAAAGTCTTCTCGGTGTTTGGATATCACCTTCCGCGATTCGTGCGAGAAAATAGTTTTCTCCAGAAGTACTGCAATCGCACCATAATCCGAGAATTGCGACTTACTTTCACCACAAAATTGGCAGACCTCTGTCGCACTCGGTATTTGTTTCTGGCATTTGGGGTTAAGACAAAGCGGCATTTAAATCCTCCAACAGCAGAGGTTAAGTTAATAAACTGGGAAACACTTGCGAGTGGGTTGTGAGGGATTCGAACCCCCAACCCAGGCATTAAGAGTCTACCTTAAGGCGTTTCTAAGCGTACTTAGTCGCTTCTCTATACATGATTTATACTCGTGAGACAGTAGGGAATAACTAGGGGTGTTAGACAAGTGTTAGACAGATTTCTTATCCCCCATTTATGTATGGCGGACCCAGGATTTGCAAATTCTAAAAAGTTAAAAACAAAATACTTAAATAGATGAACTTACTAAAAGCCCGAACAGGACGAACGCAGTAAGTGTTCCACTTGCCGCTGTGGTCCTACATCCCATCGTCGAAGAACTGGTACCACGCGACGCTTGCGGAGCTCTCAGAGGAACTCCAACATTTGTCGGTAGCAAAGCCTCCAATGATGGTTTTATCAACGGACCAGCAACTTTTTACCATGGCAAAGTGTTTATGCAGAGTTCGCTTTTATGGATGTGCTGTGGCCAGATGTAACGCGTCAAACTCTCTAGCGAGCAATTGAAGAATATTGCGCACGGACATGAAGGTTTGGAAAAGCATAGATTTTTTCAAACATCAAATCGCCATTGGGTGATCAAGGGGAGTAGCTACAGTGATCAGCGCATCACACTCAGCGCAGGTTGCATCATCGAGAAATTAGAGCTCGATCTCGTAATCTTCCAAGTTAAATTGCGCAGTGATACGGATTAAATTACTGCCACAAGCAGGGCATCCAATCGTAGGTATGCCCCTAAAATTTCCCACTTCAGTTACTCCTCTTCATTTAACTAAGGAGGAGCCCAAGAAAATTATCTTAGGCTCCCCGTTAATGATTGTTAGCAGTTCTGTCCAGCTACAAGATTGGCAAGGTTTGATCTCATCACAGAGATGTAGTCACCACTATCTTCTGGAGTAAATTCCAAAGCTGATAGTAAGCTGGTGTCCGCTCCAATTTCTTTTGCAACCCTTTCAACGAGTGCCTTTGGTAGAACTTCTTCGAAGTAAACCATCGCTATCTTTTTAGCCTTACTCACCTTGGCGATTAAGGAGAGAAGTTTTGCATCCGGCTCATCATTTGGCGAGATACCGCCGATTGCGATCTGCTCAAACCCGTAACGTGAACTTAAGTATCCGAATGCCGCGTGTGATGTGACCAGGGCCTTGACCTTACAAGAACTAAGCTGGCTTTTCATATCGGAATCAAGAGAACCTAGGCGCTCTAAAACTGACTCCAGGTTTGTTTTGAAAACACTCACAGAATCTGGTGCAGCTTTACTTAAAGATGTTGAAATTTGCTTGGCCATTGCCATCATATTTGTTGGATCCAACCAGACATGTGGGTCTTTTCCTTCTACTAAAGTCTCCTTGCCAATATCATTTGGCGCATTCAATATTAGTAACCCGGGTGACTTAAGTAGGTCAATGGCCTTTGATGAATCTTTCAAATTTGCGATGGCTGCTTCAACATCTGGCTGAAATCCTGCACCGATATAAAAAGTTATCTGTGCATCGGTTAGTGAGGCAACAGCTTGCGGATCTAGAGTCAGATCATGTGGCTCTACCCCATCAGGCGTGAGAGAGGTTACGTTCACATCATCGCCACCAATTTCAGAAAGTAACCACTGAACTGGATAAAAGTTGGCGACAGTTTCGATTTTGACGGTTGCCTTATCCTCAGTAGATGAACAACCAGAGATAAGTAAGGTAAGCGCCAACAATACGGCCACCGTTGCTAACTTATTACTTCGCATTAATTTCATATATTTCTAGCTCCTTTATGTTTTGTTTTCTTGTTTTGATTTTTAACTCTATTAACTCGGGATATCTTTCTTGATTTTTTGGATAGTCGGTAATTAGCCACTGGATCAGTAAATTTGTTAAAACCACTGAATGCATTCCTCCAAACCAGATTGGTCTATGCCCCATCAACCGCTCCTGTTTTGTGGGCATAACTACAACCACGTCGCCCAATTCGCATGGACCCAAACATTCCGTAGTAACTACTTCCACTTCTATTTCTGTGATTAAAACAAGCAAGCTCAATCTCTCCTCGGCATTTGTGCGCTGTCCAGTCTTCTTGCCACAGCAGCACCCACGACAGACTCGTAACCGGCGCTTCTCAATTTGTTGCGGCATGATTTAACTCGTTACTCCATCTAGAGTCATTACCGTCTTTGGAAGTCGTATTTGAAACAGGCGGATGAAATATGAAATTCCTAGAAGTAAGGTGCAGGAGAGCGCAACAGAAGGCCCAACTGGGATGCCGAGGTGGTAGGAGGCGAAAACACCAATGATGCTTGCACTCACACCAATTCCAACTGCCATATAACGTGCTTTAAGCATATGCAATCCAAGTATGCGGGTGGCAAGGGCAGGTACAACACTTAAGGAGATAGTCATCAAGACGCCTACTGAACCTAAGCCGATCACCGTTGTACCAGCCAAAGACAACATTAGTAGAGCATCAACTCGCAATACATTCACTCCGATTGCGGCGGCATGGTTGCGGTCAAATGAAACAGCAATAAGTTGCTCTTTTAGAAAACTTATAATTAATACGACGACGACGCCTGCAGCAAGGATGGTAAGCGTCTCACTTATTGAAGCAGATAGCGCGTTTCCAAATAAAATGTGCGTAAGTGATCTCGAATCTGATGAACGAGAAGACAGAATAATTCCGAGAGCGAAGAAGGCTTGAGAAACTGCTCCAACCGCACCATCTTCAGTTGATTGTCCATAAACAACCATTACCGTAACAATGAGTGCAAGAACAAGTGCTGTTAAAAGCGCCCCCGCCATAAGGCTTATTCCAGCCATTGCTGCTAGGATGATGCCCGGTAATACCGAGTGAGACATCGCATCGGTGAGATAGACCATGCGACGAGTCACCGCCCAATATCCAGTAATTGGGGCTACGACTCCCGCGATCACTGAGATCAGCAGCGCATTACGCATAAACTCATATTGGAATGGCTCAATAAACCAATTTAGTGCCATCATGATAACGAATTCACATTTGCAAAATTATTGCCATAGAGTTCGGACAGAATCTGCGTTGGCTTACCATCTGAAACGATGTTATTAGCCAGTAAAATAGCGCGAGTAAATGCTTCGTTGACAACATCTAATTCGTGCATGGCTGCGATTATGAGCGTTCCCTCCTGGGCACGTTGGCGAAGTACTTGCATGACTTTGTCTGCAGATGGTTGATCTAGACCAGATAGCGGTTCATCCAAGAGCAAGATTTCTGGCTTACTAACCAGACTACGAGCAATTAAAACTCTCTGTGCCTGCCCACCGGATAAGGATGAAAGAATTCGGTCAGCCAAGTGTGAAGCATCTACATCGGCAAGTGCTTGTAGCGCTAATTTTCTTCTTAACTCCTTCTTTCGAAAACCGGTTAAGTGAATTTCCTTTGACATGCCTGTTATCACGACATCTATAGCACGTAATGGCAGATCCCAGCGTAGGTCGGCACGTTGAGGCACATATCCAACTCCTGGTTGATGATGTCCATGATTGCAATCACGCTTGCCGATAAACATCTTGCCGGTAAAACGAGTAAGGCCGGAGATCGCCAACAAGATTGAACTTTTACCAGCACCATTTCTGCCGATAAGTGCTACTAGCTCACCATCTGTAAATGACATGTTCGCATTACTTACTGCTTTGTAACTTCCTCGATAGACCGAGAAGTCTTCTAGCGCCAAGGCTACTTTCTTAGCAAGTAAATTTTGTGTCATCAGAATTTTACAGTGTAGATAGCACCATCAGCATGGGCAATGGTGATCTGGCTGCCAGCAAGGCTCCACGTAATACAACGCACCTCTTGGGTTGAAACTTTGCCGAAAGTTTTACGTGGCAGTAGTGGCTTACCTTCCACGCCTAATTCAAGATCCCAAAGCCGGACAGAACCTGCACCATCTCCTGTTGCAACAACTCCCTTTTGCGTTGGATGCCAACTAATTGCTGTTGCACCATTTGTTTGCTTAGGAAGAAGTACTGGTGCGCGCCCCTTAGGACCCTTTCCAGCAAAGTTCCATACGGTGACTTCTTCGGCGCCATTGTTTGCAAGCCATAATCCACTTGCATCAAATTTTGCCAGTGTTACCTTACTTTGAAACCCTTGCATTTCAAGGCGGGTCGAATCCTTAACCTTAAACACTTGTAGCGAAGCATCTTGATTACCGCTGACAATCCAATCTCCAAAAGGGCTAACCGCTAAACACAGCAGTGAACCAATAAACTCCTTTTTAAGGGTTGGCGCTGTAGAAGACGTATCAATGATCGAAACACCACCATAAGTGGCCACTGCAATCGTTGTCTGATCGGCCAACCAGGAGATATCGGTAGCGGTTGACGTTAAATCTTCGGAAGTGAAGAGCGGAGTGCCTTCAAAAGAGAAGAGTAATAATTTTTTCCCATAAGCAACTGCTAAAACGGTCCCATCTTCATTCCAGCGTGATGTCGCAGACCACTTTCCACGCACTTGTTTAATCATCCTTCCTGTTGGTACGTGTACAAGAACTATGCCTTCAGGACCGCTGACTGCAGCTACTCTTTTTTGCGATGAATACGCGATGCTATTTCCACCAACTGATGTTTCAAACAAATTCCGATAACCAAGGTCAGCACTCCATTGACCAAGAAAGCCTTCGGCATTAAGTGTGAGAAACTCACTGCCATGGGTGGAAACCATAGATATTGGTGAGATTTCAACAGGAGCTATCGTATCTGTGGACTTTGCAATCATTTGACAGTGGCTTTCACTTTAGATTTCGCGAGTTTTTTCTCTTTTATAATGCACTTAATGAAACTCTCGGTCAAATCTTTACGGTCAAGATTTCTTCCAATGAAGACCATTCGATTTTTACGAGGAGCATCACCCCATGGAGTCGTAAATTCACCATTAAAGAGCATATGAACGGCATGGAAGCAGTATCTCTCTTCGTTGCCTGCAATACATAGAATTCCTTTACTTCGAAAAATATCTGTTCCCTTTTCGCCTAGTAAAACTCCCAACCACTTATTAAGCTTGTCAATATCTAGGTCACCATCAATTTCAATACCTACGCTTGAAATACTGGAGTCATGCACATGATCGGTGTCAGTTAAAAATGATGGATCTGTGTCCATGATTCGCTGCAGGTCGAATGCACCGATATCTAGGACCTCTCGCAGATCAACATCGGCATTTATTGAGGTAAAAATCTGAACTGAAGAGTTTAATTTCTTAATCTCAGCTATGACTGCTTCTTGTTCTTCTACTGAGGCGATATCCATCTTGTTAAGAATTATTCGATCTGCAAACGCTATTTGCTCTACCGACTCATTCTCAACACCAGCTTCTTTAACTTCAGTAAGGTGTTGAAGAGCATGCTTGGCATCGACCACAGTGATGATGGCATCTAATCTAAAGGCCGCCTTTAATTCATCATCGACAAAGAATGTTTGTGCTACCGGGGCAGGATCGGCCATGCCAGTTGTTTCAATAATGATTCGATCAAACTTGTCGCGACGCTTGATCAAATTGCCCAAGATGCGAATCAAATCCCCGCGCACAGTGCAGCAGATGCAACCGTTGTTCATTTCGAAGATTTCCTCATCGGATGCAAGAACTAGGGCGTCATCAATTCCAACCTCACCGAACTCATTTTCGATTACAGCGATCCGCATCCCATGATTTTCAGTCAGGATGCGGTTGAGGAGGGTGGTCTTTCCTGCCCCCAAGAAGCCAGTAAGAACTGTGACTGGGATCAGATCCTGAGCCATAAAAACCTCCATAGTATGCTTGCTAATGATAACGATTATCATTATGATAGTGATATGGTCAAGGAAAGTCAAAGTAAAACCTGCCGCTATATCTGGCGCTTAAGAATGAAAGTGAATGCCGCTAGCGTGCCAAGATTTTTTCAAGATTCAGGATTTTCTTTGCGTCCCTTTGAACGCGGTGTCGATGAACACATCTGGCTCGATGTAAATAACTTTGCCTTTGCTGGACACCCAGATCAAGGAAATTGGAATTACGGGAAGCTGCACTCAAGAATGGATGAAGCGTGGTTTCGGCACGAGCGATTCATCTTATGCTTTAAGGAGGAGGAGCTTGCAGGTTTTATTTGGAACAAATCCGTGAAGGAGGAGTTCAGCCAAGTTGGAGAGATTCACATTATTGCCGTATCACCACATCATCAAAACTGTGGCTTAGGGCGGGCATTAGTAAAACAATCACTTGCAATGATGCACGAAGATGGTTTTGATGAAGCAATTGTTTATACTGATGAAACAAATACTGTAGCTATTAGACTCTATGAAAGTGTTGGTTTTTCCCTTGAAGTAATTGAGCCTGCTGAATAAACCTAAGCGCACTTTTTGCAGATGCCATAGATGTCGACAAGGTGGTGTAAATCAATAAATCCCTTGTCCACTCCAGTTTTTCTACTCCACTCTTCAATTGCATCTCCTGCAATTTCAATAGTTAATCCACACTTTCGACAGATTAAATGATGATGGTGACCTGAACGTTGGCCACATCGCCGGTACAAACTTTCACCATCGATACTTCTAATTACATCAATCTCACCTGACTTAGCCAGAGCCTGGATAGCCCTATACACAGTAGCAAGGCCCTCTTTTATCTGAAGGGACTGCTGCAACCATCATCAAAAGCGAAATAAAGGAAGTCGTAAAGAGACTTTCGTGGTCAGAGAACTTCATTCCAGTACCCGCCCAAACAATAATTGCCAGTCTGACGATTACGACAACCCCCGAGAGAATTCGATAACTTTCGAGGTATGAATGATTACCAAGCTGAATCTGTCGCTCATCTAGGAATTCATCTGGAGCATCGGAAATTAGGCGGTTGGAAGTTCGCATAACCGCCTGCGGACCTCCTTCTGGCGTAGTTTCCTGTACCAAGAGGACCCTTTGTTTTGAGTGAATTTCTCCATTTCATGCACGCTGAGAGACCTAAGGCTGAATTTGGTGAGTAATCCCGACCTGCTTTTGCTCCCTGATGATTTTCTTGTCATTTCGAACTGCCTTTCTTGAATGGTGTATTTGAAAAGATTTGGCTGACGGACGATTGCAGCGCCTCTGCAATCTTTAGAGCCAGGGCCAAAGAAGGGCTGTATTCCCCACGTTCGAGATAGCCGATCGTTTGATAGTGGACCCCTACCGTCTTGGCGAGATCCTGCCGAGAAATGCCGGCCTGGCTTCGCAATTCCTCAATCCGGTTAAAGACGGGATCCTCTTTGTATCTGCTCATGAGATGTAGCATATATGCTATGTAGCATTAATGCGACATCTTTGGTCGCCCCTTTTTCCCGGAATTTCCCAGCCTAATCGATTATAATTTGGTGTTTCTGTGAGGAGTGCAAATGAATATTGATAAGAAGAGTGGATCTTTCCTTGGAGTCATCGTAATTTTGGTGGCCGCACTTGGGGTCGTGCTGTATCAAAATTCAGATTGAACGGGTTCGCAAGACGTAGGTTCCATGATCGAAGCGCAGGACAAGCTTTACAAGATGGGTACCGATAACAGTAATTCTGAGTTTGCGATGAACTCAGATGAAAGCATGTTTGCCCAGCAGATGATTCCTCATCACGAGCAAGCGGTGACCATGTCTGAATATGCTTTGGCTAATTCCACAAATCAAGAGGTGCTGGATTTGGCAAAGCAGATAAAGGAAGCACAAGCACCTGAAATCGCCCAAATGAAATCCTGGCTTGATGGTGCCGGTGCCGGATCCATGATGGATCACGATATGGGCATAAGTGGGATGCTCTCCGATTCTGATTTAGCAGCACTCGAGGTCGCAACTGGCAGAGATTTCGACATACTTTTTCTACAGGGCTTGATCGCGCATCATGAAGGAGCCATCGCGAGGGCGACCCAGATTGAAAATTCAAGAAATAAGGAGATTAAGAGTCTATTCAAAAGTGTTTCTGAGCGTACTTAGTCGCTTCTCTATGCGTGATTTATACGCCTAAGATGGTAGGGAATAATTAGGGGTGTTAGACAAGTGTTAGACAAAACTAAATAAAGAGATTGACTAAGCACGAACAGAATTAAAATAAATGCTCTGACCTGCACTTACTCGGTGGGTTGTGAGGGACTCGTTATCAAACCTTCTAGCCAGTCCCTTTGACCCATATTTCAGATATCTCCGCTTTGGACTCATCTCTTATATTAGGGGTTGTGGGTGACAAATCTAGAGAAATATCGAAATGACCATTTATTTGAGCCTGGGCACTTTCTAAATTTATGGTTGTAGCCTAGTCTCCAACAATGAGAATCCAGGGGAGAAGGAGATTGATTTCTATTGCTCTTATTTCCATATTTACCCTGGCTTCTAGCCAACTGGCTTATTCAGCAGCCCCAGTGAAAGCAGGGGGAGTTTGCAAAACCTTGAAGCAAATTAAGGCTTTCCAGGGAAAGAAATTCACTTGTATCAAATCTGGAAAGAAACTTGTATGGAGCAAGGGAGTTGTCCTGCAAACACCAACACCAACACCAACACCAACACCAACACCAACACCAACACCAACACCAACACCACCACCAACACCAACACCAACACCAACACCAACACCAACACCAACACCAACACCAACACCAACACCAACACCAACACCAACACCAACACCAACACCAACGCCAACACCAACACCAACACCAACACCAACACCAACACCAAAAAATATGACACCACTGGAGAAACTCAATCAAGATATTTATGAGCGATATTTAAAGTCACGTAACATAACTTCGCCTAACTTTAATTTTGTTCTTTGTCCAAATGTCAATCAAAAAATGGCTGATTTGACTATGACCGCCTATAGGGATGCTTACGCTTTCTGGAGTCAGATTTACACACCTAAGTCGAAGGTGAATTGGCTCTTAATGAGTGAAAAGGATTGGGATTGCTGGTATTCAAAGACAATTGAATTTGAAGGGCCAACTGCCGATCGAGGAGTATGGAACAAGTCCACAGGGATACTTGGCCATTGCACAGTCGGGGTAAACGCATTCTGCGGATACGGCACTGGTGTAAGGGAAAACGGAGTTTTCGCTCAATATAACCTGATTGGTAGTGAATATAACGAACCACCCACGCCTATGACAGTCCATCATGAAACCGCTCATATTTATCAGATGCAAGTAATGTCTGATAATTACTTGACTTCCAAGAAGGACACAATTGCGTGTTGGTTTATCGAGGGTCAAGCCAATCTCTTTGGAATGGCTATCGCCTCGAAAGGTGTGACGACCACGAATCGTAATTTCGAACTTTCACGTTTACTGAAAGTTTATCCAGGAGGATCATCATTCACACAGAATCAATGGCTTGAGGTACTGAATGTTTTGAAGAGTAATTATGATTTCTGTTTTAAAAACGAACTTGGGTACTCGTTGGGATGGTTAGCCTTGGAATGGACATACATGAACTATTCGATCGAGCAGATGCACACATTTTTGGAGTCAATTTCCAAAAGTTTAACTTGGTCGGAGGCAATTCAAACTCATTTGAAAATGGATGAACAGGGTTACCTAACGAAGATCGCCGAGTATTTGGAAAGAGAAGTTTAAGCCGGTCCTTGAAAGAGGTAGAGATTTGATTTGGAGGACTAGTGGAAGATTCCACTAGTCAAGCTTTTAATCTACATCCAAGGTTTGGACATATTTCTCGGATTCACCTACAAATGTGGGTTGTGAGGGACTCGAACCCCCGACCCGGTGATAGCGAGTTATCACCCAAGTCAGCAGAACACTTTTACTGGAAAACTGACTCGACCAATGTTGGAATCTGTACTCAAAAAGGGCGGTAGATTTGCCTCCGTTGTTAATTAACTAGGAAACGCCC
>Ga0335398_10008830_pt1 | contig 11813 bp, 11 predicted proteins | sample BON03_FD_205742 | JGI IMG/M metagenome (GOLD analysis project Ga0335398, IMG submission 205742) | Freshwater microbial communities from Lake Bonney liftoff mats and glacier meltwater in Antarctica - BON-03 (spades assembly) (version 2) | ecosystem: Environmental > Aquatic > Freshwater > Ice >...
TCTCTCGCTCCCATGTCTTTGTCCTTGTATCCACTCAATGTACCAACACACCTTTTCCACTCCTTTCCACTCTCTCAACACACAACCAAGCGTCTGTTGCATTCATCTGCCAGATATAATCCCTATTGGTGATTCGCTAAAATGTCCCCCCTCCCTTCACCATTTCTCATCGAAATCTGCAAGGCTTGAGGTCTTCCCTCCCATCGGTAAGTATGACTTGTGGAGTCAACGCGTGGATTTGCAACACTGTGTCATCTGATGATGCCAGTTGTTTCCTACTGTTTACCTTACCACATGAAGTGTATATGATGACACCTTCACTTGTCGCATTCTTGCTCTGTTAATCTGCACATCTTGAAATAATCGTTCGCTCGCTGCCATTTCTTTGTCCTTGTATCCACTCAATGTACCAACAAACCTTTGCCATTCCTTTCAACTCTCTCAACGCACAACCAAGCGTCTGTTGCATTCATCTGCCAGATATAATCCCTATTGGTGATTCGCTGAAATTTCCCCCTCCCCTCCCCTTCCGTCCCTCCGTTCCCCGACACCTCCCCCTTAATACAAAAAGAGGTGAAGGAGGTTGGTTGGGCACTGGAGCGGTAGTCTCGCAAAGGACGACGATCTCGCACCTATCGACCGCATCCAAGGCGACTTCCGAGAGCGCTCTGTTGCGATTACCTCCCGCTGCTACCAGCTCAGTTCGGTGAAATCAGCCTGTGACTTGATGACTAATCAATTGAGCGCACCCCGATCTACCATCAATCGTTTCCCACCCTCGGTGGATTTGATCTCATCTGCGATCAGTAGTAACCTTGTCCTGCGAGAGAAGGGCGTTCACGTGCAACCTTCCTTACTTTCTTGTCTTAAATGAAGTGTGATTACGATTGGTTTATTTCTTCAATTGTGTTCTAGTATGAGGTACCGTTGGGTTTTGTTTTCTTGCTTTTTCTACAAATGTCATGTGACCTAGTTAAATTCTCACACATGAGCATGAACGAGGCTTTCTCGACAGTGTCTCGTGCGCGTAGCAAATCACGCACAACTCCTAATACGGGGTTTGTCAAGATTCTCTACAAATATCAGATCAGTGAGTCAAGTCCTCACAGACGCACTTCTGAGCACCACCGAGTCTTTCTCGGCATTGACTCGTGTCAGGTCAGTTGGTTAAAATAATTCTCGTTGAGCACCACCGAGTCTTTCTCGGCAGTGACTTTTGCGCGTAGCAAATCACACCCTACTCCTTCCTATACGAAGTGTGTCACGAGTCTCTACAAATATCAAATCAGTCAATTCAAGTCTTCACAGACGCACTTTTGAACACCACCGTGTATTTCTCGGCAGTGACTCGTGCGCGTAGTGGGATCAGTGAGTCAAGCAAGTCCTCAGAGACGAACTTTTGAGCACCGCCGAGTTTTTGTCGGCAGTGTGACTTGTGCACGTAGTAAATCGCACAGTAGTCCTAATACCGGGTTTGTCACGATTCTGTGTAAAGGTGAGATCAGTGAGTCAAACCTTCACACATTCACTGGCACTTGTGAGCACCACCGAGTCTTTCTCGGTAGTGACTCGTGCGCGTAGTAGAACACATACTACTCCTAATACAGGATGTGTCAAGATTCTCTACAAATGTCATGTGACCTAGTTAAATTCTCACACATGAGCATGAACGAGGCTTTCTCGACAGTGTCTCGTGCGCGTAGCAAATCACGCACAACTCCTAATACGGGGTTTGTCAAGGTTCTCTACAAAGATCAGATCAGTGAGTCAAGTCCTCACAGACGCACTTCTGAGCACCACCGAGTCTTTCTCGGCATTGACTCGTGCAAGTGGTAAATCACACACTACCCTTAATACGGGTGTGTCAGGATTTTCTACAAATATGAGATCAATGAGTACAACAACCCTCACAGACGCAAGTCTGAACACCACCGAGTATTTCTCGGCAGTGACTTGTGCGCGTAGAAAATTGCACACTTCTCCAATTACAGGGTGTGCCGGGATTCTGAGACTCTATAAATGTCAGGTGAATTGGGTAAATCCTCACACATGCACTTGTGAATACCACCGAGCCTTTTTTGGGAGTCTCGTACGCGTAGTAAATCACACACTACTCTTCATATACGGTTTGTCAAGATACTCTACAAACGTCAGATCAGTGAGATAAACCCTTACAGACACACTTCTGAGCACCGCCAAGTCTTTCTCGGCTGTGACTCGTGCGCGTAGTAAACCACACAATACTCCTAGTTCGGGGTGTGTCAAGTCACGGTTTCTCTACAGTGACAAATGTGGGATTCAGTGAGATAAATCGTCACAGACGCAAGTTTGAACACAGCTGAGTCTTTCTCGACAGTGACTCGTGCGCGTAGCAAATCACACCCTACTTCTAATACGAGGTGTGTCACGATTCTCACAAATGTCAGGTGAGTGAATTAAACCCTCACAGTCGCACCTTTCAAAACCACCGAGTCTTTCTCGGCAGTGACTCGTGCGCGTAGTAAATCGCACACTACTCCTAATACCTGTCGGGTGTGCCCAGACTCTCTACAAATGTGAGATCAGTGAGTCAAACCCTGACTCATGCACTGTTGAGCTCAACCGAAAACTTTCAAGTCTCGGGCGCGTAGTAGTAAATCACACACTACTCCTAACACGGGGTGTGTCAAAATTCTCTACAGATGTGCGATTCAGTGACTTAAACCTTCAAAGATGCACTTTTGCAATTTTCCTGATACGGGAGTGACAAAATTCTCTACGAATGAAAGATCAGTATATTTAAACACGAACTTTTTGAGCATCACCATGTCTTTTTCGGCAGTGACTCGTGCGCGTAGTGAATCAAATACTAGGCTACTCTTATTATGGAATGTGTCACGATTCTCTACAAAAATGAGATTCGGTGAATTAAATAAACCTTCACAGACGCACTTTTGAGCACCCCGAGTCCCCCTCGGCAGTGACTCATGCGCGTAGTAAATCATACACTACTCCTAATACGGGGTGTGTCAAGATTCTTGAAATGTGAAATCTGTGAGTCAAACCCTTACAGATTCACTTTGGGCACCACTGAGTCTTTGTCGGCATTGACTCGTGCGTGCAGTAAATCACACACTACTCCTAATACCGGGGTGTGTCACGATTCTCTATGTGAGATCAGTGAGTCAAACCCTCAGATGCTCTGTTGAGCACCACAGAGTCTGTTTCGACAGTGACTCGTGCGTGTAGTTTACTAAATCACACACTACTCCTACTACGGGGTGTACGAGGTGTGTCAAGATTCTCTACAAATGTCAGGTGAGTGAATTAAATCCCACAGTACTTCTGAGCATTACTGAGTCTTTCTTGGCAGTGACTCGTGCGCGTAGTAAATCACACACCAATCCTAACATGGATGTGTCAAAATTCTATACAAATACGTGATTGGTCAGTCAAATCCTCACATACGCACTTCTGAGCACCACCGTGTATTTCTCGGCAGGGACTGGTGCGCCTCAAGAAGGGCATGCGCCCCTCACGAAATATAACCAGGAGGGCATGTACCCCTCACGGAAGATAACCCGTTCTCTGAAAAGCAACGGAAGCCCCTGCACCAGTGCAGGAGGAACTGGGCGTCGTTTGCGACTTCTCTCTGGTTCACTCTGACCGAGTGTGCTCAATTGCACCTCGGGATGAGCGCGGCGAGTGGATATGTGTGAACTTGAAAGGTGCAGGATAGCAAAAAGGCTAACACCTGGCAAAGCAAAATCAATCAAACTCCTTCAATCCCTCTTTGGGAGAATTGGCAGAGCTATGGCCTTGCCTCGCGTACTCAGATGCCATGAGTCTCACGGTGTCACACACTTCTCACCTTCCGGAACTCAAGGACATGCAATACTTCCTCAACATCATCCTCGAGAAGGGCATGCGCCCCTCACGAAAGATAACGCTCGGAGCGCCTGCACGACCACACGTTCTCATCTGGACTGATGCATGTGATGATAACGAATACAGGGGATTGGGTCTCGTATCGGTCGACACTGACGACTCCTCACCGCATTGCACGATGTCTGCAGTTGTGTGCCCGCCATGGTTGCTCGCCACCTTCAAGGCGCAGTGCTCCTGGGTCATTTGGGTTCTGGAAATGCTTGCAGGTCTGTGCGGCCTTCTCACACTAGGCCAAGAATTGCGCGGGCGCCCAGTCTATTTCTTTTGCGACAACACGGCGGCATGGAGCAGTATGATCACGGGCTATTCAAGCTCCAAGACGATGGCTCGCGTGAGCGCGCTTTTTCACCTCTTCGTAGCAGCCCTCGACATAGATTTGTGGGTGGAGTGAGTCAACACGACGCATACATTGCAGACCTGCCCAGTAGGCCTCTTAGTGGGCGCGGCGAACTCTCAAAGATAATCTGTCGGTTTTGTTTGGTTGTGAATCTAAATCGGCGTTTAGTTCTAAACCCCGTCTAGTCTCTGTTTAGTGACCCCTGAACTAAACCCCCCTTCAGGGTTTAGTTTAGGAAACCCTAATTCGGTAACCCTAAAACCGTAACCCTAGGTATCTAACCCTAGGGATTGTCCTAGAGTCTTTAAAAACTTGAGCTGATTTACCCCTGCGTTTTTACCCATTGGAACTACCTTACAATTTCTGAATGAATACTCTACTCGCACTACTACTACCAATTTCACCACACATACAAGGCACTCGCTCGCGTAGCGACGGACATACACAAGTCTTCAGGTCTCTCTCAGGAGAGGTGTTCACCCCACTCGAGAACATCTCATGTCTGGAGTTCGTGATCCGAGGGAACACTGTTGGTTGAGATGAATAACTGCTGATTAACATTGCAATGGTGTCCAGTCTTCAGGTGAGGTGTTGCAAACATATGCACACAGATGCTGGAAGGCATACAATATTCTTCTGTTTTTGTATCAAAAGCTGCGCCCGAGGGAGGAAATCAGCTGCTGTGTGAGGCATTTGTCGGCTAAAAGTTAGCTGGCGCACCTCGCCAAATTTCAAGACAAGAGATGGGAACCCGCCCGCGACTGCGTCTTGAACCCTGTTCTCTGTCTGTCTACACAGTGGCAAGACGCTCTACGTGAAATTTCTTTCCACCATCTCCGTCACATTTTCCGAAGAAAAAAGGGGGGGGGGGCTGGCGAGTCAGCTCTTTCATGTCTCGCTCGCCGGCGACCACCCGAAAGTGATGACAAATAATCTAGTGTACACTGCGACAAAGAAAGGCCTATGACACGAGGGCAAAACAGCCGATTCTTGGATGTTAGTTGAAAACAGTTGGTTTGACACAACTATTGACACGTCACGCTGGCGCAATCTAGAGGTTATAAATGGCAGAGACTCTTTTAGTCCACGACTCACTGCGTAGTGTGACTCAGGTTGATCCCTTCGGGCGACCTCCTGTCTCGATCTGTCTCACGCGGGTGAGCAGTCTACAAGAAGAGCAAATACCGGGTGAGACATTGATGATCTGCCATCGCATGAGGAACCCGCGGGGTTCTAAACTACATTCGCATTCGGATGACTTACCCTTTTCACCTTGGTTGCCACTGGCGTCATACATACTCCTCAGAGTAGGACGGGGATTTGTTATGGTCACTGATGATGCTGCGTATCCCAGGGGAAACACAGCATTATCCTTCGATTTGGCTTTCTACCGTGCTTTCAGCGCCTTTCGTACTCCGGAGACTTGTCGTTCTCGCCTTGATTGCGACCGGTGCGCGTTCTACAGAGCGGGGCGGACCACGGATGATTTTCTCAGAGAAAATCGACATGATCTTTGTAACGTATTCTCGACGAGGGTCCCCTGCTTTTGTCCTCCTTCTCTCTATGAGTCTTTTGGAAAGGATGATACCAGGTGAGATGACTCTAGTGATAAAATATTTCGTCAGAAAGGGGTCTGGCAATCTCTACAGCAGCGCGTGTCTGGTATTATGATTGTCAAGGCGCGCAACAGACGTGCGAAAACACGCAGGTTGCAACACGCAAGAGTGTAATTTGACTGTATCATCTTCGATTTGGGGATCTCTTCGCTGTCATCTAATGAAATTGCGGGTGTCATACTCTTAATTTCTTCTGACATCACCACATCTGAAAATGTGTGAGAACGCGCAATATGCGAACGCCACCTGATTTTCACGCACTTTGGGTATCCCGACTCAAGGAGAGCGTCGGCGAACTGGATAGGCGAACTGGATATACCTATCAAGTGAATTCCAACACTGATAAGTCATATCCTGAGAAGATTGACGGGTCATATATGGAAGGAAGGACACTCAATGTTCGACTGTCTTAGACCACAATATTCTTCCCGGGAAGATTTGTCAGGTAAGATATTTGTTTGGTAAGAACTCAACGGCACATCTTCAATTATAGATGACGGGCGATGAGTCTCTCGCCTGCGTCTCGGGTGTCCCCTTTCTGCGTCTATCTCATAGTGGGTCTTCTGACGAAGATACTACCAGGTGTAACTTTTCATGAACCAAATTCGGCAATTTTTTCGTAGCAAAAACAAGACGGGCGAGGCATCTTCGTGTACATGTTGTCAGTTCCATGCGCCTCGGTGAACATCTGCTTTCAAACATAACGAGAGACAAGCATGTTCACACTTCAATCCAATAACCTACGGCGAGGGTATAACAATACACCCGCTTCTCGACCGCCGGTTGAAAACAGTTGGTGAAAGGTCTGCCGACAACGTAGCGCTGGCGCAGTCTTCAGGCCGTGCGTGACGTCGGAGACTCTGGGAGTCTACCGTGCCCACTGTGTGTCTTCATTATGTCTTTGCGCTGGTGAACAGTCCTCAAGAAAAGAGGTTACTAGGTTAGACGTCCACAGACGCATGAGGAGCACATGGGGTCCTGGAAACGCCCTTCCCGCTTTGATTGCCACTGGCGCCGTGTTCTTTAGAACAGGACGGCGATTTGCTTTGACCAGGTCCAGGCCTAATAAGCGTGATCCATTGACATTGCCCTTTCCCGTCTCCTTTTTTCCTCTCTCTCTATTCGCATTCCCACTTTGCTCTACGGCTATTTCTCGTTTATGCATTTTTGGCACCAAATTGTGTAGAGATTGGGCTATATCTTTAACTTTCAATGGGGGCTATATTTTTAACTTTCATGAACAGCATGACAACAACTTGGTGGAAGGAGGACCGGGTTGAGTTGGGAAAGGATGGGAAAATATGCAAAGCGGAAGTGATGGGAGGTTTTTTGGAGCGTTTGCGCATTGACCGTGTCTGCGTTGGGTCCACATCTGTCTGCATAAGAATGCGTCTTTCTTCTTTGCTTTAGTGTCAGTTGTTTAGCGCTCTACCTTAATTCAAGTTTATTATCACACAAATCGTGCTTGACTTCTCTATCCAACATAAAATCTATTGAATCGAAGGGTCATTGGGGTGCCTGCCGGTCACTAAAGGCTTTTTGGCATCGCTTGTCTCCATCCTTCCGCATCATACATTCCTCTCCTCTCTCTCCCTCCACGTTTCTCCGATGCTCGCCCCTCGCGTCTCCCTCATTCCCCTTCATTAACCCCCTTTCCCCTCTCTACCGTCTCATCACTCCACATTTATTCGCTTCATTACGTTTTGCTTGCCACCACTCATTTTTTTGCCAATTTGATTGATGTGCTTAGAAACCATTTCCTCCTCTTGTCTCTCCGTGTCTTCCAATAGCCCTTTTCTCCCATTCTGGGGATTTAGACCATGAAGGATGAGCGCGGTGTGACTACATTTTCTCCACTAGATGGCCCAATTTTCTTCTTGTTAATCTCTGCGTTCTCCAGGCGATGGCCACTGTGGGAGGGGAGATGGCCCCCATGCCAACATTCGGAATGGAAGCTAGGGAAGTCAACGACACTGCCTCGGAGCCCAATTTCCAGGTTTGTCCTTGCAAGCTGCTCCGTTGGCAGGCGTGTGTTTTTTTCGAAAGCGTTTCGACCGCTAGTGGCTCCTGATGATTAAAATATAACATTTGCGCAGGGTTACCAGCGGCCGACAGTCGACCTGTCGAATGATGTGTAGCGTTTGGATACGGTCTGTAAATGTCATTGGTGTGCGGCGACCAAGCACATCGCGCCGAAGCTGCTGCGCGTGTGCCGCGCGGCAAGACACAACTGTGCGAAGATTGGGCCCTCTACTGTATCCACCTAATATGGATACCCACTATACGGCCCATTTTTTTTTCGCCGCACAGATTCGGATCTGGCGCGCGGCAACTTCGCCTCACACGGGCCTGATTTCCTCTGCGTTCGTTGCATGTCTATGTCTAGACGCACTAGCACGCACGCGCAAACACATACGCAAGTAAGCTATGTTGCAACAGAGCATTTGGATCCAAGAAAATTTATTGTGCTGCTTAACCTGATTTGTGCAAGCTCGTGCAGTGTGTTTGCTGTTCCTTGAATACCTGTCCTTTTGGCAGACCACCATAGATCCAAGAAGTAGTAGCAAAGACACAAGCTTTGTTGGCTCTCAAAGTGCTACTTGATTAAACTGAACCCCATTTGCAGGTGGTCGGAAAGCTGCAAGGAAGAAAAAATCGATCTCAACGGATGGTCCTGACGGATACGGTGTGTTGACTTTTCAGCTTCTTAGCGAACTACCAACTGCTACTTCTGTCACATGTTGGCGTCGAGAAACCATTTGCTCCAAAATTAGACCGACTAGTTCGCTAACAAGCATTCTCACCAGATATTAGCTTTGGGAAATCCGAAATGCTGTGACGACGCTTTTGATGATATCATTGCTTTGAAACACGTAGCAAACGTCGATGTACTGAGTCTACCTATCAAAAAGGAAAACCTCAAAGGTATCACATCTACACCTAGATGCATCCAAAGATGCATAGTTAGCCACATCCACACAAATTTGCACACACCCTCACACACCCATGTGCGTGCGCGTGCACACACATACACACAAACATGCAACATGCATGCACGCGCACACAAAGACACACGTATAAGGGGTGACAGGGTGGTGTATGATGGATGGTGCCGTGGATGGTGTGATGCAGGTGCGATGCTCCATGTGCCCAGTCCTCCATCCTCACCTCCATCGTCACTGACATGTCTTGAACATGTCAGTCACTAACATGTGTTGAGCAACAGATGCGCTGGACGATGGGTTCGGGATGTTTGCAGTGGTCACCGATAGACACGCCTACAACAACAGCCGCAAATATTGCTTCCAGTTGGATTCTGCAGATACTTTCAGGGAGATTATCGAGAAACTCCAAATCAAGGTCATGCAATCCAAAAAACGCGAAAACCCAAGATCGGTGCTGGTTGCAGTGCGCGAAGACGCACACGTGGTCTTCCACTCCCTCAAATTCCAGGTCATTGTTGCACGATTACTCGCATGATTACTCATTCATTTGTGTCACACGACGTGTTCGCATGTGTGATGTGGCTCATTCATATGTGCAACATGGCTAATTCGTACGTGCGATGTGGCTCAACCATGTGTGTGATATGACGCATACACATGTGCGACGTGGTTCATTCATACTGCAACACACTGTAAAACACTGCATCACACTGCCATACACTGCGTTACACTGCAACACAGTGCACCACACTGCATCACACTGCATCATACTGCATCATACTGCATCACACTGCATCACACCACATCACATTGCACCACACTGCATCACATTGCATCGCGCTGCAACACACTGCATCACACTGCATCACACTGCATCACACTGCAACACACTGCAAGACAGTGCATCACATTAGATTACATAGCATCTTCCCACAGTGTGGGGAATGTGTTTCGCATACCCCTGCGCTTGCTCTCCCCCTTGCATTGCACGCACTGTTGCATTATGCTTTGGAGGCACTGGTGCATGATGCTTTGGAGCTACGAGCTGCATTCTCCTTGGAGGGTCTCCTACAAGCTGCTACAAACTCTGGTGAGTGGTGTAGAAGCATCATCATTATCATGTTGTAGAATCATCATCATTATCATCATCGTGTAGAATCATCATCATTATCATCATCACTCTTGCATTATCCTTCCGAGGTCCCCTACATCATTATCATCATCACTCTTGCATTATCTTTCCGAGGTCCCCTACAAGCTCTCGTGAGTTCTCTAGAATCATGCCTTCTTGACCTTTCTCACCCTTCTCTCTTTCTCCATCTCCAATCGCCGCTACCAGCAGGGTGAGGACCAACGTTTCAAGCAGCCTTGTGTGTATATATATATGTATATATACATATACATACATATATATATGTATATATGTATATACGTATACATATGTATACATATATACATATACGTATGTATATATATATATACATAAACATATATGTACATCCCTATAAATGCGAAGGTTATCGAATGGCGCAAGCGCCCCATGTCAAAACACACAAAGCACCTGTGAAAAGAGAGAAAATAAAAGTGAAAAGAGAGTGCAAGTGAAAAGAGAGTTCGAGTGTAGGCCTAGAGATGTGAGCAAGTCTAGGTAGACATTTCAACAAGTTGACGCATAGCATGTGTGCTTTGACGCATAACATGTGTGCGTTAACGCATAACATGTGTGTATAGCACCTCTTTGTTGCATGCCTGCTGCGAGCCAACCTCGCCCATCTTTTCCTCAACGCCCTGGGCCAAAGCCGATTGAGAGCCAGGCACTTTGCTGATACATGTCACATGACATATCACATGATGTGCCATCATCTGCCATCATCTATCATATTCTTCTCTTGTCATGCCTGCTGATCGGCAACTTTCGCAGGGCACTTGCGCCTTTCGGTTATCTTCGCTTTCACACGGATGCATATATATGATAAATACATGTATGTATAAATTGCAGACATATATCAATATGTACATATATTGATTGTAGGTGCTGGTGGCATGGGTGCTGCTGAGTAACTGTTGCATACATGCTGCTGCTGACTAACTGTTGTATAAATGCCTGGCTGCTAGTGGGCAACTTTTGCAAAAATGCGGCGGAAGCGCAGATGATAGCAAGTCTCCTCGACCAGGACGGCAACCCAACAAAAGCTCAAAACCTCTTTTATGTCCTCGATTATGTCTTCACAGCTGTTTTCACGCCGGAGCTGGTGTTTAATCTGGTAGCGCACCCCTTACTGGCCTTGTTTACGGACGCATGGAGTATGTTTGACTTTATTGTCGTTATCACGAGTATCATTAACCTCTTTTCAAGTGGTAGCAGCATAGTGTCGGTCTTTCGCCTCTTCCGTCTCTTCCGCATCATCCGTCTCTTCGGACGTGTCAAGGCCATCCGACAGGTGTGGTGCAGTGTGTTGCAGTGTGTTGCAGTGTGATGCAGTGTGTTGCAGTTTGATGCAGTGTGATGCAGTGTGTTGCAGTGTGATGCAGTGTGTTGCAGTGTGTTGCAGTGCGATGCAGTTTGATGCAGTAATCCGTATCTTGGGACTAGTCAAAGGCATCGGACAGGTGACGTGTCACAATTTGTCTGTTACCTAACCCTATTTGGCAGATCTTTCGTTTGTCTCTTGGCTCACTGGATCGCTCTTGTGTATAGTGTCCAAGGCCTTATAGTGCCTTGGTCTCTTTTGTCTAGTGCCTATGTCTCTTTTGTGTATTTGGTAGGTCTCTTCGGTGTATTTGGCAGGTCTCTTTTATGTATTGGGTAGGTCTCTTTTGTGTATTTGATAGGAGGTTGACAGAAACAGCGACATCGACAGCGACAGCGACAGAGACAGCGAAAGCGACAGAAGCAAAGAGACTGACAGATACATAGACTGAGAGAGCGAAAAAGAGATGGAGAGAGCGCGAGAGAAAGACAGAGAGACAGAGAGAGCGCTCGTGCGA
>Ga0335398_10008831_pt1 | contig 11813 bp, 13 predicted proteins | sample BON03_FD_205742 | JGI IMG/M metagenome (GOLD analysis project Ga0335398, IMG submission 205742) | Freshwater microbial communities from Lake Bonney liftoff mats and glacier meltwater in Antarctica - BON-03 (spades assembly) (version 2) | ecosystem: Environmental > Aquatic > Freshwater > Ice >...
TGATTATCTATAATTTTAGGAGAACATCAACAGCGATGCCTAAATCTCTACTTGTGAAGCAGTATTGCCAACCTGATGGTTTGGTTCTAGAGGAGGTTGAAGCTCAGAAACCTGGACCAGGCCAAGTTGGAATCGACGTTAAATGCGCTGGAGTTAACTTTCCTGATTGTCTCATTATTCAAGGCAAATATCAATTCCAGCCTCCCATGCCGTTTGCTCCAGGTGGTGAAATATCCGGAATCATTTCATCACTAGGTGAAGGAGTAGAGGATTTCAAAGTACGTTTAAACCGTTATTTCTGATATTTTCTAATAAGGTAGATTGGTGATCGAGTGATTGCAATGACTGGGTGGGGTGGTTTTAGCGAGCATATCGTTGTAGATGCGTTCAAGTTGGTAAATATGCCCACAGGAATAGATTTTCCAGCTGCTTCTGGAGTCATGATGACCTACGGAACATCCTACCATGCTTTGAAACAACGAGCGAATCTTCAACCAGGTGAAACAGGTGCGTATCTTTTGTGCAACAGAGTTAACATTAAAATTTGTTTTAGTGCTAGTTCTAGGTGCTGCGGGTGGAGTTGGGCTTGCAGCAGTGGAGCTTGCGAAAGCGATGGTGAGTGGAAGTTTCTTCAACTAGGGCACATGTAATTGATTGAGTTAGGGCGCCACCGTTATAGCAGCAGCTTCGTCTCAAGAGAAGCTTGACACTTGTAAGCGATATGGAGCAGATTATTTCATCAACTACTCCACGGAGAGTATCAAATCCAAGGTGAAAGAAATCACTGGAGGAGACGGTGTGGATGTTGTGTATGATCCCGTTGGTGATAAGTACGCCGAGCCAGCTATCAGGTCATTGGCATGGAAGGGCAGGTACTTGGTCATTGGATTCGCAGCAGGTGAAATCCCAAAGATCGCTTTGAATCTGACGCTTTTGAAAGGGGCTTCTATTGTTGGAGTGTTTTGGGGTTCGTTCACTTACAAAGAACCTGAAACTCACGCAGAAAACACTAAATTTATATTGGACCAAGTTGTTAAAGGGAATTTAAAGCCGCTGGTAACTCAGACTTATCCGTTGGCGCAAGCTGGAACCGCGTTGCAAGATATGATGACTCGAAAAATTCAAGGGAAAGCCATCATTATCTGCTCCAATGATTCAAAACTTTAAAATATAGTATTTCATTCCATCGGTATCTCTATCGTGACTCCCGAGTATCTCTTTCCTTCGTGGGCATTGTATACCAAGCCGTATATATCTCGACTCCTAACCGTCGAGTATAGCAACATTACCGGGATTCTTGCCGTTTCAGAGCACATATTCCGAGTGACTATAGAAATATTTTCATTCTGTAACAGCCATTTTGCTTCTTCGACACCCAATTTAACCCTCTGCGATTCTTTGACTTCACGCTCGTGTTTCAGGTGCTTCAACCTCACTCTATGTTTCCGTCTAATATTTTGAATCAAGTATTTCAGGCTCGTGATTCTGACTGAAACATTTGCATGTTCCACCACTAGTGGCTGTTCTTTTAAAGACTCCATCTCTGTAGTCACAACATCATTCAAAAACATATCCATCACATATTCAGCATCGCTGCCAAGAGAGCGAGACAGATGTTTTTGTGTGCATCCTCCTGGGAAATATAACTTATCATCTTTGCAATTCAAATCTGCCACTCGCTTGCCGTTGCTCAACAGAGGGACATCAAGCTTCCGAAGGCGTTTGGCAGCAAGCATTTTATGTACATGTGGATTGGTGATAGCATCAGACTGTTTCATGAGAGCGTGCGCGTTATTTTGAAGCAGCCTCAAGTGTTTTTGCTTCTTCTTTTGTGCATATACTCGTTCCTGCTGAGACCATATAACTGACAGAGCGTCTACCCGTGCATCTGTGCATGCGATCTGTTGCCTAATGTATCGCTGACACTTGATCACCCTGTATCTAAATCCTGCCATGATCTTTCCGAAATTCATGCGGTACTCCATTAAAAATTGTACTACTTGAGAGGCTGCCCAGACTTTCCTTCTTTTCCTTCTCCAGTACACGAAACTTAACATCACCCTGCTCAACAAATTAAACGATCGCGCTTGCTCACGCGACTTCGTCAGCTGAAGTTGTTTCCGAAATCCCCTTTGAATGACTCTAGCTGCCCGTGTTTTGTCACGTTGCAACATTACAGATTGCGCTGCATTCTTCACCTTACTAGCGTATTTGATGCCGAAAACGTGACGACACCACAACTCCTTCAGAGCCGACATACGCTCTTTTTGAAGCTGGTCTTCGCGAGTTTTTTGTTCTGACTCTTGTTGGAGTTTGCAATTTCTTTCGTCTCTTTCTTTCCTCCTTGCTCGTGCTGTAACAACGGCACCTGCTGACTTTAGTAAAAACGATGTTTGCCGTTCCTTAGTGTGGTTTACGAAATGCACGGTCCCCATTCGAATAAGTTGAACATGTGATGGAGTAGGTTTCAATACTTTTTCACTTAAGAAGATTTCTCTGTCCAGTTTATCCTTGGCTCGTTTGGTAGTTTCGGCATCGTGCAAGAAATCCTCGACCATGTGATTTCGTTGTAAATCTTGAATTTTGTCCCTAATACGCTTTGAAGCTCCTGATGTGCATTTTGACGCTAGCACTGAAAATTGAAATGTTTCAACCGATATCGTTTCCGGGATTTTTATATTCAATTCACATTGATCGCTGCTTTCTTGCCTTGAGTCCAACTGCGGAGGCTTATCACTTATTGTTAACTGTTCAGTTTCAATTTTTGCATCAACTACGCTATTTAAAAAATTCAAAAGCAAATCAGGTCGAGGTTGTGGCTGTGTTTTAGTCTTCCCTAACTTTCGATTTCGTTTTTTACTTCTGCGCTTCTTAGGTTTTGGATCGGTCTCCATGTAGCTCTTCAATAAATCATTCTCTAAACCCAGCGCAAGACGAGCCACTTTGTCATCCGTTTGCTGCAAAGAGAAAGCTGGAAAATCCTCTCTCAAGTATTTCGGTATTCGAACCATAATACGACCAACACAAAGAGATCCGGTGAATGCGGTACGGTCCCCAATCTTTATGGATTCAAAGGATGATACAATTGTAACGTATTCTGAGTCTGGTATATCTATTGAGAAAAAGTGAAGGGCAAATTCGTTTCCTTGCTGCGATGGCAGAGAACTCATATCGGCATCCGTATAGTATTATCATTTCTTATTTGCTTAATTAATTAAATTTCACATGTATTTATTTAAAAGGTTAAGTAGGCCCAGAACCTTGGTTGAATATATCATGAGTTCCTCAGTGAACTATGATATCGTGATACAGAGTACTGACCAACTCCTAGATATTGAATTTCAGCAATGTCATTCTCCGATTTTAATTTGCACTTGGGGACCTCGGTCCTTACATGACGTGAGAATGGACTGTCTCGATGCAAATATCGTATGAAGTAAATAGTCTGCTAACAGAAGTTTTAAATAGCGTTAGGGACCTTGGCAGGTTGTTTTTAGATTGTGAATAATCAATAATGCCACTTGTAAGATGGATATATTATTATGTGGTGGATTTAGTAATTAGTAAATACTACAGCACTCTCAATGACCAAATCGAAAAATTCAACAGGAAGAGCCTCCAAACTAATCTCTTACTTACTATATTAAAAGATATTGTTATTTATTTCAAAAGCATTTCGCGGTATTTCATTCAAGAATGTTTCTCTGAAGTAGCATATTAAAAATACAAGAGATATAGTTATATGCGCCATTCGTGCGTATACTCTAGATGGAACGGAATGCACAGGAATACCTTGTGAGCATGATAAGAGCAGCTGAAACAATGGCATATATCTATAAGATATAGGCTCACTTATTAAATCTCGATGTAGGGAATGCTGCCAGATTCCCGACGAAATTTGAAATCGTGTTCATTGGATAACTGCGCAAAATTCAAACGTCTCATGAAAGAAATCGCTATAAGAAATAGGAGTTCAAAATAGATATGTTAAGCTATGGCGGGTCAAGAACTTTCCTATCTGGTTTGACCAAGCGAGCGTGTAAGGCACTACATCAGTAAATATCTGAGTATTACTGAGTTTATTTGGATTGTGGTTATAACGCGCTGGTCTGTACCCTGGAATTTCACCCACACAAGGTCTTTCCAACGCAGCAATCGTTATGTTCCACTGATTACCAACAGAGCTAACATCACGACTCCATAATTTACCACATCTTTTACAAATGCATAAACCCCAGATATCGCGCGTTCCACCATCAGTAATCAAATTACCTTCTGTAGCATCTGGAGGACGTGGATTTTCATCAGTCCACTCCTTCTTTCTAGCTTGAGATCTGGTTTTGTACTCACTACGACTATGTCTTGATTTCATATAACCCATACCAACACCCACTGCATCAGGACCATTGTGACAACACCATGAATTTCAACTAGTATACGCTTCGCTAATCATTCGAATATCAAATTCCTCATGATAGGATCTCATCATTAGTAAACGTTTGAGTGGCTGCATCGCCATTCCACTAGACGAACCTTTCAAACCACTTAATTTAGAACAATCGCCAAAAACAACAAATTTTCTTTTCTCAATATGATCCTGTTTTTCAAAAGGCGTTTTTGTTGTATAACCATGAATACACCAATTTGCAATCTGATCTATACATCGCTGATAAGCTATCTTGGCTTCAAACTTCAACTTGAGATACTTTTTGCTTGTTATCTTTCTATGAACTTCGTCGTTATGTCCCACACGTTTTTGAATACCCACCAACATATTTTGCATGTTTGTCGTTTTCAACGAATGTAAGCCAAATTCATTAAAAATGACATTCAATTCTAAACAATCGCGTAACTTGATATATTCGTGATTCGCCTTGTTAGCTTTTGATTCATGCTTCAAATGCTGTTTCCTAAAGGAATTTGTAACAATCTTTTCAATAACACGTCCATCGTTATCAATGTAGGTCTTCACATGTCCTCCAGTGAGGGGATTGGTGTTACCAGGATCATTAACACATACATTTTTTCATAATCAACAATTTCCTGCGTGGGTGGACATTTGTGAAGATATGGAGGATCATAATCCTTTGTAGATGTTCTAAAATTCTTCTTCAACTTGCTATTCTTTCCAGTTTTCGTTTGTGGATAATCGGTAGAAACAAACCTCATGTGTAGTTCTATACCGTTCGTACTAAAAGAAGAACCTGGCCTCCACTGTTTCTTTTCATTGGGTTTATTTGGCTTGAGTTTGAGAATTTCATCTTCATTTAACAACGAGAAAATGTCACACAAATCCTCTGAGGTGAAATCTAGAGTTTTCTTGACTTGCTTGTTTTTCTTAATATCAGACGAAGTGCTATCATAGACTTTATCTGATTCTTCGTAAGCTATCTCATATTCCTTATATACTTGCTTAGCTAGTGCCTTCCATTTGTAAACACATTTTTTATCCAATGAAATGAATTGACGTCCTTCAGAAAATGTTGGAAATAGAGGGAATATACCAAATATACCATAGGTGTCATGTATTTGATATTCCTTCTTACCTAGACGTTTCCTTCGTGCTTTACGTTCCGTTTCAGACATTTTCTCTATTTGAATGTTCCTTGCTTCAATAGTCTCAAGCATTGTATGACGATAGATAAACATTCTTCCAGAAGGTGGTTTTGATTTCACATAAGCTTCAAAATCGTTTGGAAAGTAAGCTGCCAGGGGTCAGGTTAATTCACAACGACTTTCCTTTTTTTTTACTTTCCTCATCAAGCTTTTTTTTTTTTTTTTTTAAACAACAAAAATCGATTTTTTTAAAGCACTGTAGTGGATAAAAGCTCCATGAATGCTAATTTCTTGATAAACAAGAGTATCTTGTTTGATTGTTGAAAACCACCACTATTTTGTAAATGTTGTGATAATAAAAAATGCTACAGTCAACCGTGTCGTGGGGGGCTTTGCTTACGGTAATAAAATAATGGCGAGTGAAGTCTCGTCTCGCGGGTTTAAGGCTGTAAAACCAGGCCTATCGTATCTAGACATATATATCCAATCACTGCAAGATGCCTACCACCCGGTGTCAAACAGCAGTGGCTATATTTGCTTGACTGTTGCCGAAAACAAATTAGCCTACGAAGATCTAATGGCCCCTAAAATAAGGGAGTGTCATGAAATCCTAGGAAAGAGCGCAGTTATGTCGAGTGATGAGTTTGCTCCTTTCTATAACGATATGAAAGGCATCATGCAATTCAGATCCAATATTGCGGCAATGATGCAAAAAGATATGGGCTACAAATTTAAACCCGAGAATGTAATCTGTCAGAGCGGTTGTGGGTCAGTAGTGGATATGCTTGGTTGGATGCTTTGCAATGCAGGAGATGCGTGCCTCATTCCCACTCCCTTTTATCCTGCGTTTTTCAATGATCTGTTTGTGCGAAGCGAGGTAAAAGTGATACCTGTTCCAACTCACAAACACATGAATTTCGAGGTCTGCGTCGAGGATTTGGAGAACTCCTATCAGGCAAGTTTGAAATCTGGAGTCATTCCAAAAATGATTCTTATCACAAATCCTGGTAATCCTAGTGGTCAATGCATTCCTCGAGACAAACTTGAGCAGGTTTTGTTGTGGTCTCGAAGCAAGCACTTGCATATTGTTGTGGATGAGATATATGCACGCAGTGTTTATGGCGAAAATAACTTTTGCAGCATTGCCACTGTTTCAAAAGGCAACTTTGGAAACGATTTGCACATCGTTTATGGCTTTTCGAAAGACTTTGTTTTGTCAGGCTTCAGGGTAGGAATATTGTATTCAGAAAATCAAACCCTTCAAGCCGCCATGAACAATCTCTCCTATTTCTCATCGGTGTCTATTGATAGTCAGAACGTGTTAAATCTTATGATATCTGATTTAGAATGGATTGATGAATTCACGCTTGAGAATAACCGTAGACTCGAACATTCTGCTTCCTTGTTGACATGCTTTCTTGACTCGATGGATGTTCCATATTTGTTGCCAACTGCAGGAATGTTTTGCTGCGCGAAATTTTCAGTGTTGATTAAGAAAATTGAATTTACTTGGGATGACGAGTTGGAGTTATTCTACAAGTTGGCAACTGAAGCGAAAGTTCTTCTTACTCCTGGACGCGACTGTGCTTTTCAGGAACCTGGATGGTACAGATGTTGCTTTGCATATGTACTTCCTGAAGCTCTAAATGTAGCTTTTGAGAGAATCAAGCACCTAAATTATTAAAAAAAATGATTGAAGGACTCGAACCACGCGTTCCGATCATCATAAGTTTCACAGTTTAAAATTCAAATCAGGAAGCGGTACGGTCCCCCAGAAAGTGATGCCTGTTTGAGAAGGATAATTCATAATTCCCATTCTTCGTGAAAGTATCACCCTGAGTCATACAGTGGAGAAACAACGATGGTCAGAACCAGGTAGTTACCTAGTTGATTCTCTCGCCAACTATCGTTTTGAACAATTCAGTTCCAGCAATTGAGATAAACGAAAGTGCGATTCATTATAACTGGAGCTGCTGCGCGGGCCCTTGTATCCGCAATGCAGGTTGTGGTATTCGAGCTCATCAATCCTACGACGATTAGACTACAAAGAGATACACCTTCATTAATAAAAAAGAATATATTTTAATTTAATATAATGTGTACTGCTTTTATCCAAAGAAATTCCAAAGCATCAATCCCAAGGCCGCTGTCCCCGCAATGGCAACCAGCATGGATGACTCTCCTCGAGCCTCAGAAAAGTCCAAAAGTTCTACTTGGAACTTCAGCGTGGCGAAGGCAGGGATAGGACCGATGCCTGAAGACCCGTACGCATATTCAGGACCACATGTCAAAACAGCTTTTTCCCCTTTCTTCATAGAAGCTATTCCTATGTCCCACCTTTTCTCGATCGTGAGACAATCGATAGATAATCACCCTTGAACTTACCCTAAAATAACATTGCCTGCTCCAATTACAACTTCCAACGGGGAATTCCTCGCGTAACTACCTCGATTGTTAACACTGAAGAAAATAAGAGAATGCAAAACTCACCTGGAATCGAACTCTTTACCATTTTCAAGTCTACCAATGTAATGAACAGACACAAGTTTCCCTTCGCCTACTGGTTCACCAGTTCCTTCATGCAATATCTCTTTAGTCAATGCTTCTGATTTATCTGGTGAAAGATCAATCAACTTGCTTTGCTTCTTCCTCTGCCTCAGTTGATTCAAATCCTCGTCACTGTCGATCTCCTCGATCTCAACCATCCTCAACAAAATACAAGATGATGGATAGGTCCCCGACTGGTACTTTTGGTTTCGAATTGGTGATGGCCTTCAAGCTTCTTGGACAGATAAGACAATTTTCTGGTAAGCATGTACCATTTTCTGCATCGAGCCCAAAAATTGAAAGCGTTTCATGGATGGACAATGATGTCCTTGTCACTTCCAGGCTACTCACAAGCGGAAACTCGCCAGTGAAGTCAGTGAAAGTTGTCAAGGATAGCATTAAGGCACCTTCTGCAGTTTCGATGGCACGCAAAGGGATTGGAATTGTATGGCAAGGTGACTATCATAAATCTAAAGAGCTCTATTCAGCTATGAAACGACGAGTTGAATCATCATTTAGAGGCCTTACGACCACAAGTCCAATAGATATATTTCGGAAAAAGCGCCAAATGGAGAAGGAATTGTCTGCAGTTTTAAACATGCTTCTCATTCCTTTTGAAGCTGGCCATAAACTTTCTCTCAGACGAGCACCTGATCTAAGTGGAATAATGAGACATAGGTTTGGGCCGGCGACTGAAGGATACGTGGTGTCTTTGCGTCAAGTGCTGGGTTTGATTGGTGCGCAACAATGGCGAACCAATGGATTGTATGTGATCCAACTACATGATACCATATTCCCTTTTTATAGTGTTTTCGCCCCTATTCGAAATGAATACCTTGATTTGGTATTGCAAGCTATGGATTCAAGCCACAGTTCTAAATTTCAAACACTATTAGAAGTGGGTACAGGTACAGGTGTCCTATCCGCTATGCTTTTGAAGCGTCAGTTTGTGAATCAAGCTATATGTACAGATATAAATCCTGTTGCTGTTGAATGTGCCCAGTATAATCTAGACTTACTGGGGTTCACTGGTAAGTTTGAAGTTATAAATCATGATCTATTTCCCTTGGATCCAATTCCTGTGGATCTGATCATTTGCAATCCTCCGTGGATTCCTGAACCTCCTCAATCAATGATGGATGCAGCAGTATTTGATAACGACTCCGACATGCTACGAAGATTCCTATTGACTGCTCCAAAGTATCTTTCTCTTAGTACACATGCCGAAATATGGCTTATTATGTCCAACTTTGCAGAACTGCTGAATATTCGAGACACCGAGTTTATTGTACATCTGTTGGCGATATCCGGATTAGAGATTGTTGAAGAGATTAGCTGCCTATCGAATCATCCCAAAACCAAACAAACCGATGCTCTCGGGCGGATCAGAAGTCAAGAAACCACGACATTGTACAGGATCAAAAGGAAATAGTTATTGAATTTCAAAAATAGATTGGTTTGGGAACATACTGGAAAGCTGTTATTTCGTCAAGTCAATAAGTTTAGTGGAAGGAGAGAGCATATGGTCATTGAAGCAGATCCATTCATATCTGGATGCATAAAACAATTCAACACAATTTCGTCCCGACCATCTGGTAAGCGCAACTACACGTTTTGCTGTGAGCCTGGTTTAACGTACAGACAGTTCGAATACGCAAATGGTAATCATGAACTCTTCGACGATCTTAACACCATAATTCCCATTATTGTCTCATTAACCGCCGCCGAAGCCATATGGTCAACAGTTGATTGAGACTTGAAAGAAGTGACATTCGCCGTTGTTCCTGACAGTGAATTAAGAGGCACAAGTCGAAGTAGAGCCAAATTTTCATGTTGATATCATCCTATAAAGCGGTTTAGTTTACAGTTGCAAATAATGAAATTTGTCATACCGTTCGGCCCTTCGTGGCATTAAAGTCCACGTAAGGTTTGAAATGGCATGACGACGATTTATGTTGCATTCCATCCTGACCGCCCGTAGCTGTAGGAGCAGCTAAGGCAGTGAGCTTGACAAAAGAGGAATGCCCGAAACAAAGACAACGTACCTAACGACTCACAAGGACGCTTGAATTGAGGGTTTGAAATCAAATTCACAAATTGTCTTGAGAACCACAGAAAACTCGGATGAAAAAAAAACATATTTCGCGAACTGCGAAGGAATGACACAAATCTCAGTGTTGGAACTGGATATTCGCGAACTGGAGAATGCCATCGTACACTTGAACAGGTCCAACGAAGAGTTGCTTGCTGTTGAAGAGGAAGATTCATTTATCATCGACGCCATCGCCGAAAACAAGATTGCACTTCGTGTGAAGCATGAACGCTTGGAAAAACTCCAGAATATTTTAAGAAACGCAAAAGGAGGAGTGGTGGATGTACATGCTTCTTTTATGGAAGACCCCAACGCTGTCGCTCTGACTCATGATATAAGTCCTCCAGAAAATTGTGGTGGAGTTTACTTGTAAAATTGTATTTCTAAATTATGTATATTATTATATATACTTAGCCAAGCTATGATGTCAAAGCTTCCTGAATACATCAACGCTTTGTAAAAGATTTGGGGAGAATCTTCCGAGATTCTGTCGATGTAATGGAGTCTGAATAGTCCTCAGTATGTCTGAATGTGCTCTGGAAATCTGTTAATGGGACGGAACCAGTAGACCCTTTGACGGATCCATTGTCATCACTCAGCCCAGGAGTGAGCATGTCTGCTCCAAGGCCTTTACCACTGGTTCCAAAATAGATCGCTTGCATTTTGGGACCAAAGATCAACATCAATACTACAAGGTCGTTGAGGAATATGACTCCTCCGCGAACATACTGGTTGATAGCCTCGCTGGAATCAGATATGATCACCAAAACCGGAACACCGACCAAAAGGACCTGTAAATTTGAAAGCATAGCCGCAGTTATATGTTTGGCTTCAGCGAAACTTTTATTCACATCTTTGACTCTGTGTGCCACAGAAGAGCCCCAAGCGAGTATAAGGAAATGATACGCTCCAATAAGACCAATAAATACACTTGAATATTCGCTTGAACAGGAACCACTGCTCGAAATCGTGTCACCTAGGAAATCTGCTTCCACTATGTTTCGCGTATATATGAGCGGATCTACTGCTGCCCATACAATCAATAGCAGTAAATCAATACTCAGAAGCTGTGCGAGAAAAGTAAATAATGCTCGATCTGTCAAAGCACCTTTCAACTTTTGTCTTCGCATTTTGTCTGAATCGGAATTAAATATCTGATCAATTCGCCACATCTTCGCAAACAGAGCCGCGAACGTGAGTACGAATCCCAATGAATAGAACCATACAGATACATTGCAAGCAACGTCAGCTTTTGTATTACCTCCGTCTGGTCCTGCAATAGGTCCTCCTTCATCAGTCACTGCAATAAAAAATATAGAACAACTAGAGATCGCGGCTCCAAGCAAAGTGGCCATTAAAAAAGTGGCCTGTGAAGCAATGATAATCGTATGTCGTCTATATAGATGGACCCAGATGCAAAGAAACGCGCACACAACGAGGTTGATCAAACCAAATGAAAGTATCACGATTTGTACCTGAGGATCATACCCTCTGTCTTCTACTGGTACAAATTTGACCTCTGGCTTCTCTGTGGTGTTTCCATTATATACCATGATACCAGAACCCATAAATGCATTGTCTTCATTGAAGGTTCCGGACTCAGTCATTGAGAACGAAT
>Ga0335398_10008837_pt1 | contig 11805 bp, 4 predicted proteins | sample BON03_FD_205742 | JGI IMG/M metagenome (GOLD analysis project Ga0335398, IMG submission 205742) | Freshwater microbial communities from Lake Bonney liftoff mats and glacier meltwater in Antarctica - BON-03 (spades assembly) (version 2) | ecosystem: Environmental > Aquatic > Freshwater > Ice >...
AAAAGACCTAACTTACCTGAAAGGTAATGTGTATGGAAGGACAAGCAGGGAGTGGTAACGACAAAGGAGTTCCACGACAAGGATACCGAATTGGTAGCTGGCCGTAGGCCAACAGCAAACCAATTCGGTCATAAAGAAGCAATGAGATGAAAGTAATGGAATGGAATGGAATGTATGTGGAATGGATATGGAATGTATTGGTAATCGAATGCTGATTGCCCGCTAGCCAACTTATAATTCGCAAATGGAATTCGAGGAAGTTGTAAACGGCAAGAATTCCAAGAAATGGGGAATGAAGTTGGCTAGCTAATAGTCGACTCTTCTTTCTTAAAGAGCTCTCTCCTCTCCAACAGGTACAAAAAGACGTTGAGGAGGAGAGAGAAGATTAAAGGAAGAGAGTCGGCAAGGAAGAAGAGCAGGGGAAATAATCCCAAGAGACAAAGGTGAACGGGTTATTTCCCGGCTCTTCCCTCATTTGCATTTCGGTTCCTTCCCTCCTTCCTATAGGTAAAGGAACAGGTAAATAAATAAGAAAGGAGCAAGTAGGAGGAACGAGAAGACAGACGCCATGAGACAAATGATGAATGGATAGTGATCTGTCTTCTAGTCGTTCCTCCTTTCTTCCACTACCTGTTCCTTTATCAATCTCTGTCACCAACAGTCACTAACCATCCTCATAGAATTATTCGTGACTGTTGGGGACAGGACAGGTAAAAGGAAATTGGTCTTTACCGGATAACCGCGAGAGTTCTCTCTCGCTACCTTTATACAAATGTGGATAGGCTACTTACTATATCCTTCTTTATTATTCCTTTGTCTTGCTATTTCTATTAGTATTTGTACTTCTATTTCTATTTCTATTTGGTATTACCCACGAGGATCCTTTTTATATGGGTATATCATATATGTACACTATAGATATATTATGTTTACATTATTTTATATAAGATATATATTATACATTTATGTGTATCATATTAAATATTATTTATACATATACTTATAATAGACATCTGTTATACATATTGTAAATATCTATGTTATACATACTATACATATTATAATTATACAATATTGTACATATAAGTATAATATAATACACATTCTTATTGTACGTATAATATAATATAATGTACACGTATAAGTATATACTATATACATAAGATAAATAATACATTATAAATATCTAATCCTTATTATGCTTACTGTACATAAAATATATTACAAGTATATTCCCTTCCTGTCCCTCAGGGGACGAGAGGAGAATGAAACCTATCTGTAATTTCCTCTCCAAATAATTCCGGTAATTCCGGTTATTATTTGGGATATTACAGATAGTTACGGACCCTTGGGGTCCTCTTCCTGTACGCCCAGTCACAGAGAATTCAAGAGTGACTGGGTGTTAACAGGAAGATGACTGACTACCTGCTCCCTGTCCCTAAGGGGACAGTCCCAAAAGAGAAATACTATTAGGAGCAGGTAGCAGGGACCAACAATTAGTCTCTTCCCTTTCTCCCTTTCTCCCTTTCTAATTGTTGGTCCTATCCCCAGCCTACGGCTGGTAGGGAGACTGCCGTCCTATTCCTTCAGGGTCCAAAGGACCCCAATAAGAAAGGAAGAAGGAATAGGACCTGGGACTCACGTCCCTACCATCCCTTCTAGGGATGGGCCTAAAGGATAAGGGACGAGAGTCCTGTCTCTCTTTCTTTTCCTTGTCCTTTCCTCTTTCCCCAGCCTTCACAAGATTCTTTTTGGCTGGGTAAAGATAGGAAAGGAGAGAGGAAAAGGAGGAAAAGGAGCTGACCTTCCCTTCACCCAATTGGGTATAGAGACAATTGGGAGGAAGGTCAGAAACCTGGGATTGTTGTCTGTCTCGTGACAGCGTTGGTTAACCAACGACAACAATACCCAGGAAGGTAGGTCCTAAAGGACCTGGGGGAACGGTAAACTCCTGTAAGGTTAATTCCTAGGATGAAGATTAGAGAAGGAATTAACCGGTTAACCGTTCCCTTCTCCTTCTTCCTGTAATATAGGAATTTCTCCAGTCAAAATCTTTATAGATAGAAATTATGCTAGGAGAAATTCCCAATAGGGAGTGTTAACGACAAGGTAACCGAATTCATTCTCGTAATAACTCTCTTAAGATAGAATATCAGGAATGAATTCGGTATCTCACATCCTTATTGGGGTTTCTTTGGGAACTCAGATGAGTTCCAACAAGAAACCTAGCTTATTAGGGATTAATTCTCCTGTCCTTGCCGGGGAACAGAATTAATCCCCCTTCCTTTTTCCTTGGGTCCTTCCGGGTCCTTTGGACCCTTTGGACCCTTGGGGGACTCAATCCACAATTTGGGGATACCCAATTTGGGATTGAGGGATCTTTGTCTGTCAGTTCCTTGTCCCAATTCTTTAACCAGCCGTATCGAATTCAAAGAGGCTGGATTAAAGATTGGAACTGGAACTGTCTCTGTCTTTGTCACTGTCCTGAAGGACAGGTAGGAACAGTAATACAGGAGTCTCCTTCTTTTCTTATTATAATTACAAATAGGAGATCTCATTTATTCTTGGGGTCCCTGTGGACCCAGGTAGATAACATATATTCTGTATTTTATTTCTAATGTGTATAAGGAAAATATCCATACGAGTATAGAATACATAATATCTATATTATCTGTATTACACACTATACATATAAAGAATATCCATACAATATGACATATATAATTTGTAACATCTTTTGTATATACAATATGTGTATAACAAGTATATAACAGGTAAAATAATATACATAATGTAAATATAAAATCTACAATATAAAAATAACATATGTAATATACTATCTATACATATTCTCTGTTATATAAATATAATATACCTACTCCTACTTTGTATTTCCCCAATACAGATTGGGGGACTCTTTCTTACTGTCCATTACGTGTTTCTTGGGGAATTGGACTTGTAGATGGAATATGTCTTGTCCAATTCCCAACAAGAACGTTCCTTTTGGTACTGTCACGAATTCAATACTCTCTTCAAGTCGTATTCGTGACAGTCTCCTTTTGGGGATCTGCTAACAGATCCTTACACTTCCTTTACTATTCGGTAACGAATAGGTATTGGTACTGTCCCTCTGGGACAGGTAAGGTAATCATTCTTCCTTACCAACCAATAATGATTCAACTACAGATGGGAAATTAACTAGGGTTGAATCATTTTGGTTGGGCCGAATTGGTCTTTGGAGGATGACTGTTGTTGGTGTGACCGCCAACTCGTTGGCTAAACACCCAACAGTCACCTACCAGACCCATTCGGGTATAGAGCTGTTATTCCTGCCTGCTGTCCCTTGGGGGACAGGGAATAACAGATTAGGATAAGACGGGTTAAGGGAGTTCGACGGGTTAACGTCGAATGGTTAACCCTGGTTCATTTTGGGTTCCATGCATTATTCATTTACAGTTACTCCATTTCTACTTTAGGTGTCAATGAATAATGCTGTGAACCAAAATGAAGATAGCATAAGGGAATAGGAAAGGATGTGATCTTATTAACAGCCCTTTCCTATTCTTCCAAAAGGGAAAAGAGAAAGTAGAATTAGTAAAGAAGGATCTGGAACATGCAGCCAAAAGAAAATCAAAGGTGAATGAATAAAAACTGCATGTTCTCAGATCTCTATTCTGGTCAATTAAGAAACCAATAACCAATTCAAATTCTATCTGCATTGGTTTCTTAATTGGGAACTCCATTCCTTTTACAATTTCAATTCCTAATCAGGTATGGTCATAGAAAAGATATTAGGAATTGATATTGTATTTGGAATCTCGTTCACATATCTTCCAATCCCATTCAATAATATTCCATTTACATTTCTCTTTACATTTCTCTTTCTCTCAGCTCTTAGACGTTTCACTTTCTAATTCGCATTCATTGTCAGAGAAATGTCCATGGAAGATTGAATGCTTCTTGGAAGATTTGTTCCTTGGCAGTCAAGGGTCAATCATTCTTGGTTATAGACGGTTATCTGTTAAATCCTTGACCCTTGACTGGGAACAAATAAATGAAAGGATACCCTTGGCTCATAGACGACTGCTGTTAACGTCACGGATTACCGTTGACGTGCAGTCGGCAGCCAAGGGCGTATTTGTCCATTCCTCAATCCCATGTTCAAAAGTAATTAGGATTGAGGAAGGGACGTTAACGACCTTAACGTTATGCCCACGAACCTAGTCTTTCTTTAGGTTCTCTCTTGGGCATAGCGTTCAGGTCTATCCCAAAAGGTAGAAAGAATCCGTTCTTACTCTCCTTTCTACTTTTGGGTAGGGACAATTCCATTTCAGATAAGATCTCAATCTCTTTTCTTTTGGGTATTTTAACTTTACAGATCTTATCTTCAATAATGGAATTGTATTCTTCTTTTATTTCCCAATAGCATTCATTATTTGTTTTATAAGTTAAATTCCTAAAAGAATAGATAAATAATGAATGCTGGGAAATACCAGAGGTAAAAGTAAAAAGGATATTGAATATTGGGACCCTTGGGGTCCCCTAGATAAAAAGGGACTTGGAAATGGCTTTTGATCAAAAGTTCCACTTGCCATTTCCAATACCCAAGAATGAAAAGAATAAGAAAGAGAAAAGATAAGGAAATAAGTAGAAGGGCTAGGGCTGTTAACCCATAGACTATTTATTGAATCATATGGTTAACAGCCAGTGAACTGTCCCTTGTGGGACAGGTAATATATATTATAGATGTATAATTTTAATATGTATAATACGTATTGTACATCTAATATATTATGTATAGTTTATTATGTATAGAAAAGATATCATGTATCTCTTTATATCTGTATATGTAAAGGAAAAAGTAAATGAACGACATCATGCTGTTATTTCTATATCTTTATATTCTACCTCTAATTGTATAAAGGCTAAGAACTTACTAGAGATAATACAAGAAGATAATACAGGATAATACAGGAGGATGGAGTCTTAACGGATTTTACCTTGTGTCTATCCTGGAGGTAACCTCCTTGTAGGTCCCTTTCGGGACTGGAAAGGAGGTAAGGAACTCACGTTGTCAACCTAAATCGTGTCAGCCGCAAAGAGACAAAGAAATGCTGACACGATGTTGACAACTAACTCACTCTCTCTGTTATCTCTGTGTTCTCTCTGTATTCTCTCTGTATACCTTTAGGAGGTGGTAAAGAAAGATATGAATTGAATGTGATCTCTGGTTTATCTTGGGTATCGATCTGTTAACCAGTTGGTTCACTCATATAAACTCTCTTGTGGAACCAACTGCAGATCGTCCCCAAATATTAGAAGGATGGCTACCGCTAGTTAACCAACTGTTGCTTCCTTAATTACTTGGTAGTTGGTTAACGGCAGGTAGCCACCATACCAATCCCGTGGAAGAGAATTAGTGTCCACGGGATTATTAGTCCAACGACTCTAATTTAAATTCACTATTCATTGATCCTAAAGGATTTATCCTTAGAGTCGTGGACTAATCTCAACAGTAGAAAATAAATAATTGGTTTACGTCTATTCCCTAAAAGTCTTAGAGTCAAGATCCTATTTTAAAGAAGAATAAAGGATTAGATCTATGACTCTATGACTTTAAGAATCAAGGAATAGACGGTTATTCCTTACTCATCCCTTACGAATTCCTTTTGTATATGTCCCTTCTCCTCCTTTGGGATCCTTTGGGATCCTTTGGGATCAGAGAAGGGACTCGTGTCCTTGAGGGACATTCCTATTTCTCCCTACCCGTCCTGGAAGGAAAAGAACAGGACGGCAAGGAGGTGGGACGACTCCCAATCCTGTGGGTATACCCACAGCCAGGAGACAGGGACATGGAACAGATGGTTAATGCTTGAGGACCCATCTCGTTCCAAGTCACCTGTCAAGGAGTCGTCCGGCAAACACCATCCTTCCAAATCAATTACCAATCGCTACACATCAATTCATATTTGTATAGTAGCGATTGGGTATTGTTTGGTAAAGGAGAAATGAATACGGTTCCCTTATCATTTCTTATTCTTTATCCCTTATGGGAGTTGGACTCGAATTCATTCCCATAAAGAATAATTGATGTTGAATTCGATCCAACTCATCTCTCATTCCTTTGTCCTTACCCGAATTGGAGAGTTAATCCTCGTACCAATTCGGAAAGGCAAAGGAGATGAGAAGGGATAGTAAAGTTATCCTTCTTACTTATTCTTCTTTATCCTTACCATCCCTGGAAGGGATGGGCCTGTCTATCTTGAATGGTTGCTTGCCGTCAAGACGTTGACGAGGCAACAACCATATCGTAGAAGATCTCAATTCCAATTCCCCTAAAGGACAAAGGTATGGGGAATGGAATTGGATCCCATAAGGTAAAAAGAAGTAGAAAGAGACAAAGGACAAATCCTAGAGGATAAGTATTTTCTACCTGGGGTTAACGAATTTATGTCTTTATTATTATTTGTCTCTTGGGATTTTTACATGACATAAATTCTGTTAACCATTAGAAACTAGAAATGAAAAAGAAATTAATGGTTGAATGACTTTCTTATTATCCTTATTCTTATTTGTTACAATTCTTCTTTACCTATTCCTTTACCAAGTCTAATTCTATTTATACTCCAAGTCTTTAAGGATATAGAATTAGTCTTGGGATGGAATAGACTAGGAATAATTGCCCTGTCAATTCTTTTTCACCTAGAGATAGAGAATAGACACGGGACAATTATTCCCTATACGTATATTCCTTTAAGGAATTAGTAGGAAGAGGAACAGGGAAAAGGAGAATTGGAACGGGATTAAGGATTAAGGATTAATCCTCAGCCAATTCTCGTATCTTTTCCCTTTACCTATACGACTTCTCATTTCTCTTTCCCTATCTCTCGTGCATTTGGAAATGGAATGAAATGGAATCGTCCATCATCCAAATGCAGAGAGACCATGAGAGAAATGAACGAAGTGGGTAAGGAGGGAAGTAAGCTGAGTGTTACGGTAGCCTGGCGTCTTGCCGGTTTATTGGAAACCGTGACGGCCAGGCGTTAAGGAACCGTAACAATCAGTAACCTTCCCTCCCCATAGGGATAGAGAAGTTAGGGGATAATGAAATGAGTGTGAACGCTAGTTCCAGGAATGAAGAATTCATTATCCATCCTAACTTCCCAGAATACATATTGGTAAGGATAAAGTAAATTGGAACAGGTGTCTGGTTAACAGACCTGTTCCCAATTTAGTCACTCCTGGAAAGACAGGTTCTTTAATTTCCTTTTTACCTGTACTTTCCAGGCTGTACACCATTTGGGTTCTGTATTTTCGTGACTGTCGCCGGCTCCTTGCCGGCTAGAACCCAAATGGGTAGGTAGAAAGGATAAGGGAGTTGGGTTCCCAGGGTGTTGACTAGTTGACGGCAATCGGTTGGGTAACCAACAGCCGTCTAACAGTCAACTGCCCTTAACCCAATCTCCCCTAAAGTAAAAAGGAAAAAGGAATAAGGAGGGGAGATGTAGTTGGTTAAGAGACAGAGACAAAACTCTGTCAACCAACATCTCATCTCCCAATCCTTTATTCCTTTGGGCGAATAGGGAAAGGAGCGGAAATTAATGGATGTCTCCTTTCCCATTCGCAGTCTTAATTCTCGTAACAGCATTGTTGAGTTCCAAAAAGAGAAATAGAAGAAAGTGCTGTTACGAGAATATGTCCAAAGGTTCCAACTTCCAGGAATCCATCCGTCTCTTAGTCTTTACCCATAATGGATTCCAAGGAAGTTGCACCAGAGAGAACCTTTGGAAGGATAAATAGAAAAGAGGAAGTTGACTCGTCAATGGTTGCTGGGCAGCCAACAACCAGGAACGAGTAGGACAACTTCCTTTCTCCTTTCAGGGTATTCGTTCCTTTTCCAAAAGGAATCTCTGGTAAATACTTAAGATCTAAGAGCCAGAGATTACATTTGGACAAGAATCGAATAATAACTGGCATCTCCTCCAATTCGTATTTCTTGTAATTTGTGTTACGAATTGGAAGGGAGATGCTTAAAGTAAAAAGGGAAGGTAAATAATATAGGAAGTTGGGACTTGTTGTTGAAGAGCAAGTGCTCGATACCAACAACTGTCCCAATTCCTAGAAAGAATAAGGAATGAGAAAGGAGAAGGTAGTTGAGTAACCGAGTTGGTTGCACGTCTCTTTACGTTTACAACTCGGTGACTTAACTCCCTGCCCTTCTTGGTTTTTGTACCATCCCTAGAAGGGATGTAGGAAAATAATCCCGGCTGCTGCCGGGGCCAAACACTATTAGCCAAGGTTAATGAATGAAATGAGTGAATGGATGACTAATAGTGTTTGGTAAGGAAAAGGAAAAAGAAAGATGCCTGCTTGTCTTTCTTACAGTCCCTATTCCTATATGGTATTCCTATATCGTATTCCAATATGGTATTGATATTTTACCTACGGGTACCTGACAGTACCCTGAGAGTACAGGTAACTTAGTTTCTTTTCCTACCCGCAGGTATAAAGGATAAAGAGAAGAATGAATCTCATATACTTTGTCCCCTTCAGGGACAGGTAGGTAACTTACCTTACCACAAAGTAGAACAGGTATAGGAGATAGGTATTATATCCTAATAAGAGAGATTAATAGGTAAAATACCAATAGCAATTCTTCTTTTACTTTTCTTTACAGGTCCCTCAAGGGACCCATAGGGAGCTAGGTTTCATTATCCTTCCTAGCTCTCTTCTCATATTCTCTCCCTTATTATCGAATCTAGGAATCGCATGCCAATATGAAATTGAAGATTGAATGGCATTCGCGATTCCAGATCGAGAAGGAGAGAGGGAGAAGAGAGAGGAGAATGAAATTAGATGTTAAACAAATTATTGTATCCAATATCTAATTTCATTTGGCTTTATGGTCAACCCTAACAAGAAGCTGAAGATAACAGATAACTCTTTGGCTTCTTGTTGTTGTTGACCATGGGACAAGGAATAGGAGCTGTCATGTTGTTGTCACAACACTTTTGCAGACAGCTCCTCCCTTGTCCATTCACCCATCTCTCTAATTCCAGAAATAAATTGGGAGAGATGGGCTCAGGTCAGGAAAGGTTCTGGTATCTGGTAAAATAATTGACATGGCAGAACCTTTCCATATGGCTCTTGCCGTTATCCTCAGAGTCTTAAAGTAAAAACCAGAAAGGATAACGTCAAGAGAGCTCCAAATAAATGGTGTCACCTTAAGACTCAGCCATAAATAGTCATTCATCATTGTTTTATAATTGGCTGAGTCCTAAGGTTACAAACTGTAGGATGGTGAGTCCTTCTCCAGATCCTGTCTGGAATTGGACAAAGGATCTGGGAGTTAGGACTCATGCTGCCGCAGGCATACGCCATATCGTTGACGGCTCTGTCCTCATGACAGGTACGATATGGCTCCTGCGGCCAGGAACTAGCCCAACCAACTACCCACAGGTTAAAGAATCTCTGTTGGTTGGGCACTCTCCTTACCTCCTTGTCCTTTACGGGTAGGTCCTGAAGGGACCCAGAAAGAAAGTAGTAATAGTAAAGAAGGATTTGTCTTTCCTTTTACTACAGGGTCCATAAGGACCCATAGGATGGAGTATACCAATATCCCTAATATATTATCCATATCCTTAATAAAATATCTGTACACTTATAATATGTAATGGATAATATATATATAGTATGCTTAATATGTATAATATATCTTATACAAATAGTATGCATCTCTGTTATATATTAAATGTAACATAAATATAATCCTGATAATATATAATTACAATATATCTAATATATACGTGTAAGAAAGAATATACATAATATTTATTTTATAAGTGTATAATACATTTATCATATGTATATTATATGTCTTTTATATATACAAATATTAGAAGGATATCACATGTATATTATATTTTGTAAGTATAGTACAGATATAGAGATAGTATATATATTGCATACCCTTATTATATATACTGTACATACCCTTAATAAATATTATCTTTATATAAATAATATGTCTAATACAAAAATAAATATCCTTTGGATGGTTCCCGAATCCTATACCTTCAGAGATCCTTTAGATGGGATTCGGGAAGGACAAGGGACGTAAGGACCCGTAAGGGATTACCTTTCATCTTCAGTCGACTATAAGACAGATATAATTGGAATGAAGGTCGACTGAATGAAAGGTAGGGTAGGTAAGGATACCTATATTATTAGTGCTCTCTTACTGCCCCCAATTGATATTGGGGTAGAGAAAGGAAGAGAGCACCAGGAAGGATAATTCACCTTTCCTATTAGGTATGGGAAAGGATAATTATCCCCAGGAAGGGACAAGGGAAAGGAAAAGATGGTTGTGACCTGTTGACTCTAGTCAACAAACGGTTGCCAACCCTTTTCCTCTTCCCTGTCCTCCTTCTGAGTCCAAGGGACGAGGGACTGTTACTAATTGAGGGAGCACCACCGAGTTGCTTGTCTGACCGCCAACTCGTTGACAGTGCTCCCGACTCTCTTCCCTCTTTCTCTTTCCCTTCTCCTTTCCCCATTCACAACTCCTTTACTTTGTCCTGAATGGGGAAGAGAAGGGTAGTGAAAGAGAGTGTTGATGGTTACGTGACTTGTTGTTGGCTGAGTTCTTGGCCAACATTCAAGTCACAGTTCTTTGTCCTTCCATCTCTTTCTTCTCCTGTCCTTTCCTAATGGTCTCTTGGAGAAAGGACAGATAGAGAGAAGAAAGAGGGACGTTACCCTCAGACAATTAACCTTCCTTTTCTTTTCCATCATCTCTTGGTTAATTGTCTGACCCTTGGGGAAAAGAAATAGGAATGTTCGGTTTACGTTATCAACATTCCTTTTACTTTTCCCCTACCAGCCTCTGTCTGTTAACTGGTCAAGAGACCAGGGGACAGAGGCTAACTCGTTGGTGACTTGACGTGGAACTCGTTGGTTGTCCAACAACCAACCCACGTTCAAGTACCAACTCCCTTCCCTTTTTCTTTTGGGGATTGGGCAATTAATTTCCAAAAAGAAAGATAATTAATTACCAATCCTAATTACTAAAAGGATAGGTAGGGAAATAACAAGGGAAGGAGGATTGGATGTTGGAGAGTTAGCGAGTTGACTCGCGGGGAACTCTCAACCAACATTTCCAATCCTATATGGTAAGGGAATTGCGAATTGGTTTGCTGTTGGCCTACGGCCAGCTACCAATTCGGTATCCTTGTCGTGGAACTCCTTTGTCGTTACCACTCCCTGCTTGTCCTTCCATACACATTACCTTTCAGGTAAGTTAGGTCTTTTACTATCTGTACGTTATCCTTTCTCCCTTTCTACTCTCTGGGTAGGTATTGGTATTGGTATTTGTATTTGTATACGTATTTGTACACTTATAATATATAATAAGGATAACATATATATAGTGTGTGTAACATATTCTAAGTATATAGTACATATATTAAGTATACGTATATTCTTTATACATTATATATTTACAAGTACATTATTTCTAATAAGTGTATTATATACTAGAAATACAGAATATATAGTATAAAAGATATTTGTAATACAGACAATATGTGTATGATATTTCTATTGATATTGGTATTCCTAATATATAATACATATTATCCGTATAATACATATTAAACATAGTATACATATATGATACATAATATTTGTATAGAGATATATTATATGTCCTACGGGTCCTGAAGGGACCCTGCATAAAAAGGAAGCATCCTTTACTCTTTCTTGGGGATCCTTCGGATCCTTTAGGAAACCTATCCTCCCAGGGGT
>Ga0335398_10008842_pt1 | contig 11801 bp, 15 predicted proteins | sample BON03_FD_205742 | JGI IMG/M metagenome (GOLD analysis project Ga0335398, IMG submission 205742) | Freshwater microbial communities from Lake Bonney liftoff mats and glacier meltwater in Antarctica - BON-03 (spades assembly) (version 2) | ecosystem: Environmental > Aquatic > Freshwater > Ice >...
TCCAAATGTAAAGGTACGCTCACGCTTACACACACACACACACACTCTCTCTCTCTCTCTCTCCCTCTCCTCTTCGCGTCTCTCTCTCTCTCACATACATTTACACACATCATACACACAGCTCATCGGTCTTCCACGAGATGACGTCAAGCTCGGCGGCTGCCAATGAAATGCTCAAGTAACCTTGAATGCTTTCAGAAACCACAAGAGCAGCAGCTGCCTGACGTCAGTCTCTCAACCGCCCGCCTACCTTGTGCTAGATCAGCAGAGCATGCAACCGATTCACTCCCCGATTCACTCCCCAGGGGGTCACGGAGAGGGGAAGGGGGGTTGCAGGTCGACACGGTAGTGAGAGTTTGATGTAGGTTGCAAACGACGGTGGTAAATCTAAGAAGCACACGCCCCCTTCCCCCACTCGTAGATTTTCAGCGCTGTGCGTATTACTGTGATTCATGTGTGGTAGGCACATGCGTGTCACGCATGGTGCACAGATTTGTCATGCCGTAGACTTAAGGCCGCTTGTTACGTGCTGTGGAGATGCGTCTTGGAGCTTGACGCTTGGCATCTAACCCAAAGTTACTCGCGTCCACTCAGCATGAATACTACTAGCAGTAGAGTTTTCCCTCATCAGGAAAACTACTAGTAGTAGATTACATTGCAGTGGGACTCTCTGCCACGGTGGACATGTGACTGTAGAATTCTCTACTGAGTCTTCCCTTTCACATCATGGAATTGTCACGAAAATTGCTAGAAACGGGAGGTGTAGATCCCAACGGTTTCCACACAGTCTATTTTTTGTTTCCACATACATTGAACTTTTTCCTGCATTGGACTCAAAGTGTCCTGACCAAAAGTTGAATAGGTTGCGGCTCCAAAGACTCAACCTGAATCAAACAAAGTCTCTGTCGTTGAATCCCCTTGCCCATTGTGTGATGGGAATTTATTTAAAAATATAAACATACATATATATGTATATATATATACATATTTATATATATATACATGCATATATACAGAGATAATTATATATATGTCTATATATATATATATATATATATATATATATATATATATATACACGTGTATATGTCTATATGGAAACATAAACACACGCACATACACGCACACACATACACACACACACATACACACACATCTACATGTATTATGCATGTTCTTTGCCGATTCATCCGTCATGGTTGGCCCATCATCCCCATTACTCCACCCTCGCTGTTGAAACAAAAGGAGTCTTCATCGAGCACTATCTGTCACCCCCCATGCCAGTCACTAATCACTGTCCCACGAAATGCAAGTCCGTACAAACCTCGCCTCCGCCCTTCATCCTCACAATCTTACAGCCCGACCCCGACAAGCTGAGACTCGACATGGAATTCCGAGTCGGAATCGTGGAAATGGGAAGCCACAACGGTTACTACACTTCTCTTTGAAATTCTCTTTCCTATTTGCAAAGAAACGTTTGACAGTCACGGTCCTGAACCAAATTCCGGTTTGAATTCCGATGACCATTTCGGGTCTCATCTGTTGAGAGACGGGCTGTAACGAGCACACTTGACCCCTGCACACTGTTGCGTTCTGGAGAGGTTTCGGCATTGAGTTTCAGCAATGGACAAAATTGTTGTTGAAGCACATGGGAGACAATGCAGCCAGCCACCGGTCAACAGTGTGTGACTTTCTTTCTTTCTGTGACTGCAATGACTCGTACAAGCACATTTTCCCTGTTAAAAACTTCATCAAAACAAAGACAGGGCAGTGGTCGTATGGGAGTCAGTGATAGTGTGTGTTGATTTTTTTCCCCCATCTGAGGCCGTGTAGCCTGAGGATAAACTTGACTCTCCCTGGCCGGCCCAGTAGCGCACCAAGACATCGAGACGCAGTCGAATATTCTGAGGTCAAGGATTCCGTAGTACGGTACATTCCAGAATTTGATCAAACAAACAGACTCGGACGGCTGACATGGACGGTCGGGCGCGCGGCAACCAGAGGGTAGCCCTGGAGCTTCCGATTCAACCAGCCAGCCTGAGAGCCAATACGGATTTTCCGAGATCATACTTTTTTCCCGAAAAAGTCCAAGATCGGGTTGAGCCTGGACTCAGGGAAGCACGAAAAGAATGAAGAGAGACTCGTGACTGGGCGATTTTTAGAGTATAGTTTTTATTGAAACTTGAAACTGATAGTGGATATCCCAGGGATGCGGGCGTTTATTTTCATTCACGATGGCAAACCCTGGGAGTTCCCTCCGCTTTAACACCCGTTGGTCAGCTCCACCAGTCTCCGCCCTCGCCCGTTCCGGGGGACCGGGCACGCGGCAAGCGGAGGGGCTTCAGCCCCGGAGCTGCCGCGCGCCACTCGCAGCACGCCAGAGTTCATACGGATTATTGATCAATGATTTTCAATTTTTTTTTTTATTTTTTTTGGGTAATTCAATTTTGTCTTCAAATTTTCCTGAAATCCTCACAACACCCGGTTTTGTCTTCTCGCACATTTCCCTCCATTTGCCTGTAAGGACCGCGAGCGAGCAGTCGGCGGAACAGGCCAGCAGGGGGAAATCTAGGAGAAGACAAAAACAGATGTTCAACAAGTTGAGGAGGATTTCAGGAAGATTGGGGACAAAATTGGATGACCCCCCAAAAAAAATTGAAGCTAAACAAAACAGGAAGAAAGCTGAAAAAAAGCTCAAAAAAAACATAAAAAATTTGTTCAAGTTGAACGGTCCGTATGGACTCTGGCTGCCTGCGAGTGGCCCGCGCGCCCAGAAGATGTCCCAGTCTCTAGTCTCACGTAACTCGAACATAGAGAGACGTATGGACAGTCCCAAGACCGTAGTGGGGGTCATCAGGGGAGTAGCATAAACCGTCGATGTCAGCGGTCTTTTGTGGGCAGGCTCTGGCATCTACGGAGTCCGCTACCACAGGGCAATCGGCTACTTCTCAATGTCTCGGTGCACTACTGGGCCGGCTAGGAAGAGGAAAGTTTGTCCTACACGGCCTCTTGCCAGTACATTTATCCCCATCTACCGGGCGTCACTTTGGTCCGCGAGCTGCGCAGCCGCAATCGGCGTGACTTTCAAGACCCCCACCGCGCGACCTTGCAAGTGTATTTATCCTTGTTCATCACGAACAATTTTGTAACGTCCCAGCGATTGGAGGCCGCACTGCAAGTGCATGCGCTGGACGTCATGTCGCACCTGCCGCATTCGCTGTTTGTGCGCGTGCTGGAGCGCTTTCAGGACCCCGGCCCCGACAACTATGGCGAGAATGGCGAGGAGGCCGGCGCGATCTATTGCGACTTCATGACTGTCACGCACTGTGACCCTGCGTACTTCTATATCCTTTCACGCTCTGCAGCGATGCAGCAGTGTCTTTGTGTGAATTCGGCCGACGTGGCCCTCCTTAGTTTTTAGTAAATTCAAATTCATTTTTCCCCGGAGCTCCTGTTTTCCCAGTTTTTTTTGGGAGAGATTTTTGCATTGGATTTTTATTGATATGTTTTTTTTTTTAGTTTTTTCTGGGTTGTTACACTCCCAATTGTTTCCATGGTTCCATCTATGTTTTCCCTGTTGATCGAGCGCTGTGCAGTCAGTTGATTTTCTTGTTGTTTGAAGAGGCCAGGTGTGCATTTCATTTTTTTGAAGAGGGTGTGCATTGAAACTACCAACAGGGGTGTGCATTGAAACTACCAAGAGGGGTGTGCATTGAATCAACCAACAGGGGTGTGCATCGAAACTACCCACAGGGGTGTGCATTGAAATTATCGGCAGGATGTGCATTGCAACTATCGAGGGGGGTGTGCATATACACCCCACGCACACGCCTGCATTGGTAATGCAGGGGTGTGCATTGGAATGCAGGGGTGTGCTTCCAATGCACACCCCTGTCGCGAGTTTGAATGCACACCCCTCTCCAAATCCGTGAAACTCTGGTCCGATCCAGTGGGCGCGCGGCGGCGTCGGGCTAAAGCCCTCCGCCGCCGACGGTCTCGGATCGAAGAAAATAAACCAGCGCACCTATTACTCCTATACGACGACTGCCTGGTGACCCAGCGCCCTTAGGAGTAATTAACACAGCAGCAACCAGAGGTGGAAAGGAAGTCTATTCTAGTGGAGGGGGGTGACCGGTCTGCAAGGACTAATCCCCATTAAAAAAAAAATCCAAGAAAAAAACCCGAAGGAGCAGACCGTCTGGGTCGAGGTCGCAAGTCCCCCCATGGCGAGCTGCGCTCGAGCCATGTACTAAACTTGGGTTTTAAACTCCGACCCCTCATGATAGGCGTGCATGGGGGTGTGGGGCTGGAATTCGGGTGGGGTACATTTTTTTTGGGAAATGCGGATTAGTGATAGCGAGTAAATTTTTTTTCAAATATTTAAATCACAGCCGAAATTCGAGAATGGGGGAAGGAAGGCGAAGGTGTAATGTTTCTGTCTGGGGTAAGAGGTGGCGCGGGATGCATAGGGGACATTTCCAGGTTCCATGTGGGATGGCGGTAAGGGGTAGGAGAAGGCAGTCATATACCATCCTGCGTTACATAGGTCACAAAGAAGCACTTCATGTTCGTCAAACGGACTCTGACATACTTGGCAGTGAATATCATCATCCAATGGAGGCGAGGACAAGATAGTGGCGAGGAGGGAGGTAGAGGGGAGGACAGGGGGTTGGGTAAGGCGAGAGTGAGATTTGGGGGGGTGTGTGTGTGAAGGTTTAGCCTGGAGAGGCTTGACGCGACTTAGGTGCAAATCCGGCGGTTTCGAAGTACGTGGAATGTGCCAAACGGGGCCGTGTGGCGTGTTGTGCCAATTTTGGCGCGAATTTCGGGCGGAAAAAAAATGGGATTGGTGTACACAGAGAGCAGGATGGCCGTTACTTAATTTACTTTAAGAGAAGGGTTTACAGACCTGTAGAACCCGGTGACCTTAAAAAATGAATGGGAATGAACTGAACTGAACTGAATGAAGTGGGCTAAACAAATTTTTTGGAAAAAAGTTGAGCTGGCTGAACCCCATGTTGAACAGAATTTTTGGAATTTAATCCGCTCAGCTGAATTTTCAAGTTAATCCAAGAAACATCGGGTTGAGCCGGTACAGCATGAATAGTGCGAGAAATTAAAAAGATAGGAAGGGGGGCATATTCATTGGCAACGTTGCACAAAATGGCCACTTCCGAAGTCCTTACTACATGTTTTGTACTGATTTACTTCACGTTTGAAAAATATTTCCGCCAGGCCGACAAGTTGGCCAATCGAAGTTCGAATGTGAAAACGCAATTCTAGTGGAATACATCAGAAGTAAATCATAGTATTTGAACGTTTCCCAAGAAAACACCACAATTCTTGGTACTGTTTGATTTTCAACATGTGTGAAAGGGCAACACCCTCCTTCGCTTGAAGGTTCGACTCGGAGAGGTATCCTCCCTGCCCTCCCCCCCCCTTCTCTTGCCCGATCGCTTCCAATGCATTGTTGGGTCTGTGCGGTGTTCACTGCAGGTGCTGGTGCCCCTTGGCGAGCGCCCGTGCACTTTCAGGACTGCCGTCACGGCCGTGATACCACACCCCATTTAGTTTCAATTGCCCCCCCCCACTGTTGCACAATAACCCGCTCGCGCCCTGCCAAGCTCTTCAGGAAGCCTTGCATCCTTGTTGATGCGAGAGAGTTGCGAAAAGTCGTCAGAGTTCGTGCAGACTTCGCAAAGCCTGAGCGAGCTCGCGGGCTTGAATTGGGGTGCTGAGGTGACAGGCAGTCCTTCGTGGTCGGTAACAGAACCATGACATTGTTTGGTGACAGCGTTGCCCAATAAGGCGAGAAGCATTCGTAGGCAGGACGCAGTAGTGTGACGACTCGGACGCGTGATAGCGATACCACCATGAGCTGCTTTCTATTACTTGGCCCGGCAATGCCACTGTACCACTGCCGCGCAGCACCAAGGTCAAAGTTTCATACTCAACTTGAAATTCTGAGTTTCAGAGTCTCGTCCAAAACCCTGGGCCAGCCTGGGTCGAATCGGAGTCACTGGCACAAAAATATCTTTCTCAAACTTCAAGTTGCCATCGGAAGTATGGCGGCAAATTTTGCGTATCATCATGATAAATCTGAAGCTGACCCGGGCAGTGCCTCCCTGGGCGGCAGTCGTGTTTTACCGTGACCGCGCCTCCGAGAGTCGTGTTTTACCGTGACCACGCCATGTGTAGGTCAGAGTCTTTTGCTAGCGTGTCAACAGCTTTACCGAGTCTCACAGGCGCGTTGATGCGACTTGTAGCTCGAGTATCTAGTTCAATTCATGTCAAGGACTTTATGCAATCAAATGTTTTGAGAATGTGAACTACATGTTTTGCGAATGTGAACACCCATTTTTCACACTCATTTTTCTATTGGCACTGCCATTCTCTGTGTAAGCCAGAAAGGCCCGAGCGATGGTGCTGAATTTCCCAAGCTTCTTTTTTCTGTGGGATATGGCGAGGGTATTTGTGACCTGTTAGTGTGGCTACACTCACAGCAGAGCTCGCGCGTCTTGCAGCAGCCTCTCTAGGCGCCACGTGTGTTGCAGTGTCACGGTGTTGCAGTGCGTTACAGTGTGTGGCAGTGTGGTGCAGTGTGTTGCAGTGCGAATATATATATATATATATACATGTAGATATCCATTCATATTTATATACATATGTATATTTATATATATACATGTGTATGTATGGATATCATAGTATACATATATATATGTATATCTATATATACATATATATATACATACTGATATATAAATATGTATATATGGATATGTGTATGGCGTTTCAAATCTTATCCATGCTTTTCCGGATGTCATCATGATACAGAAGCATGGGCATGATTAGGAACCACTGTTTCAAATGCAACTCCACCGCCTCATCCCGCAAATTACCACCTCAGTCTACTTCGTCTCCATTGATTTTTTTTTTTTTTTGCTTTTGTGGTGGTTGGTTTCAGACATCATGATTTTGGTTCCTGTGACACGAGTTGCGTTGTCTCAGGCTTTTTCTTGTACCTCTTCCTGCGTGCGCTCGCTGGACACGGTTGGGTGTTTGTGGCATTGGTTTTCAGTTGGCAACATTAAGAGAAACAATAATCATGTCTGGACAACAATTGAGACCCACATCACTAATGTTGTAGGTCAAAGAAACATCTTTGTCGGTCTGGTTCTCGAAGAAGAAGAACTTTCGCTGGTGTACAGAGATAACCCGAGTGATACGCTGCGATTTTGCGCGGCAGTGGAGGGAATTGGCCTGCGGCGGCGGAGGGCTTTAGGCCTGTGGCGGTGTCGGGCTAAAGCCCTCCGCCGCCGCGTGCCTGTGTTTTCTGTACACGCCATTCCACTTTCTCTGTATTTATATCTGTACACGCCCCTCCAATGAGGATTTGGGGAGAAGTTTCTTTGAGCGATACGAGACCCTTTACTTTGAAAGAGAAGAAGACTGAGAGGCGTCAGATGGGGCTCAGATCACTCCCCCCACGGTCTGAAGACGATTGGCACATCAGGAGTCTCTTCGTTTGGACTCGATACATGCACTTTCGGCTGTGCTCTGCAGCGTTATGCGAAAGATAGTACAGCCGATGAAATTTGGCAGCAGCTGTAAGCTGTGAGTACAGACCGCTGAGCATTTATGCCTTGGCAGCGGCCATGGCCTCGGGACCCGAGATGGCGAAGTGGGACTGGCCATATGACGCACCCGAACCCAGACCACGGTGAGCGTAGAAGGGGAAGGACTTGCAGTCGGGGTCCACGTGTGTGTTGGGGGTGGACCAAGTCACGCCCCATCCTGGCATGGTGTTCTGCACAGTCATTTCTCGTCAGTTCTCCACGAGACGAGTACCGAATTTTAAGCACTTCTGCCTCCGCCCGCTTTCAAGGACTACCCAGCACATCCTCCCTAAAACTATGGGAGGAACTGGCCCGGCCCACCATGGCATGGCGAGACAACGCTGGCTGAGTGTGGATTGTTACTTTGGTGAGCCATCACCCCCATCCATTGATACCTTGCTCTGCGTCGCGTCGCCCGCAACAACTTGCGCTGCTGCTCTCTAATATACGACTCACATTGACAAGGGCACTGTATAATGCCTACTACACACCTTCACAGATGTTTAAACGGAAACTGAGTCAGCTCACTCGTATGACAACTTGTCAGCTAGCAACTCGGCAGGGGACAAGTATATGTTGCTATAGACAGACAGCGGGGAGACTTACGCAAGTGCCATCGTGGGGGAGGAGCTCAACAGGCTCAGCCGCCGGGGTACCAAACTGTCAAACACACACACGCCGCCTATCAGCACTGGGCCACACTGCACACAGGGGGAGAATGCAGCCAGCCACTGGTAACGAGTGTGTGACTCGTACACATGTGCCCTCTTAAGAACAGCCATTATGCTGCTGGCCGCACATAAAAAAAAAAGAGCAACACGCTCCTTCGCTGGGAGGTTCGAGAGGTACCCTCCCTGCCCCTTCCTCTTCTTTCGTTTCCAGCACATTGTCGTCTCTGTGCGGTGCTCTCTGCAGCTGCCCCTGGGCGAGCGCTCGTGCACTTTCAGGACTGCCGTCACGGCCACGATATCACACCCCACTCTATCCAATTGCCCCCCCCCACCACTGCATATTAACCCGCTCTCCCTACCAAGCTCTTCAAAAAGCCTTGCATCCTTGATTCGAGTGCGAAAAGTCATCAGAGTTCGTGGACATTTCGAAAGCGGGCTCAAGGTTTGAATTGGGGTGCTGAGGTGAATGGCAGTCCTTCGTGGTCGGTAACAGAACATTGTTTGGTGACAGCGTTGTCCTGAAGGTGAGAAGCATCCATAGGCAGGACGCTGTGGTGTGACGACGCGTGGGCCGTGGAGATTAGGGAGGAGCGAGGGTCTGGAAATTTGAAGGATATCGCAGAAGGCGGATTCAAATGGCCAAGGACAAAGCTGGGGGCGGTGGCAAGTCGAGCTTCGCGAAGGTCGCGCCCGGGAAAGCCAAACAGATCGTGGACAAGGCTTCGCAGGAGGCCAGTGATGTGATCCAGTCCACCCAGGCCGATCCTCTCAAGAAACCCAAGCAGATGAAGGGCGCGGTCAAGGAGGAGGTGGCCAAGCTGGTGGAAAGCGGCGACCCCAGCCAGGTGGTCCAATACATCAAGGCCAATCGCAAGGAATTTATTTCGGGGGTGTACATGTCATGGTTTATGAAAGAGGTGCGGGCGCAGCTCGAGGGTCCAGCGCCCAATGGGGCTGGGAAAGCCGCTAAACCTGCCGCGAAAAATACCAAGCCCGCTGCCAAACTTTCCAAATCCGTCACCAAATCTGCCCCCAAAGTGACAGCAGAAAAGATCAAGGCCAAGGACAAGAAGAAAGTTGCGCCTCAAGAAAAGAAGAGGCGGAAGATTGAATTGTCTTCCGAAGGCTCCGACTCTGAAAACGAGAGCGAGGATGAAAAACCTGTTGCCAAGAAACCGAAAACCAAGCAGTCTGCTACCAGCAAAGATCATTCTAAACCAGAAGCCTCCAAGACGGTTCAAAAATCAGAGGAACCCAATGATTCAAACGATGAGTCCGACGACCCGAAAGAAGCCAAATAGATCTAGAAGGGTCTATTCTAAATGGCGTTTATTAGACGCTTGACGACGAGTTCGCGAAAAGAGTGCATGCGGCATGACACGTGCATCGCACAGGATATCCATGGGTACTCTCAGGATATGATTTTTTTTTGATGCACTGTGTAAGTTGAACAAAAATGTGTACACATGATATGCGGCAGTATGCCTGGAGACAGTTGTCGAGACCGACTGGACTTGGACAATTTGCCACCGTGACCTTGCATTTCTCAACTATGCCTCTAGTAAAACACAATACAGAAGATGTTAGTAATAAAATTGCATAAACAAACACAAGCGGTATGTATGAGGTATACTCATGCATATCTATATGCATGAGATATACATATATTCGTATCCACGTGCGAAGAAGATCGGGGATGTTAATATGTTGACTGCCCAAGTGTCTTGGTCCCGACCAATTGTTTTGGGGGTTGTGAGGCAGTCGCAATTTTGCAATGCAGATGTCCTCGATGAGTGGATATACACCTGTACAACATCTTGTCTTATTCAAGTACATACTCTCATCAGCCTGAGTCCCACTTTGTCTACACAGTGTTTCAAATTTATTTTCTTTGTTAGGCTGAGCACTGCAAGCATCACAGTAATACCCCTCCTTATATTAGTACCGGCTCGACACACCGGCACAGGTGCCCACTTGGTTCGTTTCCATAAAAACTTGAACGACTTCGATAACTCAGGGCTTGACTCGCTCGAACATGCTCTATAAACTGGATTCCACTGAGATTCCATTGTACATTCCATCAAACGATGCACAACCTTGTCTGAACTTGAATCTAAACGTTTTCCAATGATGATGGCATGACGAATTGTGCCAGACACACACCAGCGCTGCCATTGACACACGGTGAGCATACATACGCCCAGTCGGCGCGCGGATGGGGCGGGGGGGTACCAGTACTGAAATGAGTCTTTTATATTTACACAAGAATAAAATGGAGAAAGAGCCTGAGCGATTGTGATTGACGCTTGGTCGATGTAGAGCAATGGCGATCAGGAGGGGAAGGGGCAGGGGGGGAGGAGGGGGAGGCACACCCGGTTGTCTGACAGGGTGTGCGACTCATAGTAGGTCACGCGACACACACAGTGGGCGTCTGTACAACGCTTCAGTACTGCCCCTGCTCAACTTTTGAAATCCAGTCGTGCCATTGCGGAGGGCTCATCTCAATGACATCTCCGTTGGGCTCTCGTCCAATGATGTTGCCGTCGAGCGCCACCTCGAAATTTTCCATCTCGCGCTGCGCCCCGCCGGCCTCTACGTTTGTCAGCCACCCCTGCGTGCGTGTAGTTGGCGCGTGAGTGGAGGCGTAGAATGTGTGTGTGTGCCGTGTATGTGTGTGCATGTGTGAAGGCATAAATGAGCGTATACGTAAAAGTTCTTCTACTTGTGCAGTTGGCGCATGAGTGAAGGCGGATGTGCGCGTGTGCGTGTGCGAAGAAATGGATGTGCAGATGGCGCGTGGGTGGAGGCGGCGGGCGCGTGGGTGGAGGCGGCGAGCGTGTGTGTGTGTGTGTGTGTGTGTGTGTGTGTGTGTGTGTGTGTGTGTGTGTGTGTGTGCGTGTGTGTGTGGATTTACGAAGGGTGTATGCCACACAATAGTATATCTTTCAACCTGAAGAGTATGCGATATGTATAGTAGTATTCGCTTAGCACACCACACACATGGAAACATACATCTTTATACGTATATATATGTAAATATATTTACATCTATAAATATGTATAACGTATATATATGTAATTATATTTACATCTATAAGTATGTATATGTCTAGCGTCATCATTGTGTGTGGTATTCGTGCACGCCACACCTGCCAGCCCGGAACCTGCATGTCAATGACGTCGCCGTTGGGCTCTCGTGCAATGATCTTGCCGTCGAGCGCCACCTCGAAGTTCTCCATCTCGCGCTGCGCCCCACCAGTCTCTACGTTTGTCAGCCACCCCTGCGGGTGCGCGGTTGGCGCGTGAGTGGAGGCGGCGAATGTGCGTGTATGTGTGTGTGCGTGTATGTGTGTGTGTGTGTGAGTGTGTAACGCCTGCCGGCCATCTCTATTTGCACGAACTAGTGTGTAAAGAAACGACTTAACAGGTAAAGAAAATGGGGGGGGGGGGGGGGGGGGGGGGGGGGGGGGGGGGGGGGGGGGGGAGGAGAGGGGGGGGGGGGGGGGGGGGG
>Ga0335398_10008844_pt1 | contig 11798 bp, 6 predicted proteins | sample BON03_FD_205742 | JGI IMG/M metagenome (GOLD analysis project Ga0335398, IMG submission 205742) | Freshwater microbial communities from Lake Bonney liftoff mats and glacier meltwater in Antarctica - BON-03 (spades assembly) (version 2) | ecosystem: Environmental > Aquatic > Freshwater > Ice >...
TACACGCCAATACACTGCACCATGCCGCAACACACTGCAACACATTGCAACAGATTGCAATACACCATCATGGCTTGCAGTGTATTCCACAAAACACCCTGCCATACACTGCAATGCATTGCAACACAATGCAATACACTTCCATACACTGCAACATGCTGCAATACACTGCAACACACTGCAACACGCCACAACACACTGCACCACACTGCACCACACCATCATGGCATGCAGTGTATTCCACGAAACACTCTGCAATACACTGCAACGCACTGCAAAACACTGCAACACACTGCGATACACTACAAAATATTGCAACACACTACAACACACTGCAACACACTGCAACACACTGCGATACACTGCAACACATTGCAACACATTGCAACACATTGCAACACATTGCAACACATTGCAATAAATGCAACACATTGCAACACTGCAGCACACTGCAACACACTGCAACACACTGCAACACACTGCAAGACACTACAACACACTACAACACACTGCAATACAACATCTTGGCCTGCACTGTATTCCACGAAACAACCTGCAACACACTGCAACATACTGCAACACACTGCAACACACTGCAACACACTCCAACGCACTTTAGCAAACCATCATGGCCCGTAGTGTATTCCACGAAACACCCTGCCACACACTGCAACACACTGCAACAAAATGCAATATTCTGCAACACACTGCACCACGCCGCAACACACTGCAATACACCATCATTGTCTGCAGTGTATACCACGAAACACTCATCAATACCATGCAATGCATTGCAATACAATGCAATGCACTTCCACACACTGCAACATGCTGCAATACACTGCAACACGCTGCAACACGCCACAACACACTGCAACATACTGCAGCACACCATGATGGCATGCAGTGTATTTCACGAAACACTCTGAAACACACTGCAATACACTGCAACACACTGCAATACTTTGCAATACACTGCAACACACACCAACAGACTCCAATATACTGCAACACACTGCGATATACTGCAACACACTGCAATAAACACAACACATTAAAATACTGCAACACACTGCAACACACGGCAACATACTTCAACACTGCAACACACTGCAACACACTGCAACACACTGCACCACACCATCTCGGCTTGCATTGTATTCCACAAAACAACCTGCAACAAACTACAACACACTGCAACACACTCCAACACACTGCAACTCACTCCAACACAATTGAGCAAACCATCATGGCCTGTAGTGTATTCCACGAAACACCCTGCCACACACTGCAACAAACTACAACACACTGCAACACACTGCAACACACAGCAACACAATGCAACACACCGCAACACACTGCAACACACTGCAACACACCATCATGGCCTGCAGTGCATTCCACGAAACACTCTACAATACAATGCAACACACTGCAACACACTGCAACACACTGCAACACATCATCATGGCCTGCAGTGTATTCAACGAAACAGGCTGCTCGATGTTCTAAGGAGCAGCCAAAATGACTCAATAGTCAGCTCTGTATTTTTTCCACAACGTAGATCTAGTAGGGAGCTGACTTTTGCGAATTCCGACCTGCATCTTCTGCGGCATCTCAACCAGTTGCACTTGCCTTGTGGAGATAGTGCTGCTATCGTGACTGCCTATCTCGCCTGCATCTGCGTCACGACCCCCAGTACACATCTTCAGCGGCATCTCGACCAATTGTGCTTGCCTTGTGGAGACAAGGCTGCTGTCATGACAGCCTACCTTGCCTGCATCTGCATCACGACCCCCCGTAAGCATCTTTTCTCTCTCTCTTTCCTTTGCTCTCTCCCCTTCCCTCCGTTTCTCGGTTTCCCTTTTCTCCCTGTCGACTCTTTCCTCCTCTTCCTGCTCCTCCTTCTTCCTCTGTTCCTCCCTTCTCCACTCCTCCTCCTCTCGTATCCTCTGCTCTGCCTCTCTCCGACGCATCTCTTCCCTCTGCAATGCCTCCTCCCGTTTTCTTTTCTCCTCCCACTCCTTCCAGTCTTTCCGTCGCTCTTTGTTTTCTTTGTGTTTGTCCTTCACGTTCGCTCGCTCACGCTCTCGTTCCTGTATCTTCGCCTCTTCCTTTGCTCGCTCCGCCCTCTCCCGGTCAACTCTCTCTTTTTCCTTCTTTCCCTCCCGCTCCCTCCTCATTCGTTCCTCCTCCTCTAGCGTCTCGCGCTCGAATCGTTGACGATACTCTTTCTCGTCTCTCTCTCGTAACTGTTCTCTTACAGGACGAAGACAAGACTTTTCCTGTGCTGCTGTCCCGCTTGAGAGAGCTTGGGTGGAGGCAGAATCGTGAGTATGTGATGGCTGCGCAAGATAGTGCTCATTGAGTAGTGATGTCACCTTGGGATTGAATGGCAGTGTGTTTGCTGCTGCTGGGGAGTCATCACGCTCACGCTGCCACCGCGCTGCCGGAGAAGGACCAGGCAGAGGGGGGGGGTTGCTTGAATGCCCATGAGATGCTCCTCCAGCCCATGGTTGTGATAATGAGGATCTTAGGAGCAATTGTGACGCTGTTGTTTCTGCAAAATTAGCGACCTCATCTTCAGTGTCGTCGTGCTTTTGGGCTGCTGGCGATGCAGGCCCCAACCCTATTGCTGCCCAGCAATCGTTACAATAGAAATTGCCATCAGACTCGTCAACTTCGCCCAGGCTGACACCACCACACTCCGTGCACACGCTCACTGCTGCCGCACTACCGCCATCATCTCTTGACATCTGGGTGGAGGCCTCTTGGTCATCTTCTAGGGCCCAGCACTCCGAGCAGTAAAAGTTCTGGTCCTCTTCGTCCACGGCGCCGTTTTTATCGCGCTTGCCACAGTCTTCACAGCGCTCCTCCCAAGTATCGCTGCTCAACCCCGCGCTCAATTTGAGCGCGGCCATGTCCTCCAGAAGCGCCCAGCATGCACTACAGTACATGCAGTTGGACTGTGTCACCTTGCCCAATGTGTCTCGCACACCGCACTGCGCACAAAATTCAGGATTTGCACGGTTTTGGCTTTCGAGTGTGATGACACCAAGTTTGATTCCGGAGGCCTCACCAGTAACGACAATGCAAGCATTGCCATTGTTGTGCAGCGCTTTGTTTAGCGACGCCTGGCCCTCTTCTGCCGCCCTTGCCGCTGCCCGCGCTGCAGGAGAGGGGCCTGGAAGTGGCGGTGGCGTGTCCTTCTTCGAGACTTCTGCTGCTGCTGCTACTGCGGCCGGGCTGGGGCCAGGGAGAGGAGGGGGAAGGTGTGTTAAAGTATTGTCTGGAACAATCTTCAAAAGTGAAAGCATTGTGGCCTGTGCTGCATACGCCGTCGGCACTCCGAATTTATCCTGCTGGCCTCAATTCTGCATGTCAGTGTGACAAATCTAACATATCTCATCCCCAGCTTCCATCTGACACTGTCAGTGACAGCCTTCGTCAACGATATCTTTGTTCCAAAAGATCTCACGAACTTTGATAAGTTTTGTTCACGAACTTTGCAAGTTCGATACGCTTTGTCCAGCACTACGGTGCTCAAGCCGAGTGAGGGCGTCTTGAAGAAACCTGCGAAATGGCACAGGTATAGGTCCCGGTGCCATCATTTACATGGCATATTCACCCACAACCCATCAGATGTCACCATGCATTCCGCGGACCCCAGCGGCCCGATGCATCCGGCGTTTGTTCTCCTTCCCTTTTGTCGTGATTTGTGACTGTAAAGGGGCCTTGAGGGGCATGGGGGCAAGCGGGATGCGAGCTGGGCACATGCAATGGCCTCACGTGTGAAGCTGAGGTGCGGCTGCTGTCCGGTCTTTGGCTCGTTGTCGTGTATGCCGCGTGTTCAGATGTATCGGCGAATCGAATTTGATTGATCGAAACCACCGCCGCATTTGACCGCACCCCAAAATGCACAGGTACGCGTGAAATGCCCCGCGTGTACAACGCTGCTGGCATTGCCACAGGGAACCACAAAGTTCAAGTGTGCCATCTGTTCCACGGTGTCGCAAATTCCGGCACAGGCTGCGTCGCCAGCTCCCGCGTCTGCTGCCGGAAACCTGACTGGAAACGAGTTCCCACATGGGTGGGAAGAGTGCAAGGCCCCTGATGGCCGCACCTACTTCATCGACCATAACACCGGGCAGAGCACATGGATTGATCCGCGCACGGGGGGCGGCGGCACAGCCGGTGCGCCACCAGCGGCACCTGGTGCCGCTCCAGGCGCCGCTCCCTCGTCAGGTGCGAGCCAATCGAGTTATGGCGGCACTAGCAGCAGCTTCGGAGACTCTGCCGCGCTGGCACTCTCCATGCAGTCCCTGATGGCACCTGGCGAGGCTGAGCAGCCCGTATGGATGGACCAGAACGAAATCAGCAACTGCCCGATTTGTGCCATCGAATTTTCGGTGGTCAAGCGCAAACACCACTGCAGATGCTGCGGTGGGGTGGTGTGTGGGCCGTGCAGCGGTCAGCAAATGAACGTCCCTGGCGTGAACAAAACTGCGTCAAAAGAGCGCGTGTGCAATCCGTGCTCGAAACACTTGACCGACCAGGCCACGCACCAGGGCTGCGTGCTGAGGTCGTGTGTCAACTTGTCAGCCAAGCAAAATGCCACGGAAGTCAAGGCTTTAGCAGTTGCCTGCAAGTGTCTTGCTGACGAGGCCCAGAGCGGTAGCCCACAGTTAGACGAAGAGGGTGTGCTAGAAAAGGTGCTAATGAACCTCATACCTTACACGCGAGGAGTGGACCCGCAGATCCAAAGGCAAGCTGTGCGTGCCTTGGCCAATTTAGCCGCGCAAGAAACACACCGCTCCAAGACCATGGAGGCAGGTACTGTACCTATCCTCGTGGATATGCTGGCCTCGCAAGACGACTTGCTGCGGCTGCAAGCGGCGCGCGGTATCGCGCTGCTGTGCAGTGAGGAAGTTGTGCGACAAGCTCTCATTGAAATGCGTGGCGTCAACACCATTATCAACACTCTACCGGCCGAGTCTGACGAAGGGCAGGCTATCATGATTTCCATCCTCGAGGCACTAGCCAACACAGGAGCGCAGTACCGCGTGCTCTTGCGCGAGCACCACTGCGTCTTCACTCTGGCGGCATGCCTCACTACCAAAAATGCAGGCGTGCTGGAAAAGGCCACCAACATCCTGGCGCTCATAGCATCTGACCACCAGGCGCGGCGTGCCATCTTCGAAAGTGGCGCTGTAACTGCGCTGTTTGCGCTGCTGCCCAACCACGGAGGGAAAATTCGCTTCAACGCACTGAAGGTGCTGTCGGTTGTGACGAGTGACTCGGGCGTATGTTTGCAATTGGCTGAACGCGACGTGGCCAAACTAGCGCCACTCCTCGATCATCACGACAACGTGCAGCAACTGCAGATGGTCATGAGCACCATCCGCAATACCTCGTCGTCGGACGAGCGGTTCGCTCGAGGCTTCGCCATGGCTGGTATTGTGCCCAAGTTGCTCAACCTGCTGCAGCGCACTGGCCCGCAGGGCTGGGCATCGATTCACACCGACGCTCTCAGCTTCTTCCTTGCTTCCTGCACTATCGATGCGGTTCGTGATGCTCTGGTGCAGGGCTCAGGTGTGATGGTGCTGTCGACCATTGCCTCCTCGACGGAGCGCCAGATCTCGGAGATTGAGACTTGCCTGAATCTGCTTTCGACGCTCACATCGTTCAGCGCCGATTGCCGGCGCTCGCTATTTGAGATTGGTGGCACGCAAATGATGCTCGAGTGTATCCAGATGAAGCCTATTGCCAATATGAAGCACGATGCTTCCCTCGGCATTTCGGCAGAAGAGCAGCAGATGCTCGTGATGTCGGCCAAGCTAGGCCCGGCTCTGCAGGTCATGGCAAATCTGTGCGAGGACCAGCCCATTTGGGACGTTATTGCAGATGCACGTGCAGAGCAGACGGTGCTGATGCATGCGTCGTCGAAGGATCAGAATATCTCGTTGGCAGCGCTGCGCTGTGTCATGTCGTTGGCTCGCTCTACAGACGCACGCTCGCGTGAGTTTGTGCTGCGCTCAGATGTGCTCCCTTCTCTTATCGGCCATCTGTCCTCCAAGGATGAGAGCATCGCAGAAATGGCCGCGGGCGTGATTGCCGAGCTGTGCACTGACCGGCGTTGCCGTGACGAGCTGCTGAAGCAGGACGCGGTGCAGAAGTTGCTGCGCATGGTATCGTCTTCGCGCAACGACAGCCTGCGTGCCAAAGCTGTTCATGCCATCGGTGGCATGTGCGCCGACGAACGTTTTTGGGACGTTATCACACGCAGCAACGGGCTCACGATGCTAGTAGAGCTGCTCTTCAACCCGAATTCAGCTGGATCACTGAAGCTGGGTGTTTGCAATGCCATAGGAGACCTGGTTGTGGACAGGAACCATGCCCTTGCCTTCCAGCGCGCCGGTGGTGCCCACGCTTTGACTAGTTGTGTTGGCATGCAAGACAAAGATACAGCAGCGGCAGCAGCGCACGCGCTAGGCAATCTGGCTAAGGCCATTGATTCAGCCAACGTGCAGATTGACGACACCACCATTCGCCGGATTGTTGGCATGTTGGCAGAGCCGGGTGCATCGTCTGCTATGCACGCGATTGCTGTGCTGTGTGACCACGAGCCTATCCGTCAGCGCTTTATCCAGAGTGGGGTGGAGGCTGGACTCGCAAACGCAAGCAAATGTCACGCAGATATGACGGCCAGACAGCAGGGCGTGCAGGTGTTGGTGAAGGTGCTCAAGGAAGGCAACGATGGTGGACAGAGGCTGGTGCAGCTTGGCGGTGTGGGCATGCTGCTGGGTATGGCGTCCAGTGGTCGTGTAGAAGACAAAGAGTCGGCGCTGGAACAGCTCGAGCAGATCAGCAGCAACCAGGGCGGGTTGTCATCTCTTGAGGGCCAGGAGCGCGAATTGCTGCCTACACTAGTCCAGTCGATGCAATCAAACCTGTCGTCCGTACGTGTCCGTTCCATCAGCGTTCTTGCCAATGTCACTCGCGACGAGAAGATTGCGCCATATGCGGTAGGTGCTGGCGCCGTTGCTGCCATGCTGCAGCATCACGATAGAAAGCGAGTGGAAGAGCTCGATGGTGTAGTCAATGTCCTCCGCAACTTGTCGTGGCTTGACTCTCTTCACGACCTTATTGTCGAGGCAAGCTTCCTGCCCAACTTGGTGGCGTTGCTAGTTTCATCTCGCACACAGACGCAAGAAGCAGCAGCGACTGTAGTTGCTGATTTTTCGACGCGACGTCACCTTTTACCACACCTGGTTGCTAGTGGTGCGCTGCCACACATAGTGCAGCTGTTATCGCGGGGCAACGCATCTCTCGTCGAGCGCGCAATGAAAACTCTCAGCAACATGGTATGCATCCCGGAAGCAGCCAAAGAGCTGCAGACATCAGGCAGGCTCGATGTCATTGTCCCGCACATGTCTATGGGTTCGCAAAACACACAGCTGAGTGCTGTGCTTGCGATTGGCGCCATTGTAGCTGCTGTGGGCGAGCGACCAAGGTACCTACTCAATGGAGCTGTGGAGCGTATGGCGGCCCTGATTGTGGCCGGGCAGATGAGGCATGACGGGCTCCTGTATGCTCTTGGTGAATTGTGCGAAGATGCGGGTGTAAGTGAGGCGTTGGGCGGTCTTGATGCGCCCTGGGCTCCCGCGCGTGCCTGGCTTGTCAAGTCTGTGCAGGCTGCCTTCAGTGACCTAGATCTCCGTCAGAGGTGTGCGTTTGTGATGCGTCGTATTGCAAAGGTGCCCAAGGATAACGTCAAGTCTGCCTTGGTGGCAAGTGGTGCCATGTCGGCAGCTATGGATCTGTTGCAGCAGCAGGAAGATAGCACGCTCTGTGCTGATCTCAGTGCCATGATGTATGATCTGGCACTCTCCCGCCCGGGCCTTGATATCATCTGCAATCCCGATAGCGTGCGTGTCATTGTCAACCTTTCAAATCACACCCATGAGCCTACGCGTGCATGTTGCCACCGGCTGCTTGGACTTGTGATGGCGCGTGGCGGTATGGACCGCATCATCCAGGCTGGCGGTGAGCAGGCAATGTGCGTCATTGGCATGCTTGCTGCAACAGCCTCAACTGAAGTTGGAGCCGTGGGCAAAGCTCAGCAAGCTGTCGGCAACCTTGGGCCCATGCCCCCTGACATTCAAGCAGGAGGAAGCGTCACACGCTACGGCGAACTGTATTCTGCAGATGCTGTGGTGAAAGCCGTGTCGTGGACTGCCGCTGCAGAGCCCCCGTCCTCTTTTATACCAGACGCCCTGCCCGTTATGGCAGCTGCGCCCGTTGCACAGGCGGTTGCAAGCGCAAGCTACGCGCAACCCTTTGAAGCCATCGCTGCTGCGCTGCCTGCGCAGCCTGCAGTGTTCCCGCCCCCCTCGCATTCGCACTCGCGCTATGAGCACCCGCCACCTGCACCACTGAACCACATGTCATCGTACATGGCTCCACCAGCCCAAGTAGCGCAGGCACACGGCATCCAGTCTCCTGTAAACCCGCGAGCACCACCTTTCGCTGCCTCAACTCACTATGCCCAACCGCCTACCAACCCAGCAGCCGCGTCGCCTTCTGTCGGTACCCCGAGCTACCGACAGCTGCCTCCTACTGCCAGCCCACCGCCGATGCAGCCCATGCAAGCCAAGAGCGCAGCCACGTCGCAATACGCACACGCCCCACCGCCTGCTCCACAACAAGTATTGCCTGCTGCAAGTGCGGAGGCGTGTGTGTCTCCTGTTGTAGAGCGGCAGGAAGTGGCCGTGACGGCGCATGCGCTCAAGATGGAAGCGAAAGACAAAGAGGCTGACGACCTGCAGCAGCTGCTCGAGCAGTTTAAACTCGCAGATGCGCTGCAGGCGCTGCGCGGCTACGGCGTGTCGTGTGTTGATGATTTGCGAGAGTTGGAGCCGAGTGAGCTAGATGATCTCGCCATCACGCCTATTTCAAAAAAGAAGATGCTCAAGCTCATGCTGCACCTTGGCGTGCCGTCTTTTCTTCAGGTGTGTGTGCCGTGCTATTGCTGTTTGCCCGAGAGTGTGCACGTGTAAAGACGCAGTCGGTCTATGGGGATAGTCTATGTAGTAGCACGTCTTTGTGTTGCTGGTTTGGCAAATGCCCTACCAGTTTGGCAAGTGCCGCAAGTTTAAAGTTGTGTGTGAGGTCTTGACAGCATTGGTCTCTGATACACTTTCTTGACGCATCGCGTGTCTCAGCAGTTGGCAACAGTTGCGCTAGCACCCGCACCTCAAGTCCAGGCTACTCCAGCGCCGCCGGTACAAGCACAGTACACACCGGTCCCGCTGAAGCATGAAGTTGCGCCCATACAAGCCCCACCGCTGCAAGCCCAGCTTGCACAAGATCCGCCTCAACGGTCTGCACCAGTTCAAGAAGCATCGCCTCTGGTGCCGCCTCCACACGCAGCACCGCTGCCGCTGCCGCATCAGGCACCAGCGCCAGAACCCGCGCCAATTGCAGCAGTGCCAGCAACATCAGCAGCATCCCCACAGGCAGTAGCAGCCGACGAGCCCACCCCGGAAGCAGTGGCACCAGAGTCGGCACTGACGCCAGAGGCAAGTGTGGCGACACGTGGACCCGAGAGTGTCGTGAGTCCGTCAAGCACTATGAGTTCGTGCACTCCCCTGGCACCGCCACTGAGCCCCGCCATTTCGGCTACCCTGGCATCAGCGCCGCCGTCGGCACCCATGACACTCAACGAGTCGGTCGAGTCTATCGATGGAGCACCAGAGCTACCGAGCCGTGTCAGTCCTTCAGCATCAGTGCAGAGCGTGGCTGGAGCGCCGCCTATCAGCGAGGAGGGCGCGGAGGGTGCGAAGGGCGCGAAGGGCGCGAAGGGTGAGGAGGACGCGACGGGCGAGCAGGAGGTGGCCCCGCCCAGTGACGAGGCATCGGCGCCCCCTGCCACTCCGCCCACTAGTGTGACCAAGGCAGATGCCCGGTCGTAAAGCTTGAGGTTGTGTGGATGCTGATATTTATTTTTTGTGCTTGCGAACTGTGATGCGTGCTGTCTTTCGAGTCCATCCTTTCCTTGCACAACGGCATCAGCGCAGCACCGTCTTTTTTGAGGCGGGGGAATAAAGACTGATACGCATAAAGACTGATGTAATGGTATGGAACATCATCCGTTAGCTAGCGAACGGCGTTCGCTGAGCGTCATTTGGTCGAGCTCGTTTTTTGAAACATAACACAACCACGTCTCGTGGAATTCTCTTCCCAACTTACACAACTCCCACGGCCCATCGCTGCGTCCGGTTTGCCCTAGTGCCTGTAAACCATTGCAATACCGCGGTCAGCGTCTTTCTGTATCCTGCGGGGCCAGGCACGCACTGCACGTCAGAATTTAATCGTGGGCGCCACTGTGAGAGTCAGAAAGAATTTTCAAGGTTACAATGGATTGAATTTTCAATATTACATTGGAACATCAAAATTTCATTCTCACTCTTACAGTGGCGAAACACGATTAAATTTCGATGTGCAGTGGGTTCGATCATTATAAACATTTCACTACCATGAGCGTCCGTGTTACAGGAGAGATAACTCGACTGGAAAGAGTAGAGTAGGCACTAAAGAGACTCGCCGCCGCACGCCCACCAAGTTTGGGTGGAGCAATGTTTTGAGTGTGCGCTCATGCAGGTCGGCTGGGCACGCAGAAGCAGGCAATGCTTGTGTGACGGCCTGTATGGGCAAAGGGGCGTGCGGGACTACAGAGTGTCCAGTTTGGTCCGTTTTTTAAGGGAGGGGGGGCAGGTTCCCTCGCGTTGGACTGCCCGTGGGGACTAACAAATCTGAGATTAGCACCTGCATGACGGCTTCATCGTGCTCAAGCCACTTGACACACCAGGACCTGAGAGAAAGCGGGTGGGGAGAGCACATCGCAAGTCAATGGCAGCGTCGCGACGGCAGACAGGGGGCAGCATTGGTTGCATGGTAATCTATACCCGTGGTATCGACGCGTCAGACGGCCATATTTGCCGACAAACTTGGAGAGCTGTTGGGTACACATGCGTGTGTATATATGCATACACACATTTACACGAACATCGGAAAATGTCAGACATGCGCATACACGCACGCGTGTGCACACCTACACGTGTGCGAATATGTATATCACACACATACATGTATGTGTACACAGAAATGCAAAAAGATACATGATGAATTCACAAAAGTGTATGCCCGTGAGTTACATTGCATCATATGCATGCTGCTGTGCGTCTGCAAGGTACAGGATACAAATGCATTGCATCTGTGTGTGATAGAACTCACGCTCACACGCACACTAACCCGCACCCACACGGCGCTGGCACGCTGTGCGCAAGGATATAGATTTGATACATCAGAGGGTCTAATAGACTCCCCTATTACACACCACTAAAAACACTCCCCTATTACACACCCCAATACACTCCTCTATTCCGTGTGTACATGTGTGTGTGATGTATCAAATCTGTCATATAATGCAGAGATATGCACACATCAATGGCGTGCCGATCACATCCTGCGTGGCGTTCACGCATTCATATTTATTAGTATAATGAAGGAGTGTCTGTGTGTCCACGAAAAATCTCACACACATACACCTGCTGGCGCTCCGGATGATTCTGGTACTCTTCGCTGATCTTGACCCACGCACCCTCTTTAAACTGGCCGTCGCCCGCATTGACACACTGCTCGATCACGTGCCCGTCGAACTGTCGAGATTTGCCAAGTTACCGTCATCTTCTTTTCACTTTCTTCCGAAGTTAACTTAAACTACACACATTGGCGAT
>Ga0335398_10008847_pt1 | contig 11796 bp, 17 predicted proteins | sample BON03_FD_205742 | JGI IMG/M metagenome (GOLD analysis project Ga0335398, IMG submission 205742) | Freshwater microbial communities from Lake Bonney liftoff mats and glacier meltwater in Antarctica - BON-03 (spades assembly) (version 2) | ecosystem: Environmental > Aquatic > Freshwater > Ice >...
TTCCAAGGGTGGGAGCATTCCAAGGGGGGGGGCATTCCAAAGGGGGGGCATTCCAAATGGGGGGGGGCACGGCTTAAACCGTGGCCGCGTGTGCAGGTGGCTGAGCGCACCGATGCCCTGCCCAGGGCCCGGATACACGGCGGTTGCCCTGGGTGCGAGCGAACCGAGTGTGAGCGAGTGTGAGCGAGTCGAATGTGAGCGAGTGGAGTGCGAGATCGGCGCCATGCGGTCGAGTGCGAACGCAACGAGACGATTGCGAGTGCAGTGTGCCAATTGCGGCAACCTAGTCGGGAGAGCAGCGTGCTCAACACACACAGTGACCCCAGCAGAGTCCAGAGCGCAGCGAGATCAAAACACGACCTCAGCGGAGTCCGAGCGCAGCGAGATCAACACACAAAAGCGACCGCAGCGGAGTCCCGCAGCGAGATCAACACAAGAAGCGACCGCAGCGGAGTCCAGAGCGCAGCGAGATCAACACACGAAGCGACCACAGAAGAGTCCAGAGCGCAGCGAGATCAACACACGAAGCGACCGCAGCAGAGTCCAGAGCGCAGCGAGATCAACACACGAAGCGACCGCAGCAGAGTCCAGAGCGCAGCGAGATCAACACCCGAAGCGACCGCAGCAGAGTCCAGAGCGCAGCCAGATCAACACACGAAGCGACGGCAGCGAGATCAACACACGAAGCCACCGCAGCGGAGCACAGAGAGCAGCGGGATCAACACACGAAGCGACCGCAGCGAGATCAGCACACAAAGCCACCGCAGCGAGATCAACACACGAAGCAACCGCAGCGGAGTCCAGGGCGCAGCGAGCTCTGTTGTGCTCGAGGCGTGCTTGAGGCGTGTCGTGCTCGAGTTACGCCGGCCTCCCTGCATGCGAGGGCGTGCCCCGTGAAACTCGGCAGGACTCCATTGGGGGGGGGCGACGCCAAGCCACCTGATCCACGCGTCGGTGTAATTTTTTTCTGACGGGCTTGGTAGCACCCAAACCCCCAATTGCACACTGCGAGCTCCATGTCCGGGACACCCAACGCAGTCGGACGACATGCCTTGGGGTTGGTGAAGGTTACCCGGATGGTCATCCAACCCGACCCGGGGTTCGCCCCGGTGGTCACAACGGCCCCAGTGACCATGCACATGGCCACGTTGGGAGCGGCGGCCCCGGCGGCCACCGGGGCGGCCACCGGGGCTGGTAGGAGTTCACGGTTTACCCGGCCCGGGACGCGCCCCAAGGCGCCAGCGCCGCCCGTATCGCCGCATCCGGTCGAGACTTCGCAGCCCGTCGAGACTTTGCAGCCCGTCGGGAAGGCCACAAAGCGCACCCCGAAGCGCACGATTGTCCGCGTGGCCGGTGTGAAAATGTGGCCGATGTGGTGATTGAGCGTGCCCCCTAGCCCTCCACCTTGGCGGCGAGGACAAAGATGACGTATGAGTCGTCGGGGCCTAGGTCGTACTGAAGGTGCAGCGGCTTGCCGGGGGACAGGCGCATGTTGATGACCTGCCGGTGGACGATTGACTTGAGGAACTTCTCGAGCTTGTCTGCGACAAACGAGCCGTGGTAGCAGGTCGCGAGCGCCTTGGTCGACGGCACATCCACGCTGCTCTCCTAGGTGCGGATCGTGCGCGTGTGGCCACCCTCGGTATCGGTGAGCGAGTGAAAGCGGTGCATCTGGGACGCCTTGTCGCCCTCTGTGCGGATGGTCAGCACCGTGTGCGAGACGGTGCCCGGGACGGCCACAACCGGCATCTCGACCCGGAATTGGACGTCCTCGCCACCCAGGGAGGAGGCGTTGCGCACGATCGAGCGCAGCACGCCCAGGTCAATCTCGACGAGGAACTCATACTGCAGGTCGTTGAGGCACTCGTGGATGACGTCGGCGACCAGCGTCGGCAGGGTAAACTCGGTGAAGTGGTTGCTGGCGATGGGCGCATGGGCGCGCAGCGTTACATTGTCCGAGGCATCGCCGCTGATCGTCAGGCAAAAGTCGGGCTTGATGGCACGCAGGCAATTGCGCAGCGTCTCCGACTCGGCACAGAAGCGCGTGTTGGGCTCGCAGTGCTCGACGTTGCATGAGAGGCGCGCGTAAATGTTGGCGACCGAGTCCGAGGTGTGTCAGTGGCCGATGTGTGTCCCCTTCAGGAGGTGTTCCGTGTGTTTGGTGACCTTGGTGTGGCCAATGTGCCTTGGCCCCTTCAGGAAGTGTCCCGTGTGTTTGGTGACCAAGTCCGAGGTGTGTCGGTGGCAGGCCGAGGTGTCCCGTGTGCTTGTTGACCGATGGCTGATGTGCCTTGGACGAAGTGTCCTGTGTGTTTGTTGACCGAGTCCGAGGTGTATCGGTGGCCGATGTGTCTTGGCTGAGGTGTCCCGTGTGTTTGTTGCCCGAGGTGTGGCCGATGTGTCTTGGCCCCTTTGGTGACCGAGCGTGCCCACACATCTTTTGGCACGGGACACCCTCGGCCACTGAGCTCGTCTGGGCGGCCCCTGTGGCCGAGTCGGGTGATCTGGTGCCGGGCACATACACGGTCGAGGGTGCCATGGCATCGGGGATGAACACCATCCAGTAGTTTGCCATCCAGATTTCGGTGGAGCCACCGCCAACCCCGTCACCGCCGCCTGCCACGTCCTCGCCGCCACCCGCCCCGTCCTCTCCGCCACCTGCCCCGTCCTCGCCGCCGCCCGCCCCGTCCTCGCCGCCACCCGCTCCGTCCTCGCCGCCTGCCCCTTCGCTTCCGTCGTCGCCACCCGCGCCACCCGCATGCGCCCCCGCGCCCTCTCTGTCTGCGCCCGCCCCCGCCACCTCCCCGTCTGCGCCCGCCCCCGCTGCTCCCGTGCCCCCCTCGCCGCCGCCAGTGGCATCGCCACATACCCCGTCGCCATCACTGACGCCACTCGCACCGTCTCCACCGGTGCCGTCGCCGCCAGTACCGTCGCCGCCAGTACCGTCGCCGCCAGTGCCGTCGCCGCCAGTGCCGTCGTCGCCAGTGCCAACGCTTCCCGTGCCGATGCCACCTTTACCGCCGCCACCTGTGCCATCGCCGCTCGTGGCGTCGCCGCCCATGCCGCCGGCTGCATCCCCCCCGCCGCCCGCTTCGCCCGCGCAGCGCAGCCCACTCGACAGCCCGTCGCCCCCACACCCCCCGTCCGTGAACACAACCTGTGACCTCATCGCCGACTTTGTGGTGGTGGGTGGCGGGGCCGGCGGAGCGGCCGCGGCGGCCTACCTGCACCGCGTCGGAGCCTCCGTGCTGGTGTTGTCCGACTGGCCGGATCGGACCGCCGCGCTGCTCGACAGCCCGGTCCGGCTCACGCTCTACAACCAGTTTGGCCGGTTCGAGCAACGCGGCGTGCGCAACACGGCCACAGGCGGCGGGTGGCAGCAGATTGTCGGCGGGGGGGGCAATAACATGCACAACGGCGCGGTGAACCAGATGCCACCGCTCAGTCGGCTCGACGCGCTGCTCGGCGACGGCGGCACCGCGCAGCGGGCGGCCGGCTGGCTCGCGCGCGCTGGCGTCACCACCATGGTCGTCGGTAACACCCCCGAGTGCGGCGACGCGGCGGGGGCGGATCTGCGCAACCTGAGTTACAAGTATGAGCGCGGCCCAATGGAGTGTCTCCCGCAGACGATGTACACCTACTGCGCAGACGCCCGCGCCGGCTGCCGGCCCGACAGTCTGCACCTGGCGTTGGGTGGCGAGACGCGCGCACGGGCGCGGACGGACGGCATCCGAAAGGTGACCATGTACTCGGACCTGCTGCAGCCGGACCTGGGCAGCAGCGCCCGGGTGCTGCACGACACCCGCGGTGAGCGGCTGGAACTCGCACACGGCCGCGCGGTGTCCGTCCACACGCCGGGCGGAGGCCGTGTGTGCGCCCGCTGGGGCGTCGTCCTCGCCGGCGGCGTGTTTGGCACAGCGGAGGTGCTGATGCGCACACTGGGCTGGACGGAGTTGGGTGGTCTGTGGGAGCAGAAGGTGCTGCCGCTGGCCCCCGTGTTGATGGACCCGTCGCCGGTGTCGATGGCCGACTGCGCCGACGACCTGCGGACGGGCAACTTGCACTTGGCGGGCCGCACCCGCCCGCAGGCCGAGTTCACCATCTGCGCAGCCAACGCGACCGCAGGTCGGCCGAGCCCGGTGCTGCTCGCGGCGTGGGTCATCGGCATGAACGCCACCGAGCGCGGCAACGTGACCCTGCAGGACCCGGCAACTGACCGAGTGTCCCGCTCGCTCGCCCCAGCCGCCCCTGCGGTCATGGAGGAGGCCGCACGTGCCGTCTTTGAGGAGCTGCGCGCGCGGTGCAGGTCGGACCTGGTGCTGCCGGTCTTCTCGGCCGCCTTCACATTGGGCTTGCACCACCTCGCGCGGCGACTTGCGCGGGGCCGCGTCGGCCGGTCGAGTGCACGGCCTGGCCAACATCTTTGTCGGCGACATGTCCGCGTACGACGATGATGTGTGGGGGTACACCACGGCCGCGGCCGCGGTGGCCGGTGCTACCGCCGCAATGCGCGCCCTTGAGGAGGCGGAGCGGCACAGTGCGGCGCAGGTGCAACCGTCGACACGCTCGTCGCTGGTATTGAGCGCCGTGGCCAGCGTGGCCATTGGCCTCCTCTGGGTGGCCATGCTTTTGTGTTGCGCCAACAGGGTACAGCCCCCCACACGGCCGTGAGCCCGGCGAGCCCGGCGAGCCCGACGAGCTCGGCGAGCCCGACGAGCCCGGCGAGCCCGGAGGGGTCGGTGGCGCTCCGCGTGACCAGCAGGCAGCGACGCAAGTGCACACTTGGCGCAGAGATGGTACGGCTCGTGTCCGGCAAGGCGTAGCCCGCCCGGGCGGGGGGTTGAACCAAATCGCCTCGACCCAGCGCGACCATCCGCATCGCCAACCACCCCGATCAGACCTACCGGGGGAGCAACGCGATGCGCGCCCCCTTGAGGTCCTGCTGAGTGACCTTCCAGGCCAGCGTCGGGGCCTGTCCGTCAGAGCCACCGCGCACAACGGGTTAACCCGCGCTTCCCCTTGGCGTGCAACTCGGTCAGCGTATCAAACTTGGACAAATGCAACTCGACCCCATTCGCCCCGGACTCCCCGCCGTCGAGCACCAGCACAGTGGCCCTGGTACAGCTGTGCAACTCCAACTGCGACAAGGTGACATTGGGAAGGTCGAGTGCCACTGTGGGTTGTGGCAAGAGGGCGTATCCCCACAGCCCGAGCGACCCGAGCCTGTTCAACTGGAGCATGTTGCCAAGCTCCGCCACGGGGAGCGTCACGTGGGCAAATTCCTGGGCTGCCCTCGAGTTCTGTTCCTGAGCTAATCTGGATGTGGGTAGCTCCACATTGTATCCCGGGGCGCGCAACCGGATCCCCCGCACGGGGCCAGTGCACACCCCAAGCAGCCGGCTCAGCACGGGGCCCTCGGGCGGTAGCGGCCCCCCAAGCCCCGCGACGCGCATCTCGCCCTTGCTGATTGCACACGCCCACGCCACCGATGCCACGGCGAGCAGGTCGACAGGGTCCACCACATTGACACTGCCCCAGTCCTCCCCCGTGGTAGGGCCAGGCGGGGCAAAGCGCAAGCTCTGGAACCCGTGGTCCCATCGCCACAGAGTGTTGCGTTTGGAATTGAAGAGTCGGTCCAGCCGCGCTCTCATGCCTCGCGTTGCCGCCCGTGGGTTCACCCCCTTCAGGCATGGGTGTGTGGTTTGCACGGCGATTTGCATGGACTTGGTCAACCCTGCCAACGAGAGGGCCATTTCATTCCCGAACTGCGCCATAACAGTCAGTGTATCGTCCGCTGTTTGTGAAGTGACGTTGCTGGGGGCCGTCTGCCCCGTGAGGTTGCGCTCTGTCCGTGGTTGCAGTTTGTCAATTTGCCTGTCTACGACTGCATGTAATTTTTGGGGGCTCTCTGGGAGGACTGGTGTCTGTTCCCTGCTCGACCCCGTGGACAATCTGACCCCCCCCATGGGGCCGAGGCACCCCACGAGGAAGAGTGAGAGGGGTGGGGGTCAGGGCGCCGCAAACAAATACAAATTTTTTTACAAACAGGCCATGGATTTGGACCACACACCGCGAGCACGGCAGGCAGAACTGACCAGGGCCGATGTGCCTTGGCCGACGTGTCCCATGTGTTTGGTGACCACTTGAGGAGGTGTGGCCGATGTGTCTTGGTCGAAGTGTCCCATGTGTTTGGTGCCCGAGGTGTGGCCGATGTGTCTTAGTCGCCCCGTGTGTTTGGTGAGGGGGGGTGGTCGGGTGTCACATGGTGCACGCGCGCCAACTCGTGGAGCGCCACGCCGTACACCCGCCATGGCGGCAACCGGTACCACCGCTGTGACTGGGCGGGAGGTTGGTCGCCGGATAGGCGCCTGTGTGGGCCGGCGCCGATGGAGATACCGGTGAGGGGCCCTGCAGTGGGCGCCGTGCGCCGCGCCGCCGGCCGGTGAGGACTTCCCCCGGCGGCCGAGATGGTTTTGTGAAGGGTGACATCCACACCGGGGCCAGAGGGGCGCAGCCTAGTGGCTGGAGCCCGCGTCCGAATCGGCGTCAGAATGCGAGCCATCGCGGGGGGAATCGCGCTACCCGCGCCAAGGCGCCTCGCCATGCCTGCCGCGATCGCGATCGGAGCGACCATCTCGCCCAGACCCGCGCCCGACGCCGCCACCGCCGCCGCGGGTGTCCTTGTCTCGCTTCGGCCCCGCTTGCTCCTTGCCTTTGCCTTGGCCAGAGTCGCGGGGTGTGCGATCGCGTTGGCGCGAGTCGTCCCGCCAACGCTCCTGGTCGGCGCGTCCGTCGCGTGAGCCGTCGCTGTCGTGGCCACCGTCGCGGCGCCGGCGCGTGTCGCCGCCGCCGCCCCGTGCGCCTTGGTTGCGCTTCTGCTGGGCCGCGCCGCCGGCTCGCTTGTCGGCCTGCTTGGCTTTCCCAACGTGGAGGGCGCCGACGCCAGCCGAGCTCGTGTTCCTGTAAGCACTGTCGCGCGCTGCAAGGCGGAGCCGGCTAGAGAGGGTGAGCCGCTTGTACGTGCGAAGGGCCTCAGAGACTGCGGCAGGCGTGTCGGCTGCAGCCCGGTCGTGGGCCTTGAGGTGCTGCCGGACGAAGTCGGCAGCTGGAGGAGGCTGCGCTCCTGGTTGATGAGGAGGTAGACCTCGCGCTGGGTGTTGTACACTCGAGCAAGTGGAAGGAGAACGTCACTCTCCTGTCCTTGGTCATACAAGGTGCGGATGGAGCCGAGCAACATCTCGTTGGCGTCCCACATGAAGACAGCGATAGACTCGTTCTTCTTGAGTCCATTGGCCATGTTGCCGGCCCTCTTCCTACCGTTGTCGGTGAGGACGTCGTGGGCCAGGGTGCCGCGCGCGTCGAGGATTCAAGGCTGCCGGTCGTCGCCCGCCGTGCGCAGCTTGGCGTGCTGGTGCGGGTTGCGGGAATGGCCGTCGACGAAACCGTGCTCCTGGACGAAATTGGCGAACTCGGTATCCGTGATGGGCCGGCCACTCGAGCCGGAAGACGTCTCGGAAGCGGAGTCGAAGCCGCCGGACGAGTCGTATCCACTCCCGGCGCGCGAGTCGAGCTTCTCCTCGAGGAGCGCGTGGATGTCGCCCATGGCGCTGGCCATTGCGTGGGCGACTGCGTCGTTGACGAGCTCCTGGACACCGCGGTCGAGCGCAACGGCGCCGGTCGTGCCGGCATCGGCGCCGGCCGCGCCAGCGCCGAAAGTGAGCGCTGCACCAGGGACGGGCCCGAGTGCAGCGACCGTGGGCGAGGCGCCTGGGTCGAACCCAGGTGCCGGCTCCGCGGCGCCTGGGGCGTGCCCAGGCGTCGCAGAAGGAACTGCACCGCCTGCAGATCCGTGGCCAGCCGCTCCTCGAGCGGCGTCGGCGTAGCCCCGCTCAGAGACGGGGCTGAACGTTGCGGACAGTATGGGGGTGCTGGCGACGCCGTCACACGGCGCCGCAGTTCTTGCTGTCGATCGCGCAGGGGAGCCTGCGCCGACCGGCGAAGTAGAAGGTGCGTGAGCGCCATGCGATCCGCTGCCGCGCTTGTCTTTGTGGTAGCGCGTGCCTCCTGACATCTCTAGAGCTGGATGGCTCCAAAGTCAATCCTAGTCTTCCGGCCGCGGGCCAAAGGCTGCGTGTGTTGGCTGACGACGAAGACCGGTGGCCAACAAAAACAGCGTCCTAAGGGAGGAATACCGGAGGGAGGACCAATACCTAAGCATCGAGATACAACCAGAAGTCAGTATTTTTTTTCTTTTCTTTTCTACTTCTTCTGTCCTTTGGCAGAGAGCCGTTTTGCGTTTCATCGTCTTGTCCGTTGCTATACGTAACCTAATTGCCGGGGCAAATCCGATCGCGGGCCAGAACGCCGCGCTCTTTTGGGATGGGTTGGAGTGGCTCGAGCGCGAGTTTAGCATCAGCGGCAAGGGCCTGGTCACATTTCTGAGCAGAGGCGTGGCGGCGGCCATTGCGGGCCCAAACGCCGCGCTCTTCTGGGATGGGGTGGAGCGGTTACGGGACAAGTTGACCAGCAGCGGCCTTGTGCGCATCATGTGCGATGGCGTTGCCAGCCGCACCTCGTCGCCGGAGTGGGTGGATGCGGTCTTGGGCGTGCTGCACTTCACCTCCGCAGCGTGCGTGCGTGCGCTCGTGCACCACTTGCCCACGGTGGCGATGGTAGGGGCTATGCACGCGCGCTTGCAACCCCGCTACTCGTCCGAGCACAGGCGCTTTGAGCGCGAGGTGTGCGTGGGCTCCTTCCAGCGCAAGCGTGAGCGCGTGTGCAAGTGGCTGAGCGACGACTGGTGTGGGTAACGCGTCGAGCCAGGGGCGTGGCGCGGGTTCAACCGCACGCCCGGCTACACGCGCAGCACCTCATGTAATACCCGTCCGCCTGGAACCACAAGTGTCTGTTTATATTTGTTTTTTTGCTTTTTCTGCGTTGTTTTGCACAAAATTTGGAAAAAATTTCCGCCGGCACGCAAATTCAGCAAATTTTGCAGCAAAGAACCATATACAGCACACATACGCGCACTACACATGGACAGAAGCAACATTAGCAAGGGAGCAGGCTCTCTCTGTAGCAGAGTAAGATGGCAGGCCGGCAGAGTACTACAGAGCACGCATGCAGCACACTGCGCCCACTTCCCTGTCACGCACAGGCTCAGGTAGGCCCTAAGCCGCGCCAACGTGGCTGCAACTGTGGCCGCGGCTCCGAGTCGTGGCTGGGTGCCCGTCGTCGTCACTCGCGCCTGTCCACTGCTGATGTGGCCTAAGCTCGTGCGGGCGTCGCGGCGACGGCCCGCGCGCCGGCGCGTCTCATCGGCCATGAGTGGAGCGCGTCTCGTAATAATAATTCGCTGTATTCCAGGCTGTGGTGGGGGGTGTGCGCCAACCTTCGAGTCACCATTTTCTGCCGAAGTCCCGTCAAAGCCTAGATTATTACGCAACGAGATTTTTCACGTGAACAAATCCCTTCAAAATGGCCACAATTTCGCCGATTTTCTGGCTCTTGCAGTGTGGCGCCATGCCAACCGTCGGCGACAATATGAGGCGGCGATCTGTGCGTCATGTGGTCCATCGGTGCGCCAAGTGCATCAGTCTCCGCCCGTATGCGCGCCTGGTCGCTGGCGATTAACCTGATGTCGTAGTTAGGGGGGTTAGGGTTAGCCCGGCGTTGGCGTCGAAAACTGCCAGAAAAAAAACTGTGTCGTTCTTTTGTTTCGCAAAAGAACGACACAGTTTTTTTTCGGTTTGACCCCACAGGAACAGGCGCGAGGTCTGGACCAACCACGTCGGCGTCGCGCCGAGAAAACCACCTGGACATATCTGCTCCAGTCTGGCGGAACAAAGGGTCGTCCGCGTCGGAGCCGGCCGAGTCGCTCATCGTCACGCGCGGGTGTCGACGTCGGCGTCGGAAACCGTCAGAAAAAATTTGTGTCGTTCTTTTGCTTCGCAAAAGACTGACACAGTGTTTAAAAAAAACGGTGTCATTCTTTTGCGAAACAAAAGAACGACACAGTTTTTTTCTGGCAGTTTCCGACGCCAACGCCGACACGCAGATGGGCGACTCGGCCGACTCCGACGCGGACGACCCTTTGTTCCGCGAGACTGGAGCAGATATGTCCAGGTGGTTGTCTCAGCGCGACGCCGACGAGGTTGGTCCAGACCTCGCGCCTGTTCCTGTTCCTGCCGCGATGTGCGATGACGGCAATTGGTCATCGGACCACTGGGCGGCCTCCACCGACTGCGAATCGGCCGGCGACCTCGCTGTGGCCACTTAGGCAGCCGTTGCGGTGCCGCCGCCACGCGCGTCGTGCAGCAGCGCCAGTAGCGGCATTGCTGGAAGCTTGCGCGGGAAGTATGTGCGCGACACGTCGACCGGCAGGGGCATCCGCCGTAGCTGGCCAGATGCGGCCCTGCAACACCTCGAGACGGTTCTGGATCGCAGCGGCGACGGCTTCATGGCCAACGGGGACCATTGCAAACACGTCTTCAGCTTCACTATGATTCGAGGCTGCACGAGCAGCAAGTGCATCGACAAAATCTCAAGGGCCGACGTGTCGGCCTGTCATCGCATCAGCTACGGCGAGCCGCACGCCGACCTGGGTGGCGTGCCGACGGCCAGCAATTGGCCGACTACACACAACCACGCAACCACCCAGTTGTGGTACGAACTCATCCGGAGCACCTTGCGCGACGGAGCATTCAAGTTTGCGTTGGGGCTAAGCGGCCAGTCGGTGTGCGCCGCAATGTGGCGTGCCGCGTACGATGTGCCGCTTTCCACGTTTGAGGCGATGTGCCGCGCTGCCTCCAAAAACGAACCGGTGTGGGCGCCCGATGTCCTGACCAATACAGCACTATCCGAGGCGGCTGGCTCTGTTAAAGACATCGCGACGATGATATCTTATTCCGTGGCCTGGTGGGCGGAGCGGTTGCTTTGGTACGACTTCATGCCACACATGACAGGCCAGCATGGGCGCATCGTTGCGGACGTCACACCGCGCGCTGGGAACTCCTTGCGCCAACCGGCTAAGTAAAAACGATTAAAAATGCCATGCTGGTCCCATTTGCACCCCCCGCCTGGGCGCACTTGGGACCCTCAATGGACGTCAAAGCAGCGGGTTAACCCAGCCGCTGGTTCAACACCTCTGCCCAGCACCTCGTCATCGCAGACAGGCTCCGCTAGCACCGCTGCAGCTTCAAAAAGGCTCGGTCGACTCAAACTGCGCCTCGTACAACTGATGATTCGCCTCGGCGAGGCGCCGCTTCGGACCGCGCACCCGCGGCTTCTTCTTCGCACCCCGAATGAGTCCCTGGAGCGTCCCCTGCTGGATGGCGTGACCAAGGAGATTGGGGAGCTCGTTTGGATCCGAGTTGGTGCACAGCCACCTCTTAATGTTGACCCCCCCGCTGCCTCTGGTGGTCTCCCGGCCCAAGGCGTCGCGGAGGGCGCAGCATGCCTGGTTGGGCGACCCCAAAATCTTACCGATGAGATCCTCCGGGACGTTGTCGACCCAGGCGCACAGCTTCACGTATTTGGATTTCAGTTCGGCAGGGTCATTGGTGGCGTCGAGAATGGCTAGGGCGGATCGTTTGTCGCCTTTGGCTGCGGTGTACAGCACGAGCTGCACCTGCATATCTATGCCATTGACTTTGATGCTCCACTCCATGCCCTGCGGCCCCCCGTCGCCCTCCCCCTGCACTCCATCCGACTCGAGCCCCCCCGCTTCGACCTCGTGCAGCCCCTCGTGCAGCTCCTCCTGCAGCTCCTCCTGCAGCTCCTCCTCGCCCCTCTCCC
>Ga0335398_10008849_pt1 | contig 11792 bp, 13 predicted proteins | sample BON03_FD_205742 | JGI IMG/M metagenome (GOLD analysis project Ga0335398, IMG submission 205742) | Freshwater microbial communities from Lake Bonney liftoff mats and glacier meltwater in Antarctica - BON-03 (spades assembly) (version 2) | ecosystem: Environmental > Aquatic > Freshwater > Ice >...
GCGTTCATCCGGCAGCCAAAATCATTTTATGGGGCTGGTTTCGCAAAACCGTTTGCGACTCGTCACATCAACTACTTAGCCGCTCAGGTGAATTGGCGGTGCCGAGTTATCCGGCTGTGACGTATGACACCATGAATAGCCCGGGGAAACATTATGACCTGGCGTCAGAACTTTTACTGGCTCTTCCAGAAAGAAGGAGACGTGGAAGATTTTGCAGAACTAATGGACACCGACAGCCCCGCAGAGATGCGCGTTTGGTTCGATGCGCAGATGTCCAGTCTCCGCCAAACTTTGCGCCAGTAGCAGATGGTGATCATCGTTCGCTGGGCGTGGGAGTAAGCCCATCCCAATTGACAATCGGAAGATGCAACCTGGGCGGGGTTTCTCCAGGTGAACAGCCGACAGGAGGCGGGATGCCGGAGCGTGCGGCGATTCATCAATCGGCATGAAGAATCCCCCTGATTCTGCGATCGAGAATTTGACTTGGGCGGATTGATACCTGCTCGTAGGTTGCCCCATGGAAAGTTCCTCACGCTTCAGTGAAAAAGTAGCCATCGTGACCGGAGGATCCTCTGGCATCGGGCAGGCGATTGCGTTGGCGTTGGCCCGTGAGGGCGCGAAAGTGGGGTGGACAAGTTTACCGGCGGATGTGGCGGAAGGTGAAGCGGCCTTCGCGGGGGCGGGTATGAGTTGCGCGGCGTTTGGTGGCGATATGGGCGATGAGACATTTTGCGAGCGCGTGGTGGCGGAGACGATCGAACGGTTTGGTCGCGTCGACCTGTTGGTGAACAACGCCTTTTCATTTATCGCCAAAGCGACCGACGCGACCCGCGAGGACTGGCGGCGCTCGTTTGACGTAGGCTTGTTTGCTTACACGAAAATGGCCCAGTTGGCGTCGGCTTCCATGCGTTCGGTCGGCGGCGGGGCGATCGTGAATGTTTCCAGTATCTCGGCATTTATCGCGCAGCCCAACCGCTGGACTTACAACGCGGGCAAAGGCGCGGTGCATCAGGTGACCAAGTGCATGGCCCTCGATCTCGGGCCGGGGAACATCCGGGTCAACAGCGTGAGTCCGGGCTGGGTCTGGACGCGCGAGAACGACAAGGCGGCCCAATACGATCGCGAGAAATACGAGAAAATCTGGGGCGACTTTTGCATGATGCGGCGGATGGGCCGCACGGAGGAAATCGCCGCCGCGGTCACGTTTCTTCTCAGCGACGCCGCTTCTTTTATCACTGCCGTGGATCTGCCGGTAGACGGCGGTTACCAAGGCCTCGGTCCCGAAGGTCTCGGACAAAACACCCGCATTGCGGGAACCTCATGAAACTACGCAGCCAAGACTGGTTTGGAAAGAAGGATAAAAATGGATTCATTCATCGCTCGTGGATGAAGAATCAGGGCATTCCTCAACATGAGTTTGAGGGGAAACCGATCATCGGGATTTGCCAGACGTGGTCGGAACTCACGCCGTGCAACGCGCATTTTCGCCAGATTGCGGAGCGGGTGAAACGCGGCGTGGCCGAGGCGGGTGGCTTTGCGGTGGAGTTTCCCGTGATGTCGCTCGGTGAGGCATTATTGCGGCCGACAGCCGCGTTGTTTCGCAACTTGATGAGCATGGACGTGGAAGAGTCGATCCGGGCTAATCCGATCGACGGAGTCGTGCTATTGACGGGATGTGACAAGACCACGCCGGGGCCGTTGATGGGCGCGGCGAGCGTCGACCTGCCAACGATTGTGGTGCCGGGCGGCCCAATGTTGAACGGCAAGTTTGAGGGCCGTGATATTGGCTCGGGCACGGATCTCTGGAAGTTCAGTGAGCAGTTGCGCTGCGGGCAGATGACTTGCGATCAATTTGTGAACGCAGAGGCCTGCATGCATCGGAGTCACGGTCACTGTATGACGATGGGGACGGCTTCGACAATGGCGTGCCTGGTGGAAGCGATGGGGTTGACGCTGCCGGGTGGCGCGGCGATTCCGGCGGTGGACGCGCGCCGTTATGTGCTCGCTCAGATGTCGGGTAGCCGAATCGTCGAGATGGTGCGCGAAGATTTGAAGTTGTCGCAAATCTTGACGCGCGAGGCGTTGGAGAACGCGATCATCGTGAACTCGGCGATTGGGGGATCGGCTAATGCCGTGCTGCATTTGCTGGCGGTGGCGCGGCGGCTGGGTGTGCCGTTGAGTCTGGATGATTTTGACGCGTTGGGTCGCGATGTGCCGTTGCTGGTGAATCTGATGCCGGCGGGGAAATTCCTCATGGAAGATTTTTATTACGCGGGCGGTCTGCCAGTAGTGTTGCGAGAGATCGCCGATAAATTGCACGGCGAGTGCATCACGGTGAATGGCGAAACGCTGCGCGCGAACAACGCCGACGCGGCCTGTTACAATCAGGATGTGATTCGCGACAAGGGAAACGCCTTGCTGGCGGATGACGCGGGCATCGTCGTGTTGCGCGGCAATCTGGCGGAGCGCGGCGCGATTCTCAAACCGGCGGCGGCGAGTCCGGCGCTGATGCAACATCGCGGACGCGCGGTGGTGTTTGAAAATATCGAAGACTACCATAAACGAATCGATGATCCCGATCTAGAGATCGATGAGACTTGCGTCATGGTGCTGAAAATGGCCGGCCCGCGCGGTTATCCGGGCATGCCGGAGGTGGCCAACATGGGGCTGCCCCGCAAGTTGCTGGATCGCGGCGTGACGGACATGGTCCGCATTTGCGATGGCCGCATGAGCGGCACCGCGTATGGCACGGTCTTCGTGCATGTGGCCCCGGAAGCGGCAATCGGGGGAACTCTGGCCTTGGTGCAAAATGGCGACACGATCGAAATCGATGTGCAGGGGCGTCGCTTGCATCTTGCGGTGAGCGACGATGAGCTGGCGAAGCGCCGGGCAGCGTGGCAACCGGGCAAACCGGTGGCGGATCGGGGTTACGCCAAGCTTTTCATCGATCACGTGACGCAAGCAGACGAAGGCTGCGACTTCGATTTCCTGCAGGGTGGTTCGGGGTCGGCCGTGCTCCGCGATTCGCACTGAGAGCGGAGACTCGTAGCCAAACTTGAGATAACGGGTGGCCGAACTTGAGCGCAGCGAAAGTTTGGTCGTCTGCCCGCATTCGCTACGCCCTGCCAAATTTTCGCTGCGCTCGAATTCAGCACCAAGGTCAACCCAACGTCATTAAACAAATCGATTGTCATTGCGAGTCGCGCCGTGGCGGCTTGTCCACGAGAGCCTTGTGCGACGGTGGAAGCAATTTACGCACACGCATCCGCTCACCCTAGGTTTTCATGGATCGCCACGCGGCGCGGGGGCCCCTCGCGATGGCACAGTCTAAATTTCAAGCGAAGCGCCTATCAGTCTCAGCCTACCGCGAGATGTCGTGCTGGGTCAGCGTTTTGAAGCCGCGTTGATTCAAAGCCTGGCCGGCGATTTCGCGGTCTTCCACGCTCACGACGAGGGCGGACTTGCCTTCTGGCTGCATCAGGAACGAGTAGACGTAGTGGATGTTAATTTCGGCTTCCAGGAGTGCGGCGAGCACGCCCTTGAGTTTCGATTCGTCGGTCATCGCCACCGCAATCACCTCGCACTCCGAGTAAGGGAGAGCGTTCTTGACGAGGATTTCGCGCATCCGATCAGGATCATCCACAATCAGACGAATGATCGCGCTGTCGGTCGTATCTAAAACCGTGATGGCCATGATGTGGACGTCGTGCGTCCGCAACAGATCGGTCAGGCCAAACAGCAACCCGACCCGGTTCTCCGCAAAAATGGAGAACTGTTTGACGGGATCGAGGGCGTTCGAGATGCGGGTAGCGGCCATGACTGTGTGAGTTGAAGATGAGACGGGCGACGGGCTGGGTCAATTACGACCTCGCTCGCCCGCGGTTGGCGAGCTACGAAGCAGCTGTGGCGAAAGTATCCGACAATGCCTATGGGCTGGCGAACCAGCGGGCGCGGTCCGCGGCCGGTCTGGTGGTGCGTGGCGTCGTCCTCAATCTGGGGTTGGCGATCGTCAAGATTGGCGGCGGGGTGATCGGGAACACCTATGCGCTGATCGCCGATGGGGTCGAATCGCTGGTGGATGTAGGCTCGTCGTTAATGGCGTGGGTGGGATTGCGGGTGGCCGCTCGGCCGCCGGATGACGAGCACCCCTTTGGGCACGGCAAGGCGGAGTCGCTCGCAGCCTTGGGCGTCGCTTTGTTTGTGTTTGCTGCTGCGGGTTGGATCGCTTGGCATGCGGTGCTGGAAATTCTCGAGCCGCATCGCGGTCCTCATGGGGGCACGTTGATTTTGTTGGCCGTCGTGATTTTCGTGAAGATTTGGTTCTCGAGAAAGATGGCCCGGGCGAGTGAAGCGGCCGGGAGCACCGCGCTCGAGGTGGAGGCTCTGCATCACTGGGCGGATGCCCTCACTTCGGCGGCCGCGTTTGTCGGGATCAGCATCGCCTTGATCGGGGGCGAGGGCTACGCAGCGGCCGACGATTGGGCGGCGCTCGTGGCCTGTGCGATCATTGTGTTCAACGGAATCGCGATGCTCAACCGGGCGGTGGGCGATGTGATGGACACGGCCGTCCCAGCTTCGTTGGAGGACGAAGTGCGCGGGCTTGCGGTGACGGTGCCCGGGGTGCTCGCGATCGACAAATGCCGCATCCGCAAGAGTGGGTTGAATCACCTCGTCGACATTCATGTGCGAGTCAACGGCGACCTGTCGGTGCGGGAGGGCCATGAAATTGCGCACTTGGTGAAAGATGCGTTGATGGTCTCGGCTCCCCACGCAATCACCGACGTTTCGGTGCACGTGGAACCGGTCGATTGATGGGGTCGGCTGACGTTACCGCTCGATCCATTGCGCGAGCTTCCAGCCAGCGTAAACGCCGACGAGGCTACCAAGGCTGCTCAGGATAAAGGCGCCCCAAAATCCCCAGCCGAGGGCATCGCCCAAATACCAGCCAATGTAGCTGCCAGCCATCATGCCCACAAAGATGCTCAGTTTCATCATCATGGGTTAATCTTGCGGTGTCTGCCGCATGTGTCGATTCCCGGATTGGTCAACCAGCAGGGGTTCTGGAAGCGCTGAATATCGTAGTGATTTGTATAAAAATTCCCGCCCGGCAGAGCAAGCCCTTCCAGTAAATGTAGGACTCCCAGCTACGTCCCAGAGACTTTTGGAATTCGCACGTGATGTGCTTCCCCGGATAAAACGGACACGCGATGAGCGTGATGGTTAGTTGATGTGTGCTTCGTAGTCGAGGGGACTTTGATAGCCGAGAGAGGAGTGAAGCCGGACCCGGTTATAGAAGCTTTCGATGTAGTCGAAGATGGCGGTGGTGGCTTCGGCGCGAGTGCGGAAGTCGTGGCGGTAAACCAGCTCGTGTTTGAGCGTGCTCCAGAAGGCTTCCATGGTGGCGTTGTCGTAGCAGTTTGCCCGTCGGCTCATGGAGGCGACGCAACCATTTGCGGCGAGTGCCGAACGATAGGCTGCGTTCGCATACTGGCAGCCGCGATCCGAGTGATGCACCGGCGCCCGCAGGCGGGCGCCGGTGCCGTAGAGCCATCAGGAAGGCGGCCAATGGTAGCGCGGTTTCCAAGCCGGAGCCCATGGCCCAACCGATCAGCCGCCGGCTATACAGATCGAGCACCCCGGCAGATAGAGCCAGCCCTCTTGGGTGGGCACGTAGGTGATGTCGCTCCCCCAGACCTCGTCGGTGCGGGTTGGACGCGCCGCGCCGCTCAAGCGATTGGATGCGATCAGTTGATCATGATTACTGTCGGTCGTGCGCACGCGGTATCGCCGTCGTTGACGGCCCTGTAGACCGGATTCGCGCATCAAATCGGGCGGCCAATCGAGATCCCCTATTTGTGCAACATCGCGGCTACCAGCGGGCTGCCATAGGTGGCCCGCGAAGCCAGATGGATTTGCAAAATGCGTTCCTGCATCGCCGCTGCCTGCTGAACCCGGAGCGAACACGGCTTGGCCCGCTATTGTTAGTATCCGCTGCGGGATACCCTGACACCTCACAGAGGCTTTTTACCGGATAGTCGTCGCTCATCGTTTTAATCCGGGCATACCGTTCGGAGACGGTTCGGAGAAGATGCTCGCGGCTTTTTTTAGGATGTCGCGTTGCTCGGTGATCCGGGCCAGCTCCCGCCGAAAGCGTTCATTCTCCGCGACCAGATCCTCCTTACTCATGAGCGAACAAGTTATCCCGGCGGCCCGGGCCGACTGGTCCGTTCGTTGTCCCCATGCGTAGAGGTTGAACGCACTGATCCCCAGTTCCTAGGCCGTCTGCTCGGCGGATCTTCCGCTGCTCTTCTAAAGGTGCACCGCTTTTTGTTTGAACGCCTAGTCGTAGCGCCGGGGCTTTGCCCCGGATTCCTTCTTCTCAATCATAATTGGGTCCTTTCTTTGGGCTCATCCCGTGTCCGTCAATTCGGGGCAACCTCAGTGAACTGTGAAGCGCCTCGGAGCCTAGTTGCGGACCTAAGGTCTCTATATCCCGGTAGATTCGACGATACTAAATATCACCGGTCAAACGGTGAACCGGGGCGGTTTACATACAGGCAAACAGGGGTTTAGGGAAGCGCTGAACAAAGGGCAATAGGCTGGTTTTTGGGATCAGCGAACCGAGTTTGGCGAAAAAAGTGACGGTGCCCGAAGTTGAAGGATGCCCGGACCGGCTCAACGAGCCGGACGATTCAATCCGAAAGGGGCTTTGGGCGCTTCAGCGGCGTCTGGTGCCCCATCAATATACGTTTTGGGCAAAGCTGCGGCGGGCCAAAATCAGGTTGGCCAAGGCGAAGAGCGTGTGCAGTTGCGCGATATTTTTGGCCAGACCCCGATAACGAACCTTCCGATATTTGAAGAGGTTTTTGAGGATATGAAACGGATGCTCCACCCGGGCACGAATCTGCGCTTTGATCCTTTCAAACTTGCAGGTGGCTTCCTTCAACTTGTCTTCCGGTAAAGCGCGGATCGCTCCGCGCTTGGCCGCGATGTGCCAGCGGGGTTGCCCTTCCCGTGCCGCGATCTCCGGACGTTTCTGCACTCCGAGATAACCGGCGTCGGCAAACACATCCCGCTCCTGGCCATGCAGTAATTCGTGGGTCTGGCTGAGGTCGCTGACATGGGCGGCGGTCCCGATGATCTTTTGCACCAAGCCGCTTTGCGCGTCCACCGCGACGTGCGCTTTCATCCCAAAATACCACTGGTTGCCCTTCTTGGTCTGATGCATCTCTGGGTCGCGTTGACCACTTTGGTTCTTCGTCGAGGACGGTGCGGCGATGATTGTCGCATCCACGATCGTGCCCTCTTTCATCAGGCACTTTTGTTCGCTCAGCATCGCGGTGATCTCCTCAAAAATACTCCGGGTCAGATCATGTCGCTCCAGCAAATGGCGAAACTTCAACAGCGTCGTCGCATCCGGGGCTCCTTCCTGACTCAGATCGATTCCCACAAACAACCGCATCGACTGACTGTCGTAAATGGCATCCTCCAACGCTTCATCCGCCAGCCCATACCACTGCTGCAAAAAATACCCCCGCAGCATCCGTTCGATCCCCATCGGCGGACGCCCACGCAACCCCTTCGGATAATGCGGCTTGATCAGACTCACCAATCGAGCCCATGGCACCATCTCCTCCATCCGGCCCAAAAACTTCTCCCGCTTCGTTTGCTTCTTCTTCCCGTTCCATTCGCTCACCGCAAAACTGATCTGCTTTTCCATGCCCAATTTCTAATTCCCCGTTTCTCCTTCGCAATCCTTCGAAACGATTAAATCAGCGTTTCCTTAGATGGGGCATGGTCGGAATACTTTGAAATGCGCGTGCTGTCATATCCGCCGTAACATGGTCGGTTCCGTGGCGGTCGTGAGCAAAGGAAAGGGAACTTAAATTTCAACCTAGATTACATGCATCAATTAAAATTGATGCCGGGATGATTGTCGATTTCTTCGGGTGCAATTTAATATGGGCAGTTTATATGGAAAGTCATACTGTTTCAGGAAAGTATTATGTTCAGGTGCCCGGTGCAACGGTCCTACCTCTGGTCTACGATTCACCACATAGTGGATTCGTGTTCCCTCCGGACTTTCATAGCATTGCCGCGACTTCAGATATCATTACATCCTGTGATCGCTTTGTGGATGAATTATGGTCCGGAGCACTGGAAAATAATTCCATTCTGATTGCCGCCTTATTTCCGCGTGCGTATATTGATCCCAATCGGGGCGAACAGGACATAGACATTGATTTGATTGAGGGTCCTTGGGACAAGCCAATTCATCAGACCAGCCATTGCATTCGAGGCATGGGTCTGATTCGCAAGTTCGCATTGCCCCGAATTCCGCTGTATAACCGAAAGTTACCTGCATTCGAGGTGCAACTAAGGATAGAAGACTATTATCGATCCTATCGGAATATACTGGGCCAAGCCCTCGACGAGGGGCGCGAACGATTCGGAACTGTTTGGCATGTTAATTGCCATTCAATGAAATCCCGCGGTAATGAGATGAATGTGGATTCGGGATCTAAACGGCCCGATTTTGTTTTAAGTGATTGCTGCGGAACTACTGCTGCTCCGAATTTTTCCAGATGGGTCGCGGATTTTCTCGAAGCTCGCGGCTACTGTGTAAAGTTTAACACTCCGTATGAGGGAGGGGATATTCTTAGGACATTTGGCGCGCCAGCCCAAGGCTGTCACAGCCTGCAGATCGAGATAAACCGGTCGCTTTATCTAGATGAAAATACTTATAAAAAAATTAGTGGCTTTATGCAACTCAAGCGCTGTCTGACGGAATTGACTGCCGCTTTGAGTGAGCACGTCAGTGATGAGCTTCACCAAAGTATTCCTTAAGACTATGGCTCGTATGCTTTTTCATGAACCTGAGAGGGTGGCGACGTAGCATGGTGGGTGTTTTTTTATGGGGCTGGGTTTCGGTGGCGCAGGCCGAGCCTGTCAACCCTCGTTGGGAGAAAGATATTGCCATCATGACGGAACAGGAACGGGCAAACCCATCTCCAGATGGAGTGATTCTGTTTACGGGGAGTTCTAGTATTCGTAGATGGATTACGCTCGTGCATGATTTCCCGAATCATGCCGTGCTGAATCGAGGATTTGGAGAGTTACAAATTTCAGATTTGATCTGGATATTTCTGGAAACTGTTTGGCGATCTGAAACCAGCCCAAGTTGTGATCTATTCCGGAACCGACGATTTGAATGACGGTGAATCGGTTGAGCGGGTCTTGGGGGACTTTGCGACCTTGTGCGGGATGCTGAGGGGTGCGCTACCTCAGACCAAGATTGCCTTCATTGGGGTGGCGCCGAATCCAAAGCGTTGGGCGCAGCGCGAAGTTCAAGAACGATTCAATCGTGTCGCCGCCGTCTACTGTGCTCAATGTGGGTATGATTTTATTGATGTCTGGAAACCGATGTTAGGGACGGGCTGCCAAGTCAAGTGCAACGCTGGCTGGGTTATGGATTGATGGATTGGAAGGGAATATAGAATTAAGGAGGGGAGCAGGGGAGGAAGCTCTGCTTCCTCCCCGCCCGGATCGGCCACGGAGGTGGCCGGATTGGGTTCAGGGTCGCAGGTAATGGATGAAGTCGATGGGGGCGCGACCGCCGGTGACCTTCAGCGGAGCGATATTGAGATGCTCGCGCAGAGCGTCGAGGTCAGCGGAGTCCACTTTGCGGAAGTCGGTCCCCTTGGGGTAACGTCGGCGGATCAGTCCATTGAGCTGTTCGACGCTGCCTTTGTCACTGGCCCGGTAGGGCCGGGCAAAGAACACGCTACGTGGTCGGCCCAGAGCGGCGGCGACTTGGGCGTGTCCGGCAAACTCCCCGCCGTTGTCCAGAGTGAGTGAGCGGAAGCGGAAGGGCCTGAGCTGGCCGATCAGCGCGGCGGTCACGGTGTCGCTGCGTTTGTTGGCCAGTTTCTGGATACGGCACCACCGGCTTTTGCGCTCCCTGAGCACCAGCAGATAACTGCGGGCATTCCGACCTTCGACCAAGTCGCCCTCCCAGTGGCCAAACTGGCGGCGATCATCCGCAGCTTGGGAGCGCTCCGAGATGTCGCGCCGGTTGGGGATGGGGCCGCGCCGATGTCGGCAAACTCGTCGGCGGGGACGACACCCTCGCGGCAAGCAACGGTAAACCTGTCCTCCGGCAGCCCGATCGGTGGCAATCAGTCGGTAGCAGCTTCGCTCGCTAATCCTCACCGACGGGAACAATCCGACGTGGCTGGCGGTAAAGCCTTCGCTCAGCAAATCCACCACTTTGGGCCAGACCTGCTGGGTGCGGGGACGGTGTCCCTTCCGCTTCGCACGCCGTTGCACCGCTTGCCGCTGCGCCTGGGCATGCTCGTAATTTCCGTCCGCATCAACATTGCGGCCCAACTCCCGGCTGATCGTCGAGCAGGCCCGCTTCAGATCTAATGCTATCTGGGCTTGGCTGTTTCCGGCTTGTCTCATCGTTTGAATCGTATGGCGTTGTTCCGGCGTCAACTGCCGGTAGGTTCTTTTTTTCACTCAGGCTCTTTCGGCTTAGCCGGAGCCAATCTGCAAGTAGTTGGCGCCGTTTTCAGCCTTCGCGCCAACGTTGCACTTCACTCGGCAGTGTGCCGCTCGCGCAACTTGCCTCAGCCTACATAAAAATCACACAAGACAGAAACTTATGAACAATAATCTATTCCCTCCATTTTTTCAGGCGGATGCGAAGGCGGCCAATGAAATTTACCCCTACTTTGAGGCGTTGTCCTCAAAGAGTGAATAGTTGGGATACCGGGATTCGTCGCATGGCGTCGGCGCACTGCACTCAGATTGGTCTGATTCGCATTATTGATCGTCGACAACGCCCATAGTTTCAGCCAAACAAACAGCATGAGAAGCCTTACTATTTTCTCTGTGCTCGTTGTTATTCTAAGCCTGCTACTGAGTCGGATGCTGGAGCGGCTTTAAAGACCATTCTGATGAAAATCGCAATTGCCCTCCTCTTCATCACTGCATCGGCACTCGCTGAAACCTACACTGGTGTTGGCAGCACAGACAATATGGGCGGTCTACCGCCGAGTGAGTTTTCATTCACGCTGGAATATCCGTCGGCAGCCAAAGAACCACGCCCAGCTAACCCTCCTTCCAGTATTGGGGCCGTTCAAGAAGTAGGAGAAATAAGTATCAAGTTCAGTTTCGGACCGGCGATGGAGTTTCCCTTTTACATTACGCAGTTCCCAAGCAAGAGGGGGTTTTCACTCTTCGGCTTCTACTTTACAAACGGATATCCCCACGTGCTTAAAATCGACACTTGGGGCGACGAAAGGAAGTTCTACTTGTATGAATCATTTAGGAGCCCAGAAGCTGTGCTGACTGGCCACCTGTCCCATAAATAGACTGGAAATCAGAATATTGAATCTGCCAAACTGGACCTTAAAAGGTTTGAGGAATACGAACAAAGTGAACCATACTCCAATAGAGGTTGAAACTAACATGTCAGCAAATACCCATACAAAGCATTTATGTCTTCTTCTCCTGTTAGTGCCATTATTGGCGCTTAGTGGTTGCGCTCAACACTACAACGCTGCTACATATTCAGATCCCTATGGCTTATTCAGTGGTATACTGCATGGTATAGCGTTTCCTTTTTCGTTAATCGCTAACATTATTTCTTGGGCATTATCCATCTTTGAAATCAATATCTTTACGGATATTCAATTAGTTGGCAGACCAAACACAGGATTACTGTTTTACTATGTTGGATATTTTATAGGTTTGTCTGTTTGGGGTGGTGCCGGTGCAGGAAGCAG
>Ga0335398_10008853_pt1 | contig 11790 bp, 13 predicted proteins | sample BON03_FD_205742 | JGI IMG/M metagenome (GOLD analysis project Ga0335398, IMG submission 205742) | Freshwater microbial communities from Lake Bonney liftoff mats and glacier meltwater in Antarctica - BON-03 (spades assembly) (version 2) | ecosystem: Environmental > Aquatic > Freshwater > Ice >...
GGTGCTGGGGGTCGAGCTGATCGCCAACCGCGACCATCTTGAAACGCCGGGCAGCCTGCCAGACTCTGTTTCGTTAAAGGAAGAGGCGTTCATCGACCCGCCCGCGATACTGGAAAGCTTCGCAGCCTACCTGATGTTGACGTTCGACCGCTGGACGCATGAAGGGTTCGCGCCCATCGCCGCGCGCTACAGCGAGCGCCTTATTTCCGGCGGCGTCCTGTCCGAGGCAGGTGCGTTGATCCTAGAGGGCGGCACCGAGCCCCTTATGAGCGCCCTTAAGGCGTCGCATTGGCGCGATGCGAATGGGCCCAAGTTGTGATTCGCCTGCCGCGCACCATCCGCCTTGACCGATCAGACGAGGTGATCTTTGCACCTCCTGCCACACCGGGGGAATGGGCGGTGCCGGGGACGTTTCTGTTTGCAGGCCGGCCCGCCGAGAGCCTGACCCGCAAAGAGAAGGTCGCGTTTCGCTCGGGGTTTTTGGGCATCGACAGCTTTGGGTGGTCGACGCTGGTGACGGTCAGCATTGCACGCAATGAGGATCGCGCCGAGGCGGTGCAGGCGCTGGCCCGGCAACTGGTTGCCGAACTTGGCGCGCCTGATATTGCCGCAGCCCTGCCTGCGGCAGAGGAGGAACTCGCCTTGGCAGAAGATCTGTGCCGGGGACACGCAGAGGGCACGCTGATCGCGCTGCACCGGACAGCCGACGGCGCAGGGATCCGCGAGCAATTCCGTACCCTCAAGCCGCGCGACACCACTGCCTTTTCGGCAAGCTATCTTAGCGGGCATGACAGGGCGTTTCATTTTGTCGAGACCAATGAGGACGCAGAGGACGACGCGTTCGACCTGTCGTCGTTCGCCGAAGGGAGTGACAAAAGATGAGGGAATTCTGGGTCGCCTCAGGCCACCATCTGACACGCCTCGACGAGGCCGGGCGGATGTGTGTCACCGATGAGTTGATCCTCGCCTGGTTGGCGCGGCCCGAAATCGTCCCGCCGGCAGGCGCCTGCGCAGCAGAATGCGCGCTTCACGCACGATTGCTGATAGCGCCGTCCGTGCCCGTGCCTGCGGTGGAACTGGCCAACCTTCAAGACCCCGACGCGCGGGAGAACTGGGGATTTCTTCTGACGCTGCGCGACACACTTCTGGCAGCAGGGACGATCGAGGCCGGGTATCTCGACCTCGTGCGGGGCCGTGTGACGCTACCGCATCTGTTCTATGATCAGCTTTTGCAGCTCATTCTTCGCAACGCTCTTGAGGGCTGCGAGGATGTTCATGTCCTTCGCGCCGCCGAGATGCTTTTCCGGCCCCAGCGCGGCTATCTTCAGGACGGCGCCCTGATGCTTGCAGACGATGAATTGGTGGCCGAACTTGAGGCCGAGCAGCACAGCAACCCGCTGTTTGCCATGATGAACGGCGGCCTGAGCGAGCTTGACGTCTTGGGCGACGGCAATGCCTGGACCTACTGGAGCCGCTCGGACGCGCATACGATGGTCTTGCCCTTCGGCGCAGACCCAAAGGCGCGCACAGGGCTGGCCACTGCGCTTGCCCGCTTCATTTACCACCTGCTGGGACATGTAGTCACCGTTGTGCCCATGATCGCCGCTGCCGAGGTCGATTTGCGGTGGTATGTCGGTCTTGATGCGACCGGGACAGCCATCGGCAACGCTCTCTGGAACGAGGCGGCTGCGCCCGCGACGCTGGTGGGACTGTTCGCGCTGACGTTTGATCAGCCGGGCGGTGTTTTGCCCGATGTGGGTAAGGACCCGGTTTTCTTGCTGATTGGTCTGGATAGCACGAACGTCATCCGGTTCAAACCACAAAATCTTGTGACGGGATTGCCGCTGGTGGGCGGCGGAATGGACGGCAAACTTGCGCCCGTCATGGGAACGGCCTGATGCCAAAGGCGGTGTTTCGCGTGGCCATCGTCGGGGTGTCACATCCTCCGGCAAACAAATGGGCCAGTCGCAGCCTGCGGCCCGCCGCGGTGCTGGCCGATCTGCCAAACCTTGCGCCCGGTACGGTTATGACCAGACAAGGCGACGTGCGCTCGATCTACTTGGGCGATCACGCTGTGCAACTTCATTCTGGCGAGACCCGCCACTACATCGACAATCTGGCCGCCGCGCAGCCCTCGCTCTGGGTCGCGATGGACAACATCAAGGTCCAGATTGTGACCGCTGACCCCTATGAGGGGGAAGCGCTGGCAAGCGATACCGAGCGCATGGTCGAAGCGCTGCCGATGCCGCCCGTTGTTGCCGCGCGCCTGCGTTCGTTCATTGATGCGCACCATGTCGAGGAAAAGTTTTACAAGCGCAAGCGAACGCCCGCGACCTCCGATCAGGACGCCCGTGCTCCACGAATTCTGTCCGAGGAAGACAAGTGGGTGCGGACGCGCGGAAAGGCGAGCGTGACGCCGAAAGGGTCAAAATGAGCAGGCCAGACGAGCCAGAAGACGAGGGCGGCTTCTTCGGTGGCTGGTCAAAGCGCAAGCTTGCAGCCAAGCGGCAGACCGCGCCTGATGAAGAAATCAAAGCGTTGCCAGAGACGCAGACCGCACCAGACCTTGCCGCCCCGCAGGTCGCGCAGGAGGAGATCGACGAGGAAGTCGTCGCAGCCCTGCCTTCACTGGACGAGATCATAGATGGCAGCGACATCAAGCCATTCCTTGCCAAGGGTGTCCCCGCCAAGCTGAGGAATGCGGCCATGCGGCGGCTGTGGTTGGCGACACCGGGCGTACGCGATTATTCCGACCCGGCGGTCGATTACGCCTGGGACTGGAATGCTCCGGGCGGTGTTCCGGGCGGTGGCGGATCATTGTCCGAGGCGGGTATCGCCAAAATGGTGAAGGGCCTGATTGGTGGACGTGAGGACGCTCCGCCAGAAGAGAGCGATGACGTGGTCCTGGCGGAGGCGGACACGGCGGCACGCGAGACTGCGGAACTGGGCGGGGCCAAAGCTGAGGATGATGTGCCGCCGTCGCCGGTTCGTCGGTCTGAGGCCGATAAACCGGCTGACTCCGATACCCCACCGGGCGAAGGGGCTCATGAAGGGGCTCATGAGGTAATTAGCAAAGGTGAAACGTCTGAGAAGTCTCATCCGGTGCCCCGCCGCCACGGCGGTGCTGTTCCTGACTGACCGCAACATATTGTCCGATAACGGGTCGGTATACAATTGCACACGCCCCTTGATTGTGCTATCATTATGTATTACCGCTGAATTTCAACCTCGGAGGTATCATGCTGAACAGCGCCAGCCCGGCCAGGTCCGAGCCAGCCAACACTGACCAAGATATTCTGCGAGCCCAGCAATGGGGCTTTATCTCTCGTCTTTTGGCTGCTCCACCAGATTGTGACGCTCTGAGTGCACTTGCCACTCTGGAAGGCGATGATTCGGCACTGGGTCAGGCCTATGCCGTCTTGGCCCGCACTGCTGCCGAGATGTCGGCAGCACAGGTAGAACGCGAGTACTTCGAGTTATTCATTGGCGTCGGACGAGGGGAACTTTTGCCCTACGCGTCTTTCTACCTGACCGGATTTCTTAACGAGCGTCCCTTGGCTGATCTGCGCCGCGATCTGGCAGCAATGGGCGTGGCGCGGGCAGTTGGACGGCATGAGCCGGAGGACCACATCGCCAGCATCGCCGACGTAATGTCGGGGCTTGCGACAGGCGACTTCGACGCGAGCGTTCTGGGCTGCGGGGCAGCCGGCGAGGCCGGTTTCTACGCGCGCCATCTACAGCCATGGGCTGCACAATTCTTTGACGATCTTGCGGTCTCGCCAAGCGCGCGCCTTTATCGCTCGGTGGCCGAGATCGGGCGCATCTTCACCGATATCGAGACCCGGGCCTTCGCGCTCGAAGCTGCGGCGCACAGGGCGCCGACAGTCCGTGCAGGTCTGCAGAACAAACAATAGATGGGCTTCTTTGCTGGCAGAAGGGCTGGTAGAGTGCACACAGGGAGGACGACATGGCTGATACTGTCAAAAAAGAAAAAGGCTTCGGGCGGCGAGGCTTCTTTGGAGCCGCAGTCGCAGCCGCAGCCACAGGAGTTGTCGCCGGTGGCGCGCGTCCTGTCTTTGCCGACGAGACCGGCGACGAGCGCACCAAGGCCCGCTATCAGGAAACTGAGCACGTCAAGGCCTACTATCGTACCAACCGCTATTATACGGGGTCCTGAGTCATGCTGGTAAAACGCAGAACATCTGAATCCGCCCGTGGCGGTCTTGCCTCCTTCGCGCAGGGCGTCGCCGCGAAACCCGTTGATCGCCGAAGCTTCCTGAGGACGTCGGGACTTGCTGTTGGTGGCCTTGCCGCTCTGGGAACGCTCGGCGCCGGCACTGTGCGCCGCGCCGAAGCGGGCCTAGTCGATTTCAGCCAGCCGATCGAGGTCAGGACCAACATCTGCACCCACTGTTCGGTGGGTTGCACGGTAAAGGCCGAAGTTCAAAACGGTGTCTGGGTCGGCCAGGAGCCGGCTTGGGACAGTCCGATCAATCGCGGCACGCATTGTGCCAAAGGCGCATCTGTCCGCGAGATTGCGCACGGCGCCCGCCGCCTGAAATACCCGATGAAGAAGGTCGGTGGCGAGTGGACCCGCATTTCGTGGGAGCAGGCCATCGACGAGATTGGCGACAAGCTGCTGGCGATCCGCGAGAAAAGTGGCGCCGACAGCGCCTATTTGCTGGGGTCGGCCAAGTTCTCCAACGAGGGCGCGTATCTGTTCCGCAAATTCGCCGCCTTCTGGGGCACCAACAACGTCGATCACCAGGCCCGCATTTGCCACTCCACCACGGTGGCGGGCGTCGCGAACACCTGGGGCTACGGCGCGATGACGAACAGCTATAACGATATCCGCAACTCCAAGACGATCATCTTCATGGGCTCGAATGCGGCCGAGGCGCATCCTGTCTCGCTCCAGCATATTCTGACGGGCAAGGAGACCAACCGCGCGAATGTCATCGTTATCGACCCGCGATTTACCCGGACGGCGGCCCATGCCACCGATTATATCCGGATGCGCTCGGGCACCGATATTGCCATCATCTGGGGCATCATGTGGCACATCTTTGAGAACGGCTGGGAGGATCAGGATTACATCGACCAGCGCGTCTGGGGGATGGATCAGATCCGTGAGGCAGTTAAACAATATTCGCCTGACGAGGTTGAGCGTATCACCGGAATTGGCGAGGCAGAGCTACGCCGCGTCGCCGAGACCTTTGCCACCCAGAAGCCTTCGACATTTATCTGGTGCATGGGCGGCACGCAGCATACCGTCGGCACGGCCAACGTGCGTACTTATTGCAACCTGCTGTTGGCTACCGGCAACGTCGGTTTTGAGGGCAGTGGCGCAAACATTTTCCGCGGCCACTGCAACGTGCAGGGTGCCACCGACTTTGGTTTGGATATTGGCTCTTTGCCTTGTTACTACGGTCTCTCTGAGGGCGGTTGGAAGCATTGGAGCCGGGTCTGGAACGTCGGTTATGACTACCTTCAGTCGCGGTTTGACGAGGTGCCGGCCAAGGGCGGGCGCGACCCGCGTGATCGCAAGGCCAACATGGAAATGGCGGGCATCCCATCGACCCGCTGGTTCGACGCGACCACGCTTGATACCGAAGAGGTCGATCAGCGCGATAACATCAAGGCGATGATCGTCTTTGGCCATGGTGGCAACACAGTGCCGCGGATGGGCGACTCGCTCAAGGGTATGAACGCGCTCGACCTTCTGGTCGTGGCTGATCCCCATCCTACGACTTTCGCTGCTTTGCATGACCGGACTGACAACACATATCTGTTGCCGATCTCGACACAGTTCGAGTGTGACGGCAGCCGGACAGCCTCAAACCGGTCGGTTCAGTGGGGAGAGAAAATTGTCGAGCCGATCTTTGAGAGCGACAACGACTATGCGGTGATCTACCGACTGTCGCAGAAGCTGGGCTTTGCGGACGAAATGTTCAAACCCTACGAGATGGTGCAAGGCAAGTTTTCGATGGAGCCGACGGCCGAGTCGATCCTGCGCGAGATCAATCGTGGCGGCTGGTCGACTGGCTATACCGGGCAAAGCCCGGAACGGCTCAAGGCGCATATGCTCAATCAAGACAAGTTTGATCTGGTGACGCTGCGTGCGCCTGCGGACGACGCGGAGGTTGGTGGGGATTTCTATGGTCTGCCCTGGCCTTGCTGGGGAACGCCAGAGTTTAAGCATCCCGGCACGCATATCCTCTACAATCCCAATATCGCGGTAAAGGATGGCGGCGGTGCTTTCCGGCCCCGCTTTGGCCTTGATCGCGATGGCGAGACGCTTCTGGCCGAGGGCAGCTATCCTGTGGGATCAGAAATTACCGACGGATATCCACAGTTCACCTACGGCGTGCTTCAGGCGCTTGGCTGGGACGGTGATCTGACGGCGGATGAGCTGGCTGTGATCCAAAGTATCGGTGGCGATGACCCCGAAACTCTGGCCGCGGTCAGCTGGTCTATTGACCTGTCGGGCGGCATCCAGCGCGTTGCAATCGAGCATGGCTGCGTGCCCTTTGGCAACGGCAAGGCCCGCGCGGTGGCGTGGAACCTGCCCGACCCGATCCCGGTTCACCGCGAGCCGATTTATTCGCCGCGACCAGATCTTGTTGCCGACTACCCGACACGCGAGGACGGGCGCCAGTTCCGCGTGCCGAACATAGGTCACTCGATTCAGGCATCTGCGGTGGAACGCAAACTCTCTGAGAGCTTTCCCATTGTCCTGACCTCTGGCCGTCTGGTCGAATTTGAGGGCGGCGGCGAGGAAACCCGGTCTAACCCATGGCTGGCTGAACTCCAGCAGGACATGTTCGTCGAGATCAACCCCGCAGATGCAGACGCACGTGGCATCGCGGATGGTGGCTGGGTCTGGGTGATGGGGCCCGAGAACGACAGCAAGGCGCGCGTCAAAGCGCTGGTGACCGAACGCGTGGCATCGGGCGTGGCGTTCATGCCGTTCCACTTTGCGGGCTGGTATCAGGGCGTCGATCAGCGGGGCAATTACCCCAAGGGGATGGACCCGATTGTTCTGGGCGAAAGCGCGAACACGATAATGTCCTATGGTTATGATCCGGTGACGGGCATGCACGAAGGCAAGGTCACGCTTTGCCAGATATCAGCGGCGTAAGGGAGGATAAGACCAATGGCACGTATGAAATTCCTGTGCGACGCGGATCGCTGCATCGAATGCAACGCCTGCGTCACCGCTTGCAAGAACGAGCATGAAGTCCCCTGGGGCATCAACCGCCGCCGGGTCGTCACCATCAACGATGGCCTGCCGGGCGAACGCTCGGTTTCGATGGCCTGCATGCACTGTACCGACGCGCCTTGCGCTGCGGTCTGCCCGGTGGACTGCTTCTACACCACCGACGACGCCGTTGTCCTGCACTCCAAGGATACCTGCATCGGTTGCGGCTACTGTTTCTATGCCTGCCCATTTGGCGCGCCGCAGTATCCCAAGGTTGGCAACTTTGGCACCCGTGGCAAGATGGACAAATGCACATATTGCGCAGGCGGGCCCGAGGCGGACATGACGCAAGCCGAATACGTCAAATACGGCTCCAACCGTCTGGCTGAAGGCAAGTTGCCGCTCTGTGCCGAGATGTGTTCGACCAAGGCGCTTCTGGCTGGTGACGGCGACATCATCGCCGACATCTACAAAGAGCGCGTCGTGACCCGGGGCTACGGTTCGGGTGCATGGGGCTGGCGCACCGCCTATGGCGATACGGTCTCAGTGTAATCGGGAGGAAAGGAATATGACGATGAAATCTCCCGCAACACGGATGATGGCGGTCCTTGGGCTTGTAGCGATGCTGGCCTTTGCCGGCGCGGCGATGGTGAATGCCCAGCAGGTCAATCCGACTGCTGAGGCCGTATCCGAAGACTCGCTGTTCCAGCAGCTTCAGGCCGGCCAGATGGTCGATGGCCGGGTGTCGATCCCCGATGAAAAAGCTGCGGGCCTGATCAAGCCTGACAACAGAAGCTGGGCCGCAACCCATACGGGGACCGTAAGGATCCTGACTATCGCGGCCGTTGTCGGAGCGGTGGTCGTGCTTTTGGCGTTCTACCTGATCCGGGGGCGCATCCGCCTCAGCGCCGGCATGTCCGGCATCCGCATCCTACGTTTCAGTGCGTTCGAGCGGTTCTCGCACTGGCTGATGGCGGGCTCCTTCGTCGTGCTGGCGCTGACCGGTCTCAACCTTGTGCTGGGCCGGATCATGATCCTTCCTTGGCTGGGTGAGGCTGCCTTTTCCACGATGACGACATGGGGCAAGGTCTCGCATAATTACGTCGGCTGGGCCTTCATGCTGGGGTTGATCCTGTCGTTTCTGGTCTGGGTGGCCCACAATATCCCTGACAAGCTCGACGTGCAGTGGCTCTCGCAGGGCGGCGGTCTGTTGAAGAACGGTGTTCATCCCCCGGCCAAGAAGTTCAACGCCGGTCAGAAAATCATCTTCTGGTCGGTGACGCTGGGCGGCGCCGCATTGTCGGTTACGGGCGTCATGCTACTGTTCCCGGGGCTTGGAGGTGGCGAGGCAGACTGGCAGTTCTACCAGCTGATCCACGGTATTGTCGCCGCGGGACTGTCCTTCGTCATCATCGCGCATATCTACATCGGATCTGTCGGGATGGAAGGCGCATTCGATGCAATGGGCACCGGCGACGTCGATTTGAATTGGGCCAAGGAGCACCATTCGTTGTGGGTGGACGAGGTCCAGAGCGAAGAGGCGCAGAAAAAGCCAGCCGCCAAAGGCACCCAACCGGCTGAGTGACACCGCAGGGTGTTCAGGCGTGCGGCCTTCCGCACGCTTGCCTGACACCTCTACCGCCAAGTGACTGAGGGGTGGATATAACCGGTGGAAGTTAAACGCACACATGTCCGATGACACGATGCTCCAAGACGCGCGTAAGGCGCTGACCGGCCTGACGCTGCCGGGCGGCGCAGTGTTGCTTGGTGCGCCTCAGGTTTCAGGGCCTGTTCTTGTGGGCGGGCGGATCAGCCTGTCGATCTCCACCACGGCGGAGCATGCTGGGGCCTACGCCGGCATCCGTGATCAGGCCGAGGCAGTCCTGCGCGCCATTCCGGGCGGCGAGGCTGCGATTGTGACGCTGACCGGAGAGAAGGGCGCACCGCCAGTTCTGTCCAAGGTTCAGGCCAAAATGCCCGCCACAAAGACTGAGATACTGGCCGACGTGCGTCATGTGATTGCTGTAGCGTCCGGCAAGGGCGGGGTTGGGAAATCAACCACTGCCGTCAATCTGGCACTTGGATTGCGCGCCCTTGGCCTGAAAGTCGGCATCCTTGACGCTGACATCCACGGCCCGTCCCTTCCGACACTTCTTGGGCTTCATGGCCAACCACGTATGGGCAAAGATCGCCGGTTACTGCCGATGCAATCCAATGGCCTGTCCGCAATGTCGATGGGTCTGATGGTCGATGCTGAGACGGCAATGGTTTGGCGCGGCCCAATGGTGATGTCGGCGATCACCCAAATGCTGTCCGACATCGACTGGGGCGTGCTTGATGCGCTGATTATCGACATGCCACCGGGCACGGGCGATGCGCAGCTTGCCGTGTCGCAGGGGACCAAACTGTCCGGAGCGGTGATCGTCTCGACCCCGCAAGATCTGGCGCTGATCGATGCGCGCAGAGGGATCACGATGTTTCGCAAGGTCGACGTGCCGATCCTTGGGCTGATCGAGAACATGGCCCATTTCATCTGCCCCGACTGCGGGTCGCAACATGCGCTCTTTGGCACTGGCGGGGCCGAGGCCGAGGCATATCGTCTGGGCGTTCCTTATCTGGGTGCGGTGCCCCTGACGATGGAATTGCGCGCCGCCTCTGACAGCGGCCGGCCCATAGTCGCGCGCGACCCAGACGGGATGCTAGGGCAGATTTATACCGATATGGCGCAGAAGATCTGGACAACTGTAACCGCGCCTAACGAGTCCCATAAACAGAGTAATTTACAAGGAGCCTGACCGATGAAAGTCTTTCTTATTTCCGCCGTTACCTTGCTTGTCATAGCGATCGGCGCTTCGTTCGTTCTGAACGATCTGTTCCAGATGGACAGCAAAACCGCCTTCACCACCGAAGGCGCCCGCCCAGACAGCATCGAACCTGTCAGCATAAACTACTGACCTTAGCCTGGCGGAACGTTCGGATGCTTTGGCGCGCAATACTGGTGCTTACGCTTGCTGCAAGTCCAGCAGCCGCGCAGGATTTGCGCGGGCATGGCGGCCCGGTCCGTGCGCTTGCCGCAGGCGCGGACGGGCGGATTTACTCGGGGTCCTTTGACACCCGCGCCATCGTCTGGGAGGGAACGAACGCCGCGCAGATCACGCGCCACCATGCAGGGGCGGTGACGGCCGTTCTAGCGCTATCAGATGGTCGCTTTGCCTCGGCTGGCCAGGACGGGCGAGTGGCAATATGGGGCGATGGCCTTCAGCCAATCCAGTCTGAGGTCTGGCACCAATTACCCGTCGCGGCGCTGGCGTCTTGGCCTGGTGGTCTCGCCTCTGCTGGTTGGGAGGGGCGGATCGCGCTTTGGTCCGGCACAGGTGCACCCAGCTATATCGACGCCCATGATGGCCAGATCACCGGACTTGTGGCTTTTGCCGGTGGCCTTGCCAGCGTCGGCGCCGATCTGCGCCTGCGCTTATGGACATCGGAAGGTGCACCGGCTGGGCAGATCGGATTGAGCGCACCAGCCTCAAGCCTCGCCACCGATGGAGAGGCGCTGTTTCTCGCCTCACCGGATGGCACGCTGCGCCGTATCATCCCTGAATGGCCTTCTGTGGAGGCTACCCTGTCGGATCGCCCACTGCTGTCGGTGGCTGCGGGCCCGGGGCTGGTCGCCGCAGCGGGCACGACTGGGCAGGTCTGGCTTGTTGATCCGGTCACACTTGAGACGCGCGCCACGATCGATAGCGGGCAAGGCCCGATATGGGCGCTGGCGATTGCTAAAAATGCTCTTTTTACCGGTGGAAACGATGGTCTGATCCGCCGCTGGAGCCTTGACGGTATGCCCCTTGGCGATGGCAATGGACCGCCGGACCCGACACTGATCAGCTCGCGCGGAGCACAGGTCTTCCGGGCCTGTGCGGTTTGCCATACTCTAACGCCGGATGATGGTGCGCGGGCCGGGCCGACGCTGCACGGTATCTTTGGGCGAGGTATCGCCACTGCGCCGGGATACGAGTATTCAAAGGCCCTAAAAAAGCTAGATATCATATGGACGCCGCAAACCGTTTCTGAATTATTCGAGTTCGGCCCCGACGCCTACACCCCCGGAAGCCGCATGCCAGAACAACGCGTGCCAAGCGCCGAAGACCGGCGCGCGCTGATCAGTTTTCTAGAAACGGCAACCCGGTAGTTGCTAACATAAATAGGAGAAAACCATGAGTGAAGACTTCAACATGTCGATGCGCAAGTTCCTCAAGCAGGTCGGCGTGACCTCGCAGCAGGCGATTGAAGAAGCGATGCGTGATGCCGGCCAAGAGCGGACGGCGGGGCAGAGTTTTAAGGCGACAGTTGTGCTGAACGTCAGCGGCCTCGACCTTGAACACAAGATAGAGGGCACGATCTTGGGCAAATCGGACTGAACGTTTGTAGATTTCCACGCAGAAGTGACCCAGGTAGCGGCATAATTTCCATTGAGAATTGACCCACGTGACCCTTCCCCCAGCGCCATGCGCAGCGGGGGACATTGGAGTGATACACATGGGACTTTTGAACATCATCAGACGTATGGCTTTGCGAGAGAAGTTGCCGCT
>Ga0335398_10008856_pt1 | contig 11788 bp, 11 predicted proteins | sample BON03_FD_205742 | JGI IMG/M metagenome (GOLD analysis project Ga0335398, IMG submission 205742) | Freshwater microbial communities from Lake Bonney liftoff mats and glacier meltwater in Antarctica - BON-03 (spades assembly) (version 2) | ecosystem: Environmental > Aquatic > Freshwater > Ice >...
CTCTGACCCCCCCTTTATATGGCATACACCATACAATATTGGTTATGGCAATATCGTGTAAAGGCCAACCCTGAGCCTGTAACGGGCGAATTATGTTTACCGTTCCAGGCTAAATTTATAAATTATTGGGGAAGCGTGAAAGTGCCAGAGATCCGCGATCAGAGAATCGGGCTCAACGGCACTGTAAAAAACGAATCGTTGCCGTGTTAATGAGCAGGCCCTAGTTTCACTAAAATTAAAGAAAACCGTCGACGTGGGGGTAGGGCGGACATTTGCCGTTATAATTGAAGGCGGCAAAATGGCTAAATAAATTAGGCCAAAACCATTAGAGAAAAAAACGGTTGTTCGCCATTTTGCAATGAAATGTCCGCCCTCTGCTCGCGTCGACAATTTCTCTATTAGAAAGGCAAACTAGGGCCGCCTGCTCATCGGTTTGTATGTTTCCTTGCTCTCAGGTGGTCTTCTACTCTGACAAGTATCACGACACGGACATGATGGCGGCGTCGCGCCGGATGCTCAAAATAGCCAAAGTCGAAACATGGCAGCTCAAGCCTGCGGTGCCACGCGTGGTGGTGGATTTCACAGCCATCCGGTAGGAGGGCTATGAATAGAAAAAGGAGTAAACCGTGAACAGCGCAAAGGCATGCCACGCGTGGTGGTGGATTTCACAGCCATCCGGTAGGAGGGCTATGAATAGAAAAAAGGAGTAAACCGTGAACAGCGCAAAGGCATGCCGCGCGTGGTGGTGGATTTCACAGCCATCCGGTTGGAGGGGTGTGAATAGATCAAATGTATTATATCCCGCAAGCAGAAGGCGTGCTCCTGCTCCTGCAGGTCTTCGACAATCGGAGCAGTGTATGCGGCTAGCGGTGCGTGGCGTGCCTAAGGGCGCGCTTCGCACGCACTCTGCCTAGCAGGCTCCCCTATGATAGCCTAGTTACTTGTGTGGAGTATTGTTTGAGCGTGCGCCAGTGTTAGGGCTTTGTTTCTTTGTTTCTGTGAATAGAGAATAGAAGAAAGGAGTAAACCGTGAACAGCGTAGAGGCATGCCGCGCGCGTGGTGGTGGATTTCACAGCCATCCGGTCGGAGGGGTGCGAAACAGATCAAATATATTATCTCCCGCAAGCAGAAGTCGTGCTCCTGCACGCATTCGACAATCGGAGCAGCGTATGCGTATGCAACTAGCGGTGCATAGCGTGTCCAAGGGCGCGCTTCGCACGCACTCTGCCTCACAGGCTCCCCTATGGGGTAGCCTAGTTACTTGTGTGGAGTGTATTGTTTGAGCGTGCGCCAGTGTTAGGGCTTTGTGCTTTGTTTCTTTGTTTCTGTGAATAGAAGAAAGGAGTAACCCGTGAACAGCGAACAGCGCAACGGCATGCCGCGCGTGGTGGTGGGGATTTCATAGCCATCCGGTAGGAGGGGTGTGAATAGATCAAATGTATTATCTCCCGCAAGCAAAAGGCGTGCTCCTACACGCCTTCGACAATCGGAGCAGCGCATGCGGCTAGCGGTGCGTAGCGTGCCTCTGGGCGCGCTTTGCACACACTCTGCCTATAGCAGGCTCCCCTATCCCTATGGGGTAGCCTAGTTACTTGTGTAGGTGTAGAGTACTGTTTGAGCGTGCGCCAGTGCCAATGTTTGTTAGCGGGCGTTGTTTCTTTGTTTCTGTGAATAGATACGAAGAAAGGAGTAAACCGTGGTATACAGTGCAAAGGCATGCCGCGCGTGGTTGTGGATTTCACAGCCATCCTGTAGGAGGGGGGGGGTGGGGGTGTTAATAGAAGAAAAATGTGTAAACCGTGGACAGCGCAATGGCTACGCAACGGCATGCCGCGCGTGGTTGAAGTGGTTGTGGATTGCACCGCCATCCGGTAGGAGGGATTAGGGATTAGCCCCTGAGTGGTACCACGCGTGTTATGGGTGGGTGCTACGCTCGTGAGTGTGCAAATACTCACGATATCTATGTCTATAATTTATTAATAGAGTCTATATATTCATGAGGTGGAGGTGGGTACTGCAGATTGCAGATGTATCACTCTTCATATTCGGGTTAAGGATTAAGGGTTCACCTCAGTGATTACCTCGTTTTCGATGACCCGCCTACTCTCACTCTCCCTCTCCTCACTCATTATCATTATCTGTATCTGTCGTCTCTCTGTCGCTGTCGCACCACAACGCCTAGCTAGTAGCTATCACACACGTACGCGCACACGCATATATATAGCGCATAATAGCGCACAAACGTGTTACTGTTACTGTTTGGAACTCGGTCAGTGCAGGTGCAGAGCCCCAACCTCACATCTTGATGTACTGAGACTGAGCTACTGACTGCTGACTGTCACAGTAACTATATCTCCCATCATACCCATACCCCATACCCACCCATAATACGGATACTCGTACGATATACTCGTCGCGTACCTTACGGTACACCGCCCTTGTCCTTGTACACAGTACGTACTTGCGTACTATATATAATATTTTCCCCGACCGGTATTTTTGTCAAGCTAAAGAATTGTTCTCAACCGATTTTTGGCGCACCGCGCGCGATGAGTCGGACTCTCCGAGTCGTCACGCGCGGTGCGCCAAATCAGCGGGGGGAGTGTGTGTTTAGGAGCTTAAAAAAATATATATGCGACAATGCGACAAGAGCAAGAGCAAGAGCCGACGACACCGCGGCTGTCCCCTCGATCAGCAATGGCGCCAGCCCCGTGTGACGCATGCGGCAAAGGTGGGTGTCAAGCTGCTGGGTTAACCCTGCTGTGTGCTGGTGCCGCCGAATCATTACATACACATAGAGCTAAAAAAAAAAAAAAAAAAAAAAAAAAAACACCAACCGGTATTTTTTCAAAGAATTCACACTGCCGAGTGGCGCGCCGAAGACTCGCTCGGCTTTGCCCTTCGCTTCGGCAATGGCGCCAACCGCGTGCCACGCATGCGGCAAGAGCGACGCCAAGCTGCTGCGCTGCGGTCGGTGTCGGGGCGTGTGGTTCTGCAACCGCGAGTGCCAGGTCCTCGCCGCAAGGCAGGGCCACTCCGGCGCCAACTGCCGCCCCCCGGACGGAGGACATGCGCCCAAGGCCGTTGCCAAGGTGGTGCCGCGCGTGCCGGACGCCGCTGGACCGAGAACCATTGCGCCGTGCGTGGACTCGGCATCGCTGGCGCCCGCTGCGAGCTCGTGCCACGCATGCGGCAAGAGCAACGACAAGCTGCTGCGCTGCGGTCGGTGCCGGGGCGTGTGGTTCTGCAACCGCGAGTGCCAGGTCCTCGCCGCACGGCAGGGCCACTCCGGCGTCAACTGCCGCCCCGCAGGTGGAGCACGTACAATCACGGCGGTCGGTGCCGAGGTGGCGCCGCGTGTGCCGGACGCCGCCGGACCGAGCACCACCGCGTCGGCCGTGGACTCCGCATTGCTGGCGCCCGCTGCGAACGCGTGCCACGCATGTGGCAAGAACGGCGACAAGCTGCTGCTCTGCGGTCGGTGCCGCAACGCGTGGTTCTGTAACTGCGAGTGCCAGGTCGTCGCTCGAAAAGAGCTCGGCCACAGGGGCGCCAACTGCCGCCCCACAGCTTCCTCGGCGAACGCGCGCTTTTTTTTTGCAGACCCGTCGCGACCCTCCATGGCGATGGACGTGGCCCAGCTGGCCCTGCGCTTCAGCGATCTGCATGACGAGGTTACGCAAGCGCAGATGACAAACACAAGGATCGGCTACCTCACCGCATTGGAGAAGGCCAAAGAGGCAGCGACGGTGGCAGACCTCATCGGCGGGGTGGAGGGAGCCTACCGTCATTTACAGGCAGACCAATTTCAATGCAGCTGCTTGGTCAGCTTGCGGGACATGGCTGCAGCCGCGCGCGCCGGTTGCTGCTCGCTCCGGGCGGCGCGCGCGTCGGGCAGATGGACGATCCTTATATCGGCTCTGGTCGGGTGCGGTGGCGTGGCACTGGGGGCACCGGACGAGATGGCCAAGGCGGAGAGAGAGCCGAGAGCACGAGAGGCTCAGCGGCTCTGCGTCGTATGGCAGCCCCGACCTCTCGCAGGAGGGGCGGATCACCTTGCCGACCACGCCGGCTGCTCTCTCCCGACTCGCGTTAACATACTTGGAAGCCGCGGTTGCTACCTGCGACACCGCGCTCGCAGCCGCCGGTGGCCGCGACAGTCCCGCCGACGACGACGAACGGTGGGTTCCGTCGTTGTTCCTGGAGGCGCAGGTGCGCGGCCAACTCGGGATCGGTCTGAATGGCCTGGGCGAGCGGCAGCGCGGCGTGGGGCTCCTTTGGCAGGCTGTGGTGCTACTGCGGCGGGCGGTGCGTAAGATGGCGCCCGGCTCCGACGCTCGCGGACCGAAATACGCGCTCGCCGCTTTCCTGTGTAGTCTGGGTCGGGAACTAAATCGTTCTCAGGTTAACCCTCGAACTCGTCCTGGCGTGGGGGGCAGCGGGAATGCTCCTGGTTCCGACGGAATGGCGGAAGCCGGGGCATACCTGCGCGAGGCGCTCGAGCTGTGCGAGGATACGGACAGCGTGGCGCTGAAGCAAACGGTGCTGCGAAACCTCGCCAACATGTCTGGCCGGCCCGACCAGCCGGTGGGGCCGGCCGAGGCCGCGGCGCTCCGCTCGCGGCTGAACGCGCTCTACGCTCAGGCTGGAAGGCACCATGATACTAGCTGCACGATTTGTCTCGAGCCTCTTGAGATGTCAGGCGGCGGCGCAGAGGACGGCGCCGCTGACGACAGTGGTCGCGACGCTGACGGATACACAAACTCGGCCGTGCACGTGTTGCACTGCGCCCATCAATTCCACCGGGGCTGCCTCTCTACCTGGTGGCGCACGCGATCGGATGAGAAGTGCCCCCTTTGCAAGAAGTGACCACCTCAGTGTGTCAGAGAGAGATGCCGAGTCGGCGCAACGACTGAGACGAGTGGGCGCGGCTGTGCCGAGGCGCCTTGCACACCTTGTTGAAGGGGGTGCGTGTGTTTGTCGCTGGGCGCTGGGTCCGTGCACGTGTCCTTCATTCATATGAAGATTTCGTGAGTGGGACTGATACAGGGAAGTCGTTGTCGTTGGAGGGACTCGGGCACAGTCCGGACTGGAACTGGGATTGCTTGGTGCTGGATGGCGTGTCTCATAATCGCCGCGGCGCGCGTCGCATCGCAGCCAACTCTTCTCTCCAACAGCCAACAGCCCCTGTCTGGTCCGCCTGCCTGTCCCCTTTGCTGTCGCCGCGCCCTCTCTTGCCCTCGCACTGCCGACTTGTTCTTGTTACTGTGTTACTGTTACTGTGTCCGGGTCGGACCGGGTGGGAGGGTGGCTCCCTGGCATCTTGCTGGGCGAGGGCGAGGGAGAGTCGCCTAGGTTACTGTTACTGTTACGGTTATACTGTGTGTGTACTATCTGTATCTGCAAATTACAAATTACAGTCGACACAGACACAGTGGACACACAACACACACCACACAGTATGTCACGGCACACAGGACATAGATATATAGCAGCGTAGGCGTAGGCGTAGATGTAGATAATCTACGTGGTATGTAGTTATTAGTGCAGTGCGTAGACAGTATCAGTATATAATTTATGTGTATGTATAGCATCCAGTATTACTGTATCTGTATATAAATATATATGTGTACGTACAGATAAAGGTACGAGGTAAATAGGTGCCATATATAATGTATATAGGACATGGATCATGGATCATGGACCTAGGTATCCAGGTATAGAGCGTAGGCGTATTACGTATTATTTACACTACCTTGTTCAGAAATAGACGTGCTAAACTGTTTAGCACGTCTATTTTCGAACAGCGTATATTTACACGGCTAACTAATAACCCTACCGTCCGTATAAGTATAAGTCCATACGTACTAGTACTACTAAGGCTCTAAAAGTCTAAGTATAATTTTAATTAAGCAGTATGTATGTATGTATGTAAAGATTCGGCGGCACCAACTAAGCAGTAATTTGCTTGGATGTTCTTGTTCTGTACGTAGCACCATAGCACCGCCATGTCCATGTAGCATCTGTAGCATCACAGGGGATGCTATAGCAGCCATGCTATATAGTATGCTACACTATAATAGTATTACACACTCGTCTGTCCTAGAGGCAAATGTTGGTATTTAAAATCATTTAAACACACACAGTCTGTACACAGTCTTCAATCTATGGGCCGGGCCGGGGCGTGGGCAGCAGCAGCAGCAGCGGCACGCAGCACCATAACTCGGGTTAGGGTTAGGGTTAGGGTTAACCCGAAAAATTGTCTAATAAAACGAAAGGAACAGGGGAGCTATGCTATAGAGCACTGTAACATCTGATAGAGGCTACATAGCATTGTAGCATGCTATATAGTATGCTGCAGAACATCGAAGGTAATTTGGCGGAGTGGCGCCGCGCGCTGCGGGCCCCCTGTGTGCGCGTGTACGCGCGCGTGTGCTGGTGCCGCCAAGTGTAGTTACATACATACATACATATACGTGTTACGGTATTCGTCCTATATTATAGTGTGTCAGCTAGCTCTACATACGATGTGGCCCTCTCCGACCTCCTACTACGTCCCGATGACATAGATCCTCGGCTGACCATACCGAGCTAGTTGGGCCCCCCACTGAGCTCATCGGGCTATGTGGGCTACGTGGGCTGTGTGGGCTGTGTGGGCTAAGTGGGCTCAGTGGGCTATATACGGTATGTGGGCTAAGTGGGCTAAGTGGGCCAAGTAAGGGAGCTAAGTCGGAAGTGGTCTAAGGCTAAGTGGGCTAAGTGGGCTAAGTGGGCTAAGTGGGCTAAGTGGGCTAAGTGGGCTATGAATGTGGGCTAAGTGGGCTCAGTAGTCAGTGGGCTAAGTGGGCTAAGTGGGCTAAGTGGGCTAAGTGGGCTAAATGGGCTAATTACCCGAGATTACCCGAGATTACCCGAGATTACCCGAGATTACCCGAGATTATCCGAGATTATCTGTAATCAAAAGCCTGCGGCGCCGAAATATAACGTGGTGCCGCAGGCTTATTATTCTGCTAGGCAGTGCAATATAACAGGCCGAATTAACGCAATTTGCCCCAATTACAACTAACAGGCACCGCAATTAACGCACGCTTTGCGCTGCGGCCTCTCCAGTGGTAGCAAAAATCTAACGGCCCCGCAGGCTTATGCCAGGGGCATTCGCCTGTTAACGAGCCACGCTTCGACGCGAGCCATTTGCTTGTACGGCGGTCTGTGGCCGCTAGAGAGCCGACCCTTGAGCTGGTTGTACGCCAATAGGTACCATTAGAGCGCTACCCAGTACTCAAACACCGCCTCACCGCGCATCGGGGTCCAGCAGCTGGTGGTTTCGTCTTTCTTGGCCTTGGCGCATTTTGCGCCAACAGCGTGCGGCGCAGCCCAGCTGAGACCGCATAGGAGCGCGGCATTGCTCCTGAAGAGCTGGGCAGTGGCAGCACCACCCAGGACCGTCATCTGGATGAGCTCAGTGCGATCTCACGGCTATACACCGACCGCAACATGGGTCGCTCTCACCCCATGGCTCGCTAACAGGCACTCAATACGGCCGGTGCTGAGTTTGACGTCTCTGTTCAGTTGTAAAGCTGTGTCAGAGGCACTTGAGCTGCTGTGTCGGCCTGTAGGGGTACTGGGGGGTCCCTTTCCCCCACTGAGCCCAGGTCTGAAAAGCTACGTGACCCAAGTAACGGCCGATTCAAAATTCGTAGCTCAGTAACAGGCTAATGCCTCTAGTGCAATATAACGGGGCAAATTATCGCGATTTGCCCCAATTAATGCGCACCGCAATTAACGCACACTTTGCGCTGCGGCCTCTCCAGTGGTAGCAAAAATCTAATGGCGCCGCAGGCTTATTCCAGGCAGTGCAATATAACGGGGCAAATTAATGCGATTTGCGATTTGCCCCAGTTAACACGCACCGCAATTCTCGGGTAATATCGGGTAATCTCGGATAATCTCGGGTAATCTCGGATAATCTCGGGTAATCTCGGCTAATCTCGGCTGATCTCGGCTGATCTCGGCTAATCTCGGCTAATCTCGGCCTACTTAGCCCACCTAGCCCACTTAGCCCACTTAGCCCACTGAGCCCACTCAGCCCACTCAGCGCACTTAGAAGTCACTTAGTTAGCCGCTAAGTGCTAAGTTACTAACTTAGCCCACTTATTAGCCCACTTAGCCCACTTAGCCCACATAGCCCACTTAGCCCACTTAGCCCACATAGCCCACTTAGCCCACATAGCCCACTTAGCCCACTTAGCCCATGTGGAAGGGCGGCGCCTGCTGGAGCGCTGCCGCCGCGCTTGCTGCGCGAGGCGCGACCCTGCGTGACAAAGTCGTCTGGTGCACTGCCGCCAGAAGGCGCAGTGTGCGACACATCCATGAAAGCTAAGCTGCTACGCGCGACAAGAGAACCGGAGGGGCAACAGCCCCCAAACACCGCGGGGGGAAACACCACAAGGGGGGAAACAGCCCGCGGGGGAACCCCACCCGCCAACACACACCCCACCGCGGATCCTCTAGAAGAGGGCCGCGGTGCAACGATTGGCGGAGGCGGTCAAACAACCCTCGGACTTCCGCGTGAACAAACACCCCCGGCTGATAGCCCCCAAAAGAACCACCCCCTGCTACGAGCCTACATAGCCACGGTGCGGCCGAGATACTCTAAACCAGCCCCGTCAGCGCGTCGTGAGCGACCGCGCCCCACAGAGCATGCATGGGCGCCCCATCGGCGCACGAGACGTCGACAACGCCGTCGGTGTCGTCGTTATCCTCGTAGATGCTGGGGTTGGCCCGAGGAACAAAATTGACCTCGAAGTTGTCGGAGCACACGGCGGAGTTGGCCTGCAAGAACCGCCCCTGCTCGAGCTCGAACTCGGCAATGTTGATCTCCTCCTCGGAGTGCGACTCGCCAGCGTGGGCCGTGAGCGGGTGCTTGATCCGCCAGCGCTCGAGCAGGCCCTGGAAGATGACGTCCGGGAGCCTGCCGCCGAGCGCGTTCGTGATCGTGTGCGCCTCAGGCGCCGCGCTCGCGTTGACGGCGCAGGGGGCGCGGGGCGTGCCCGGCTTGGCGGCGGGGCAGAACTTGAAGGCGCACTCGGAGCACGTCTCGGTGCAATCGCGAGCGGAGTGGGCGGGAGAAGCGCAGATCCAGCAGCCGCGCGGCGTGAACGCCGCATTGACGACGGGCGCAAACGGGGCGTCGGGCACGAGCATGAGGGCGACGGCCTTGATTACGGCGTGTAGGGTCTCCCACCGCGGCACGCCGCTCCGGGATTCCTGGAAGAACGTCTTGAGGACGGCCTGCTTCTCCGGCATCGTGTCGGGGAGCTTATTGAGCAGGAGCCGCGTCTGGCCCTTCAGCAGGTCGGGCGGCAAAAGCAGACGCGTGGTGGGAAGCCGCCCGTAGCACTCCACCAATCCGTACCCGTGCTTCTTGGAGTCGGCGTCGTCCACGCCCATGGTGAAGTGGGCGAACGCTTTGAGGTCTTCCTCCGCCTGGTACTCCTCGAAGCCCAACTCGGCGTTGTACAGCCGCATGAAGTGCCTGAGAAGCGCGCGGCCGCTGGAGACGAGCCCCGCGTCTTGACCGAACTCGCTGATAAAGTTCTGGACGTGCGTCGAGCTACGCTCGAAGGTCGAAGGAGCCCAGGATCGCGTTGGCGAGCATGGCGTCGGTCGCCACGAGCCACTCAGCATAGGCGCCCCCCAGACGGCGCCACTCGTCAAAAGTCGGGTCATCCATCTTCAGGAAGACCTCCATGCGGGTGTCGTGCGCGATGATGAAGCTGGCGATAGCTAACGCCTGCGTATTCATGCCGGCGGGAACGAGGTCAATCTTGAGGCACTTGACCATGCTCAGGGTGGCGCTCTTGACGGGCACCAGACGGTCGGTCGAAAGCGAGCCGTGCACGTAGGAAAACGCGGGCGGCGTCGGCGGCGGAGGCGGCGGCGGAGCCGGCACCCGAAAACCTGCCGGTGCCCGTGGCGCCGCTGCGGACGAGTAGCTGGCCGCAGGCGGTGGTGGTGGCGTCGATGCCGCCGCGTCGCGCGCCGCGATGACCTGCTCGACGGCCGCCGCGACGGCCGCGCCGAAGGTGGCCTTCTCGTCGAAGCGCTGCTTTGCGTGCGCGAGCTCCTGCTGGTGCAGCGTCGGCGTCGCCGCTGGTGCCGCTGGTGGCTCTGCCGCCGGCACGGGCGTCGCCGCTGGCGCCGGGAGCTGCGAGACGACGTGGTGAAACATGGCGCGCATCTGCTCGAGCTGCCTGAACGAGTTGGCCTGCGCGGCGTCCGTCTCGGCCTTCATGTTGGCGATCTGCTCCGCCAGGGCCGTGAACTTATCGCTGCCAGGCGGCGGCGCAGCCTGCGCCCCGAGTTCTCTCTGGAACTTGAACCGTGGTGCCGCTACCATGTGGAAGGGCGGCGCCTGCCGGAGCGCTGCCGCCGCGCTTGCTGCGCGAGGCGCGACCCTGCGTTAAAATGTCGTCTGGTGCACTGCCGCCAGAAGGCGCAGTATGTGCCACATCCATGAAAGCTAAGCTGCTACGCGCGACAAGAGAACCGGAGGGGCAACAGCCCCCAAACCTAGCGGGGGGAAACACCACAAGGGGGGAAACAGCCCGCGGGGGAACCCCACCCGCCAACAGCCCATTTAGCCCACTTAGCCCACTTAGCCCACTTAGCCCACTTAGCCCACTCAGCGCACTTAGCCCACTTAGCCCACTTAGCCCACTTAGCACTTAGCCCACATATGGCCCACTTAGCCCACTTTAGCCCACATAGCCCACTTAGCCCACATAGCCCACTTAGCCCACATAGCCCATTTAGCCCGCTTAGCCCACTTAGCCCACTTAGCCCACTTACTCTAGCCCACTCGTTGCACAGCAGCAGGAGAGCGGCAGTGACTTATGCTCGGCGCAACAAAAGAGCTACGCGTTGATTGCCTCTAATCTCGCAACACTCTACACACAGCGAGATATCATCAACCGGAAGATCTTCTTAGAAGATTCACGGTTGATGAATATATTGATGTGTTCTGACTAACTGATCCTCTAGATGCGCTAATCGCGAGGTGCGGGAATATGGGCGAAGACCGGGCGGTAACGGAAGGGGGCAACTACTAATAGGCAATCTGTAGTTGGTGCCTCTCTTGGACAGCCCCCCGTTCGAAGCGTAAAGCTTCGAATACAAAAAGGAGTGTCAACGACCCAAGAGAGAAAGAGAAGACCGGGGTTCATGATGTTCGGATATAGTATCAGCAAACATGGGCGATTCAACTAATTAGATAGTCAAATTATTCGCAGGCGAGGGGGGGGTGGGAGAACCGGGGAGCCGTCGACGATCGAAGGAGAAGATCGGACGATGGACTAATCTATAATAAGATGAAGCAGATACAGGTTGGGTAGCTGCGGTCGGAGTTCGAGAGAGAACCGGCGCGCGCAGCCACCAGCGTCTATATAAAGGGGCCACTACAAATGTATATAGATAAGAGTCCCATGAGATGGGGGGACGCAGCATTATACTACGTTCATAATCAAATTGCGGAGCCGGAAGAAGTTCCGGGCCGGCAACGGCTTGGTGAAGAAATCGGCGAGATTGTCCGACGACTTGATCTAGGGCACCCAGATCTTGAGCGCCTCGATCATCTCGCGAATAAAGAAATGGCGCCGCTTGATGTGCTTGGTCCGCTTGTGGTGCTCTGGGTTGTAGGCCAGATCGATGCCCGCCTTGTTGTCCATAGAGAGCGACGTCGGGCCCGGCGGCAGGAAGCCGAGCTCCTCGAGCAGGTAGCGATAGTAG
>Ga0335398_10008859_pt1 | contig 11787 bp, 7 predicted proteins | sample BON03_FD_205742 | JGI IMG/M metagenome (GOLD analysis project Ga0335398, IMG submission 205742) | Freshwater microbial communities from Lake Bonney liftoff mats and glacier meltwater in Antarctica - BON-03 (spades assembly) (version 2) | ecosystem: Environmental > Aquatic > Freshwater > Ice >...
CACCAGGAGTCCTCCTGCCCTGCCCATGCGCATCGCGCCCGGGCATCCTGCCTCCCGGACTCCAACTCCTACGGCCGTGACGGTCTAGCACACAGTCGCTCTCTCTCCACCGCGCGGCGCGCTTTGCGTGTTGCCTAAGTCGGTGTCGCTTCTTCTATTAACCATTTATAAAAATAAACAAAGAAAAATAATAAGGAGTAGAAGCGCGAGTAGGACGGGTCGTAGGTTCCAAGGTCAGAGCAGGACCCACCCTGTTTTACGCAAAGTCGTGGGTGGCTAGTAGAACTGATCCTCGTACTTGTCGGCGTAATAGTCATCATCCCTATCCTCCTCCTCCTCCTCCTCCTCTTCCTCCAGCTCCTGTGTCAGCGCTGCCAGCCGGTCTTCCACCATCGCCATATCCTGCGTCGCCACCGAGCGTTCCGCCTCCTTCCGGCGCGCCGCCGCCGTGAGCGCAGCCGCGGGATCGGGCTCTGGCTCGGCCGCCGTATCGGCCTCCTGGCGCGCCGCCTTCACATCTCGCGCGTCCTCGAGCCGCTCGAACCGCTGGCTCAGCTTCTCGCCGCGCCGCGCCGTAGCCATGAGCGCGGCGGGCACCGTCTCTCCCTTCTTGACCAGCTTGCGCACCAGCTTGAGCCGCAACTTGTCTTCCCTCCGGTATCCCTTCTGCCCCAGCTTGGCGGGAGCCAGCACCTTGACCAGAACCACATCGCCGACCGAGGCCACGCCGCCCACCTCGTCGACGAAGCCCGGCCCCAGGTTTGAGATGTGGACGAGCCCCGGCTGCTTCGCGCCGATATTGACCAGCAGCCCGTAGCTCTCCACGCGAACGACCTGCCCCTCCCGCTGCGAGCCGGCCGCGAGGTTGACGCTCGACTTGCGCCGCTGCCGCGCCTTGGCGAGCCGCCGCCGCGCGTGCAGTTCGTCCACGAGCTCCTCTATCGGCCCCTCGCGCGCGGTGAGCAGCAGATTGCCCGAGGCCAAGACCGGCTCGAGCACGCGGACCGTCACCGCGTCGCCAGGCTTGGGCATGCTCATCGCGCCCTGCTGGTCCACGGGCAATAGCCCGTCGGTGGGCCGCCAACTGCCCCCAGGTCCGCGGCGCCAGACGCCCGCGTCCACAAAGATACCACACGTTGCCCTGGTGGCCACAAAGCCCGTGAGCTCGTCTCCCGGCTTGAGCTCTTCCAGCTTGAGAAAGCTCTCCGAGTCGGGCGGTGGGCTCCTCGGAGCAGGGCGCGGCGGCGACAAGCCGACGCGCAGGTGGCCGCCACCCGTTCCCCGCACGTACACAGTCAGCGGAGCACCCATTCTAGGCTGCTGGAGCAGCGCATGCTTCGCCGGGAGCTTGAGCAGAGCGTTGACGGTCGAGCCGGCCAGTTTGCCGGTGTCGCGCTCGACGTCCACCCTCAGAAAGAGCTTGTCCTTGTGGTGGGTGACCACCACGCCGTCTAGCGCCTCGCCAGGCACGAGCGCCGAGAAGGGCCGCGCCGACAGGGCCGCCGACGCGGCGAGAAGAAAATGCATCATGCTGCTCCTATTTCTGTGAATAGGTTGATACACACGTTGTTGTGAATAATTATCGAGCTCTGGAGCTCGCACTACGTGGCTAGCGGCGCGCGGCGTGCCTGGCCAGGCCAAGCACGCACTCTACCTAGCAGGCTCCCCTATGGAAAGACCTAGTTACTTGTAGAGCCCTATGTTGTTTGCGCTTGACAGGTATTCTTAGGTGTAGGGTGTAGGGTTGTTATGTCTGTGTTCATGTGAATACAAAGGCAAATAACAACGATCGAAGGTGGCACGGCGACGATGCGTCAAACCAGCAGCCAGAGAGGTCCACTCGAAGCCCGATGCTAGACGTCGGAGCTGTCGGCCGGACCGTGCGCTGGGTGGTCGGAGGGCTGGCGGCCGAGCTGGCGGTGAAGGTGCTGCCTGGCTCGGCCGTGTCGCCGCCGCTTGATGCCGTATACCACGGCCAGCTTGCGGTCGTGACGGGCGCCACGGGTGGCGTTGGCGCATATGTCAGCCTGGGGTTGGCAGCGCGCGGCTTCACAGTATGCGTCGCAGCGCGCGACCGGCGTGCTGGCGAGGCGCTCGTGCTGTCCATCCGTCGGCAGGGCGGCCGCGCCATGTTCCTTGAGCTGGACCTGGAGGCGACGCCGGCCGACGTTGCTCGTGCGCTGAGCGGCAAGCGCCTGGCGCTCCTGGTGAACAATGCCGGAACAATGGGAGGCCAAGTGGGCCGTACCATGCGAGTCAACCTTTGCGGGCCCGCCGCGTTGACTCTGGCCTTGTTGCCCAGCCTGTGCGCGGGCGGCGGACGCATCGTCAACGTTGGGTCGTCGAGCCACCTGCGCGCCGGCGCCGTTTGCTTGAGCGCGAGCGACACCTCTAAGGACACCTCTCTCCGGGCGTACGCGCAGTCGAAACTGGGGATGATGCACCTGTCGCTCCTGCTCCGCGATGGGTGCGCCGATCGCGTGACCGTCCACGATTGCCACCCGGGTATCGTCTGGACGCCGATGCTGCGGAACCACTTTGGCCCCTCGCTCTGCGCCGTGCTCCAACGGGCGGGACTCGCGCCGCGCCTCTTCCGCAGCCCAGAGCAAGGCGCGGCTACCGTCCTGTGGGCGGCGCTCGCGCCCGCGGCTCCTACGCAGTTGGGCGGCAGGCGGAGCAAGCGGCCCCGGGGGCGCCAGCACGCCTACTTTGCCAACTGCAGGCGCAACAGCGGTTGGGCCGTTTCGCCACAGAGCACCGACCGCACCAAAGCCGTCGGCACGTGGCGCTGGCTCGTCGAGGCCGAGCCGAGCCTCGTCGGACTCGCCGCCAGCGCAGGTGTTGCCGAGTCCTTCAACGACGAGGCGCACGACTGAAAGTTGGTCAGCTATGAATTACCATGCCGCCCCTTTGTCTGTGCCCTGTGCACACACAGTACCGATGGGGGGGGGGCGGTTATGGTGTACAGACAACCACACGGACTCAGTGTCTTACAGTCTACAGCCTACCGTGCCAGAGTGCGTGTAATGTCCCATCTTCTTTCTGATAGAACGTCTACGCCCTACGTCATGGGCCCGTGCTATGCGTTATGCCTTATGCGCTATGCAATAGGGCAATGTTGGCAATACATGCAGCAATGCACTGCTGCTGCTCCGCGCACACTGCACAGCACACTTGCATCACTGTGTTGCTGACGTTTTAGTAGTAGTAGTAGTAGTCGTACTGTGACTGTGTACTTGTACTGTACTGTACTAGTACTAGTACTAGTACTAGTACTAGTACTAGTACTAATAGTATAATTTAATAGTATAATAGTGGCGTATAGACGTATAGTGTTAGGGGGTGCGGCCACGGCCACGGGCACGGGGGGGTTGTTCGCGCTCGCCCATGACCGCACCGAGAGACCACTACTATTGTAGTAGTGCCACTACCAATATCAACATACCGACAATAAAACCATAACAACAATATTGACCATAACCATAACCACATAACAAGTTGCAAGTTGAAGTATGCCGAGAACCGAGAACAAACCGTAACAATCGACAATCGATAATAATTTTTTTATTTTTTATTGTATATATATATATAATGAATAATAGTATTTCGGTTTCAGTATAGGTATAGATAAAGGCCCCCTTGGCTGGTGTCTGGTGTTGGTGTGGCTGGGTACTGGCTGGGTACTGGGTAGCAGAGAGACAGAGGATGAGGCTTTTGAGTGCTCACAACATACAACAGCAACAGCAACAGCGACCATTTCTTTTATAGTTTTTGTTGTTGTTGTTGTTGCTGTATTTTTATTTTATATATAACGCAAACATAAACATAAACACAAACACAACAGCTGTAGACTGTAGACTGTAGACTTGTGGGGCTGTCGTGTACAAGTACAGGTATCAGGTATCAGCTGTAGCTATAGCTATAGCTATAGTAGCTATTTCTTGATGACAACAAAGTTTAACAAAGACAAAGACAACAAAACAAGGTTTTCTTCTTCTGAAAAAAAAAAATCCCTTCCATAACACATGCAAACGACACGGGAAATGGGGGGGGGGCGTCGGCCGGCGGCCGGCGGTGGCCGACACTGGCGGCCGCCGGCCGGGGGTCGTCGCCCAAAAGCAACCAACACGCCTACGCCTAAGCGAAAGCGAGAACAAGAACACAAAGCGTAGGACTGAATATAAACGCACACAGACACACAGAGCAGCGGCAGCGAGGTGAAAGGAAGACGTGGAGCGGACGACTCGTGTCCGAAGCAGTGTGTAGGTGTAGGTGTAGACGAAGATCCCGTCAGCCGAATCTCACTCCCCGCTTTCGTCGTACGTTTGCGCGGCGGCCCCACCGCTCCTCCTCCTGCTCTCTCCCAAGACGCGCCTCGGATCAGCCAGACACCCGTCGCACCTCCCTTCTCCGCCCCTCACGCCCCCCCACGGCTCCGCAGCTGCGCGTGCAGCGTGTCGCGTGTGCGCAGCAGCTCGGCGTAGCGCTCCTGCAGTGCGTCCTCTTTGGCCACCTGCAGCGAGACCATCGCCTCAAGGTCGCTGGCGCGCTGCGGCCCCGCGAGACCCTCGCGCGCCATGAGCGCCTGGAAGCAGGCCAGCTCGATCCGCTTCTCGAGCAGCGCGGTGTGCCCCTTGTCCATCTCCTTGGCCAGCGCCGCCGCGCGCTTCTTGTATCCGCCCAGCAGCACCTCGAGCTTCTTCTCCGCCTTTCCCGCCTTCTTGGCGTCGCGCGCCATGAAGTTCTTGAGCAGCTGCAGCGCCTGCTGCGGCGCCTGCAGCGCCTCGGCGCGTGTCACGCCGGAGAGGGGCGCGTACTTCTGCAGCGAGGGCACGTAGGCCAGCTCCGCGCTCGCCTTCGCCGCCGCCGCCGCCAGCACCGCGCTGCTCGGCGCCGCGCCTCCCATGGCCGCCGACTCCGCCGCCACCAGCGCCGCCGCAGCCTCCACGGCCTCCGGCGCGAACCGCTTGAGCGGCTTGCGCTTCTTGCCCTTGCTTTCGGGCGCGCCGGGCACGGGGTAGGCGCTCGCGTCCGCCTCGAGCATGCGCACCATCTCCTCGCGCAGCATCTGGTCGGCGGCGCGCACCTCGGCCGCGGCGTCGAGCGCGGCGGCGTCGGCGCCCGCGGCGGGAGCGAGCATTTCGTCGCGGTTGACGATGAGCGGGCGCGGCAGCTCACGGCGCAGGGCGGCGGAGCGCTTGGCGAGCTCGGCGGCGCGCGAGGCTGCCGCTTCCGCGTCTACCTTCTCGGACACGTCCTGCGCGTCCTCCTGATAAGGTGAGGGGGACAAGGAGGTCGGGCCGGGGGCGAGGGGCACCGGAATCAAAGGCGCGAGGGGGGGCACGAGGCATCGGCTGCGATGGTTGCGGGTGGCAGAAGAAACGGGACGGAAAGGGTGTGGTCGCGTGAGGCGTGGGGCGCAGGGCAGCTGGGGCCTCGGCGTGGGTGGCTAAGCCAAAGGCAGCCAGCAGCACTATACAGCGCAGCGCAGCGGCAGAAATCGCGTGCAAGGTGCAACGCGTGGTGCGCGCAGGGCCGATTTGGAGCGATGTGTGTGGCCGCGCGGCTGGCGCGCCGAGTGAGTGACGCACCTCGTAGCCCTCGGGCAGCGTGCTGCCCTCGTCCGCGGGCTCTGTCTCCATCTCTGGCATCACGATCTTGTACTCGTTGCTCGGCGCGGGCAGCGAGCCCAGCTGCGCCGCGAGCGCCTCGCGCCGCTGCTTGGCCAGCCGCTTGGCCGCCGCGGCGGGCATCCCGCCGCCGAAGTCGGACATTGCGTCTCCCTCGTTGATCCCAAACGCGTCGCGCGACGGCGTGCTCCCATACGCCGACCCTCCGACGGAAGAGAAGCCGGCCTCGGAACGCGCGGGCGTGAACCCGCCAGCCGAGACCATCGCACCACCACCGTGGCCGCCATGGGGCGTGCCGCCGCCCGGCGTGGCGCCGCCGCCGCCCGGCGTGGCGGAGAGCGCGAGCGGGTTTGGCGTCTGCTGCAGGTGCTGGCGTGGCGTGGCGCCCGAGAAGTCTCCGAGCAGAGAGAGCGGCGCAGACTCTCCGCCCAGCAGCGGCGTGTCCTGCGCGATTATCGCCGCCTGCGCCGCCGCCTCCTCGAGCACCGCGTCGCCGCGCCCGCCGCCCGCCGAGGCGACGCGCGGCGTGCGGGCCGCCGCGCCGAAGGGAGCCTCGTCGTAGCTGGCGGTCAGCGCGCGCGTCGCCGCCGAGGCGCCCTCGTCCATCGCCAGCGCCCCGGCGGCGCTCGCCTTGACCACGGCGTCGAGCTCGCGATCCGTCACCTGTGGCGGCGGCAGCATCAGCCGGCCGCGCTTGCGCATCGCCTGGAGCTCCGACTGCTTGTTGATTTGAGCAATCACGTCGGGGAGCGCCTCCTCGCGCCGCCGCTTGAGCTTCTCCGCGTCCGCAGTGCGCGCCTTGGCCTCGGCCTTATCGCGGCTCGGCGCGTCCAGCTTGGAGCGGAGCTTGGCCTGGAAGCCGTCCGTCTCGAGCCCCGCCGCCGCCTCGGCCGTCGCGTCCTCGCCGCCGGTGTCGAAGTAGCCGGCCGGCGCCACCTTTTGGAAGGGGATCTCGGTGTTGTAGTCGACGCCGCGAACCTTGCGCGAGCGGCTGGCCAGCTCGATGCCCGCCGCCTTGAGCTCGCGCCGCTTCTGAAGCGCCGCCAGCCGCCGCGACTCCTCCAGCTGCTTCTCGCGCGCCTTGCGCTTGGCCTTTTTGCCGCGCGTGTTGGCGAGGCGCGCGCGCGCCTCGGAGAGCATCTCCTTCTCGTCCTCGTCCATGTCGACGGGGTCGGGGCGAGCGGGCTTCGACTCGGGGTTGGGGTCGATCTCGCCCGGCCGGAGCCGCCGCGGGTCGTCGGCCGCCGACGCGTCCGCCGCGTCGCCGCGGCGCGTCGCCTGGTCGAGCAGACGCTCGTAGTGCTCGAGGCACTGCGCAGCGGTCCGGCCCACAATCGGCGCGATGGTGCGCCACTGCGTCGGCATCAGCTTGGCCAGGTGGAGCAGCTTCTCCTCCTCGTCGCGCGACCACTCCGTCTTCTTGATAGAGGGGTCGAGCCACTCGTGCCAGCGCGCCTTGCACTGCTTGGCGGATTTGCGGACCAGCAGCGAAGAGATCCGGCTCCACTGGTTCTTGCCGTACTTCATCACGGCCGCCTTGAGAATCTCATCCTCCGTATTCTTCCACACGCCGCCCTTGATCAGAATCCGCATGGCTCGCGCTGGAAACCCTGCAGTGCGTTAGACGACTTCGTTTTCGGGCGGTGGCGCGTGGTCTATTTTGGTCCATTCTCGGCCGATCGCGCAGCTCAGCTTTTTTCAGGGCTGCGCACCAGCCCCTACACCTAGCCGCGCGCGAGAGCGCTGGGCGTAAGGCCCGGCCATGACTCTGACAGGCACTGACGATGCGATCCTAGAGCCCGAGAAGAGCGGCGGCGGCGGCAAGGACGCGTCGCCAGGGCCGTCTGCGCAGCCTGGCGCTGCGGCAGAGGCTGACGGTGCAGAGGTGCAGCCAGAGGTGCAGAGCGCTAGCCTGCCGGCGCCCGACGCGGACAAGCCGGAGCGGAAGAGCGCTAGCCAGGCGCGCGACGCGGACAAGCCGAAGCGGAAGAGCGGTGAGGATGGTGAGCGGCGTCGTGGGAGGGGTCGGTCCCGATCACCGCCGCGCCGTGACCACCGCAACCGCGACAGGGGGCGCGATCGCGACGACCGAGACCACGACCGGCGCGACTCGCGCGACAGCCGCGGCGACCGCCACCACGACGACCGGCGCGACCGGCGCCATGAGGACCGGCGACACGAAGACCGGCACCGGTCGTCGCGCCGCTCGCGCTCGCCGCCGCGCCGCTCGTCGCCGCGCCGCTCGCGCTCGCCGCGCCGCCGCGAGCGCAAGCCCGATCGCGAGCCGGCGTATGACAAGGAGGCCGTTGCCGCCGCCCTTGCACGCGCACAGGGCGCGATCAACGGAGGCCTCCTTCCCAGTGTGGGTTCGATCGGTGCACGGCCCAACCTGACCGCAGGCGTCGGCACCATCGGGCTCTCGGCGACGCAGGTGCGAGCCGCGCGCTTGCCTCCCCCCTGCGCACGGCCCGCAGCAGTGCCGCGGTGCACCGACCCTCGCACCGCGCCCTCCGTGTCACAGGCCGGCGCTCCGGCGACACGGGCAAGCGCGTCGTCTGCACTGCCCGCCGGCGCGGCCTTGCCCGAAGGGGCGCCTCGCGCGGACGGCAAGAAGGGCGCGCGCGACTTCTCCTTCCTCGTGAAGGAGGACAAGCAGGACTCGGGGCCCAACCTCGCCATGCTCGGCTGCTCCGACTCGGACTCGGACTCGGAGGGCGAGGGGGGCGGCCCGGCCGAGGGGGGCGAGGAGGACGCCTTCGAGGCTGGCTCGGCTATCGACCAGCTGCTCTGGCGCCAGAAGGCCGTCTCGGGCATGGAGACGCGCCGGCCGGGCGAGTCGGTCCAGCAGTTCTTCCAGCGGCGGATGGCGGGGATGCGGATGCTGAGTGCTCAGGCTGGGACCAGCAGCGCCAAGGCGCTGGAGAACGAGGTGCGTGCCGCGTGGTTATTCATGAAGCACCGCCCGCGACTCGCCACACCCTAGTTGCCCACTGAGCTCACCCTTCCTCACCTGCCCGGTCCCCTTGGATGGTCCTGTTCTCTACATGTCGCTTGCTTACCTGACCACGCGGTCCCACCTCGCCCCGTTCCTTTTCTCACGTGTCCCGTTTGTCCACGTGTCCCTTTGCAGGTGGACCAGGCGATGATGAACGCGGGCACCGCGTGGCACTGGGGCCAGGGCGACCACGACGCCGACAACGAGGCCGACGACGAGACGCTCTGCCTCGAGGACGGGAGCGCCTCCAGCGCGCCGCAGCTCACCTGGAACCAGGCCGGTGAGGCGCCGTCCCACGGCGAGGCGGGCGCCCTCGTCGTCTTTGGCAACGGTTCCAACTTGGTGGTTGCCTACGACGGTGCCAAGGCAGCCGTCAAGAAGCGCCAGATCATCGGCTCGGAGGGGGTGCGCATGTCGGGCGCGATGGTGCCGCGCGCGACCAAGGACTGCCTCTCCAACGAGAGGCTCGCGCCGGTCGAGTCTGGCCGCGGCTTCGCGCTGCTCGAGAAGATGGGCTGGAAGAAGGGTGAGGGGCTCGGCCGCAACCGCAACGGCGCGATGCTGCCCGTGGCCGCCTCGGTCAAGACGGACATGGGAGGGCTGGCCGCGAGCTCGGAGGCGTACCGCGCGCCCGCCCGCTTTATGGAGGCGGACGGGCCTCAACTGAGCGACTCGTTCAGCGTGGGTGTGAGCGGCATGCTCGCGCAGGCCAAGACGGCGTCCATGGACTCGGAATTCTCGTCCATCGTCTCGCAGACCAAGTCGGTCCAGCAAATCAACGAGGAGAACCGGCGCGCGTCCATGGGCGGCCCTGCGCCAGTAGCGGCACCGGCAGCGCAGCCGATGCCCGCACCGATGTCGATGCCGCCGCCGCTCGCGATGCCGCACGCGCCGCCTCCGCAGGCCTTCCACCCGCCGCCCGCCGCCGCCTACCACCAACACCCGAACGCCTACCACCAACAGCCGCCGCCCAACTACCACCAACCCCCTCCGGGCTACGACCAGGGCTACGACCAGCACCCTCCTCCGGGCTACGGCTTCCCTCCCCAGGGCATCCCCGGCTTTGGCTTCCCGCCGATGAACGGCTATCCTCCGCAGATGCCTGGCTACCCGCCGCCAATAGGCGGATACCCGCCAATGCAAATGCAGCAACCCTACATGGGGTTGGGCATGGGCCAGCCTCCCCCGCCGTGGGGCTGGCAGTAGGGCAGAGGAACGGGCTAGGTACAGGAGGGCGGGGTGAGGTTTTGCGCTGGCGGTTTCCATGTGCGCAACCGAAGTCCAATAACCGTAGACGCCGTAGAGGAGTTTTGAGTTGCAGTGTGCAGTGTTGCAGTGGCAGTGTGTATTGCCCCTGCACACAAAGAACAGTACACAACAAACCAGAAACAACGCGGGCACGCGGCCACCCCCGCCCCATTTCCCCTTTGACATACTGTCGTAAATTGGGGGGTGTTGTTCTTGTCGGGTTGCCTGTTTCTCTTGTCATACTTGTTGCAAAATACACGTGCTCGTGAGCTCCTCGTCATTTTGTTTCACAGCAGCACTCCAATTAATAACATTTAATTCACAAGTTCAGTAACACACTTTCGTTTTCTACGTCGCCCGCAGCATGGAGCAGTGCATCGCACACCTCAGCTCACTGACTGCGGCCGACTTGGAGGACGAGGCCCACGCGCCGCTACTCGAGGCCGGATGTCGGCTCTTCAAGGCTGCCGTGCTCAGGCGTGAGTTTGGCCGCACGGACGTAGTCGGCTTTTTGCAGGACCAGAACGAGCAGAGGAATCTGCTGAAGCAGCTCGAGAAGCTTGCAAAGAAGATCGACGAGCAGCACTCGGGGCGGGTCCGCAAGTCCAAGTTTGCGGGCATCAACACGCAGCGCCAGGAGTCGTGGATGTCGATCCAGGCGGGCGAGATGCCGACCGCGCTCATGGACGCGCCGGCCATGGGGCTCCTCGGGTCCAAGGTGGTGGCCGCGCTGCCGGCTCCCCAGGCGGCGAGCGCGGCGGGCGCGGCTGCAACTGCGGGCGCGGCGGCCGAGGCGGGGGGGGCGGCGGAAGAGGCGGCGGGAGAGGCGGCGGGAGAGGCTGCTGGAGACTCGCCGCCAGCGCCGCCGCCGGCCGACACGCGCCACAGCATCGACATGGACGTTGTGCGCCGCGCGGCGGCGCTGCCCCCGGGCTCCTTCCGCCAGTGCTGCAACATCTGCGGCGCCACGTTTGAGGAGTTTCACCACTTTTACCACCAGCTCTGCGCCGAGTGCTCTGAGCTCAACTGGGCCAAACGCCTCGCCTCGCCAGACATGCGCGGCAAAGTCGCCGTTGTCACCGGCGGCCGCGTGCGCATCGGCTTCCACACTGTGCTCAAGCTGCTGCGCGCTGGCTGCACCGTGCTCACGACGACGCGCTACCCCGCCGACGCCGCGGCGCGCTATGGCCGCGAGCCCGACTTCGACGAGTGGAGGGACCGGCTCGAGGTGATGGGTCCGCTTGACCTGTGCGACCTGGGACTGATCGAGCGCTTCTGCGACGCGCTCGCGCAAAGGTTCGAGCGGATCGATGTGCTGGTCAACAACGCGGCGCAGACGCTCACGCGCGCGCCCGGCTGGTTCGACCGGATGGAGCGGATCGAGGCGCAAGCGAGGGAGAGCCTGCCGCCAACAGTGCGCCGGCTGCTGCTCGACTCGGCGGCCTCACCGCCGGGAAAGCTGCTCATGGGGCCCGACGGCGCGACAGCGGCGCCAGGGCCAGCGGCGGGCGGTGCGGCGGGCGGCCTGGGCGGCGCGGGTGGCGACTCCGTCGGGTCGGCGGGCGCCGCGCCGGAGGAGGGGCTCGGCGTTGGGGCAGCGCCACGGGTGACGACGAGCCGCGACGCGCTCGCGGGCAGCGCGGTGCACGGGAGCGCCCGGTACGCGCCGGCCGAGGGCCAGCTGACGTCCTTCTTCCCGGTGGGCAAGCTCGACGAGTCGCAGCAGCCGCTCGACCTCTCGCCCATCAACTCGTGGTCGCGCAAGCTGGGACAAGTGGTAAGTACCAGCCACAGACCACTCGCCGACGCAGCTCGCGCATATATATATATATATATATATAGAGAGAGAGATAGATAGATAGATATAGATATATATATATATAGATAGAGAGATATAGATATATATATAGATAG
>Ga0335398_10008868_pt1 | contig 11784 bp, 12 predicted proteins | sample BON03_FD_205742 | JGI IMG/M metagenome (GOLD analysis project Ga0335398, IMG submission 205742) | Freshwater microbial communities from Lake Bonney liftoff mats and glacier meltwater in Antarctica - BON-03 (spades assembly) (version 2) | ecosystem: Environmental > Aquatic > Freshwater > Ice >...
GTTCTATTTCGCTAACTTTTATTTTTAGTTCTTGATAAGTCACCCCAAAAAATACAACTTTTATCCGAATTTCAACCTATGACACCCTGAATAGTTACAGGAATTCAAGATATGCGCACAATTTTCTACTTATTTGCCCTAGTTATTTTCGCGGCGAACCTACCCGCCCAATCCATCTTCTTCGTCAATCAAAACGTACAAGGTGGCCTCCAAAATGGCAGCTCCTGGAACGACGCCTACCCCGATTTGCAACTGGCCATCGCTGTTGCGAATGAAAACGATGAAATATGGGTAGCTAGTGGCACCTATTTTCCAACGGCAAGTGCTGACAGGTCTATTTCATTTGTCATGAAACAAGGGGTTGGGATGTATGGAGGGTTTTCTGGTGATGAGGTTTCAAAACAGGAGCGGGATTGGGAACTGAATAAAACCATACTTTCAGGCGATATTGGCATCCCAAATAACGGCTCCGACAACACCTACCACGTACTTTACTGTACTGGGGTTGATAGTACAGCAGTGTTAGACGGATTTGTAATCACCAAAGCAGGTGCCGTTGGAGGCTCCGATCCTTACTCAAATGCCTTGGGCGGTGGATTGTATATTGAGCCTTCTACGGCAATGCTAAACACCTGCCCTTCAATTAAAAATTGCACATTTACCCAGAATTATGCCTGGCAAGGTGCCGCTATTTTTTGCGAATGGAATTATGATATCTATATGGTAAATCCAATAATCCGAAATTGTCAGTTCCGAAATAACAGAGCGCTCAGTTTTGCGGGTGCCATCTATAAAAAGGGGCCGTCATTACCCAGTTCGCCATTTGTGGTGCAAGATTGCAACTTCACGGCAAATTCTGCAGGAGCTGAAGGAGGAGCAATATTCCTTACCAGCTTGGACGGGTTAGCCATTATTAAAGGTTGTGTCTTTGAGCGAGATTCGGCCATAATTGGCGGAGGCATCTCCTGTGGGGACTTTGTGAATCCGAATTCTAGTTTCCATATTATCCTGGATTCTTGCGATTTTATTAATAACCGCAGTACTGAAGGTGGAGGGCTTTTCTTTATTGATCAGGCTTTCGGCACCAATTTTTTTAAGCTGGATGTCAATCATTGCCATTTTGAAGGAAATGAGGCTTATAATGGATACGGTGGGGCATTTTATTGTTACGGAAAAAGCCAAAAGGTTCAGGTAACTGTAAACAATTCCAAAGTAGTCGGAAATAAAACGGACAATAATAGTGCTATATTTGCTTCTGCTGACAGTCTTTTTTTTCAGCTTAAAAATTGCCAATTCTTGGATAATAGAGGTCTCGGTAATAATACGCCTTCAGTTTATTCGATTACAATTGGGGCTTTCATCTTTGCACAAAATGAAATTGAAAATTGCCTCTTTGCCAATAATTATGGCGGGATTTCCATCGGCTCTGCAGAAAATGCAAAAGTTGTTACGCGAATTACCAACTCAAGCTTCTACATCAACAGTAAGGAAATTGTGTCGAATATTTGGTACCCAAGTCATGCCGGTTCTAATGAATATGGGAACGATTGTTACATCAGCAATTGTGTTTTTTGGGAACCTGGAGCTTCGATAGGAACCTTGTTTAATAATAGAAACAGGCCGGATTTTTCCAAGTTTGGCTTTCATGTAGATCATTCCTTATTGAGTATCATTGAAGACTATGACCTGCCAGGGGCTGCGGAAGCTTATGGCGACCATCTCTTTTTTAAACCAACCGATCCCATGTTCGAAGACCCCGCCAACGGCAACTTCCGCCTCAAACCCTGCTCCCCAGCCGTAAACTCCGGCGATAATACAACTACACAAAATGCCGGGCTACTGCAAGACTTGGACGGCCTCCCCCGCATCTTTAAGGATACGGTTGATATGGGGGCTTATGAAACCCAATTGGCATGTTTCATAAGCAATACGACCAACAACATGTCTTTCCTTGAAGCATCCATATTTCCAAACCCTATTGCAACAGGCCAGCCTTTTACGGTACGGATACCCAATGGGCTGCAACAAATTATTTCATGGAAACTGATGGACGTGTCTGGCCAGGTTTTGGTGCAAAGTAAAGTTCAAAAGTTTGGGACAGAACAATCTGAAGTAACTGCGCCTGAATTTCCCGGTATGTATTTCTTGCAAATTCAAGGTACTGATGCGGTATTTACTGCAAAAATCCGAGTGCAATAAAGGCAGAAAGCTAACTTTGCCTGAAAACAACGATGCGCCTACTTTTCACTTTTGCTTTCCTGTTATTTGTATTCTCCCAAACCCTTGCCCAAACCACCCTCATCTACTGCGGCAAACTCATCCCCATCAACGGCGAGCCCATCGCCAACGCTACCTTGGTGCTGAAAGGCAATAAAATCCTGCGCATCGACCGAGGCTTTTCCGTCGTGCCACCCGGCGCTCAGCTCATCGACCTAAAAACTAAATCCGTGCTGCCGGGCCTGATCGACTGCCACGTGCACATCGAATGGGAACAAAGCCGCAGTTCCTACACCGAAAAATACTTGCTCAACGAGGCAGATATCGCTTTCCGGGCCGCTGTGTATGCCAAGCGTACCCTCGAAGCGGGCTTCACCACCGTGCGCGACCTGGGCGGCACGGGCGTGAACATCGCCCTGCGCAACGCCATCAACAGCGGCTGGACTGTCGGGCCACGCATCCTCACGGCAGGCAGAATTCTCAGTATCACGGGCGGCCACGGCGATGCCACCACGGGCAGCCGCTGGGATTTGTTCGATCCACCGATCCCTGAAATGGGCATCGCTGATGGCCCCGACGAGTGCCGGGCCGCTGTGCGCACGCAGATCAAACTCGGTGCCGATTGCATCAAAGTATGCGCCACAGGCGGCGTGATTTCCCTCGCCCGCGATGGCCGGTTACCACATTACAGCGAAGAAGAACTGGTGACCATCGTAAACACCGCCCGCGATCTGGGCATAGACGTAGCTGCGCACGCGCACGGCGATGAGGGCATACGCCGGGCAGTAGAAGCGGGTGTCGTCACCATCGAACACGGCACTTTTTTGAGTGATGCCACGATGGATTTAATGATAAAACACGGCACCTGGTATGTACCCACCTTGACTGCTGGCCATGCCGTAAGCGACAGCGCTCAGTTCGCCAAAGGTTTTTTCCCGGAAACGGTACGCCTAAAAGCGCTGGATATTGGCCCACAAATTCAATCAACGACGGCTCGGGTGTACAAGAAAGGTGTGAAAATCGTTTTTGGTACGGATGCTGGCGTGTTTCCCCATGGAAAGAACAACCTGGAATTTTTATACATGGCAGAGGCGGGCATGAAAAACACCGATATTCTGCGGGCTGCCACCATTGATGCGGCGACGATGTTGCGCTTGAATGACAAAATTGGATCGTTGGAGGTAGGGAAGCTCGCGGATATTGTGGCGGTGGACGGAGATCCTTTGAATGATATTCGGGCCATGTTGAAAGTGGTATTTGTGATGAAGGACGGGGTGGTGGTGCGGCGCTAACGGTTAAACCTACGAGGTTTCTCGAACACGACAAATGAGCACCAGTCACCACTCAACCAATCACTAATCTCAAACCACCATGCAAAACATTTCAGCTACTATCCGCAAACTCTTCCGCAACATGCTATACGCACTGCTTGCGCTGATTTTAGTTTGGGTGATCGCCATTCAATCGGGATGCTTTTCCATGCGCACACCGGATAGCGAATGGCAGCCAAAAATGCAATCCTTGGGACAAACGCTACATCCCCAATTCTTTGATATTCCAATTGTTTATGATCGAACCATTCACGCCGTTGCTGTCAGTACCAACGACAGCTTGCCGCTGGTGATCATGGTGCACGGCTCTCCAGGCGCTGTTGCCGCTTTGGGAACGCATAACTTGCCCTGTGCGGATTATCCATGCCGTAAATGACCAATTGGTGCCCGTTGCCAATGCGGAATTTGCACGGCGGATGCTGGTCAATTGCCCTGATTTTAAAACAGAAATACTAGCAACAGGCGATCATTTTATCCTTTGGAGCAGGCTGGACGTGGTTCGAACTGCTATACGCGAACTTTCAAGGTAAGCAACCCCTTTAAAATTTGCTGCGCCTATACGATATACCGTTTCGGCACGTTTTTGGCGTGCAAAGGTTCAAAGTAGCAGGTAAACGGGAAAAATCTACAGTATCTACCTACTTTTGTCCCACAAAAATGACATACATGAGAAATATCAAATCTATTGGGTTGCTGCTCGGGCTTGTTCTGACATGCCAGGTTTCATTTGCCCAAATGCGCGGCTGGGAAGTTGGCGGCTGGGGCGGTGTTACCAACTACTTCGGCGACTTGAATACCAACTTGCGGCTCAATCGCATGCATTTCGCGGGTGGCATCGGCGCACGCTACAACTTCAACGACCGCCTGGCCATGCGTTTTGGAACCAATGTTGGCAAAATTAGCGCCACGGACAAGGACTCCGACAACAGCTTTGAAAAACGCCGAAACCTGGATTTCAAAAGCATCATTGTAGATGGAACAGCGCAGTTTGAATTCAACTTCCTCCCGTATGTGCATGGATCAAGGGACTATTTTTTTACACCATACATGTTTCTAGGCCCAAGTGTGTACTATTTCAATCCCAAAACGGAGTTTGAAGGAAGTACATACAGTTTACGCGAAATGGGCACAGAAGGACAATTCCGGGGTGAAGAATATGGCTCCATACAATGGGCCATCGCTTATGGCATCGGCTTCAAAGCCGACTTGAGCTACCGCTGGAGCGTCGATTTTCATCTCAGTGCCCGCAAACTTTTTACCGACTACATTGACGACGTGCACGGCGAGTATGCCGATATCCGCGACATCCGGGCGCAACGGGGCGATATCGCAGCCGCGCTTGCTGATCGTTCCGGCGAACCACCCATAGGCCTCGAAGGCCGTCAACGGGGTAATGGAAAAAACTCCGATGTTTATGTATTTTTAGGCGTTGGACTCAATTACTATTTTGGGCAGATCCGGTGCCCGAGCATACAAAGAAACTAGGGTTTCATGGTTTCAGGGTTTCATGGTTTCAGGGTTTACTCGATCTGTTGTCAAATTTGAAATAGCTTTTCAAATATAAGAACAGATCGAGTAAACCCTGAAACCATGAAACCATGAAACCATGAAACCCTAGTTCATGAAACCATGAAACCCTAGTTCATGAAACCCTGAAACCCTTTTACGAAAGCCTGCGCTTATAGTCCTTGTATCCAAACTTCCGCACAACATCCAATTTTCCATCTGCCCGCAAAATGGCGATGCTGGGGTGTGTGACGCCGTTGAAGGTGCTGGTTTTTACCATGGTGTAATGGATCATATCCTCAAAAATGATCTTCTCCCCTACTTTCAGGGGCTGCTCAAATGAATATGCTTCTAGGAAATCGCCGCTCAGGCAGCTCACGCCGCCAAGCCGGTACAAGTGCTGTCCGGATTCAGTTTCTGCATTGGCACCGCGTATGCCAGGCCGATAGGGCATTTCCAGTGTGTCGGGCATGTGCGCCGTGAAAGACACATCAAGAATTGCTGTTTTTATTCCTTTGTTTTTTACGATATCAAGCACGGTGGCCACAAGTACACCCGTTTCCCAGGCAAATGCGCTGCCGGGTTCCAGGATTACCTGCAAATGTGGGTGTCGTGCTTTAAAACCTTTTAGTACCTGGATGAGGTGATTGACATCGTAGCCGTTACGGGTCATCAGGTGACCGCCACCGAAATTCACCCATTTGAGTTTGGGTAGAAATGCGCCGAACTGACGTTCAAAGTGAACAAGGGTGGTCTCCAGGTCGAAGCTGCTGCTTTCGCAAAGGGTGTGAAAATGCAGGCCTTGGATGCCTTCCGGGAATTTCGCTTTGAAATTTTCCACGGGTTCGCCGAGCCGAGAGCCGGGTGCCGCAGGGTTGTACAGTGCCGTTCCAACGGGCGACCAGCCTGGGTTTACCCGAATTCCTGGGCTTACTTTTTCTTCAAAGTTCAGCAGTTTCTTCCCAAATCGTTTCCATTGTGACAGCGAATTGAAGGTGACATGACTGGAAAGGCGCAAAATTTTGGTGAATTCTTTCGGCGCGTAGGCCACGCCATACGTATGCGCTTTCACCCCCATTTCCTCATTACACAACATGACCTCATGCAGAGAAGACGCCGTGGCACCGCCGACATACTCCCGTACGATCGGAAAAGCACTCCACATGGCAAAACCCTTGAACGCAAGTATTATCTGCGCACCACTCTCGCGCTGCACCCGAGCAATGATTTCCAGATTGTGTCGCAACCGTGTTTCTTCCAATACAAAACAGGGGGAGGCTACTTTTTTGACATCCATACTTTTCAATGTGATAATTTGATAATGAGGAAATTTGAAAATGGGGGGCGCTGCTTACAGTCGCAGTAGTTATAGTTAGGCCAATTTTACAGCAGTGGCGGTTACGCCTTTTTTGCCGCGTTTGGTTTCAAAAACAACCGCGTCTCCTTCTGCGATTTTATCGAGTAGGTCAGCTTTGAATACAAAAACTTCCTTTCCGGAAATCTCTTCAATGATAAAACCGAAGCCTTTGGTAGGGTTGAAAAATTTGACTTTGCCTTTGTACATGGGAATTGTTGATTGAGCCAGCAAAAGTAGTGGACTCCTGATAACTGCTTGTTGTTTTTCAAAAAGGTGAATCAACCAGCAGACAATTGAATATTACTTTTATTTTAAAAAAATATTTTTTTTAAAATAAAAAATCTTATTTTAAATAAATAAATGTAAATTTATATTGAAATATTGTATTTTATCAAAATAATAGACATTGATTTTTTTTTCAAGTTCGCGCGTATTGTTTCAATTTCCCCCAACGCCGCTGTTTACGTTCTTTTTTGAATCAGCATTCAATATCAGCCTGAAAAACAGCTCTACCGTCCACCATGATCCGTTTTTCATTTTTGGCTCAATTTTCGCCGTAGAATTGTAGCTGGATCATACCTGGCAATAATCCCTAAGCCAATAGTTTGAACGATTTATCCCGTTATCTATGCGAAACCGACTTACACTGCTTGCCTTTTTGGCCACTTTCTCTGCCCATGCACAATTCAGCGAGGGCGGTGCGCCCCCGAGTTTTTCGCCTGAAAACCTTCCTGCGCTCGCTGGAAAAACCGTCATACCTGTTGCGGTGGCTTCTGTGGATAAAAATGCCTTGTTGGCTGAAGACAGCAAAATACCTGGGCAAAACCGCTTTGCAGCACCTGTTACAGCTGATATTTCGATGGAAAATGCGGGTATTTGGACAACATTGCCCAATGGCGACCGGCTGTGGCAATGTGCCGTACGCTCGTCTGGTGGCTTGGGATTGACCCTGCTATTCGATCAATTTGTACTGACCTCTGGTGTGAAAATGTTTGCCTACGGTGCCGATCGTCAGCGGGTTCTGGGGGCTTATACGGCTCAAAGTTGTTTGCCTTCCGGCAAGTTTCTGATCGGTATTATCCCAGGAGAAACAGCACACCTTGAATGCCTCGTTCCGGCTGGCGCACCAGCCAATAGCAAAGTTCATCTCTACCGCGTCGATGTTGCTTTTGACAAAAATAACATGAACGGTGCAGAATTTGATTTTGGGCAATCACTGCCTTGCAACGTCAATATCAACTGCACTGCTGGGAACAACTGGCAAACTGAAAAAAAAGGCATCGCCCGCATCCTCATGGTATTCCAAAACGGGGAAGGATGGTGCAGCGGAACTTTGATTGCAAACACGACTGCGAATTATGAGCCTTATTTCCTAACGGCACATCACTGCCAGCTTATTGGCAACAGCCCCGAGTTCGACCTTTGGCGCTTCGATTTTGATTATGAAGGCCAAGGTTGTAGCAACCCGGCTTCAGAACCCATTCCCAAATCTGTTTTGGGTAGTCAGCGCATTGCAAACCGCGCTGAAACGGATTTTATGTTGTTGAAAATCAGCCCGATACCGGCCAATTATGACGTATATTTCAATGGCTGGGATCGGGACAACACCACCACGACGCTGTCCCCAAATACTACCATGATCCACCATCCAAACGGCGACATCAAAAAAATAACCATAGATAATCAGGCTGCCGTAATTCATCCAATTGCCCTTAACTGGGGTGGCATTTTTGGCATTAGCCCTGCCAACTCCCATTGGAAAACCATCCCGGACGTTGGGATTCAACAGCCTGGCTCTTCCGGTGCCCCACTTTTTGACGCCAACAAACGCATCCGCGGGTCGTTGCACGGCGGCAGCGTGAGCCCAACCGACCAATGCGTGATGACAGGTGTTTATTATGGTCGCTTAAACCAATCATGGGACCAAGGCACCAGCAGTACTTCCCGACTCAAAGAATGGCTCGACCCAAGCAACACCAATGTCATCACCCAAAATGGATACGCACGTCCCATCCCCGCCGGTTTTGATATTAGTGGAACGGTAAAGACGCACTGGGGTGATCCCATGCATCATACCAGGGTTAGATTGAGCGATGTTGGTGGCAGCTCTTATATTGTTTTGACAGACACATTGGGTCAGTACATCTTCCAAAATGCCACCGCTGGCCACAACTATACCATCACCCCGGAAAGAGATACCAACGACCTGAACGGCGTGACCACCTTCGACTTGGTGCTGATCTCCAAACATATCCTGGGTATTGAATCACTCAATACACCCTGGAAAATGATCGCGGCCGATGTGAACAAAAGCAATTCCGTAACCACAAGCGATATTGTGGAAGCCCGAAAAGTATTGCTCGGCATCAACCCGACTTTCACAAACAATACTTCCTGGCGCTTTTTCCCGGAGTTTGTTGTCTTTGCTGACCCTAACAACCCTTTTAATGGGGTTTTTCCACCGAATAACATCAGCATCAATAACTTACAGGCAAATTATCCTGGAGCTAATTTCAAGGGGATAAAGATTGGGGATACAAATGGGACGGCTTATCCGGGATTGTAGCCGGTACATGCAGTCCAACCAAAAATGTAGAATTTGCCAACGTTGAGTTGGCGCATAAATGTTTTCTCAATAGGCTTGGCATTGAGTATGCACGAAAAATTGTCGTTCAGAAGTTTGGCTAAATCCTACTTAAAACAATCTTCCTCCTTATTTGGCAAGATTATATTTAAATGACCAGAACTGTCGCCCTGGATTGAAAAAAACAGCCCGATTTGTTTTTGAAAAAAGCCGCATCCGGGCCACATATAATGGAGCATCCACCCCCTTTGACACCATAGTTCATCCCATTTTGGGCTGAAAAGGAGATGGTATATTTAAACAGACCTACGTGCATCTCTCCCTTTGGATTTTTACCGTCCCATGCATAATTAGCCAATTCTGCTACGTCAAAGTCTTCTACTTGATATAGTAAGGTTGAGGTGGTGTCATCAGTAACTTCTTTTTGTATCACCATATAATTGATTGCCCGAATCTGTCCATTTATTACAGGGGCAAATTTATCATTTATACCATCCCCATTCGGCGTAAAGACATTTGGCACATAGAGGTATATAGCTAGATTTGGATGATTGAATTCCACTGGTTCGGTACCGCAGCATGATTCATAAACTTTACTGGTGAGGGTGTCAGGTGGTTCTTGCCCGCAGCCAGAGATGGTCATACCCAAGAAAACGATGGTGCCTAATAATATTTGAAGGTTTTTCATGATACCTGAATTTTTGTTGATTTGAAATGTAGGTTTACGCTATTTGTTGATTTTTTCTAAAACAAACCTCCTTTTTATCCCATTATGCTCCACAATAAGCACATAAGTGTTTGGCGGTTGCGATGAAATATCAAACTCGCCACTGCCGATCAACTGTTTTATTATCAGTTTTCCATCCATGTTAAAAATTGTAATTTGCGTCTCAGGAGGGAGCGCATCTCCACGGAGTATGAAGATGCCACTGCTTGGATTCGGGTAAAGTACCAGATCGTCAAAAATGGAAGGATCAGGCATCGCACTTCGTTCATCTGAACCTGGTTGTGCAATACAATTGGTACAACAAAGTTTACGTTCAATGCGGTTGCCGGCAGCATCGTAAATGAAGCAAATTTCATTTTGAGCATACCCAATACAGCATTGGAAGGCAAGAATCACTAAAACGGTCAATTTTTTCATATTCATGTCCATTTACTTGATGAAACGATTGGTACTGTCCGGCTTTATAGGCGTATAATGAAAGAAAAATGTATCCCGGCCAAAGGGCTCCCCTTCAAGCAATAAGGTGGTATCGTTAAGGATACGCCCTTGAATGATGCTCGTTGGGTACTTTTGGCCTGCGTCCCCACCGACCCATTGTTCAATTGTAATATGAGTATTTTCAACAGAAAAAACTCCCCACCCTGGGGCTGAATTGTTCAACCACTTTCTATTGTTGCCATTTTTACCCCAGAAGAACAGAATCGAATTCAATGAATCAAAATACGCATCTTCTCCAAGAACAACTCCATTCCTATAGAGAAAAAAATTCCAAAATTTTTTACTGTAATAAAAGCCATCTGTTCGAACTTCCAATCCTTTATATTCTGTAAGGGTCATCGTCAGTGGCTTTCGCCATGCTGAGCAACTACAAAAAAATAGCAAAGGCATAAATGACCAAAATAAAATCTGCAATTGATTTTTCATGTTAATTACCAATGAGTGTATGGGTTATGGGTTCTGAAACTGGTAAAAAGCTGTTGTCCGGCGTTCATTCTTGGTATCCAAGCTTGAGGCTGTAGCATTGTGTGCGCAAATTTATTTTGAAAGGCGTGTCGTACATTGTCATGGTTCCACCCTACCTCATAACCTTTATAGCCTACATATAAAACACCCATCCTATAATCGTTAATTTCGGGATTACTTACCCACTTACCTTCCCAACAATTTTTACCTAGCGGGCCACACCATTTTGTAGCACTTTCATCTATCAATGGTTCGTTAAAAAAATAAAGGTTTAGAAAAAGGCAAAACATATAATTTTGATTTTCCAAATCAACAAACTACGGTTTTACCTATTATGAAAGTCGAAACAATCACAGGTTCAATATTACGAAAGATGTCTGACATAGGCAAGTGTCAAATGAAATTTTTTATGCACATCGTACACTTGTATTTAAGTATGAGCGGGCGGAAGAACTTTCTGATGATGGAACGCTACGGGAAGTATGGGGAACAAACATACCGCCAGAGTTTTGAGAAGGCTTTTGACTTCAAGGCTTTCAACAAGGAATTGATAGCGCAGTATTGTGGCCAAGAATTAGTCTGGATATTTGACCCGAGCTATGTTTCCAAGTGCGGCAAGCATACGCCAGGTATTGGCTATTTTTGGTCTGGTTGCGCCGGGAGCATGAAATGGGGGCAAGGGGAGGCGCAAGGAATTTGATGGCAGGATAGACGTCAAAAACCTTTGCAATGAACGCTTCAAGGTTATCAAAAGCGATGAAGATGAGGTGGCGTACGAAGGGGTGGCCCATATTCGCAGCCTCAAACGGTGGTGCAAGGTTGTCATCTTGCACACCCTCAAGGATGGCAAAGTGAACAAAGCCTACATTTATTTTTCCACTGACCCAAATATGGCTGGCCTGAAAGTGCTGCAATATTACAGGATTCGCTACCAAATTGAATTCGTGTTCAGGAAATCCAAAGGACACCTGGGTTTGGAGGACTGTCAAAGTAGGCAAGAAAAGGCATTGGATTTTCATTTCAACATCTCCCTGACCACCTTGAACATTGCGAAGGCGACACACTGGCTTTCTATCCCCAAGGAGGAAAGGGGTGCCTT
>Ga0335398_10008870_pt1 | contig 11782 bp, 14 predicted proteins | sample BON03_FD_205742 | JGI IMG/M metagenome (GOLD analysis project Ga0335398, IMG submission 205742) | Freshwater microbial communities from Lake Bonney liftoff mats and glacier meltwater in Antarctica - BON-03 (spades assembly) (version 2) | ecosystem: Environmental > Aquatic > Freshwater > Ice >...
TGTCGAAGTGGGTCGACGGTTCGTAGTAGTCGGTACTCAAGAAGTGTGCCCCGCTGGCAAACGCTGTGTCGCGGCTCGTGGTGTCATTCTCTCGTGCATCGACGGTCGGCGAATCGGTCCGGGTGCGGATGAGGTAGCCAGCTGTCGCTGCGGCATTGAGGCCCGGGTCGGTCGGGTCGTCGAATCGGATGAAGGCGGCATCTGGCGCGCCGGGCGTCGAGCTCGTGAACATCGGTCGGCCTTCGAGTGCGGGCGTGCCTGCGATGTAGAGGTCGCGTTGGGCTCCGGCATCGTTGAGCACGACGACCACCTGGCCGCGAGCGCTGGCGAGTAGAGGCCACCCGACGCCCTCGACCGCTTCGGCCAACGTCGCGGCGTCTCCACGGACATCGTCGGGTTCGAGGAGTCGTTCGGAAGCGAACACCGAACGCACCTCGTTGTCGAGCGCGAGCAGCACGTCGGCTGTCGTCTCGACCGGAACGGCCCATGGGAGGTCGATGTCGAGGATGAGTCCTTCTTCGGCCGCTGCCTCGGGAACCGAGAGCGACTTCAGCTCAATCAGCACGACGATCGGTACGTGGTTTGGGTTGGCGGACGACCATGCATCGATTTCGCCGAGACACGTCACGAGGGTGAGGCACGTGGTCTCGTAGTCGAAGTCCTGTGTGTGCATCACCTTGAAGCCCGGTTCGTCGAGTGCCGGTTCGCCGGACTCGACGGGGAGACCAACGACGGCGTTGGCGGCGCGGTGTGCGTACAGACCGCCGTCGGGGTCAGCGAACACGTCGAGTTCGAACTGGCGTATCCCGAACTCTTCGAGCTGTTCAGTGAGTGTCCGATGCGAGTACTCAATGTCTCGCCCAAGCTCAGCCGACACTGCGAGAATGCCGTCGAAGAGGACTGGCTGGGGAACGAGGTGGAAGCTGTTGTGCGAGCCGATCACCTGGATGTGGTTCATCCGAACCGGCTCGACCGGCAGCAGGGTCGTCGTCGTCGTTGTTGTGGTGCTCGACGTGGTGGTGGATGCCGCTGTCGTCGGAGTGGCCGTCGATGCCGTTGCGCTGGTCGTTTCAGATTCGGCGGCGTCGGTTGCGGCTGGTTCGGAGCCTGCCTCACTCGTGTCGCTGCTCCCTCCACACGAGGCGATGAATAGTGCCGCAGCGATGAAAATGGCAGCCCGTCGAATCGTCGTTCCAGACATCGGCGTCTGTCCGCTCTGAGATCCCATCAATTCGCCACATCCTGTTCTTCGTTGACGTAGACACATCATGTCATGGGGCGGTTTCGGCCGAGCCACCGAGGGCGGAATGCGATCGGCTCCCAGGCCCTGCGCGTTCGTCGCAGAGTCATGCGAACGAAACGCGTCGTCATGAGGAGTACCGATTTCGTTCGAGGCTCCCGGAGTGAAGCGCGCCCGATTTCGAGAACTTTCTTCGACATTTCTGAGGCTCTAGGTGCCTCGGAGAACGTCTTCGCGACAGGCTGGGCGAGCCCTAATGAGCGTGGCCCGAAGGGCCACGCTGCCCGCGAACTCGGCGCGTAGCTCCGCGTCCGCAAAGGCCTCCGACGACCTGAGCGCGATCACCGATATCGAGTGTATCGCACCTGCTAGACCGCTAAAAACGTCCGGGGCGAACAGGTACAATCAGCCACATGTTCAAAGCACGGATCGATGACTTGGCGGACGCCACGATCGCCGATCTCGATGCTGCCCTTGCTGTCGCAAAACGTCTGCGCGACGAAGCCGAATTGGAGATAGCGGCGATCGCTGCTGTCGTCGACTCGCGGCAGCTTTTCCAGGAGCACGCACAACGTTCGATTCGTGGGTATCTGAAGCAGCAGTTGAACTGCTCGGGCCCTGAGGCTTTGCGCATCAAGCGGCGCGCTCGGCTGTTCAACCAGCATCCCGAGATCGGCGATGTCTTCGGCGAGAGCCGGATTGCGATCGGCCAAGTTGATGCGATGGCGTCGGCTCAGCAGCATCCGCGTGCTGGTGGTCGGTTCGCAGACTTTGCTGCACTCTTTGTCGAACAGGCTGAACGGCTCGAGTACGACGACTTCGCTGATGTCGTCAAACATTTCGTGGTTCAGGCTGACCAGGACGGCGCCTTTGCCGATCAACGATTCCACGAAGATCAGCGGACAGCCTCGGTTCGCATCGACAATGGCGCCGTGCCGGTTCATGCCACCGGTGGTGCCCCAGGTCAGTCGGCCGAGATGAAGCGAATCTTCGATCTCGCAGTTGAAGTCGAAGCTCGCAAAGACTTCGATGCTCGCCGTGCCGAGTTCGGTAGTGACGCTTTGGCGCATCCGCTTTCGAGGTCGGCTCACCAACGTCGCTTCGATGCGATGTACGAGATCATGATGGCGGCAACGGCGACGCCAGCTGGCGGTCAGCGACCCGAGCCGCTCGTCAACTTGATGATCGATCCAGCGACAGCGTTGGAGGTACTTGCTCGCCACGGCTTTCTCGATCTCTCCGCCGACGACCTTGCCGATCTGGCCGCCGTTGACCCCGCCACTCGACGTTGCGCGACGAGCGCCGGGGTGCCGGTGCACCCCGATGTTGCGCTGAAGGCAATGCTCAAGGGCAGCATCCGCCGCGTTGTCGTTGATGCGCACGATGTGATCATCAACATGGGTCGCACGCGCCGCTTGTTTACCGGCAAGGCCCGCCAAGCGGCTCAATTGTTGGCGGTTCGGTGCGGTTTTCGAGGCTGCGATGTGCTTGCGCAATTTTGCGATGTCGACCACGTCACGCCGTGGGTCGACGGTGGAACGACCGACCAATCGAACTCGATGCCGCTCTGTGGAACACACGACCGACAGAAGCATCGAAAACAATTGCGGGGCCGTCGTGATCGGCATGGCCGAATACATCTGGTCCGACCCGATGGCGGCGTGATCAAACCGCTGAACGCACGCGACCCAGAGTGGCTCGACGTTGCTGGCGAGCACATCTGTTCCGACCGCCGATGGGAGGATCTGCTCGCGGCGTACCCGCGGCTCAGACATCTACCGCCGGTGCCGCTCCCTGTCACGTATATCGAGCTCCCGACAGCGAGTTAGTCCGTTGCCGTCCTGTTGTGGCCGAGCAGGCATGCAGCTCTCAAGCGGGTCGGTCGAACCGGAGCGACTGTTGATATGGGTGCCGTCCAACGGCACTTCGGGGACGCGGCGACAGGGCGATCCTCTGCGCGTTGTGGGACGGGTAGTGCCGATCGAAATACCGGTTCTAGAGCGGGGTGAAGCGGCTCGCCGGCGAACGTTCTGGGCGCGTTTGTCAACATGTGTTGACGGTCATTCCATTCATCGCTACCCTTGAGAAGTGGACATCGAGGCGAGCGTTCGCAAGCACGGTGTCTCCGACGACGACATGCTCCACGCCCTTCGACACCCCTGGCAAGCGTTCGAGACCGACGACGACGCAGCGGTGATCCACGCCATGAGGGCCCGGAAGAAGTTCCTGAGAGTAATGGAGAAGCCATGAGTGCCACACGACAAGAACGAGCAGCCAACCTCGAGCGCTGGGCCGACGACGTCGATTCCAGTGATCTTCGCGAGGTCGATACCGATGCCTTGCGTCAGATCGCCGAACTGGTTGATCAGCGTCGCCGCGTCGAGGACGAACTCGATGCAGCCGTTCGAGCCGCTCGCAGTGCTCAGCGACCGTGGTCAGAGATCGGGGCGATGCTCGGAGTCACCAAGCAGGCCGCTCAACGCAAGTACGCCAACAAGACAGTCGCCTGAGACTCGGCCATCGATAACTCGGAACGACATCGTGGCGGCGAGCCGGTAACCACTTCTGATCGACACCTACGCGATCGGTCAGGCGCCGAGAATGCTCGCCGATCTGTCCCGAACACCTGTGCCGGCAGCGCTCGACGGGGTCTACTTTCGGCGTCAGCTCACAGACGTTGTGATGGTTTCACCGACATCTTCCGCTTCGACCTGGACGACATCGTCGCTGTCGTCGACGACGAAGAACAACGGACCTGAGAAGTAATTCGTCCCGCCGCTCGACGCCATCTCGACCACCCAGTAATCGCCGCGGTCGTCAACACTGATGACCCTCCAGGACGCTTCGTTCAGATCTGCCGATCGGACGAGCACGATGTCCATGTCGAGTTCATCATCAACTGCGTCAATATCCAACGAGCCTGGAATCTGAACTTGTTCAGCTGGGCTCACCGACCCGGCGTATCGCTCCCCGAAGGCATCGATCGCTCGTGCCGCGACCATGGTGTCGTCGGGTCGCGAAGTCGCAGACGAATCCGATCCGCTCGAACAACCGACGATCCCGGCGGTAGCGACAGCAAGAGAACCGACGCAACGCCAAAATGAGCGAGTTGGACGATCAATGGCCACAGCCAGACCGTAGACGAACCTCACCGTTACGACACGACGACTACGGAGCTGCGGTCACAGTTTAGAGCGCTTATCGACATCCGGTCCAACCCGGTCGACCCGCAGCCGTCATGATCAGCCCAGACGACCTGGCGTCACTCGAGGACACCCTCGAACTGCTGTCGGACCCCGAAGCGATGCGCGAACTCACCGAAGCGAAGCGTGCGGCCGACGCCGGCGACTACATCACCTGCGACGAACTGCGCGCCCGCTTCGCCCCCAAGTGACCGAGCACGACGAACCATACGAACCGCGCGTCACCGGCCCAGCGCAACGAGGGGTGTGAGGAGGATTGACGCAGGATCCTGAATTTGGGGTCCCATTGACCAGCGTTCACCGGCTCGGCTCAAGAGCCCTGCCAGGAGAGGTCAGGTGGGCAGCTGCGCATCGAGTGGGGCGTAGCTGACAAGTGCTGCATTGATGATTTCGTCGATGTGTTCGAGGAGTTGGAGGGCAGGTTCGTGGTGGAGGGGTCGCCAGATTCCTCCGATTGCGGCGAGGGCGCGCATGTGGTCTTGGCGGGTGGGGTCGGGGTCAGCAATTCGTTGAGCGAGCTGCTGGTCGAATCGGCGCAGCGTTGTTCCCGGCCGATTGTCCGCGCGCAGTGCGGGGTCGGTGTCTGCCCAGCGAGCGAGGTCGATGGATTCGATGAGCACCACGAAGTAGTTGTGGAGGAGTTGGCGGACCTCGGTTGGCCATGCAGGTTCGGGTCGTTGGGCGAGGACGGTCTGGAGCTGGTCGATGAGAGGGTCGAGGAGCGCTGTGATGAGGTCGGCCTTAGCCGGGAAGTGGTACGTGATCGCTGCTTTTGAGATGCCGAGATTTCTGGCGATGTCGCCGACGGCTGTGCCGTCGTAGCCGGCGGTGGTGAACGCGTCTCGGGCGGCGTTCAGGATCTGGTCGCGGCGAGAAGGAGGAGCAAGCATGGAAACAACCATAGAGAGATACTTGACGCACGTCCAGTCTTCTGCTTACGGTACGTACGTCAAGAACACTTGGCATGCGAAAGGCCCTCCAGGTTCACCTGTGGCAACCAGACACTCAGGAGAAGATTGCTATGAAAGCGAAGAACACTCATGGTCGCCGCATCTCGATTCTGTTGGCTTCAGCTGTTGCTGTTGCCAGCGTCGGACTCGTTCAGCCGGTCACCGCGAACGCTCAATCGCCCGACGCCGATGCCGTCTCGACGGCCGAGGACGTGGCCAACGTGGCCGGGGTTGCTGATGGAGCAGCGTTGTCGAGCACCGACGACGGTTTCGAAGTGGAACTCGGAGTCAGCGATGTCACGATTCCCTCGGACGCGTCAGGGGCGATCACGATCGACTCCGGTGAGGGCGCGGTGGGTCTCGGTATTCCCGGCGGCGCAACTGCTGATGGGACGCTCGTCGGCGATCAGGTTGTCTACAGCGACGTTGCTGTTGGCACGAACATCGTCGCGCAGGCCACGGTCGACGGAGGAGCCCAGATCCTCATCACGATCGACTCAGCTGCAGCGCCCACCACATTCGACTTCCCGGTATCCGTGCCCTCCGACGCACGGCTGCAATCCAACCCAGACGGCTCCATCGACGTGATCAAGACGGCTACCGACGCATCGGGAGTCACCAGCGATGTCATCATCAGTTCTGTGGCACCCGCCTGGGCAACCGACGCCAACGGAGCTCCCGTGTCGACTCACTACACCGTGAACGGGAACACGATCACCCAAACCGTCGATCACAACGCAAGCACCGCCTACCCGGTCGTGGCTGATCCGTGGTACAAGCCTTGGACGTGGAACCGGCGTGTCTACAACTGCGCTCTGTGGGGCCTGGCCGGCGGAATCGTCGCAATCTCTTCGGCCGGCACCACCACCCCCGGAGTCGTCGCCGCCGTTGGTGCCGGCTGTGGTGCTGGAGCGCTCAGCCGATGAGCCTGCGCCTAGAACACGTACGGCCTTGGGCCGGGTTCGTCGCCTTCATCATCGTTGCTCTTCTGCTCACGAACGTGATCAACACCACCCTGGCCGTCGTGATCGGTGCGACAATCGGAGTCTGCGTTTCTCGCTACCTCGCCAGAACGAAACCGTCAGAATTGAAACCCTGAACGTGAAACCGGGGTTCAAGAACAAATACGTCCGCTTCATGACAAAGGGTTCGATGTACGCCCCCCGCTTCTGGGTCGACCAAGAGGTTGAGTCTGTCCGATCGCAGATCGAATCGATCGAACTGCGACTCAGCGCTCTGGAAACCGAGCAACGAGACTCCTCTCAGTAAACCGGAGCCAAGACTACTCACGAAGGCTCCACCAGCACCGCTGGTGGAGCCTTCGCTCGGTCGCGAGCATGGTCACCGGGCTGGCGAGCCAGTCACGCGGCGCGTACCAGAAACGGTCGTTTTTGGTACTCGGTCGATTCTGGCCCGAATCGGGTCGAAAGTGGGTACCAGAACCCATGCACAGAATCAAAGTAGCTATTGACGGCATGACTACCGTTTCTGGTACTTTCCCCGGGTGGGTGATCTTCTCGGGTATGCGCGGGTGTCGACGGTCGATCAGACGATGGCGTTGCAGCTCGATGCGCTCAGCGACGCTGGATGCCATCGCGTGTTCCAGTAGAAGGCGTCGGGAGTCAACGACCGCCGCGTCGAGTTGGCGAGCTTGTTCGATCATGTGCGCCCGGGCGACACGGTGGTCGTGTGGCGGCTCGATCGCCTCGGCCGGTCGCTGCGCCATCTGATCGACACTGTCAACGCACTTGCGGATCGTCAGGTCGGGTTCCGGAGCTTGGTGGAGAACATCGACACCACGACGTCGGGCGGCAAGCTCGTGTTCCACATCTTCGGAGCGCTCGCGGAGTTCGAACGCGAGCTGATCAGCGAACGCACCCACGCCGGGCTGACCGCTGCGCGGGCTCGTGGACGGGTTGGGGGGCGTCCGTCGGCGATGACGCCGGCCAAGACGATCGAGGCCCGTCGGATGTATGAGTCTGGCGAGTACACGTGGGAACAGATCGGCGAGATGTTCGGTGTGAGCCGAATGACGGTGTACCGCCATGTCGTGAAGAACATCGGGAATGTTGGGTCCGGTGACGACTCGACCGACTGAACGCGACGCCGCCGGCTACGGGCGGTTCCCGGAGCGGATCGAGCGGGACTGGCTCGGCCGCTGGTGTCATCTCAGCGATCCCGATCTCGACCTGGTGGACAGTCGGTATGGCGACACGATGCGCCTCGGCTTCGCTGTGCAGTTGGCGACGGTCCGCGCAATCGGCACGTTCCTTCCCGACGCCACCGGCGTTCCCGACGCCGTGGTCGCAGCGATCGCCCGCCAGTTGCGTATCGGCGATCCCGGCGTGCTGGTCGCCTACGCGAAGTCGCCGGCGCGCTGGCAGCACACAACCGAGATCCGTGAGCGCTACGGCTATGTCGACTACTCCGACGATGAGGTGCAACGTCGACTGGAGCGGTGGTTGTTTCGGATGGCGTGGAACGACGACCTCGGACCGAGCGTGCTGGTTCGTTCGGTGCACCGCAAGATGCTCGACGAGCGGATCTTGTTGCCGAGCGAGCAGACCATCGAACGGTTGGTTGCGTCGGTCAGGGACCAAGCTTCGCAGCATCTGTGGCGCCGCATCGACGCAGCGGCTCCGCCGGAACTGCACGAGCGGCTCGACGCGTTACTCACTAGGCCAGCAGGCAAGCGCCGTTCGGAGTTGGATCGCCTCCGTCGCTCGCCGTTCAGCCCGACGGTTGCCGGTTTGGTGCAGGGCCTCGATCGGCTCGAGGAGATCCGGGCCCTCGATGCCGGCAACGTTGATCTGTCTCGCCTTCCCGGTCGTCGTGTCGCAGGACTCGCCAGGTACGCCGAAGACGCGTGGGTCAGCCAGCTCCGCGATCTCGCACCGCAACGACGCGCTGCGACGCTTGTCGCGTTCGCGCACTCGCTGACACGTAGTGCGCAGGACGATGTGGTGGACATCTTCGACATCGTGTTCGGGGATCTGCAGCGCGCAGCCAAACAGCGTGGCGAGAAGCTGCGCGACAAGGATCATCGCGACTACGACCGAGCCGTGAGCGAAATCCACGCGGCATTGCGAACCGTGCTCGACGCTCTCGACGACCCCGCAGCCGTCGACGATGCGATTGCGGTGATCCGTGACGACCGCGAGCATCTCGACGAGGCGTTGGGGACGGTGACGGCGTTGATGCGCGCACCGTCGGATCCGTTCCACGACCGCCTGATCGCGGCGTACCCGCAGATCCGCAAGTTCCTCACCCGCTTCCTCGACGCAGTGGTCTTCGAGTCGATCGACACCGAAGCCCCAGTGATCGAAGCGTTCGAGTTCCTCCGCGACTGGCACGAGACACGACCCCGCACAACACGACTGCCCGACGACGAGGTGCCGCTCGATGTCGTCACAACGTCGTGGGGGCCGTACGTGATGAACTCCGACAGTGACACCGTCAACCGTGCCGCGTACACGTGCTGTGTCCTCGACCGGCTGCGGGCCGGGCTGCGACGGCGCGACATCTACCTGGCGGGCAGTCTTCGCTGGGGCGACCCACGCGCCGAACTCCTCCCGCCAGACACCTGGGAAGAACAGCGCATCGAAGCATGCGCCGCCCTCGCCTTGGACACCGATCCGGGCGACGTCATCGCCAGGCTCACCGACACCCTCGGCGCCACATGGGAAAGCGTGGCAGCAAACTTCGACGACAACGATGACTTCCGGATCGAAGAACGCAACGGCGCCGACCGCATTGTCGTCACACCACTCGATGCCGTCGACGAACCAGACAGCCTCATCGAACTCCGCGACCTGGTCGAAGGACTGCTCCCCGAGGTCGAGATCGCTGACGTACCGCTTGAGGTCCACAAGTGGGTTCCGTATCTCGGTGAGTACACCCACATCTCAGGCGCACCGACACGGACCACGAATCTGCGCGAATCGGTGGCGGCGATGCTCGTGTCCGACGCCTGCAACGTTGGGCTCACACCCGTCGCGGTCGAAGACGACCCGGCGCTCACCCGAGACCGGTTGAACTGGGTGGCCCAGAACTACATCCGCACCGACACGCATTCACGCGCCTCGACGCTGCTGTTCGATTTCCACGCACAACAACCCCTGGCTGCGGTGTGGGGCGGCGGTGACATGGCATCCGCCGACGGGATGCGCCTCGTCATCCCGGTGTCGACGATTCACGCCGGCTACAACCCGCGCTACTTCGGACGACAGCGCGGGTCGACGCTGTACACGTGGATGGCTGACACCCACTCGTCGTTCCATCAGACGCTGATTCCCGGCACGCAACGAGACAGTCTCTACACCCTCGACGGTCTGGTGGCGAACAAGACCAGCATCAAACCCGACACCGTCTCCACCGACACCGCCGGAGCATCCGAGATCGTGTTCGCCCTGTGCTGGACGCTCGGCTACCGCTACGCACCACGCCTCAAAGACCTCGGCGACCACCGGCTCTGGCGCATCGACCCCGCCGCCGACTACGGGCCGCTCGACGGCCTCGCCCGAAACAAGATCAACACCAAACTCATCGCCGACGAATGGGACGAGATCTGCCGACTCACCGCCTCCATCGAAGCCGGCACCGTCGTCCCCTCGACAATCATGCGCACCCTGCAACGCGGCCCGAACCCGTCACGACTCGCCCGGGCGCTCGTCGAACTCGGCCGGATCATCAAGACCCTCCACATCTTGAACTACTGCGACGACCCCGTCTACCGGCGAGACATCCAACGGATCTTGAACCGCGGTGAAAGCCGCAACGGACTCGCCCGAGACGTCTTCAACGGCGGCCTCGGCAAACTCTCCCAGCGGTACCAAGCCGGCCAAGAAAGCCAACTCGGAGCGCTCGGCGTCATGGTCAACATCATCGTGCTCTGGCAAACCGTCTACACCCAAGCAGCCCTCGACCACCTCGCCTCCACCGGCCACCACATCGACCCAGCCGACGTCGCTCGACTCTCTCCGCTCGCTCATCCGACCATCAACCTCCAAGGCCGCTACGAAACCACCGGACCAGCACCCGCCGGAGCGCTTCGACCACTCCGAATCGACCCCTGAACGCCTTCCAAATTCAGGATTCCGCGCAGATCCTCGTCACACCCCAACGACACCTGGGCCGACTCGCAGAAGGCACCGCAGCTGCGATCGTCGAGTTCATGCTGGGCGCCCTCGTCGACAACCCCCACCGCGTCGGCGGGCGTCTGCAGCGCGAACTCGCCGGGCTCCACTCTGCACGACGAGGGGCCTACCGCGTGATCTACGAGCTCGATGACGATCAGCACACCGTCATCGTCCTGCGCATCGATCACCGCTGGCGCGTCTACAGATCTCGCTGATCGCCATCCTTATCGCTCACCACCGACACCGGAGCACTCCGCTCAGGAATGGCACCTCGGCGCTCGGTCAGGTGCTCGATATCTCGCGTCGATCAACGGCAGTCGACAGCGACCTCGAGTGCTTGGCAGACCTCTCGCATCCTCGCTCCACTGAGTGCGCCGATCCGCTCAACGAGTAGCGCAGTCGACACCGATTCGACTGAGTCCAGATTGACCGCACAGCGACGTCCGATTGGATCCTCGCCGGGCTCGAGAACGACCTCGCTCGGCAAGCCTCGGATCGTGGTCGTACATGGCGCGATCAGGGCGCGCCGAAGCCGCGGAATCGCCACGTCGCGCGATAGCACCACCACGGGTCGTCGCCCGATTTCAGGCGGTTCGCACCACCACAGTTCGCCCCGGACCGGCAATGAGCTCATCTTGCCCCAGCGGCGCTACGAAACGAGGCGAGGTCGCCCCAGTCGTCTTGGCCGTCGATCGGGTGAACCGTGTACGCGGCTTCGTATGCGGCGTCAATCTCTGCGGATCGGTAGCTACCGAGGAGGGCCGTCAACGCCGCATCGACGAGCTGAGCATCGGTGGTTCCAGCGTGGAGTCGGCGGGCGTCATCGAGAAGGGTCCGGTCGACGGTCGTACTGATCCGAGCGCGTGTCATGCCACTATCATGCCACCATCAGACCACGCTGGAAACCCGCCCCGATTGTGCAGCCGCCGAGCCCCCACAGGCCACCCAAAGCGGCGAGGATGACACCCATATCATCATTGCTTCCGCACCCAAGTCACTGATCACGCCCGTCCGGCAAAGATGATGGATGAACGCAATCCGATCAGGCCTCAGTCGGCAGGGTTGCCAGCAGCGCCGCGGCGAGGCGCGACAGTTCGTTCCGACGGGGCCACACGGCGCGGAGCGTGCGGTTGATCTGCAGGCCGGGAACGGTGAGCTCGACGAGGCGACCGTTGGCGATGTCGTCGGCAACGGCCAAGCGACTAATCACGGTCGGCGACGATCCGTTAATGACCGCGATGCGCACGGCTG